>Ga0265798_10001270_pt1 | contig 39628 bp, 34 predicted proteins | sample P3T30metagenome_FD_192430 | JGI IMG/M metagenome (GOLD analysis project Ga0265798, IMG submission 192430) | Plant litter microbial communities from East Loma Ridge, Irvine, California - P3 T30 | ecosystem: Environmental > Terrestrial > Plant litter > Unclassified | place: USA: California...
GAAGCGGGTGCCCTTGGTGTCCTTTAGGATCGGCAGAGCCTCGGCGTCGAGAAGGTGGAGCGCGACGAGTTCGGTGCCGAGCGGGACCAGCGCCTCGAACACGGCGCGGCTGCCGGGGAGCGGGATGCGCGCGAAGTCGCTCTTGAGATAATCGGCGTAGCGCGCGCGATAGGCCGGCGAGTGCAGCACCGCATAGATATAGTCGAACAGGTCGCGCGGGCCGATACTCTTGCCTGGCTCGCCACGCTCGCGCCGCGCGGGCGCGAACATCGCGGTCTGCTCGGCCTTTTTGGGGAGGATGCCGCCGAGCGCACCCTGTTTCGGGCCTTCGACGCAGTCGTCATAGATCAGGCCAGTGAGCGCGGCGACCCGGGCTGCGAAGGCGGGTGTGATGTTCGGGAGATACTGATCTTTACTGGTCTTTGACCGTGTCGCCGAGAGAAATACCTGTGCGTTATTTGAGGACTTTGCTGAAAGAAATATTTTTTCTATTGCCTGCGATGAGACGAATACATGGTTAAATGGTTCGTCCTTTGCAATCCTAGACGTGATTAAGGCAAGGCTATTAGGACCTATCTGTTGCATTGCCGCACGACGAGAATATTCAAGAACATCATCTGAGTAGAACACCCAACGATCATCAAATGGTCGATAGCTGAACTGCTGTGGGCGATCTTTAATTGATTTGTCTGCCGCTACCGCCTTCCTTGCTTTGTTTAGCTTCCAGTCTCGGGTGTCTTCAAGTTCGAACTCAGAGCAGATTGTTTGATCTGTTAGCTTGGGGTCGGCGAAGCGGGCTATGCGTTGTGTGAGCGTCGCGCGGTCGATCGCTATCGCAAAATGGTCTCGATGCGTCGCAAATCCGGTCACTGGCGGACTGACGAAAGCGTCGGGAACTGCGAGGAAATCAGCAAATTCAGATTGCTGATTTTGAGATACCGGCATCAAACTGAAAGTCGGCGCTGTCGGCCGTGTTTGCTCACTTGTCAGGCTCATTCCGTCGCAACCAAGCGCTGCGTATTTTTGCTGCCGAGTTCCAATCAATCGCCGATAGCTATGAATGTGTTTTCCTTCACGCCGGACAAGTAAAGAAACAGATACGCCCTTCTTGATCTCGAAGACGTTTTCATCGGCCATGCCGTTCTGCAATACTCCTGCTTGCCCACCAAGATCGGTCATCACGGTTCGTTGAAATGTGGAAACAAGGTGAGACCGGAATGATCGATGAAGCACTCCCGGCAGGTACTCCCGGTTCGTGATCAATCCAACGACCCCCGTTTGGCTCTGTTGTATTGTTTGGAAAGCGAGGCGAAAGAACTTGAGGTAATCGTCAGCTAGCGGCTGTAAGTTGCGCTCACCCTTAAGCCCCGCCTTGAAGTCGCGCACTAGTCGTTCAATCCACACGCTCTTGTTACTAGAACTTACCGCATAAGGCGGGTTCCCCAACACCACAGTGAACCGCGTCTCCTTTGCGCAGTTCGCCGCCTTTGCCTCATGCGCCAACGCTTCGCTCATGAAGGCGAGCTGCATGTCCATGTCTTGCGCCGGTTCCAGCGCGTTGGTCAGGTAGATCTGCGCGCGGGCGTCGCTGTCGAAAGTGTAGCCCGTGTCGGCGAGCTTGAGGCCAAGCTTTACGTGCGCGATCGCATAGGGCGCCATCATCAGCTCGAACCCCGTCAGGCGGGGCAGCAGGTGCCCGGGGACATAGGCGTTCCACAGCGCCTTGATGTCGGCGTCGCGCTTGCCAGCCCGCTTCCACTTCTTGACCATCGTCTTATGAATCAGGTCAACGCACTCGACCAAGAAGGTGCCGGTGCCGGTCGCGGGATCGAGGATGCGAACGAAGGGATCGCTCGTCTTCGCGCCATCGGGAAGGGTGATTTCCGCATGTTCCTTGCCCTTCGACGCCGCGATCACCTCGCCCCAGGTAGCGGTCGAGGCGAGGCCGTCTTCTAGGGCGAACTCGGTTCGCAGCACCTCATCAACCGACCGCACGATGAAGCTGACAACCGGGCGCGGCGTATAGAACACCCCGCGCTTCACCTTCTGCGCGGCGTCATACTCTTTTAGGAACAGCTCGTAGAAATGAATGACGGGGTCTTCGTCGGGATTCTTGCGATCGAAGTCGGCGAGCACCGCCTCCATGTCGGCGTTGCGCAGCAGCTCGACGACGTCCGTGATGCCGAGCTCGTCAAAATCGAGCCCCTGCGCCTTGCCCGACTTGCGCCCGCCCGCCTCGATAAAGGTGCCGAGCATCTCCTTAAGGAAAGGGCTGGTGCCGGCGACATTGGCGGCCATGTCGTCCTGCGTCAGTGCGCCCGATGCGCGGCTAATCGCGGTGGAGAGCAGGCCATAGGCGATGGTCTGCGCATAAGTGTCAGCAAACCCCTCGGGGGTCAGATCGTGGATCAGCGCTTCCTCGAACGCCTTGTGCAGCTTGACCAGCGACCCGGTAGCAGTCTGCGCCGCGATCAGTTCGCTGGCGCGGTCGCGGATGCGGCGGGCAAGCGCCGCCAGCGCCTTGGCCATCGCCTTGGAATCGCGCACAACGGTGCGGGTGTCGGCGTGCGCGAACGCCTCGCCCCATTGCTTGCGCCAATGGTCGGCGTCGGCGGGATCGTAGGGCCAGTGCAGCTTCGTCTTGAGCGATGCCTCGGTGAGACCAAGGCGGCGCGGCGTGTCATCGGTGTCCCATCCGAGCACCTTCAACGTCGCGGCATCGCCTGTCACATCGTCATCGGCAAAATGTGCGAAGGCGAGGCGGCGGTCGGGGACCGAACCCGTGGCGGCGATAAACAGCAGATCGTGCTTGGCGAATGCCGCCTGCTCGGACTTGTTGGCCGATGCGCGCTTCTTGATCGCCAGCTTACCGAGAATGTTGCGTACCAGCGTAACCGGAAGCTTGGCGTTCGGCAGGTTGAGGAAGAACACACCCCAAGGCTGCGAGCGATTGAGCGGACGCAGCTGCTTGATCTCAATCCCGCCGCCAACGACTGTGCTTTTGAGCCCGATTTCCTCAGGGGTGACGTCGTAGGTCGCCTCGTCCAGCCCGATGTCGGCCGCGATCGGCCATTCCAGCTCATCGCGGAGATAGTCGACCAGCGCTGGGAAGTCGGTGATCTTGTCGAGGGTCGTAGGCATCAGTTCACTTCCATCCAAGCCTTGATCACCGGCTCCACCCCCGGCGGGGCCTGCATCCGCTTCATGTACCCGTTGCGCGCATGCTTGAGCACCGCATCGCGCGCGGCACGGAGATAATCGCGCGGTGTGTCTAGGTGGCGGCGTGTATCTGGCGTGCTGCGGATCGCTTCGGCGATCTGCGTAAGTCCCTCGCTGATCGTTCCCTCGGCATCGACATAGACCCAGGCCGGCTTGCCGCTGTCGGCGTCCCAGCCTTCCGGCCCTGCATCCTCTGCCGCGCCCGGTTTCAGCCCTGGCAGCGCCAGGCAAAAGAATACGCCTTTGGCGACATCGTCCGACGCTTGCCGTCCGCTGAAGATGCGGTTGGGCATCCCCGACACGCGGTCGGCGAGTTCGGGATGCTCTGCCTTCAGCGTCTCCCATTCGAGCTGAAGCGACTCTTCGACCGACTTGTCGCCGTCCAGGCTGACGAGGTCGCGCAGGTCGTCGTAATTATCCTCTCCGGTCAGCAACTGCCGCCCCTCGATCCCGAAGGTTTTGGAAATGCGCAGCACCTTGCCCGCGACCCGCTCGTACAGCTTGAGGTACGGCGTCAACGCATCGGCCGGCAAAAAATTCCAGAACACGACATTGCGCCGGATCGCGGCTGTCTCCGGATGCGCCTTGATGATCGCCGCTTCTGTCTGCGGGTTCAGCCGCCGGTCGACGCGGCCAATCCGCTGCATCAGCCGCACAGGGTTCCAGTGGAGGTCGTAATTGATCAGCCGCGTCGCGTCCTGAAGGTTCAAGCCCTCAGACAGCACGTCGGTGGACACCAGCAAGCGGGTCTCGGCGTGACCCGCTTTCGCCAGCTCGGCGCTGCTCGATCCGTTGTAATAGGGTGCAAACCGTTTGATGACCTCGCCGCGGTCGAGCTTGGTCGCCGAGTCCACCTCCTCGACATTCTCGAACCCCGCGGCGCGAAGCCGATCGCGGACGTAGCGCGCCGTGGTCATAAACTCCGAAAAGATCAGCAGCTTTTGTGTGCTGAGCACCGGGTCGTCTCGCACGAGATCGATCAGCGCCGCGACCTTACCGTCCTGCTCAGGGGTAAAACGGGCGAGGATAGTCAGCAAGCGGGATAGCTGGTCGAGGTCCGCCCTAGTCTCCTCGACAATTCGATCGACGAAGTATTCCTCATCGGACAGGGTCTGCACGTCGCCAAGCATCTCGGGCGGGATCAGATCCTCGCCCTCTTCGGGTTCCTCCCCGGTCCACGCCGCTTGGGCGGTGCACACATGTTCGATCACGGCAGCTTGCTGCGCCTTCCAACGCTCCCACACGCCGCGATGATCGTCGGAAACGTGGTGCTCGACGAACGCGTAGAGCTTCAGGAACAGGTTTTGGCAGCTATGATCGAAGGCAACTGTGGAGCTTTCCAGCCGCTTTAGGAACCCGACCTTGATTAGCGCCACAACCTGGCCACGACGACCCGCCTCAAATTGATCGAGCTCCTCGGACGGATGCCGGCGAAAGCCGTCGTCGGGATTGTAGATCGCAAGCTTGAACAGCGCGCGTGTGCTGTCGAACGAGCGAACGACCTCATCGAGCAGCTCGGTTTGGAGCGGCGAAAGCACGTAGTTGGCAACGCGGGGCGCTTCGCGAGTTGGGAAGATCGCCGCACCCTTCGTTTCAGTTTGCTGGCTCGCCTTAACGTAGGCGCGGCTACGCTGGACCACTAGTTCGCCTACGATCGGGTCAGTGGCGTACTCCTCGTGCGCCGGGCCTGCGCTCGTCACGTCCTCGTCAATGCCGGGAGCGTCCTGTCCCTCGCCAAGCGCCGCTTTCACCTTCTTTTCGAGCGCACGAAAATGGCCACGGAGCGAGTGAACGCCCAATGGTGCTTGCCGCAGCTTCGCGCCGTTCCCAGAGAACAGCTCGATCAAGTGCATCAGGTCGAGTAGTGAGTTATTGACCGGCGTCGCGGTGAGCAGGAACGTCCGCTTATCCGCCGCCAGTTCCTGCAAGATACGGTAGCGCGACTTACGCTTGCGGCCCTCGCCCGCGATGCCCGGATTACGGAAGTTGTGTGCCTCGTCGATCACGATGGCGTCGGCCCGCCGGCCGAGCGCCGCGATCTTCTTCTGCAACCGGTCGCTGCTGAGATCGGTGTGCGTCAGGATGTGAAGCCCGGCGACGCCTTCGTCCCCCATCAGATCGGGAAGGTAGCGTTCCAGATTAGCCTCCCAGACCGACCGCTTGGCTGATTTCGGGACCAACAGGACGACCGTCTTCTTCTCTTGGACGATCAGTCGTTCGAGCAGCATGAGACCGACGAACGTCTTGCCAAGACCGACTCCATCGCACAGGAACGCGCCGCCATACTTGTTGGCCCGCTCCATCATCATCGCATAACCGTCGCGCTGGTAGCCATCGAGCAGCTTGTAGATCAGTGAGTGCTTCTCCGCCCATACATCCGGCGGCGGCGAGTTGTGACGGAAGAGTTCTGCCAGCGACCGCGACCAGATGTCGAATGGGGTGAATGGGACGACGTGCCGCTCGATCGTCCGCAGCATATCAGGCGTGATGTCGTCCGCCTCATCCCAGTAGTTCTCATACCAGTCCTGGAGCAGCCCGACGTTGGTGCCGCTGACCTGAACGTTAAGCTCGACGTTGGACGTTAATCCCGGCCGGGTGAAGTTCGACGATCCCACCAGCGCGAACGAACCTACTACCTCCTCTCGCGAATGGGTGATGTATGTCTTCGCGTGAAACTTAGTTTTGCGGTAGACGCGAAACTGAATACGGCCCGCTTTGATTGCATCAACGATCGCGGGAACACCGTCTAGAAAGTCGTCGCGGACCTTCTGCTTCTCGATGCTGGCGTCGAGCCGTCCGGTCAGTGCTTGGGTTAGCACCATCTTCGTCTTTTTGGTAATCTCGTCGCCCATAAGGACGCGTATGTTGTCGACCTTCTGCCATTGTCCGTCGAGCGCCAGAAGCGAGCCGATGTCGAAATAGGCAGATGCAACGTCCAGCCCTTTGGACAACCGGCACCACCCCGCAAGGTATCGCAGAACGTCCCACTCACTATCCGTATTATCAATAATGAACAGGTCGCTTCCGATCCTTGCTCCTACGCCGTCTGCCACACGCACCGCCCCCTAACCTTGGTAACGATCTTAAACGTCGTCACCAGAATCGCCACCCTCACATAAGAGCTGGGCTGCCCCCAACCTATTGCCGACCGCATAGTCGAGATCGCACGCGGTCGCGCATCAAAAGAAAGTGCTTTCCTGCCGTCGTCAGAAACGGTGGATGCGAAGCGGACGAACCCATCCTCCCGCTGGAAGGCTCCAAAGAATAATGCCGTTCTCGGCCGATCGCGGCCGACGCTAGGTTCTGACACCTGCAAACCTTTGAAAAAGCTGGGTCAGAGTGGCGGTGTCAAAACCGTTCGGTTTTGACGCTTCTGATCCGACCCTAGTTGCCGTTCCGGCAGTAAGGGCACTAGGATGGCCCGATCGAGGGGACCCATCATGATCGCTGCACCACTCATCACCCGGTTTAAGATTGACGGCTTGAGAAGCGGCGGGAGTATCGACGTTGAAATTTCAGAAAATACGTTGATTCTTGTCGGAGAAAATGGCTCAGGTAAAACTACATTCCTACGAATGTTGTTTTATTTCACGTCTGGCCGCTGGTCCAGCTTAGTACAGTTTGCGTTCAAGACTATAACGGCCACTATTGGGGGCAAGGAATACCAAGTTTCACATGAAGACATTGTAGGTATGTCCAGCGTTATCGACCCTTCTGTAATGAATAGATTACCCTCTGTTCAACGGAGGCGGGTTAGCGAGCTATTGAACGCAGGTCGACACGCCGATGCAGAAGCAGTCGCTATATCATACTTGGATCGATACAGAAATTCTCCCGCATCAATACAACGTGATCTTTTCCGTGTGAAAGGAGAAAACGCAGCAAAGCTGCTAGAGCTACAGGAGAAGGTATCAAATAGCTTGTCGGCTCAGATTCTTTATCTTCCCACCTATCGCCGTATTGAGCGTGAGCTGAATAGCATTATTCAAGGTTATGATCCGGACGACGCCCGTCGTTCCTCATATGTGACACGACAGCCAGAAGACGGAAACGACTATGTCGAATTAGTCGAGTTTGGCATGAACGATGTTAAGCAGGCAATAAGTAGGGCACTGGAGGAAATACGCAGCTTTCAGCTTGCGGGTGTCACAACGCTAAGCCTTAGCTACCTTGGCGACGTTGTAAGCCAGAGCTACAAGTCAGCCGATCGCCACGATATTGAGAATGCGTCTGATGAGACAATTGAAGCAGTTCTAAACCGTGTCGATGAAACGATTCTTAGTCAGCATGCTAAGAACCGTCTACGCGAAATTATTGTTTCGGCAAAGTCCACGGCAAACGTACCTTCCGAACATGAGCAGATAATATACCATTATTTTACCAAACTAGTCCGTTTTCAGAAAGAGCTACAAGCAAAGGAGCGGGGAATATCAGCGTTTTGCGCTCTTTGTTCGGCGTATATTGTAGACAAGACATTTACATATCAAACAGGTGAGTTTTCACTCAAAATAAAGTCAAAGAAGACCAAGGAAGATGTGCCCCTTTCTGAGCTTAGCTCAGGAGAAAAGCAGATTGTATCTTTATTTAGTCATCTATATCTCTCTGGTCGAGAAAAGTTTTTTGTTCTGATTGATGAACCAGAGCTTTCATTATCAGTGCCTTGGCAGCGCAGGTTTCTAATAGATATACGTCAAGCATCATTCTGCGCGGGATTGGTAGCGGTTACGCATTCGCCATTCATATACGATAATGAACTACGGAAACATGCTCATGCTCTCGGGGAGTTTGTAACAGGGCCGGACTGGGGGAACATTGCATGAGCATGCTCGATGTTCATGCGGCTGCACTCGAAACGGTAAGCGAGGCTTACCACGACTTTTTGTTGCGGTTTGATCGCACTAAGAAGGTGGTATATGGATTTGTTGAGGGTAAAGACGATCCCTCGTTTTACAGAAGCGTAATTGAGCGCTTCATCCCAGAGGATTGGACTGTAGACCTAATCCGAGCAGGAAATCGCAGCAAAGTACTACAGGCAGAAGAAGAGTTTGACTGGAGCCGGTATTCGCGTAAACAGATTTCGTTCTTTGTCGACCGGGATCTTACAGGCTTTAAGGCCGTTCCTCCCGTATATTCCGAAAACACATATGTGACGGATGCATACTCGATTGAGAATGCTATTGTGACGGCTGAGGTAATGCTTCGGCTTCTAGCGGAGGTCCACAATGTGGTGGACTGGACCCCAGAAGAGCAGCAAGCCCTCATGGAGCACTTTAATACCCAGCTGGACCGCTTTACTGAAGCAATGAATCCAATTATGGCGCAGATACTATACTGGAGAATGCAAGACATTCCAGCAAATCTCAATAATCTAGACCTCCCCTCTATCTTTCATTTTAATGCCGGTGAGGTTTGCACGGCAGCAGAGTTCGATCACGAAGACGCCCGGGTCGATCGGCTGTGCGAATGTGTCGGGGCACCAAAAGCCGATGCATTAGAGAGAAAAGAGATGAGCGACGCTTTGTGTTCGTCCGGTGAACCAAAAAAATGGGTCCGAGGCAAGTACCTAGTCTGGTTTTTGTCGGGGGTAATCAATGATGTGCATAAAGATATAAGCAAATTCCTACATGCATATAACCATCCACCAAAATCCAAACTTTCGATAGGACCGAAGAACGTGATGGTAGTCGCTGCTCCTAGGGCGCGAATTCCCACTTCCCTGCGAGCTTTTGTAGAAAACGGGTTTAATCAATTTATTCGAGACAAGCAGGCTGTCTGAGTGTGCCAGCGGCCCAAGAAAAAATGCAACTTGTCCCCTTTGGCGATGGCGGGACTGAAATAAGAACATGACGTTGTCGGGTCCGTGTGTGTCACAACCGAGGGGTTTTGACCCTTTTGGGTAGTCTTGATCATGCGCTGGAGAGGCCTAACGGCGAAAACGCGGCCCTGATGGGAAGGTGGAATATTAACTTATATAAAGCATGATATTACCGGCTCTGCCTAAATCCATTCATTAAATTACCGTCATTATCACCTTGTAAACGCGACTTGGGTCTTTCCCGTCTCGAACGACAATGTGTGACCGGGTTGCCGACAGGCCGGCCTGATCAGGTGAGGTAGTCAATCCTGCTGCCTCAGCCCATTGGGCGAAGAGGCTGGCATGACTGTTTTCAACAACCTGAAAATCTCACAGAAGATTATCGCACTGCTACTGTTGCTGGGTGGGATTACACTCGCGATTGCATGGACCGGGTCGCATCGACTGTCAGAGACAAGTGGCGGCTATGAAGAACTGGTTGCCGTTAAATTACCCAACAATACCAACTTTGTACGGGTGAACCGCAGCCTGACCGCGATGCTGTATGCCTCCTATCAGGTGCTGGTGTATGACGGTGCCAGTATGCAGGCACGCAAGGCCGCCGAGCAGGAGAGCGCCTCATACGACAAGGCGGTATCGCGGCTTCAGGAGATTACGAATCTGGAGCCGGCCACAAGTGACGTGGTGGCCAAACTGCGTGCCGGCATCGATGATGTTCATGCCCGGACCAGTGCGGCAGTGAAACTTGGCCTGCGCAACGATGAAGCCGGGGCCCGGCGTTTGCTGGCCGAAGCCGACGAGCGGGCAGATATCCTGATCGAGGAAAACGTTCGGCTTCAGGATCAACGGATAGCGGCATCACGGAAGGTTTCGGACAGCCTGATCGCTGCGGCCGCATCGACCTCGACGTTCATGCTCGTCATCGGCATCGTCGGCGTCATCGCCGGTATCGCCATTGCGCTGGCGATGAGCAAGGTCAGCATCATTCGCCCGCTTGATCGTCTGCGTGGCCAGATGGGTGACATTGCCGGCGGCAACTACCGTCAGGATGTGACGGGCATGGATCGCCGTGACGAAGTCGGCGAGATGGCCAGGGCAGTGCAGGTATTCCGCGAGAACGGCATCGCCAAGGAGGCTGCCGATACGGCCAAGGCGCAAGCCAACGCTGAGCAGAAGATGGTGGTGGATACCGTGTCGGGTCATCTGTCCAGCTTGTCGGCAGGTGACCTGACGGCAGCCATTCACGTCGACTTCCCACCCGAATACGGGGTGCTCAAGTCGAACTTCAACGACGCCCTGACCAATCTGCATGAGCTGATCGGCGCGGTATCGGAAAGCGCGATCGCGATCCGCACCGGCTCTCATGAGATTGCCCAGGCATCGGAGGATCTGGCCCGCCGCACCGAAAGCAATGCTGCTTCGCTGGAGGAGACCGCGGCGTCGGTCACCCAGATGGATGGCCGGCTGCGGGCTACAGCCGTATCGGCGACCCGGACAGTCGAGCGTGCCGACCAGGCGATCAGCACGGTCAATGGCGGTCGCGCCGTGGCTGATCAGGCGGTGCAGGCGATGGGCCGGGTGTCGGACAGCGCCAAGGGCATCGACAGCGTCATCGAAGGCCTCGACAAGATAGCCTTCCAGACGCGGGTGCTGGCGATGAACGCCGCGGTCGAGGCGGGTCGGGCCGGCGATGCCGGGCGTGGCTTCGCTGTAGTGGCCGACCTGGTGTCGGCCTTGGCGATGCGCGCCGAGGAAGAGGCCAAGCGCGCCCGCGACCAGCTGACCGTAACGCAGACCGATATCGTCACTGCGGTCGAAGCGGTGACGAAGGTCGATGGTGCACTGGCGGCGATCTCGGGTGACGTGGGTCAGGTCCATGAACTGCTGGCGACGATGGCGGCGGACAACCAAGCACAGTCGGCAGCAATCACGGAGATTTCGGTAGCGATCGGGACGATGGACCAGTCGACCCAGCAGAACGCCGCCATGGTCGAGGAGACTTCGGCCGCTGCGCGCAACCTCGCCGGCGAGGTCGGTAGCCTTGCCGAGCAGGCGAGCCGGTTCAAGGTCGGCGAGAATACCGCCACCGTCCGTCCCACCTCGACGAACAGAGCAAACTTCAGCAAGCCGGCTGCCTATGCTTCGCCGGTCAGGCCGCTGCCTGCCGCAGCCATTTCCGCCCTGACCAAAAGCAACGACGACTGGACGTCTTTCTAAATCCGGGAATTGATGCGCTAGCTACAATTGACATGGATCAAGCTTTACTTATGTGAGTTCAAGCCGCCTGCATTACCAAATGCATCGGATCGACTGCACCAGATCAGGATGATCATGACCACTGAAACCAACACCATCGAGCTTGCCACCGAACTCACCATTGCATGGCTGGGCAACCCCAACACCCGCACCTCCGCGGACGATGTGCCGGCGTTCCTGCAGTCGATGTACGCTGCGGTCGAGAAGCTGGGCGGCACGACGGTCGAGACCCCGACCGAAGACGCAGCGGTGGAATATACCCCGGCGGTGAGCGTGCGGAAGTCGCTGGCGAGCAAGGATCACATCATCAGCATGATCGACGGCAAGCCCTACCGGACGCTGCGCCGCCATCTGAGCAGCAATGGCCTGACGCCCGCGGAATACCGCGCCCGCTACAACCTGAAGGCGGACTATCCAATCGTCGCGGAGTCCTACAGCGAGGCACGCCGCGCGATGGCCAAGACGATCGGCCTGGGGCGTAAGCCGTCACAGCAGGCTGACGCTGCGCCGGCACCCGCTCCCGCCAAGGCAAAGCGTGGCGGCAAGGCCGCGCTCGATGCCGCCAAGGAGACGCTCGGCACCGCCGAGTGAGATGCGCACCCGGGGGTGGCGATGCGACCCCCGGAACCTACGCCGACCATCCGGAATGATGGATCACATTCGATCCATTTCCGGCGCAAAACTTGCCTTTAATTGGGACAGGCTGTCTGATTTAATCACGTTTACCAGCGATCCTATCGGCTGATACGCCTGCTGCATCTTGCGAACACCGTCGATAGCTGGATGAACCGGTTCACCTGGACCCGAGAGAAAGACGCCGAGCTTGCCAGGCGCTATGTGGCCGGTGAACCGGTGGACAAGATCGCTGCACAGTTCGATTGTTCACCAAGCACCATCAAGACCCGATGCGGTACCCTTGGCCTGCTTCGTCGAAGAGTTAAGACAAATCCTCTTCTGCATGGGAATGCGTCTTTCCTGATTGGTCAGGTTCTGCGCACAGCCCTGCCCGTCGACCCAGAGACATTTGGCGAGGAGCTCCTCGATAAGCTCGACTGACAGCCTCGCATATCGTCAGCCGCTCAGTGTGCGAGCGCGGCGCTGGCACCGGATGCCAGCACGATCGACGGTATAGCCTGCCGGCCCCGTTTGCGCTCCAGCTTGCGAGCACGCAGCGCCGTGTCAGCCTCGCTCAGCAACAGGTCGAGATTGATCATCCCCCTGACCGGGCGGCTGCAGCCGACGCTGACACCAATCGACAAGGTGAGCCCGTCGATCCGGAAAGGAACGCCCAGCACCTCTTCGATGCGCCGGGCGCGTTCGGCGACATCGCCCGGCGCAGCGATGCCGGTCTGGACCAAGACGAACTCGTCGCCACCCAGCCGCACCACCATGTCGTCATGGGATGCCTCGCTGCGCAACCTGGTCGCGACCACCCGTAGCAATTCGTCACCGGCCAGATGACCAAGCTGGTCGTTGACCAGCTTGAAGTCGTCGAGGTCCATGTAATGGACGGCAACTGGCAGGGCGGCCGTATCGGCTCTGGTCATCACCGTGGCGGCCTCGGTGAGCGCCAGCCGGTTTGCAAGCCCAGTCAGCGGGTCACGCCGGGCCAGTGCGGCATGAGCCCGGCTCTGCGCCAATCGTGCCGCCTGGCTAGCGTAACGACGGGACAGGCTACGCATCCCCCCCGCCAACAGCAGCACCAGGCACAGCGCCGATACCCGGTCCTCGGCGAGCGGGCCAAGGCTCACCACCAACGACGCCGGCAACACCGACACCAGCAGGCTCGGCAAGGCGATGCCTGGGCGTAGCGAAACCGTCGCCACCACCCCCGCGGCATAGCCAACGACAAGGATGCCGGTGGGTAGATGCATGAGCGGCAACGGCAGGGCGAGCACGCGTGCGGCCAGACAGCCAAAGACCACGGCAAAGGCGATGTAGGACGCCGCGAACCTGCGTTCGAGCCGGTACCAGGCCACCGCGGTCAGCGGACCTGCATCACACTGGTGCCGGCCGGCGAACAACACGGTCAGGCGGACCATGCTTATGACCGTTCCCAGCACCAGCAGCACAGCGACGATCCGGTCCCCGGAACGCAAGGCAGCCAGGCCGGCGACGAGGACGAACAACCCGGTCATGATGGTTGCCGGTATCCGGGTCTCGAACAGGCTCGCGACAAGCTCGGCGTGGTCCTCGTCCGGCTGCGGCTCGTTGAAATAGTCGACAGGGTTCACGGCCACGCCCCTTAGAATCAAACCGTAAAGGGTTTGTAGCCATCCCGGCTGACATTACGTTACCGTAACGGCAAGTGACAGCGCTCACCCGCTGCTGTGATACTGGACCGCGTGTCTACCCTTGCAAGGTGCGATCATCGCCCGAGCCGTTACGCCCGGTCTGGCCGTGGCTGAGGTGCCGCAGGCGGCGCGCAGGGCGGCCGTCAGGCTCTCGATCGCGGCGACAGCGGCACCGCGTGCCCGGGCCAGCCCCTACCGCGTTGTAACCCCGAATTACGCGCTTATCCCCCCGCCTCGCCCGCGAGCTTCTTTTGTCGCTTTCGGTGCAGTTGCGCGGCGCCTTGGCCCCGAGGGGAAAACCGCCCTGCAAAGGCAGGGAAAGTTGCGCGGCCACGGGTGCGTTTCGGTGCAGCTGGCGGGGTGTTTGCGACGGGGGTGGTGAAACGCTGGATCGGCCCCCGCCACCCGCGTGGATCCGGTCAGGTCGGGACGGCGACGATCGCCAGTCCCACCACCCGGCAGACGGCGAACACGCGGCCGATCTCCGCGGTCGCCTTGCCGCCTTCCAGCTCGCTGACGAACCGCCGGCCGACCCCGGCCGCCAGCGCCACCTCCTGCTGGCTTATGCCCTTGCGGATCCGCGCCGCCCGCAACGTCTCACCCAGCTCGTTGGCGCTGGTGAGTGGGCCGTGCCACGCTGGCGCCGGTTCGCGGTTGGCGAAGAAGCCAGCCGGCAATCCGGACGCCATCGGCTGTTCCTCTTTTCGGGAACAGGTCGGCTCATTCGGCTGATCCCGTACGGGTGCATCCTGCGTCGGTACGGGAGCAGGGTGCACGCGTACGGGATCATGGTCGTTGTCGTTGGCGGGCGCGACTGGCGGGGCCGGTGGCTCGATCGGGGCGGGCGCTGGCTGCGGCATTGGCGTGGCCGCGATTAGTTCGGGCAGCGGCGCACCGGCGACGATCCGCTCGAACTCGGCGCAGGCGGCAATGCCTGCGGCCATGTCGCGGGCGCCGATCGCCGCGTGGATCGCCTGCGCGGTCACGCCCAGCCGCTCGGCCGCGCCGAGCTGGTCGATGAAGGTGCGCAGCTGCAGGGTCTGCACGGTGAGGCGATGCCGGATCGCCATGCTCGACATGCCGGTTGCGACGTCGCGCTTGATCGGTGCGAGCTTCGCCAGCAGCTGCGCGGCGTGATGGGGTTTGAACGGGCCTGCCCCGCCGTTCTGGCTGTGCGTCGTCACATCGATGTCCCTTGTTCCCGTTCGGGAACAGCGCCCGAACTCGTATAGCTGGTCAGGCGCGATCGCGACGGGGACAATCGCCACCGCAGTCGCTGCCGACCCCATAGATTTCCGGCATTTGCCGGGTGACAAAGTGGGCATAGCGCCCCGGCGGCACCGTACTTGCAGCGCGGCCGGCTGGCCTCGATTTGGCGGCCGGTCACGCTGCCACTCGACCGTGCGCTGGCGGGTGCCCAAAGTGCACCAGATCGCACCGGTCGGGTGCCGCTTTTTTTGGCGGCGCGGCCCAGGAGCTGGGCCGGTTTTCCGGCGGCTGATGAGTGCACCGTGCGGGACATAAAAAGTACGCGGGCGAGGCGGGGGGAAATGCGTGTAATTCGGGGTCGCAACTCTACCCGGGCCGGCCGGCCGGGGGGGTCGGGGTCGGGGTCGCCCCGGTTGGGGCCCTGACGGCCGCCCACGCGCTGCCTGCGCCACGTTGGCCGCAAGGGTGACGTCGGCAACCCGGACGCGACGATCCCGCCTGCTCTCGCTGGAGAGCACCGAAGCGGCACAGCCGCTTCGTCCAACCGCCGGTGCCAGGCGATCGGGTGAGGGTCGGTTGACCGTCAGGGTGGGTGAGACATCGAACGGCACGTCGCGTAGCGACTCCTCATCATCCTTGTTCATGAAACTTCGTCAGCGGTTCAGCACCGTTATGGCACTCGCAGTTTCGCCTGCGGCGCTGGCGGCGTCGTCGGCATCAAGACGCGCACCAAGCGAGGCCAGCGCTGCACCCAGCGGCCCACTCATGGTGGCCCGGGCCAGCTCGCGACAGGACAGCTGGCTCAGCATGCGTTGCTGATCCTCCTGCCTGTCCGCCTCCCGCTGTACGGCATCTGCTGGCGCCGGTGCCGGGCGCATGCACCGCGGCAGGTACCGAATGAGGCTTTTGGGCAGCATCGGCCGGTAGGCGTTGGAGAACTGGCGATAGCGGGGCTTGCCGGTGTCCTCGTCGCCTTCGACCTCGACCCGTCTGAACCGGCGCTGCTTCACCAGCAGGCCGAGGCGGCTCAGCACCGGGATCGCCCGCGCCACGGTGTTACGGCTCAGCCCGGTCGCGTCGGCCAGGTGATCGTAGGAGGGGAATACCCGCCCCGCGCACAACCTCGCGATCGTGCATATCTCCTCATAGACCCGGACCGCGCCCGCGGTCAGCGCCGCGACGGCGCGCTCGGATACGGACAGCTTCTCACCGGTGGCCCGCGCCTTGCGCTGCAGCTTGCGTCCCTCATCGAGGATCTTGCGCGCCGCGGTCAGCATCCGGTCTGTCTCTCCCTTCGCCGGCAGCACGAAGAACAGGTCCTCGAACGTGCCTGCCTCGAGACTGTCGCGCCGCACCGGCGCGCCGGTCCGGTTGGTCGCGCCCGATCGGGTCGGGCGCCGGTGGCCGCTGGCAATGCGGGCAAGAATGGTCGCGGCAGCGGTGCCGATCGTGAGTGCGGTCACAAGGTATCTCCAAGGGGAAGCAGGGCGCAGCGGCGCAGCCGCGCCAGCGATGCGCGGACGCCGGTGAGTGGTCGGCCGAGCCGCCCGGCGATCTCGGCCGGGGTCGGCCTGGTCGAACACCAGCGATAGGTGAGCAGGAAGCGCAGCACCGTCCGGTCGAGCGCGCGGATGACTGGGCTCGGGTCGTGCGGATCCTGCCGCTTGAGTAGGGCATCGAAGGTGTCGACGAACGACTGTGACGGCACGCTGTCGCGCACCGCCGCGGCGATCGACGCCGGCAGCACCGGCGACGCCGGCCGGGGAGCGGACGTGCGCATGCGTGTCGCCCGTGCGGTGGGCGAGGCCATGATCGCCGCGGCTGCGGCGGACGGGCCGGGACGGGGCGGTGCGCGCAGCGGCGGAATGACGGAAGCGCGTCGGATCGACAGGGTGCCAGCTATCATGTCGGTCTCCATGCTCGGGAGCTCGATTGCGGGGCGCACGAACGGCGCTGGCGAACCGGGTGGGTCGCCGTGCCTCATGCGGAAATGGAATGCCGGGGCTGTGTGCCGGCTGGGCAGGCAGGGGGCGTGGCGCGCCGACCGACAGTCAGCGATCGCCGCGGCAGGGTTTTGCGTCTCTGACGCCGCCCCCTAGCCCTTTGCGCTACACAGGCTAGATCATGACGGCCTCCCATTCGGTTGGGCTGCCGATGGCATCGGTGTGGTGCTGTTCAGCCACCGGCGGCCTGGGTGAGGTGCGCGAAGTGGATGCCGGGATCCGGCGTTCGCTTCGCGCAATCTGAAACGGGGTTGGAAAGCAATCGACGCGGCACATGCCCTGCCCGGTGATCACCAGGATGCCAGCCATCATCCCGACATCGGGACGAGCTTCATCACTGCCGGCATGCGGCGTGATGTGAAGCAGCAGTGGTTCCAAGGCAGCGAGCACGGCGGAAAGCTTCAGGTAAAGGGGGAGCGCTCCCGGAAGCAGGGTCCGGGCAACAGAATGGCGATGACAGTAGAATGGAGCCTAGGGGGCCTTGGGAGGACGCAGACGCGGCTTACTGACTGCGCGATAGGCATCGAACAGCATCATTAGCCGCCAGCGCATCAGCAGGCCGTTGATCACGACGCTGATCGGGCGCGGCAACGGCACTGGTTCCAAGAGAACGTAGGGCTCGGAAGAGCGTGCCGGGATCATCAAACCTCGACCTCGGGCTTGGCTTCCTCGTCGTCCCCCGCTTTCATCCACGCGAGCAAGCCGCCAATACCATCCTCGGGATTATTCCATACGCGCCAGAGAATGGTAGGAATGTCGAGAGCGATCGATGAAACTGATCCCTCACACATTGACCTGAATTCGGCTGCTTCACCCCATGCGAAAATATATTTTTCGCCTTCCCCAGAACGCCAAAAATAAGTCAACTTACCATATTGATAAACGGCCTGTCGTACGTCGCTTGCTTCAGGTTGTTCAGTAATAATCATGAACGGATCGCGGTGCTGGTAAAACTCGTCCTTTGGCATCTTATAATAAATTTTCTTAATGCGATCGGTAATACGCGCTTCAGCGTATTTCTCATCACTGAACTGCTCTATCATTTTCACGAGCCCGGCATCATCATAAAGACGATTGATACGTTTTTTATGAAGAGTAAAAATGGTATCAAGCGCAGGTAAATCGTTTGGCTGGATGCCGTAGCTCTCCGCCCAAGAGATCGCTTCCCGAAAGGTGCCGACTATCGACAACATGCTTTCGATTTTCATCCCAAGTATGCGAAGTTGGTTCATGACGGCAGCGATGTTCGCTTCGTACCACTCGAACCGCAGGTGCTTACCCCTGCCAGCCGCCGCCTCCATCGGCTGAAGCAAGCCGTTTCGCAGCCAGAACGTTAGCACGTCCCGGGCGATGCCAGCTCGTTTCATGATTTCGGTGCTCGACACCGGGGACTGCGACGGCACGGACCTTCTTTCTGACTATAAGTCATCATCGCTAGATGATGTTTAGTCATCAAACAAGCATGAAAATGGTGATGGGGAGACGCGACCAGTAGCGAGACCGTACCTGCTTCTGCGATCTCGCCGCGCAGGACAGTGAACCAGTCCGCGTACTGACGCGGTGCCCTGCCTGAATCAGTCATGCAAAGCCGCTCGGCAGAAATGGGCTGGATCGGTCAGGAATGCCAAAATAGTCGACATCCAGTTCGATCAGCCGCTGTTGATGGTCGGCTAGCATCGACCACCACATCCGGGTCTGGATGACGTCTGCGTGTCCCTGCGTCTCAATCAGTTCTAGGAGCCGGTCGACCGTCGCCGTATGATGCTTGATCGACCGATCGCGCTGGGGAAGCAGCTCGTCCTGCTGCTGGTGGATCAGCGTCAGCGTCATTTCCAGAACGCGGGACTGGTTGCGGGCGTCCAGCTCGGCGAAACGCTGCAACAGCTTTTCTCGCTCGGCACCCGGTGCGGCTGCGACGGATACCGGTGAGATCCGGCTCTCGTGCCCCGTCATGCTGCATCCTTCCACAGAAGATCGAACGCAGCATCGACCTTCGGCCCGTCCTCGCCGGCAGAGCAGCGGTCGAGGTCACCGTCTTCCAAGTCGGCATCACCATCGGCGTGGTCGAGGATGGCGAGCAGCGTCTCAACCATGTCGCCCAGCCACTCACGAGTGGCGGAGGAAAGGTGAAGCGGGGTGGCCGGGAAGGCACCACATGCTCCAATCTGAGTCAGCACGGTGTCAAGAATGGGCGCGCGCGTCGGCGCTCCCGTGATAAGGGCGTGAACAGCCATCTCGATCCTTCCTCGATCGTTGTGGTCAGAGCCGGGTGGAAGTTCGTACCTTCCGCTCGGCTCGTACTGGTGATATCACGAGTACACCATGACCGCAATTGGCGATATCACGAAACGTAAGCGGCCGCCCCAGACTGGCCAGCCAATTCTTGTCCGCCTTCAGCCGGATCAGCTCGCCACACTCGATGCGTGGATCAACCGTCAGGCTGGCGACGTGTCGCGCCCCGAGGCCGTGCGGCAGCTGCTCGCGACAGCATTGCGAGGCGTGGTGGAGTAATGACGTGACCGCGTAGAAAGGCCAGAAGGGATAGCGCAGCTAGGAGAACCGCCGATGACCAATGCCTTTGCCGCCGCCATCGCGCTCATGTTTGCTGCCCAGACAAGCCCACCCAGGCCCGAACCTCGTCGCATGCCATCACCGCAAAGCGTCGTAGTCGACAAAGGCGAGTCCATCCGTGCGTCGTTCGTCGATGGCTACGGTAATCAGGCAGGTACTGTCATATTCATACGCCGCCCGGGCGAGGAGCCGCAGGTGGAGTTTCGTACAGCTGGTGGTCAAACGCTGGCGACGATCGTGCCGCTGGCTACATGGGAACGGGTCCACACCGCCTCCGCTTTGTTTGACCGGACGTTGACACCTGTCGCTGCCGCTCAGGGTCTGTCGTTTTGTCTCCATCCCTGGTCGGTATCAATGGAGGCAGTCGATCGCGCGCGACCCGGCCGCCCCGCTGCCGTACGTACCGGCACCCAATCGGGCTGTAATGATGGGCTGGTTATGCCTCTTGCGTTTCAGTTGGCCCGCGAGGCGGTTGCTGCGCTTCCCAGCTGCGCGTTGCTCGAGGCCAAGCAGTACCGCAATGACGTCATCCGACTTGCCGGATGCACGATACTGCAAGGCGACCGGGCTGCCGCCGCGCTCGCACGGAATGTTTTCGAAAGCGACTGGTTCAGTAGCACCCGCGGCGACCGAACCGAATATGGCATCCGCCATCTGTTTTTCGATCAGGTCCGCCTCGACTGGGCGGGAACGATTGCGGAGGGATCCGAAGCAGCTGCAAAGCTTTGGTCGAGCAGGCTGGAAAAAGCTTTAATTTCTCCAAAGCGCTTCGTCGGCGAGACGGCAGACCGAGTACGGATGGAAGCTACAGTCTTTCGATACGTCGAAAATCGCCGCTTTCAAGCGCCAGTGACGATCATCTGGACCAAAGAGAACGGCTATGGCTTTCGCGTCCATTCCGCTACAGTCGGCATCGAGCAATCGCCTAAGTAAATGATAGATTAGCTTCATCCAATCAAAACGAGATTATGCGGAGTCCGCGAATGAGGGGTTTCTGGCATTCGACGCTTCCAAACGAAAAAGCCTCGTTTATTTCCTTTGCAGCCGTCATGTGTGCAGCGCTGTGGCTCGGATTAGCTGATGGATTTGCAAAGCTGATACCGATCGGCATTGGCTGCATTGCAATCCTCATATTGATCCTGCTCTCGATATTTGGTGCCATATGGGCTCGGTCATATACTGGATTGATCCGGTGGCGTGCTGGTCTGATAGCACCTTGCCTGCTCGCGATAGCCGTCATCCTATGCGGTCCTGCGGCGTTTATCAGCAGGTATACATCCGCATATCTGTACCTCCATTCTCATCATGACGAATTTCGCGGAAGTACCGTTAAAGGATATTCCGTGCTTCCATTCAGGGAAGGAATTCCAGATGGTGGCTTGGCAATTATCCGCACAGACCTTTTGCGACCTGATCGACTACCGCAATCAAGCATGGTCAATCTGGTTGGCGAACGCATCCACTATTGCGACAAAATTCGGCAAGTATATTACCGTTGCGCATATGATTGAGCGAAAAATCGTGCTTTGTAAGGCTATATCACATGATAACAGTTGCGGTGCTTCTTGCGGCGGCAACCACATCACCCTTGTGTCCTGCCCCTGTTGGTGATCCAGTTGCAATCACCTCGACCCCACTGCCAGTAGAAAAACTCGGTGGTTCAGAGTCCACAAGCGAAACTTATCCATTCGTAGGACAACTCAGGTACCACTGGGGCGTCATGCTGCGGTCAGATGATAGCCGCTTTGTCCATCTGCGGTATCATCGTGGCCAGGTTTATTCGGAATCAAGCGGTTGCTGGTTCAGATGGGACATGCAAGTTGCTCATAGCCCTACCAAATCAGCGAATGGCCGCATTGGTGAGGCAATTTTCAATAGTTCATATGTCGAACACGAACCCGCCTATTGGCCGGACATACCAGGTTACCGTTTTATAACGGCTAAGGAAGTACATGTTGGTGGCTATGCCTGGCTCGGCGTGTGGAACGCAGAAGGAGTGACGGAGCGGTCCAAGATCATCGTCTATGACGGCCAGCGTCATACCGTGCTTGCCACTCTCCCGCTACGCATAGGTGGCATCGATATTACCCAGGAAATCCACACGGTACATCAATGGATAACGTTGATAGGAGAGGGTAAGCCTGCAAAACCTGTGCCGTGGTTTCAGGTTTCTTGGTTAGGTAGATAGATTATCCAATTCTAAAACATGATTGCTTGACCATTATAAAGCTTATCTGATTTAATCATGCCACATTATATATGGATATATCGTTGGTTTATCATAAAAAACACATACATATATAATATTAATCTATCGGCTTGGCATGAAATTGTGAAGATATCTAGCCTCTGCCAACTAGCGGAGTGGCCTCGGAGAACGATAAACCACAAAATCTTGCAACGGATTGGTCTGCCAACGTCAGAAGGGGAAGCGCAGCGTCTTGTTCCGCTGCATCTACGCGCCTACCAGTCTTACCCCATTGGTGCCAGTAATGGGTTGTCCCGCTAGGCTGAACCGCCACATAGAGCGAATAGTCTCCAACGCGAGATGGGTCCTTATAAGTAAAATAAGTAACTACTGTTCCACGTGCAAATCCCTGTGGTCCATCGCCGCCGGATTGATACGTCTGTCGACGTACTTCTGATGCAACCGCACCTAACGCCTCATCTATGCAGCTAAAATCGATCTTTTTACGAAAATCCCGCTGATATGCTACATGTACGATAGGCTCGCCAGGATAGCAGCCTACCAGCGGGATACTGATTAAAATGGCGGCTAGGACATGTCGCATTGCCAGTTTTGATCAGCATTCGCTTATGCCCGCAACCGTCAAAATTTGTTTTGCCGATCGCGATCGGCGCGATCGCCAGCAAGCGGACGCTGAGTCAGCAATCAGAAACCGAACGCCGCAATCTTCCCACGAACGACCGCTACCCTGACCGGGGTGTTCTTGATCCCGCCCTTATCAGCCGGGCACGACATTGTTGCTTCGACCCACCTGCCGTCTCCGGTTTTGACAGAATCCAGGCCAAGCAAGTTCGAGTCGACCGGCTCAGATGACAGCACAGGCTTTCCAACCGAGCATTTCCGCTGCGAAAGCCCCAGCAGTACGGTTTCCGCTTCAGCCATCGGACCCGCAATATCCCCGGCGCCAAAAACTGCATCCGGGGTGCGCAAAGCGCGTGTGGCGACGACATCGCCATCGGTAAGGGCTTCGAGAAAGGCAGTTGCCACGGCAACCGGTTCGGTCTGCGCTGCTGCTGACGCTGCCCATATCAGGCCGGTGATCATAGCGGCTGCTTGAAAGTGCATGTGTTCCTCACCCCATGACAGGCCGCAGCCCAACTTTAGAAGCCTGCCTTGGCTGCCACTCATAGCCTATGGGTGTCCTACTCCCACCTGCATTTCAGCCAGCCGACGAACTCCAAGCCGCGGTCGTTCATAAGCCCATGCCCATATCCCGCGTCCGCGTCATACCAGCGCGGTCGATCTCAAGCTGACGCTCCGGGATCCGCTGCTCCAACGCCCGTGCCAGCCTTGGCTGCTGCTCCATGCGCTCGGCCAGCCGTTCCAGCTTACGCTCCGCCCGCCAGCTGCCGTCTTCGTCGCCTGCTCTGGCACGCTCCGCCGAGGCGGCACGCCAGTCGGCGACGAAGCGCGCGGCATAGTCTGCCCCCCTGCCCGCCCGCACCTGCCCTTCATCGATCCAGGCCCGCCACGCCGGCTCAGTCCGACCGCTGGCGATGTCACGGCCAAGCTCGGGACTACGATCGAGCACGATCCTGACATCCTCGGCACCGTTCGGGCGCAGCTGGTCGAGCCGGTCGGCGCCGGCATGCATGGCGCGAACATCGTCACGCTCCGGCCACTCGCGGCGCTGGTGCGCGGTCTCCACCGCGATGAAGGCACGGGCATAGTCCCGGATCGCCGCCAGCTCAGCGGCACGCGGGTCAGGCAACTGGATCCGCGCCTCGCCAGCGGGAGCGGCCGCCCCGCTACCCGGCCCGACGACGTCACTCGCCGCGGTCTTCTCCCCGCTCTGCCGGCCCGCCACCTTCTCGAGCCGCTGGCCGTCATCGACGACCAGCGTCACGCCCTCGCGCATGCGGGTCGCGAGCACGCGCAGCAAGCTGGTGGTGATCAGCCTGCCCTCGCGACTGTCGGCGACGACGATGCCGAGATCGCTGGTCGCGCCCTGGGCGGCATGGGTGCTGGTGGCATAGGCAAGGTCGAGCCGCTTGAGCATCGGATCGCCGCGCTCGAGCCGCAGCTCGCGGCCGTCCGCGGTCGCGACGGTGAGCGCGTCGGGCGCAACCTTGGTCAAGCGGACGGTGTCGGCATTGACCAGGCCACGGTCATGGTCGGTGGCGGTCCAGCGCAGCGGGTCACCGGCATAGAGGGTAATGCCCTGGCGCTCGTACACCCGCACGAAGTCGTCGACGCGGTTGGCGGCGAGCTTGCCCGGCCGGAACTGCTCCTGGCGGCCCCCAGGGCGGCGCAGAGTGACGACGGCACCGGTCACCCCCACCACCACCGCGAAGCCGGGCCGGATGCCCTGCGTCGGCACGCCGCGGCTGAACTCGACGACGCGGTCACGCGGGTAATGCTCAGGGATGCGCTGCTCCTCGCGGGTGAGATGCACCGGCGACAGCACCTCGAACCGGGCAGCCGTGCCGGTCAGCTCGCCGGCGGCCAGGCGCCGGCGCTGGACCTCGTCGTTGATCTCGCCACGCAGCTGCCGGCCCGAGGCATAAATGCCGGTGCGCGCCCGGTCCGCCGGCGACAGCGCCAGCCAGCGCTCGGCAACGACCGCAGCTGCGGTACCGGGCGCGGCGATGGTGTCGGGCTTCAGCAGCCGCATCAGCTCAGGCACGTTGCCGCCCTGCGCCGCGGCATGGATGGCGCGCATCCCGGGCGTGGTGGCACGGACATTCTCGTCCATCACCGCGGTGCGGCTGCCGGCGCGCAGGATGACGTCGAACGGCTTGCCCGCCTGGACGGCGCCGAGCTGCTTGCGGTCACCGATCAGCACCAGCCGGCCGACACCGTGCGCCTGTGCGACGTCGACCAGCCGCTCCATGGTGCGGTTGTCGATCATCGAAGCCTCGTCGACGACCAGCATCGCCCCGCGCAGCGACGTGCCCGGCCGATACTCATGCTCGCGCAGGAAGGACGTGATCGTCCGAGCGGCGACGCTGGTGTCGGCGCCAAGCCGGCGGGCGACGCTGTTCTGGATGGCAAGACCGATCACCTGCCGCCCCTCGGCCTTGGCGATCGCGACGACGGGCTTCAGCATCGACGACTTGCCCGCCCCGGCGACGCCCTGCACCGCGACGACGCGGTCACGGCTGATGAGGATGGTGGTGGCGGCCGCCAGCTGGCCGGTGTTGAGCTTGCGGTTCATCGCCGCGACCGCCGCCCGCTGGATACGCGCGCCGGCGTCGCCGGCGGCGATGATCGCCGGCACGGCACCCTGCCCGGCGCGGACGCCGGCGACGATGTTGCGCTCGATCGCAACCGCCTGGTCGGTGGTCATCATCAGGCCGTCGTTGTCGGCGATGAGCAGCCCGCGGGTTGCCAGCAGGGCGATGCGCTCCTCGACCGCGGCAACCGCGACCGGTGCGCCGAGGTCGAGCGCGGCCTTGAGCACGTCACGCGCCGGAAACGCCGCCTCGCGCTCACCGAGATGACGGATGGCGGAGGCCACTGCGTGTGCGGCGACGAAGGCATCGGGTCGCAGCCGCCCGGCACGCTCAGGGACCAGCGGATCCGGCGCAGGGCCGATGCGGATGCCGAGCCTCTCGGCCAGCACGAGCCCTTGCGCGGCGATACCGCCTGCCCCCGCTACCAGCCGCTGCCACGTCGTCGGCGAGTTCGCCGCCCTTGCCTGCGCCATCACCACCATCGCCGGCAGATCAACCCCCGCGCCCCGTGCCCGCTCAGCCCATTCTCCGCGCAGCACGTCACGGTCGAGCCCGGCCGGTTTGGCGGCGCGGGTGCTGAGCGTCACCGCCGAGCGTGCCTCGGGGGTACGATGCGTCATTGCCGCCATGCCGGCGTCGATCTCGGCGGAGCGGGTCGAGAACAGCGCGATGGTCTCACGGGGGATGCCGGCGATCTCGAACTGGCCATGTTTGGCAACGCGCTCGGTGGCATAGCCGAGCTGTTCGACCGCGGCGCGCAGCGTCGCGTTGTAGACCGAGGCGGCCGCAGTGTAGCCCGCCCACAGCGCATCGTTGTGGAGCGCATGCCAGCTGCCATCGGGTGCCCTGGTCGCATTGGCGATGATCGCATGGATATGCGCCTGCGGATCGAGCGCGCGGCTGGTGTCGTGCTGGAACAGCGCGACGACGAGATTGCCGCTCCTGACCGCCTCCTGGCGGCCGTTACGGCTGACTCGGGTCTCGGCGAGGTTGGCCTCCATCCACCCGATCGTCGTCCTGACCGCGGCCATGTGGGCACCCAGCAGCCGGACATCGCCACCGACATAGGCGAGCAGCGACAGCGATTTGGGTGCGGAGAAGGTGAAGTCGAGCCCGGCCCGGTGCTTGCCGTTGGCGCCGGCCGCGATGGTGTCGCCACCCGGCAGCGTGCCGGCGAGCACCGCCTCGAAGGCCTGCTGCTCGACCTTACCCTCCAGACCGAGCGCTTCAGCTCCCTGCCCCACCCACAGGCTGGCCTCGGTGGCCTGGCCGTCGGTGTAGTAGTTGTCGGTGGCATAGTAGCTGGCGGCGCCCGAGGCGGAGCGGACGACGGCCGGGGTCAGCATCAGTCGACGATGCCCTGCCCGACCTCGATCGCGCGGCGACGGCTGGAGACGAGGATCTCGCAGCGGGTGAGCCGGCGGTAGTAGGCGAAGCGGTCGGCGCGGTCCGCGCAGGCCTTCACCCGACCATCGTTCTCGGCCAGCCGGTTGGTCGCATTCCAGTGGCGCAGCGGACCCGCCCGCTGGCTGTAGCGCTCGAACAGCAGGTTGGAGGCGGCAACACCGTCGCCGGGCTCACCAAGCGCCACCTTGCTGATCGCAGCCGCGCCTGCACCGTTGCCGGGGACCAGCATCACCGCCAGCATGGCCGACAGAACCCCCACAGATGCCCAGCGTGCCTTGTCCGACCCCACCGGGGGCTCACCAGCTGGCGTCGGCGTCCACCAGTGTTGTGGCGCTGTCCTGAACCGATAGCTAGGACGAGCGCCGGTCACGGTCGGTTCGTCGATGGTCCGCAGCGCCGGCGTCGGCGCATCAAACGCCACGGCTGCAGACGGCACGGAGACGATGTCGGTGGAGGCAGTCGTCACGGTACTCACCAGCAACGCTGGCACTGGTTCCGGACCTGCTAGCGCATCGGCATCGCGGACCACGACCCCGCCCACCTCGGCCTGCCGTTGATGTTCCAGACCCAGTTTCGCCAGCCGGATGATGGCCCCGCTGAACGTCTCGTCGGTGCGCTTGGACTCCTCCCGGATCAGCGCGTTTTCGTCCGCGCCAATCGAGATCGTGATCCGTTCGCGTTCACTCATATCGCTGCTCCCGGTCGCCCCGCCCTGCCCCCCAATGGGCGTGCGTTCATGCGCTGCGGACCCACAGGAAGACCGCTGCGCCACGAAGCGCAAGCGCCGTTTTCACGTCATACCGGCATCATACCGGGTATGACGTCATACGAATGGAGCTTACTGCCGTATGACGGCATCATACCCCAACAATATCAGCTACTTACCTGTGCTGAACACAGCGTGATGTGTGCCTCCTGAACCTTGGAATTCCTGCTTTTGGCGCCTTGATGTTCGATGCGTTCCGGACCTGGCTTCTGGCTTTCCGCCGGGACCTTGGGCCGGCGGAAAGCCGGCCAGCAGACCGTGTTTCGGTCACGGCTTCCAATGCTTATCCGATTGATGGGGATAATATCTTTCGTCACTGCGTAGCTCGATCACCATACGGTCAAGGAGTGGGTCCGCTTTGATTTAGCTTCTGTATGGTGAAGTGCCCCATGCTCGTGCGACAAGCCGGCAAAGGGCTTCAGTTCATCGGCTCATGTTCAAGCCACTGATGCCTGTTTTTATGCATCACCGGTTGGAGCATATCACCCTTTCTAAGCTTCCAGCCTGTTCAGAGATTCTATTTCTTTAATTTCAGTAGATTCGTGTGACGTAACCCATTGATATTAAATGCCTTTATGCCTCGTAACGTGACGTTTCGGGGGTTTAACGTGACGGATGGGGGGCGCAAGTAGTGACGAATCGGGGGGGCTATCGTGACGGATTGGGGGGCCTATCGTGACGGATTGGATCGCTCTTTCTGCTACCGCACGATCGATTTTCACAATCTGCATAAAAACATGTTATTTCAGAGGGTTAGATGGACATGGGCCACCAGTCTTACGCATCGCCTTCTGTCGTATATCGTGACAAATTGGGGGCCCCTTTTGATGCCGTATCGTGTCGTGACAGATTGACCTTTGTCACGTCACGATAGACAATAGGATATGGGACGAACTATCCGCCAGCGGCATTCCGCCGAAGGAATCGTGAAGCCTGGCGAACTGATCGACATTCGCCAAAGTGCTGCGCTTACCTTACATGATCGGCGTGTCCTCAACCTATTGATCGAGCATGCCGGACCAGACATCGCCTCCGATCGGCATCACCGTATGCCTATGGCACGCCTGCGCGGACCGGCTCATCGGGGCGGCGAGCGGGTACGGGACTCTATCGAAAACTTGATGAAGACCCTGATCCTGATCCCAACGCGTGACAGCCAGGGCAACAAGGCGACGACGCGAGTTCAGCTTCTCGCTAGCACTACAACCACCGATGACGAAGATAATCCCAATGGAGAAGTCGCCTATTCTTTTCACAAAGAAGTTCGAGATATTATATCTCGCTCGGACTATTGGGGACGCATCAAAGCGAGCGTTATGTTCGCGTTTTCATCGAAGTACGCACTTGCACTTTACGAAGCCATCTGCTTGCGAATAAATCTTAAGCACAACAACCAATTTTTTAAACCGGATGACTTTCGGGAATTGCTCAGCGTCGACCGCGATCTCCTGACCCGCTTCCCTGATTTCAAGCGGCGTGTGCTTGATCCGGCCCTAACGGAAGTGAATGCCCTTTCGGACTGCAATGTCGAAGTTGAAGTGATCCGCGAAGGAGGTCCACGTAGCGCGGTTGCCGGTTATCGGCTCCGCTGGGCTGGCAAAAGTTCAGAAGAATGGCAGGCGGCGATGGATGAACTGCTGCGTCCCAAAGTCGGCCGCAAGGCTCGTATCGATGGAAAGATTGAGATCACGAATTTTATGGACACCGGACCTCGCCTGATAGCCTCACGCAAGTAGGATATGCGGCTATTTGCGTTGCGCTTCCCGTTCAAGCGCCGCGACCGCTAATTCGAAAGCCTCGCCCAACACCCAGCCATTAGCGTCTGCGAGGGCATAAAAGCGGCTCACGGTCGCTTCTGTCGCCTTTATATTTAGTTGGCGGTTGCGCCCCGTTGTGTGACGGCGGCGCTGGCGCGGGGCCGGGTCGGCCGCCGCCTTCCCTTGCCCTTCTGGTTCGCGGCTTTGGAAGCCTCGGCTCTCCGCAACTTCACGAATAGCCTCCTTATCGGTTGTCCCCGCCTTTGCACGAGGCTTCGGAGCGAAGCCTGAAACATCTAGGTCTTCATCAAATATCGAAGCGCGTTCCGTTGTCATCAGGCTACCTCTGCCTCTGTACCGGCCTTCTTCGCCGCCGGTTTGAGCAGCGATAGCACCTCGCCTGCGAAAGCGCGGGCGTTCAAGATGGCCTTTTCAAGATTTCCGACGCCAGCTGGGTCCAGGTTTTCCAAAGCGCCGCCGAATGAAAACATAGCGCGAAAGGCTTCTCGCTCATTGAGCTGCGTCTCCAGCATTCTCACTCCATGCTCGGTAAGCTGGTCCTGAACATGCCCAAGGGTGCGCGGCCGAATGGCAGGGCTTGTGCGTGTCAGCAGGACTACGTTAATGATTTTCCGCCGCGCCTGCTTCTCTGCGTTCTTCACGAGACCAAGCGCCCGCGCTGCTTGCCTCGCATCAAGCTGCGAGCCTTGAGTCGGCACGATCACCAAATCAGATGCTCCGATCGCATAGGCCACGGTCAGCGAGGCCGTGCCCTCGCAATCGACAATGACGAACGGAGCTTGAGCCGCTGCTTCGTCAATTCGATCGATGATGTTTTCCTGATTGGCGTCAGCGATGATAGTCAGCCGGTCCGGCTTTCCCGCCATCTTTGCCCATGTGTCGATTGGCCGGTTCGGATCAGCGTCGATCACAATAACATCTGCACCTCGGGCAAGTTGCGTTGCGAGAAGGGTGGCGGCGGTCGTTTTGCCAACGCCCCCTTTGGGCGAAATGAAGGATATAACGGGCATGAAAATCTCGATGCAGAACACTCTTTCTGGGATAGTATCGGATAGCTATCCCTTAGCCAATAGCTATCCATCTCTAAATGATATCTGTTAGCTATCTGGTACTATGGTAGCTACTTGGTAGCTTAGTAGCTATCTGTTAGATTGGTAGCTATCCAGTATCACATGCTGTGGCATCTTGCTGCGTAAATCAGTTATGACCGCTTTCGCCCACTACCGGACATTCCGCTTTCGGATCGGGGGCGGTATCGCACCGGGGAAATGCATGAGCGCAGGTGGGCGTCGCCGACCGGCGAGACGGTCGATCTCGGCTTGGTAGGTCGTTAGATCGAGAATGCCCCCGCCGTTCATGCCTTGGTCGGCTTTAAACACGCCGTTGCCCGTCAAGAGAATACGCACCTTTTCACCCTGGGTTTCCAGCCCAATGTCGCAAGAGGTGATGTAAACGACCGGCACGGATTCCTGTTCGACGTGGCCCTTCCAAATCTTCGATGCCTTGAGGTAAGCGATTGGCGTGAGCCCCGGCTTCCACTCTTTTCCAAAATTCATCGGTTCGATGACAACGGCGTCGATCACAGCGCTCGCGCGCTTGAAATCATCTCGAGCTTGTTGCCTTACCTGTGAGGAAGTCAATTTTCGTTGCGCGAAGCTGCAGGCGCTGCCAGTCGATGAAGTGAACAGGGCGAAGAGGCCAGCCGCAGCTATCGCCAGCATTCTGGAATCGAGCGTCATTGGGCGATGCTGCTCCCGGTCACCACTGCACGCAAGGCCGTCTGGATAGCCGATCTCCACCACATCGCGACGTTGGCGGGCAAAAGAGTGGGCCGAAAAGCGGCCCGGCGGGAGACGCCCAGTTGCGGACATAGGCCATCTCGCGGCAAGCCGCCTACATGAGAACATATTTCCTTTTCGGACTGGCGATCTTGATGCCATTAAACGAAGCTATAGCTCAAGGTCAGACCCCTTCGACGTTGGCTCCGTCTGCTCAGCTTGAGAAACCGGCCAGTCCGGCAAAGCTGGCGCTGATCCGGCGCTTCATAAAAGCCATAGGGCTGCAAGATAAGCTGAACACCGGCAGTTTTCTAGAGCGCTACGCCGTGCCCGGTGGTCCCATGTGGACCATCTCATCGGGCCAGGCACTTAGCGAGACGCTGAGCGGTGCCTTTGAAAAAAAGATGACCGCTTTACGAGACGCTTACGCCCAGCACCGGGCTGAGTATCAGGAGGCCTATGAGGATCACCTAAACTGGGAGTTCACCGAAGCCGAACTTTCAGAGATCGTTGGTTTTCTGGAGCGATCCGTCGGACAGCACTATTTGGCTGGGCGGTGGCGTATGGAAGCATATGTCGGAACGAACACCGAAGACCTTGAGGCGCAGATCGTCGCGGAGGCTCAGGCCAATCTCCGGAAGTAGGACGAACGGCAGTTTCCACCAGCATCTGTCTTAAAGCTACCCTCGGCTAATAAACCCGTACCGCTGAAAACCTTCTTCAGGTTGGGATCTTATCCAGCGGGATAGGCAGTCGATCCGACGTGCGCCGCCCCCGTCGCCTACGAGAAAGACCAGCACGCGCCCTTGGTCCGCATTATGCAGCTGTACCTTAACGCGGCATCGTTGGATCACTGCTTTGACCTGAACAGCTTGGGAGCGGGGACCTCCAGCGAAAGGGAGGACCGGCATCGTCTGCGGCTGAACGTCCAACTCAGCCTTAATGGCTGGTTGATCGCTTCGCTGATCCGGAACCATCATAAAGGTCGCCAAGGCAGTGATATAGAAGTGGTGGATCATTCCTCAGGATAATCAATCCGGCGGCGGCTATCTAGCCTAGTCATCGCTAACCGGACTGTCTGCGAACCACCACATTGCGACATCGGGGATTGGCAGAGCGGACGCTAAAAGCGGTCCGGTGGGAACCTACTTGCGGACATTCAACCTTGGCGGGTAATCGAGATCAATGAGGTTCATAGCTGGCGACCGGGTTCAGATATCACCTGCTTATTTGTGGGCAGGCGGCGCAATTGGGACGGTCACGCTCTACCCGGAATTTCCGCCAGCGCCGAACCGCGAGCGAGTGGACGCAACCACAATCTCAGTTTGCGTCCGTCATGAAGCGGTTGAAGAAACGTGGATTACGTTCGACCAACCTCAGTTCGACTTAGATGGGGATGGCCCATATCCTCAAGCTGGTATCCCCTGTTCGGCCTTGACCCGGTTGAATTGATCGACGTCTGCTCACCACCAGACCGCGACATTCGCGGGTGGCAAAGCCGCTCGGCCGGAACGGCCCACTTGCGGACACGCGGATGCTCTGTGATGCTGACCCAATGCGGACATTGCTTAGCCTGCTGATCGCTGCTGCTGCTTTCGCCTCGTGCAGCCCCAGGCAGGTCGGACTTTCTGCCAACGATTGTTGGTCCGTTTCGATTGGCGACAACGTAGTAGGCGAAGCAACGCTCTTTGCATACACCGGGCGCGATTGCATCGAATGTGGGATGCAGTTGCTTCGGAAGAATTGCCTACCCGTGCCGTTCACTACTGCTGACGGTAAAGCGGAACGTGCCGTTTACAGGATCGCAAAAACGACAAAGCCGGATAGCGCAGGTTTCATCACTCGCGTGATCTATCTGGCTGGGGACGTAGTTCCGTATGGTGCAACGCAGAAGCCGATGATTCGTGCGTCGCAAGTCAGCGTTTCGCAGATCGCAATGCCACGCTGAGGGCAGGTTTCTTCGTTTCTTTCGGAAAAGCGGACCGTCCGCTCACCACCAGATCGCGACATTCGCGAGCGGAAAAGCGAACCCTAAAACCGGCCGGGCGGCAGTCGCCCACTTGTGCTCATTCAGCAATCCTCCGAGGATTGCTGAATGAGCAGCAGTAATAAAGTAGAGGTTGGGAAGCTCGAGCGATTAGCGCGATGGACTTTGTGGCCCACGTTGGCCCTAACCGTCATTGGCCTAGCAATGCTCTACACGGGAGCGTCGGACACAATATGGCGATGGTTTTTGCCAGTTTACCTGCTGTTCGGCATACCAATCGTAGTCGCGTCGTTCGTGAGTGACTTCACGGGACTGCAAGGTATCTGGCGCTCGTGGAAGGGCATTGGTGATGACCGTCTGTGAATGTCCGCTCTCCACCACCTATCGCCGTTCCGGCGCTGGCGATCGGCTTGCCCTGCTCGGAAGCGGACCGGCGGCTATCGGGCTGGAAACCGGACCGGCAACAAGCGCCTGATTGTGTTGGGCCGCTTCGTCCTTTAACGCGCATCTGTAGGCAACGAACCGCGCCGATCGTACTTATGGAAGCAATTGCTCACGTAATCCAACTATCTAAGCATTGTGCCGCCCAACTGCCGCGTTTTGACCGAACTGTGCAAATCAAGCCATACCCAAAGATGCCGGCCTCACGGAAGGACGTTTCCACAACGGCTATGCGGCCATTTTTTGAAAAGACCGGACTCGTAAAAGTTACGTAAGTCGGATGTCCCTCATCGTCTTTCGAAGGACCAGCAAGACCCTTCCAATCGCAATTTGGCCTGAACCCCGGCGTGTTGTACGTAGCTTGCTGTTCTACCAAATCCTCATATTCTCTGGCAGATATCCCCAATTTCGCGCGATACTCCGGGCTAGTTTTGGCTAATCGAAGTGTGCGATCAGCGGCGCGAACATCGTTTGGATATGCTGGCGCGTTACGCTTAATGGCAGCAGTATAAGCAGCTTGCAAAACCGCACAGGTACGAGGTGCAGAGGCAAAGGTTCCTATAATTCGATAAGGCTGGCCTGGCGACGCTGTCACCGACAGAGCGAAAAATCCGAGAATGGTACCGGAGAGGCCTATCAGCATGGATTCTAGCCTATTAAAATTGGCAGCCTTTTATAATTATCGTCTGAAACTGGTGAGACTGCAAACCACAAGTCTCGACATTCTCGAAATGCGATCCTTTTCGAGAAAGCGACGGCCCCGCAATGTCGACTATTGCCACCCGCCTTCCCGAAAGATGCCGTTCCGCTTTCCACCACATTCAGACATAACGTAGTCGCGCATATCCTGACTTTCGAACGTCACCAATGCCACCGCTTTTGCGACAGTGGATGGCCGCTATGAGCCGGCAAGCCTGCTGAGTGTGACTGCAAGCCGAAGCACCCTTGGACGCCACGGCTCAACGACTGTCAGTGGCGGCTTCGAGCTTATCGGCAATAGCCCGGATTGTTGGATTTCTCGATGGCATTGCCGGCCAAGGCACCAGCGCCACCGCCAAGGATCGTGCCCAGTGCACGGTCACCGCGGCTGTCGATCGTCCGACCCAGCAGGCCGCCGGCAAGCGCGCCGATGATTGCGCCCGTCGTGCCCTGGCTGCACCGCTGCGGACCACGGTCGTAGCCCTGACTCCCGTAACTGCGACGATCGTCATATCCACGGCGGTCATCATATCCGCGGCGGGAGACGTAACGGGGACGCTGCTCGTACCGCCGGTCGTCGCCTTGGTAGGAACGCTCATAGCGATCGTCATAACGTTGCGCGCTGGCGACCGATGGCACCATGGACGCAGCGGCAGAAGCGAGAAACGCTGCACCGAAGAGTAATTTGCGAACCATCACCTGACCTCCATGGCAGCAGATCATCAACCGCCAGATAATGCTTATGCGGCTGCCGCCATGTTGCGATACTGAATGGGTCCGTTATCTCCCATTCAGTGAGGCCATTCCCTCAAAACCTGTTCGAGTGGCAGAGGGACCTATCCTGCCAGATTGCGAACCGTACATTCTCAAACGACAAGTGGGATGGCCATGACGTTGAAAAACAACGTCTTTTGATATCTGTGGCAAGTTGCTCCTCCGCCACTATTAATGCTTTGTGACGTTCGAAAGGCTGCAATTCACCAGCAGGCGATAACCAGTTCGCATATCTGGCACGCTCATACATCGTATCCAGACTTGCTCTGTTATGACCGCCTATCGCAACCACGAATGTTCTATTAATCTTTTTTTGAGAGGTGAAGACTAACAATTAAATCCGTTATGAGATGTAATTGGCTTTACAAACCCTTTACCAATATCGGCAAGCTGCTGATTAGAAACCGGAATGGTACTGTCGCGGTTATCGCTGCCTTCTCGTTGTCGAGTCTGTTTGGCATGTCCGCACTGGCCGTCGATATCAACCGCGGTCTTCAACAGCGCATCACCAATCAGCGGATCGCTGATATGGCCGCCCTGAGCGCGGCGATGGCGTACAAGGCGGCGAGCGACGAGACCATCCTCACGCCGACCGCCCGCGATATCGTGCGGATCAACGGCCTGACGAACGCAACCGTCACCGCGGCGCTACTGACCGACGTGCCGACGACCGGCAGCAAGGCGGTGCGGGTCACCGTCACCACCGCGGTTCCGATCGCGCTGGCAAAAGGGATCGGCATGTCCGGCAGCTACGACGTCGGTGCCACTGCCACGGCCAACCTCGCCACGGCGGCTGCAGTGCCGGCCTGCTTCATCGGGCTGGCCGCCAGCGGCGATGCGATATCTACATCGGGTGGTGCAACGATCGATACCCCCGATTGCGCCGTGGCCGGAGTAGGCAACGTCAATAATGGCGGCACGCGCATCAATGCCAAGAACATCGTCTCCGGGTCCGGATCGGTCATCAACAACTATGGCACGCTGATTTCGGAGGCGGTGCGCTATGCCGCATCGTTCTCCAATCCGGACTGGAACGGCAATGTACCGCCGGTGGACAAGCGTAGCCGGGTATCCTCGGTCGTGCTCGATCCGCTGGCATCGAACAGCGAGATCGCCGATGCCAGGACGCAGCTCGGCAAGTTTACGGCGCCCAGAGCGATCGCCGATCCCTCGACCCCGCCGGGCGCCGACTGGACGTTCGGTTACAGCCCCAGTCCCAGCGTCGCCGCATTCCGCAAAGGCAATTCCGGCAATTTCGTCGTGCCGGCCGGGGTATATGCGATCGGGCGCCTGCAGGTTGATGGCGGTGTCGACGTGCGCTTTTAGAACGGCTCCACGCTGACGGTAGCCCGAGGCGTGACGATTGGTGGTGGCTCACCGGTCAATTTCGGCAACGCGAATGTCCGGGTGAATGGCGGCTTCCAGGCGGGCAGCAGCGTCACCTTCGGCAATGGCACGATCGCGATCGGAAGTGGCACAGTCTCGCTGACGGGGACCAACCAGATCGGCAACGGCAACCTCGCGATCAATGCGGTCCTGTCATTGGGAGGCGGTTCCTCGCTGACGATCGGGGCGGGGTCGCACGCATTCCAGTCGATCTCGATCGGTGGCGGTGCCTGGATGAAGGCGGGGGCAGGCGATGTGGACGTGATTGCCGGTATCGCCGTGGGGGGAGACTCGACGCTGGCGCTGGGGGCAGGCAATTACCGGTTCGGCCCGGACGGCTCGGCCCGCGCCGTCGCGCTTTCAGGCAGCGGCATCCTGATCATGGAGGACGGCGCATTCAGCGCCAACGGCTCGATCGTGACCGAGGGCGGCAGCCGGCTGATCTTTGGACGCACCGTCAACCACCAGATCAACGGCCATCTGAAGGTCGCGGGGTCCGTGCTGTTCGGAGCCGGGCGCTACACCATCGCCGGCGATCTCGTGAACGGCACGGGGGGCACCACCTGGCCCTACACTTCCTCGATCACCGGCATGACCTATGGCAACGCCCTGGAGGGCGTCAGCACCAGCGGTTTCGATCAGGCGGGGATCAACGTCACCTTCATCCTCTCGGGTACGCTCAACCTGTCGGGTGGTGCCAAGACGAAGCTGATCGCGGCCGCGACGGGGACGACCGGCGGGGTGATCGGCAGCGTGCTGATCGATAGTGCCACCAGCGCTGCGACCAACTGGGCGGCGGGAGCGAGCAATGTCTTCAGCGGTGTCGTCCACCTGCCCAATTCCGACATCACGATGAGCGGCGGCAGCAGCACCCTGTCCGACGGGCAGTGCTTCATGCTGGTGGCGAACCGGATCATCGCGACCGGCGGCGCAGCAGGCGGATCGGCCTGCGTCGGCCTGCCATCGTCCGGCAGCTCGTCGAGCGGCACCATCGAGTTGGTGAACTGATGCGCCGCCCGCTCCGTGATAGCCGTGGCTCCGCCACGATCGAGTTCGCGCTGCTCACCTGCTTCTTCTTCGTGATCATGCTGGGCGTACTGGATTTCGGCATGTTCTTCATCCAGCGCAGCAACCTGAGCGGTGGCGTGTCGACGGCATCGATCCACAGCTTCGCGAACCGGGACGCTGTCGCCTTCGCCAATATTCCGGCGATGGTCACGGCTGCATCGCGGGCGCCGGGCGGATCGAGCGTTGCCGTCACCGTGACGTGCAATGCCGGCACGACGAGCTGCGCGAACACCAGCCGGGCCTGCGCGTGCCTGACGACCGCCAACACCTTCGTCGAGGCATCCAGCTGCGGCGCGCCATGTACCGGCGGCAACATGACGAGCGGATCGACCGCGGGCTATTATCTGACGATCGCGGCCTCCTATCCCTATACTCCCGCCGTCCTGCCCAGGGGCGCGTTGGGCAGCGCTACCGTGCAACAGACGGCGGTGGTGAGGCTGCAATGAACCGGCGCATGCTCCGCCGCGACCGGGACGGCGCCACCGCCGTCGAATTCGCGCTGCTCGCGCCTGTGTTCCTGGGGATGATCTTCTCGCTCATCGAGGGCGGGCGGATGTTGTGGATCAAGCAGACACTGGCCGAGGTGGCGTTCAGTACCGCCCGCTGCATGTCGGTCAGCGTCGCGTGCGACACGGAAGCCAAGCAGAAAGGCTATGCCCTGACGCGGGCCGCCGGCTACGGCCAGACGCTGGTCGCCACCAATGTCGTGCCGGCACCCAACACGACCTGCAACGGAACCGCTGGCATGAGCCAGGTGACGATCACCACGGCGTTCAACTCGCCCGTGACGGGGTTGCTGCCGATCCTGCCATCGACCGTCTCTGGTCTGGGCTGCTTTCCAAAACTGTGAATGCCTGTGGATTCCATGCCAGCAGCAGGGCGGCAGCTATCATGGCCTTGTTGCACATCTTCTAAGTTTTGCGACAGCGCCCCCGATACTCGTGCTCTCTCATGCGCTGGTGTCGCAAAAGTCGGCTGCATAATGTTATTGTTATGATACAGTTTTGCGACATGCTGATTGGCTACGCCCGTGTGTCCACCGACGACCAAGATCTCCGGCTGCAACGCGCCGCGTTGAAGGAGGCCGGGTGCAAGCGGACGCTCGAGGAGAAGATCTCGGGCGCGAAGCGGGACCGGCCCGAGCTGGTCAAGATGATCGAGCAGCTGCGCGACGATGACACCGTGGTGGTGACGCGGCTCGACCGACTAGCACGCTCCACCCGGGACTTGCTCGACATTGCCGAGAAGCTGAAGGAGGCTGGCGCAGGCCTGCGCTCGCTAGCCGAGCCTTGGGCGGATACGACATCGCATGCGGGCCGCATGGTGCTGACTGTGTTCGCCGGCATCCCTGAGTTCGAGCGCGAGCTGATCCACCACCGCACCAGCAGCGGACGAGTGGCGGCCAAGGCAAGGGGGGTCCGCTTCGGCCGCCCTCCCAAGCTCACCCCCGATCAGATCGCGCTACCCGATCCCAAGGACGTCCATGTTCTCGCCGCAGCGATTCACGGTAGGGCCGACGCGATCGTCACCTTCAACCTCAAGGATTTTCCGGTGGAGGCGGCCGCACGCCATGGCATCGAGGTGAAACATCCTAACGATTTCATCGTCAACGTCATCGACCTAGACACAGCCAAGGCACTAACCGCTATTGGCAACCAGCGTCGGCAGTTCCGAAATCTTGCCATTACAGCCGAGGATTATCTCGAACGGTTCCGAAAAAGCGGCCTCATCCAGTCAAGCCATCGGCTACAACCTCTCGCTGAGCTATTCTGAGAAGGCAGGTAAGGTTATAGGACGGAATGCTAGGTTATCAGAGGCTAATGACTTCTTCTCACTCATCCTCCTCCACAATTGCCGGTTCGGGGCTACCACCGCCGATACACTGCCAGCCGACACCATCATAAGCGTAGAGCTGACCAACTCCCCACCCAATGCTGGTGCCCTGTTCAAGGAAGCACGTCAGACACATATTCGCCCACATGCCACCACCGTCCTGTAATTTTCCGTCTACATACAACCCCGAGACTTTAAGCTCGGTGCCACACGAGTCGCAAGTTTCGGCAGGATCGGGCGGACGCTCGTTGCTTCCGATGATCTGGGCCTTGCGCATTCCCACCAGCAGCATCGCGAGCTCAGCCCGGAACGGTGCAAGCATAGCAGTGCGCCGAGCATAGTCGCTCATCGACGCTTGATCGAGGAGGGCTTGTCCAAGCCCGGCGAAATCAAAGTCTGATGCGTCCATTCGTAATATCCTACTCCTGCGCCTGGACATCGTCTGTCATGCCGCGGAACGCAGCAGGCCAGCCGCCGTGCCGTTCGACTATGACATCAACTTGCGGCATCAACTCGGCGGTGCGAGTGAGCGCGATGATCATGCGGCGATAATGCAGGATGTCATCATCTGTCAGGACGCGGCCGTCACTGGCTTTCTTGCCGCCCCTGGCGGCGCGGTCCTTGAGCCATTTCTGGGCGGGCTGGTATCCGCCAACGTGGAAGTCCCACGCGACTTGCGGGACGCTCTCGAACCAGCGCGTGGCGCTGATCGCCACGCGGCCGAGCTTGGCATCGTATTCCGGCTTGTGCGCGACGCGGGCTTCGCCGCTGCCGGCGAAGCGGGTGCCCTTGGGGTCCTTTAGGATCGGCAGAGCCTCGGCGTCGAGAAGGTGGAGCGCGACGAGTTCGGTGCCGAGCGGGACCAGCGCCTCGAACACGGCGCGGCTGCCGGGGAGCGGGATGCGCGCGAAGTCGCTCTT
>Ga0265798_10001272_pt1 | contig 39595 bp, 26 predicted proteins | sample P3T30metagenome_FD_192430 | JGI IMG/M metagenome (GOLD analysis project Ga0265798, IMG submission 192430) | Plant litter microbial communities from East Loma Ridge, Irvine, California - P3 T30 | ecosystem: Environmental > Terrestrial > Plant litter > Unclassified | place: USA: California...
GGCATCTTCGCCTCGTCCGGCATCCTGTTCAACCACGAGTCGCCGCTGCGCGGCCGCGAGTTCGTCACGCGCAAGATCACCGATTCCGTTGCCAAGATCAAGCTGGGCAAGCTGGACGTGCTGGAGCTGGGCAACCTGGACGCCAAGCGCGACTGGGGCTTCGCCAAGGAATACGTGGAAGGCATGTGGCGCATCCTGCAGGCCGACCAGCCGGACACCTACGTGCTGGCGACGAACCGCACCGAGACCGTGCGCGACTTCGTCTCGATGGCGTTCAAGGCCGTCGACATCGCCGTCGAATGGCGCGGCGAGGGCGAACAGGAAACGGGGCATGACGCGAAGACCGGCACGCTGCTGGTGCGCCTCAGCCCGAAGTTCTACCGTCCGGCCGAAGTGGACCTGCTGATCGGCGACGCCGCCAAGGCGCGCACGGAACTGGGCTGGGAGCCGAAGACCACGCTGGAAGAGCTGTGCCAGATGATGGTCGAGGCCGACCTGCGCCGCAACACCGCCGGCTTCTCGTTCTAAGGCGCGCTGCTCTCACGCCAGACGTAAAAATGCCGGTCAGCTCGCGCTGACCGGCATTTTTTTTGGCGCTGTCATCTGGTGACAGCGCCTTTTTTTTGCACGCTTCGAACTCGTATCAGCGGAAGTACTGCGCGAATTCGCGCACGTCGTCCGGGCCCAGCGTGCCGGCCGCGGCACGCAGCCGCATCAGCGCCAGCAGGTAGTTGTAGCGTGCCTGTGCCAGGTCACGCTCGCTGGCGAACAACTGCTGCTGGGCGTTCAACAGGTCGAGATTGATGCGCACGCCACCCTTGATGCTCTGCTCCGTGGCGGTCATCAGCAGGCGTCCCGACTCGACCGCCTTCTCCAGCGCCCGTACGCGCGACACGCCGCTGACGACGGCGCTGTATTGCTTGCGCAATTCCACCAGCGTGCGATCCGTTTCCGTCTGCAGGTCGGCACGGGCGCGCTCCTCGCCGGCGACTGCCTGCCGTGCGGTCGCGTTGACGAAACCGCCCTGGTACAGCGGCACGGTCAGCTGCACGCCCACCACGCGCGCTGTCGAATCCTGCGTGTAAGTGTTGAGGGTTTCCGCATTGGCCTTGCTGTAGGTTGCCACCAGGTCCAGGCGCGGCGCATGGCCTGCCTTGGCCTTGTTGACTTCCTGGTGCGCGATTTCAATGCCGAACAGGCGCGACAGCAAGTTCGGGTTGTTCTCCAGTGCCAGCTTGCGCCACGTCTCGAAGCCGCCTTCCGGCATCGGCACGATGCGGAACTGGCTTGCCAGGCCGTCCAGCACGCCGGGATCCTGGCCGACGATCGCCGCCAGCGTCGCACGCATGGTTTCGACGTTGTCCTGCGCCTCCAGCACAGCCGCTTCCGCGACGTCCAGGCGCGCCTGCGTTTCCAGCATGTCCGTCCGGGTGCCCTCGCCTTTGGTGAACAGCCGGTCGTTGACCTTGCGCTGCTCGCTCAGCGCATCGCGCTGGGCCGTCGCCAGGCGCAGCTGTTCAGTGGCGAACAGCGCGTCCGTATACGCCTGGACCACCCGCAGCACCAGTTCCTGCACGCGCACCGAAAACACGGCGGCGGACGAGTCGCTCTGCGCCTGTCCCTGCTTGTAGCGCGCCCACGCATCCATATTGAACAGGGGCTGGCGCAGCTGGACCGACGTTGCGCCGCTCAGGTATTCGGGATGGGTGACATCCTCCCTGCCCAGCACGTTACGCTGCGTCAGGTCGGCCCAGTTCTTGTTGCGGTAGTAGCTGGCCTGCACCGACGGCAGCAGCGCCGAGCGGCCGATATTGCGGTACTCGATGCCCTGCGCGTTTTCCGCCAGTGCCGCCTTGTATTGCGGATCGTTCTGCAATGCGGCCTCGTAGGCCTGCGTCAGGTTCATCGCGCCCGCGCCGCCGGCCGTCATCAGGCCCGCGGTCGCCAGCAGCGCCGGCAGCATTTTGCGGATCATCAGCACTTACTCCTCCGACATCGACGTCTGGGCACGGTCATATACCGGCTTCAACAGGTAACTCATCATCGAGCGCTCGCCCGTCTTGACGAACACTTCCACCGGCATGCCCGGCAGGATGTCGAGCTTTTTCTCGGCAATCACGCGGGCGCCTTCCGGCGTGACCTTGGCCTTGACGCGGTAGAACGCGGCGCCGGTTTTCTCGTCCACGGTGCGGTCGGCCGCGACCTGCGTCAGCACACCCGCGATATGCGGCGTCTTGTTCGTGTTAAAGGCAGAGAACATCAGCTCCACCGGCAGCCCTTCGTGGACCCGGTCGACCAGGTTGACGGGCAGCTGGCCCTCGACGATCAGCTCGTCGCCCGCCGGGATCACGTCCATCATGTGCGCCCCCGCCGGCACCACGCCGCCGTTCGTGAAGACGTTCAGGCCGACCACGATACCGTCCACGGGCGAACGCACCAGCGTGTTGTTGGTGTCGTATTCCAGCGCGCGCAGGCGGCTCGACAGCGCCTCGGCCTCCTTCTGCACGTCCGCCAGCTGGGTCCGCACTTCCTTCTGGTATTCCTGCATCCGCTGCGCACGGCGCAGCGAGATTTCCGTCACCTGGCGCCGGCCGCGGCCGATATTGCCGATGTCCTCGGAAATCGAGCCATTGATCTGCGCATAGGTCCGCTCCAGGTCGAGCAGCCGATTGCGGGCGACGTAGCCTTCCTTCGCCAGGTCGCGCATCCCGGCCAGCTGCTCCTTGAGCATCGCCAGCTGTTCCTTCTTGCTGTTGCGCGATTCGTCCAGGCCACTGGTCTGCAGCTTCAGGCCGGCGATATTCTCGTCATACGCCGCCAGCTCGCTTTGCAGGCTGAGCTGACGCGTCGTGAACAGCTGCCGCTGCAGCGCCATGCTTTCCACCGCGCGCGGATCGGTCGTCAGTGCCGTCAACTCTTCGGGGAACGTGATCGACTTGGCACCATCGCGCTCGGCCAGCAGCCGCGCTTCCGTCGCACGCGACGCGATGTATTGCGCGCGCGCCGTTTCCAGCTGCGAGCGCGCCACCACGTCGTTCATCTCGACCAGCACCTGGCCGGCCTTCACGTGCGTGCCTTCCTGCACCAGGATGCGCTTGATCGTGCCGCCCGCCTGGTACTGCACCGTCTTGCGGTTGCCCTCTTTCGCCACCGTGCCCTGCAGCGGCACGCCCTTGTCGAGCGGTGCCAGCAGTGCCCACAGCAGGAACCCGCCCACGCCCAGCAGGACGATCAGCCAGCCTACCCGGCTATAGGAAGTGGGGTCGGTATGGACGGTCAGCGGCTCGACATCGTGCGTGATGACTTCCGTTGGCGCGCTGTTGCCGGACTGCTTCTTGTTCGTTAGTGCTTTCATGCTTTTTCCTGTTCCGAAGGGGCGGCAGGCTGGCTCGCCGGGCCCGCCGGCGGCTGGCCGGCCTGCGCGGCAGCGGCGGCTTGGGCCGCGGCCTGCGCGGCGGCTTGCGCCTGCTGCAATTGCTGCTGCTGCTGCTGCTGTTTCTGCTGCAGCGCCTGCAACACGGCATTGGTCGGGCCGAACATTTCGACCGCGCCGTCACGCAGCAACAGCAGCTTGGTCGTCATGCTGATGGCACTCGTGCGGTGCGTGATCAGCACGATCGTCTTGCCGCGCTGACGCAGGTCGTTGATGGCCGCCAGCAGGGCCTGCTCGCCCACGTCGTCCAGGTTCGAGTTCGGCTCGTCCAGCACGATCACGGCCGGATCGCCATACATCGCGCGCGCCAGGCCGAGGCGCTGCTTCTGGCCGCCGGACAGGCCGGCACCGCCGTCGCCCAGCAGTGTGTCGTAGCCCTTCGGCAGGTGCAGGATCATGTCATGCACGCCGGCGCGCTTGGCCGCCGTGACGACTTTTTCCGCGTCCACGTCGCCGAAACGGGCAATATTTTCGCTGACCGTGCCGGCAAACAGTTCGATATCCTGCGGCAGGTAGCCCAGGTGCGGGCCGAGCTCGGCCTTGTTCCACTGGTAGATGTCGGCGCCGTCGAGGCGCACCTTGCCCATCGCCGATGGCCACACGCCCACCAGCAGTCGGGCCAGCGTGGATTTACCGGAGCCGCTCGGTCCGATCACGCCCAGCACGTCGCCGGAAGTGATGCCGAAGCTCACGCCCCGCAGCACGGCGACCGGCACGCCCGGTGGCGCAGCCGTGACCTGCTCGACGGTCAGCACACCTGCCGGGGTCGGCAATTCCATGCCGACCGGACGTTTCGGATTGGTCGCCAGCAGTTCGCACAGGCGGTCGTAGGCGCTGCGGGTGCTGCTCCAGCTCTTCCACACGCCAATGACCTGCTGCACCGGGCCCAGCGCGCGCCCGACGAGGATCGACGCGGCGATCATCATGCCCGGAGTCATCTTGTTTTCCAGGACCAGCAATGCGCCGAAGCCCAGCACCAGCGACTGCTGCGTCAGCTGAACGAATTTCGTGATGGCCTGGATGCGGCCGGCCTTTTCGCTGGCCTCGGCCTGCGTGTGCAGGAACTTGCCGTGCAGCTTGAACCAGCGGTTCATCAGGTTCGGCAGCATGCCCATCGATTCGATGACTTCGGCATTGCGCAGGTTGTTCGTGGCGATCGAGCTGGACGCGATGGCCAGCGTATTCGCTTCCGCCAGCGGCTGGCGCACCATTTTCTCGTTCAGGAATGCCAGCGCGACAAGGATCACGGTACCGCCCAGTGCAAACAGGCCCAGCTGCCACTCGAACAGGAAGATGACGATCAGGTAGATGGGGAACCACGGCGCGTCGAAGAACGCGAACAGCGCATTACCGGTCAGGAACTGGCGGATATTGGTCAGGTCGTTCAGCGCCTGGCCGGCCGAGCCACCCACGCGCTTGAGATTCTGTTCGAAAGCGGCCGAATACACGCGCTTGTTCAGCTCCATGTCGAAACGGGCGCCAACACGGATCAGCACGAAACTGCGGATCAGCTCGAGCAGCGAGATGACGATATACGCACCCACCATCAGGAGCGTCAGCATCAGCAGCGTGTACTCGTTCCGGCTGCTCAGCACGCGATCGTAGACCTGCAGCATGTACAGCGACGGCGCCAGCATCAGCAGGTTGGTGATGGCACTGAACATGCCGACGGTCAGGAAACTGCGCTTGAGCGAGTGCAGGACCTGTTCGATCTCGTTTTTCGGTTTGAAGAATTGGTTTTTCATTAAGACACGCAATGCATGGTGGGCCGCTGCCGCGGCGGGGACTGCATTCGCGCTGCCGGGGAACAGGCGCGCGCGGGCCCGATCGAGCGAGCTGCGATATTATGACGCAAAACGGCCGGAATATGTGACGCAAATCACAAATTCCGGCCGTTTGTGCTTAAGAGCAACTGAAATGCCCCCTCGCAGGCGAATGCGATGGGGGACGTGGTCAGGCCTGCGGATCAGGCCGTCTGGATGGCGGCGGTAAAGTCGATCGAGCCGACGATCTGCACGGCGGCGTCATCCGCATCCAGCGTGCCTGCCGTCGCGCCCGTGTCGGCAAACAGGTAAGTCGAGTTGCCGTAAGCGAACTGGACAACCTTGCCCGCCGGCGCGACCGTGGCAGCGTGGACAAAGGCCAGCGCCAGCGATGCATCGTTGGTGGCCGACATCTTGACGACGCTGGCATTGGCTTCCGCGCCGCCGAACGTCACGCCGGCGAAGTACATCACATCCTCGGTGGACTTCAGGTCATTCGTCTCCGTAAAGCGGTCGAAGCCGGCAACGGAGTCCATGTCGGCATACGTCGAGCGCAGTGTGACCACATCGTGGCCGGCGCCCAGCGTCAGGTTCTCGCGCACCAGCGCGTTGCCCTGGAATGTCAGGCCGCCCGTGATCTCGCCGGCATGGGAGCCGACGACGAGCTTGCCGCCCAGCCCGCTGGCATCGATGGTCGTCAGCTTCGTGGCGGCGCCGGGCGTGCTGCCGGTACCGTTGCTGTTGTCGAGCACGACGGAGCCATTCCCCGCCAGCTTGATCGACTGCAGCGCGGCCAGGTTGTTGCTGGTGCCGCTGACGATCGTGATCGTGGCGCTTGCCAGCGTATCCGTGGTCGGCGCCTTCGCATCGACGGCATTGATGACGTTGACGGTCAGGCCGGTGTGCAGGTCGCCCTTGATCTCGGCCTGCACATTGCCGGCGATGACCGGGGTGGCCGTGGCACTCGCCGCCGTGGCGGTGACGTTGACCGTGGCCGTGTCGCCCTTCAGCGTCAGCGCATGCGCATCGCGGTCGATCGTCACCTGCAAGCCGCCGCCGTACGTGACAACGCCGTCGGCCACGGCATAGCCCACGGCCGCCGCGTTCAGGTCGGCATGCGCGACCAGCTTCGTCGACGCACCCAGGATGGTCGCATCCCTGGCGAATTCGATGGCGCTGAAATGCGCCAGCTTGGTGCCGTCGACCGGCAGCACGGGCGTGACCGCGAACTGCAGCACGCCGGCGTTGTAGATGGCGCCAGGCGGGATATCCAGCAGCTTGACCAGCGTGGTCGTTTTCAGGCTGGCGATGGCGGTGCCCAGCGTATCGGCGTTCGTCACTGAGTGCAGGTAAGCCTTGGCGACCTCGCCGCCCGCGGGACGTGCGTAGGCATTGCCGACCACCGGATCGGCAATCGTCAGGTCGGTAAAGGCGATCGCGGCCTTGACCTTGTTCGTGACGGCGGCCGTATCGGCCGGCGCCACCGTGGGATTGTCGACCGCCGACGAGGCGATGGCATCGACGATATAAGAAACGCTCAACGCGCCGGATGCGAGATTGCCGCTCCAGTATTTCAGGCCCGACGGGTCCGGCGCCCGGTTGAACAGGTTGTCGTAGATCTTGGTGATGATCTGCTCGGACGTCAGGTTGGCGAACTGCGCCTGGTATTCCGGGGTTTTCGAGAATGCGGTGCTGACATCCTTCAGCGTGCCGCCGTTTTTCCCGATGGCGTCGACCCAGTACGCCAGGCCGCCCTTCTCGGCGGGACGGTTGAAATAGGCAAGGTACAGCTGCTGGACTGATTCAGTGGTGGTTTGGGCCATCTCGGTCTCCTGTGCTCGCGTGGAGCGTGAAACTAGCTATATGAAAGTGTAGGCGGAATAAAAAAACGGCCAGACAGAGTCTGGCCGTTTTGGGGATCAGCCGAACCAGGGTTCGGCCAATTCAACTACTTATACTGCTGCTGCCGTAGCGAAGGCCGTCGACAGGTCGATGGTGCCGACCAGTTTGACAGCTGCGTCGGTTGCATCCAGCACGCCAGCGGTGTTGGTGCCGCCAACCACGTCTGCGAACAGGTACGTGTTGCCTTCGAAGACGAACTGAACGATGTCACCAGCGTTCGCAGCGGAAACCGTAGCTGCGTGCGTGAATGCCAGGGCCAGGCTCGTGTCGCCGGCTGCCAGCGTCATCTTCGTGATGTCGGTGCTTGCACCTGCGCCGTTGATCACTGGCTTGCCGCCGAAGGTGATGAAGTCAACCGTAGCCTTGCCGCCCGAGACTTCTTGCACTGCATCGAAGCCCGTGATGGTGTCCATCTTTTCGTAGGTCGAAGCGATGGTCAGCACGTCATGGCCAGCGCCCAGCTTGATCGACTCAACAACGTTGACGTTGCCGGTGAAGGTCAGGCCGCCGGTGATGTTGCCAGCGTTTGCACCAACCGTCAGCGTACCGCCCAGTGCCGAAGCGTCGATCGTTGCCAGCTTGGTTGCGGCGTTAGCCGTGCTGCCGGTGGCGTTGCTGTTGTCCAGATCAACCGAACCGTTGCCGGTCAGCGTGATCGACGTCAGGCCAGCCAGGACTTTCGTCGTGCCCGAAACCACGTCGATGTTGGCCGAAGCCAGCGTGTCAACCGTTGGGGTAGCAGCGTCGACCGAGTTCGTCACGTTGACGGTCAGGGTCTTGACGTCGCCAACGATCGATGCGTCCACGTTGCCGGTCACTGCTGGCGTGGCTGCAGCGTCAGCAGCGCCGGCGGTCACGTTGACGGTCGCGCTGTCTGCTTTCAGCGTCAGAGCGGCGCCGGTGGTGTCGGCGGTCACGTTCAGGCTGCCAGCGTAGGTCACGGTACCGTCGCCAGCGACAGCGTAGCCAGCGGCCGTTGCGTCGATGTTGGCGTGAGCGATCAGTGCCTGGTTTGCTGCAACATTCTTCAGCGTGCCGGCAGCGTCGAATTCCAGCGTGCCGAACTGCGACAGGCGGGCAGCGTCAACCGACGTAATGCCGGTGAATTCCAGGCCTTCAACGTTCGATACAGCAGCGCCGATCAGGATGTAGTTGGCTTCAGCCAGCGTACCGCCAGCCAGTTTCAGCGTGTCCTTGCCTTCGCCGCCGTCGATCTTGTGGCTCGAGGTCAGGGCCGAGGACAGAACGATCGTGTCGTCGCCTGCGCCAGCATTGACGGTGACTTTACCAGCGCCGGTCGTGTTGACGGTGATGATGTCATCGCCAGCGCCGGTCGTTGCCGAAGCAGCGATCGTAGCGGTCGTTGCGGTGTTCAGCGAGACGATGTCGTCGCCCGAACCGGTCGCCAGCGTAGCAACGGTTGCGGCTGCGCCAACCAGCTCGATGCCACCCTTCGATGCCGTAGCGTCGATCGAGGTCAGCTTGTCCAGATCCGACACGTCGACTTTGGAGTCGTTGGCCAGGGTCAGGTTCAGCTTGGTGATGGTGCTGGCGCCAGCAGCGGCAGCATCTTTCAGCGTCAGCGTATCACCAGCAACAGCACCGCCAGCGGTGATGTGGGTCGAGCCATCGACGTTCAGCGTAGCGACTTTAGCGCCCGTTACGGTGATGGCGCCGGACGTGTTGTTCACGCCGATCGAACCAGCCGTTGCCGAGGTAGCGTACGTAACAGCGTTGGCAACGCCAGCGACGCTCGCGCCGAAGACGACTTTCTGGTTCGTCACGCCGGTCACGGTCGTGGCATTGCCGTCGACGGTGATCTTGTTCGAGCCGATGAAGAAGTCAGCACCGATCGTGCCAGCGGTACCGCCGGTCGCGCCGGTTTCCAGCAGGTTGGAACCGGAGATGTTGATGATCTCAACGTTCTTGACCGTACCGACCAGCTTGTTGTTCGACGTAGCCGAAACAGCCAGGTCCAGCGTGTCGTTGCCTGCGCCGCCGTCGATCGAGTCGAAGGCTGCCAGCACGTTGACCACGTCACCGGTGGTGTTGTTGACAACGAAGGTCTTGAAGGTGTCGTTAGCCGACGTGCCGACCAGAACGTCTTGACCCAGGGTCAGCGTCTGCGTGCCGCCGACTGGCTGGCCAGCCAGAACCAGGGCTTCAGCGGTCGTGGTTGGCAGAGCGGCAACGGCGGTAGCCAGGGTTGCTGCGTCGGTCACGCCGTGGATGTAGGCTTTGGCGACTTCGCCGGCTGCTGGCGTGCCGTATGCCAGACGCAGGTTGACGTCCGAGTTCAGCAGGTCGGTGAACTTGACGGCAGCTTGGGTCTTGCTGTTGATGGCAGCGGTGTCAGCTGGGGAAACGGTTGGGTTGTTCACAGCCGACGAAGCGATGGCGTCAACGATGAAGTTGATCGTCAGTTTGCCGGATTGCAGGTTGCCGCTCCAGTAGTTCAGGCCGGATTGGTCTGGCAGACGGTTGAACAGGTTGTCGTAGATCTTGACGATGATCTGGTCCGACGACATGTTGGCGAATTGTGCCTGGTATTCGGTCGTGGCAGCGAAGGCGCGGCTCACGTCGGTCAGCGTACCGCCGTTGTTCTGGATCGCGTTGACCCAGTAGTTCAGGCCGGTTGGCTCTGCAGGACGGTTGAAGTAAGCAACGTACAGTTGCTGGACCGATTCAATAGTTGTAGCCATTAATTGCTCCTAAGATAAAACATTAAGTTGAACTCCACGATGCGCCGGACCTACCGGGGCAAGAGCACGCATCGAATGATGGCAGAAGATACCTCTGTGAAATGTGACAGCCGTCACATCGTGCAGCGTTCTCCCAAGATTTTTGACGTTTTTCTACGACAGAAATTACCACAGCGGCATTATCCGAGAAGCCATTGTCAAAATCAATGATTAACACGGTGGCGACAAAGGCGCAGACAGCATAATTCAAACCCGAGCCCGACGGCGCGCACAATTGCCGGGAACGTCGTTACAAATCGAATAAGCAAATAAAAAACGCTGCCAGAAGGCAGCGTTTTTAATTCAGGCAGCCGGTCAGCGCGCCCAGGTGGTAACGCCCGAAACGATCTTGCCGGGCCGGAGCGTACTCTGGAACAAATACGTTGCACTATTATCATTGCTTAACGCACCGGTCACCGTCATATTGTTTGCCGGTGTATAGCCGTTGGTGCCGCGGAATATGCCGTCCTTTTCCACTTTGCCCGTGGACGCGAGACGGTAGTCCTGATTGTCGTGATTCAGGTCGAACGCCGTGACATAACTTGCATTACCGAAGTCGACGAGTAATTTGCCGTTCGACAGCGAAGCCGCCGAGCGCACCTGCGTGGTGGTATCGCGCACGTTGGCCTCGCCGCCTGTCAGCGCAAAGCCGGCGGTACCCCGTTCCGGCAACTGGTAGGCATCGCCGGACTGGTTGCGGAACAGCACATAGGTTTCATTGAAATCGATGCGCTCGGCGCCCGGCTTCGTCAGCCCGGAATTCGCATCCCGGTCGTACACCGGTTGCCAGCGGCCCCACGTGACCTCGCGCATCGGGCGCGGCAATTCGAGCACGGGCGGGGGGAGCGTCGGGACCGGCGGCAGGACCGATGGCTGCTGCGATGAATTGTTCGACACCTGCTGTACGAGCACGCCGCCTTTGTGGGCGTCGAGCAGGGACGCTTCGCTGCCTTCCTTTTCCTTGCCCAGCGGCTCGTCGCTGCGCGGCGGCGCCACGACGTCCGGCGCCACGACGCCGCCCTGCCGCAGTTGCGGCGTGGACTGGCCGCGCCGCACTTCCAGCAGTTGCCCGCGTTGCAGTGCAGTCAGCTCGCTGCCGGCGCCGCACGGTCCGGTGCCGTCCGGCTGGCAGCCGGCGCCGAACGAACTCATCGTGATGGCGCCGGAAATGACCGCCACGCGTGACGTTTCCTGGTCGGTAAAGACGGTAAAGTCGGTGCCGCGCACGCCGATGGCGGCGACCGGTGTATTGAAGCGGAAGTTCTGGCGGGCCGCCTTGACAGCCGTGCCCGACTGGCTGCGCGCCACGCCTTTCGTCAGCTCCAGCTTGACCTGGGTGCGGGAGGGATCGACCTTGTCGATGTGATACGTGACGATTTTCGCTTCCGAGCGGGGACGCACGATGAACAGGCCATCGTCCGCCGTCTTGACGTACAGATAGCCGTCCGCCCCGGTGACCAGCGCGTCGCCCTCCTGCACGGCGGCGCCATTGGCCGCTGGCGCCCCGCCCACCTGCACACTGCCGGTGGTAAAGACGATCCTGCCGGCCTCGGCGGCTCCCGCCTGGGCGGCAACTGCCAGGGCAGCGATGGCGATGGTTGCACGCAGCATATTTTTCCTCATTAGCGCATTATCCGCGTGGAAACAGCATGTTCCGTGACGGCTATCACATTCTAGCAAATACGCCACATCGGGCCGCGAACTTTACATCTTGTAGCATTACAGTTGGAAGGTGCCACAAGGCAAGTTATACTTTTATTTTTTATAACACCGGATACTTCTTGAGCGCCCTCGTCCGCAGCCTTGCCGCGCGCACACAAACCATGCTCCTGCGGCTGGCGATCGCGGCCGTCGCCGTCCTGCTGGCGGCCGGCGCCGAGTGGGCGCCCGGCATCAGCGTGCCGGATGAGTGGCTGCGTGACCAGTTCATCCGCGGCCACGTGGTAACGACACCCGAGCCCCGCGTGCTGGTGGTCGACATCGACGAGGCCAGCCTGGCCAGCCACGGCAACTGGCCCTGGCCGCGCAGCCGGCTGGCCGATCTGGTGGAAATCCTGCTGGGCGACTACGCCGCCCGCGGCGTCGCGCTCGACATCGTGCTGCCGCAACCGGCCGATGCCGACGGCGACATGCGCCTCGGCATGCTGGCCCGCCACGGCCCGCTGGTACTGGCCCAGGCCTTCGACTACAACGCGCTGCGACCGCAGCATCTGCGCGCCGGCGTGCCGGCAGGCGGCAAACCGGGCACCGTGCGCGACGCGCCCCTCGCCAGTGGCTACATCGCCAACCAGGCGGCGTGGGCCGATGTGCCGCACGTGGGCAATATCGGCTTCCTGCCCGACCCGGACGGCGCGTTGCGGCGACTGCCCATGTACACCGGTTTCGACGGGCGCAGCTACCCTGCCCTCAGCCTGGCACTGCTCGACTGCTGCAGCGGCGGCCCGGCGCTCACGCCGCCGGCGACGCTGCGTGTTGCCTATCGGCGCGACTGGACTGCGTACACGGTTGTGTCGGCAGGAGACATCCTCGACCGCACCATCGCCGCGCCCGATATTGCCGGCCGCCTGGTCATCGTCGGATCGTCGTCGCTGGGGCTGGGCGACCGTGTCACGACACCGCTCGCGGCGAGCCGGCCAGGCCTGGGCGTCCAGGCGACGATGCTGTCGACGCTGCTCGATATCCAGGCGGGCACGGCGCCTGTGCCCTGGCCCGGCCGCTGGATCGCCCTGGCCTTTTCAGCCGTGCTGGCCGCACTGGCCGTGCTGGCATTTTCCCGCCTGCCTGCGCTGGGCAGTGCCGTGCTGCTGGCGGTGGCCGCCGTGGTATGGCTGTGGCTGGCGAGCCGCATCAGCGTGCATGACGGCACGTTCTCGCCGGGCGGGCCGCTGCTGGGCATCCTGTGGCTGCTGGCCGTGGGGGTGCCGTACCAGTGGCAACTGGCCCAGCGCCGCTCGCGCGCATTGCTCAATACGCTACGCCAGTATGTGGCGCCGGGCGTGGTGCGTGAACTGCTGCGCAGCGACATGCTCGACCCGCTCGTGCCGCGCGAGCTGGAGGTCACCACCTTGATTGCCGACATGGAAGGCTACACGACCCAGGTCGAAGCGATCCCCGTGGCGGAAGCGGCGGCGCTGACGCGCGCCTTCCTCGACTGCCTGACGGGGCCGGTCATCCGGCACCAGGGCACGCTGGACAAATATACGGGCGATGGCCTGGTCGCCTTCTGGGGCGCACCACTGCCGCAGGCCGACCATGCCGACATGGCGCTCGACGCCGCGCAGGACATCGTCGAACGGGTGCGGGTGCTGAGCGAGCAGCGCGAGCGCGACGGGCGTCCGCCGCTGCGCGTGCGCATCGGCATCGAGAGCGGCCTGGCGGTGGCGGGCGATTTCGGTACATCGTTCCGCAGCATATATACTGCCGTCGGCGACAGCGTCAACACCGCTTCCCGGCTGGAACAGGCAGCGCGCGACTTTCCATACGACGTTATCGTGGGTGCCGGCACGGCCACGCGATCGCACCGTCATCAATTCCTGCAACTGGGCGAGCGCCTGTTGCGGGGCAAAGAAAAACCGGTAACCCTGTACACAATAGACACTATGAGCACCCCTGCCCCCAACGCTGCCGGGCCAGCCACATGAGAACGTTCCGGTTTGCGCTGACTTGCCTGTCCAGCCTGGCGATCGTGCTCGCCCCGTTCCTGCCGGCCGTGGCCCAGGAGGCCGCCGGGCAGCAGGCCGACGAGATCGAGCTGATGTATCGTGACGCACTGCGTTCGATCGCCGAGGGCCGCAACAACGACGCCAGCGCCACACTGCGCCGCGTGGTGGACAAGGAACCGCTGCACGCCGGCGCCTGGCTCGACCTGGCGCTGGTGCAGTGCGGGCTGGGCCACCAGGACGAGGCCGAGCGCCTGTTCCAGGCCATCGAACAGCGCTTCGATCCGCCGCCCGGCATCCTGCAACTGATCGCCGAGGCCCGCGCCAAGGGTTGCGACCGCTGGCAGCCGCGCAGCTCCGGCTCGATCCAGTTCGGCCGCGGTATCGACCAGAACGTCAACCAGGGCACCAGCAATCCGCTGTACGACACCGGCGACGGCATCGAGCTGCCGCTGCTGCCCGAGTTCCTGCCACGACACGACCAGTACTCCGCGTTGTCGCTCGACTATATGCGCGACCTGACGCCCAACGGTTCGATGGGTTTTGCCCAGCTGCAAAGCCGGCGCAACGACACGATGCACGACTACGACAGCAACGCCCTGTTCGTCGGCATGGAAACGCCCTGGCGGGCGGGCCGCTGGACCATGCGTGCCAGCGTGCTGGCCGGGCTCGTCACCCTGGGCGGGCAAAGCTACCAGCGCGTCGGGCAACTGCAGGCCCAGGTGGGCGTGCCGCTGCCGCTGCCGACCGGGTACAAGTTCAGCGTGCTGGCGGGCGTGACCCGCGCCGATTACCTGACGCTGGCCAATTTCGACGGCACGACCACGGAACTGCGCAGCCAGCTGGTCCACCGCAACGACGACCATTACATCAGCGCCAGCTTCAGCTTCAGCAACGATCGTGCGATGGGCGCCCGCCCTGGCGGCGACCGCCACGGCAACACGGCCACCGTCCTGTGGCGCCGCCCGCTGCCGCTGGGGATGACAGGCGAGTTCGCCTATACGCGCCAGCAATGGCGCGGCAGCTCGGCCTACGCTGCCGGCCTGATCAACACGGTGCGTAATCAACGTACACAAGTGGCCCGTGCCACGTTCACCTACCCTGTCAACCGCAACAACAACGTGCTGCTGGAATTGCGCAAGACGCGCAACCAGGAAAACATCTCGCTGTTCCAGTATGACAGCGGCCAGCTGCAGCTGAGCTGGCAATGGCTGACGCCCTGATCCGTTACAATAGCGCCCTCGTGCGAACTGCACATCCTTGCACGGTCCTGGGCATACGTTATGAAGTGGGAAATGTTGGGTTTGATTGCCGGGAGCACCGGACTGGTGGCCGGTTGCCTGATTCCGAACCGTTACCTGCCGCGCCTGCCCAACGATAAACTGATGCACGCGGGCGCTTTCGCCGTGCTGGCGTGGCTCGCGCTCGGCATTGCTTCCGGGCCGCAGGCAGCGGTCGCCTGGATGCTGGGGCTGGCGGTAGCCGGCTGGCTGATCGAATGCCTGCAGCACCTGGTCCCCGACCGCGGCTTCTCATGGGCGGACATCGCCGCGAACCTGGCCGGTATCGGTGTGGCGATCCTGGTGCGATGCATCACGCAAAGCCCTTACGCCGCAGCGCCGCCGTTGTAAAATTTCGCTCAGCCACGAGAGAGCTCGCATGAAAGTCAGCAGCACGCCAGCGGATGCACCCGATCAGCCCAGTACAGCGCGCGGCAAGGGCGAGCTGCAGATCCACCTGCGCAATATTCCACTGCTGGCAAACCTGACGGACGAGGAAATGGCACGCGTCAAGGCCGACCTGCGCGTGCGGCCGTATGCCAAACGGGACGTGGTGCTGCACAAGGGCGGCAGCGGCGACGGCCTGCTGTTCCTGCTGACGGGCCAGCTGCAGGTCATCGACATCACCGAGGATGGTCGCGCCATCGGCCTGCGCATGCTGGCGCCAGGCGACTTCTTCGGCGAAATCGCCCTGATCAACAACTCCACCCGCTCCGCATCCGTCGTGGCCACGACGCCTGTGCTGGTCGGCTTCCTGCCGGCCGCCACGGCGCTGCATCTGTTCTCGCACTCGCCCTCCGTGGCACGCCAGATGCTGCAGCACCTGGCCCAGAAAATCCAGCGCGACTCGGAATTCCGTGCGCTGCTCAGCATTAATAACGCGACGAAACGCATCTTTACGTACCTGTCGCTGCTGGTGCAGGACGATGCCCAAGGCATGCCCGTGGTGGAAAACCTGCCGACCCACCAGGACATCGCCAACATGATCAATACCAGCCGGGAAACGGTGACACGCGCCCTGCTGACGCTGGTGCAGCAAGGCGTCATCGAGAAGGAACAACACCGCCTGGTGATCCGCGATCGCGCGGCGCTTCGGCGCCTGGTACAGGGCGACGCCTAGGCCGGTTCGCCCGCCCCGAGTTAGCCGATCGGCAATTCGATCGAGTATAATTTTGCGCTCATCAATCCGGCGGCCGCGCGACATCGGCCGCCACAGCGCACATGACCACTACCTCAGCAACCACCGCCACAGCGCCGGACCGGCCACGGACGTCCTCATGAAGGCGTTCGCACTGCTGCGCGCCGCCTGGGCTTATCGCGGCTTCATCATGGGCAGCGTGCGCCGGGAATTCCAGGCCAAGTATGGCAACGCGATGCTGGGCGCGTCGTGGACACTGCTGCAGCCGCTGGCGATGATCGTCGTGTATACCGTGATCTTCGCGCAGGTCATGCACAGCAAGCTGCCGGGTAACACGTCGACGTTCGCCTACAGCATCTACCTGTGTGCCGGCATCCTGACGTGGGGCCTGTTCGCCGAAATCCTCACGCGCGCGCAAACGATGTTTCTCGATAACGCGAACCTGATCAAGAAGATCAGCTTCCCGCGCATCTGCCTGCCGATCATCGTGGTGCTGTCGGCACTGCTCAATTTCGCCATCATCTTCGGCCTGTTTGTCGTGTTCCTGCTGCTGTCCGGCACGTTCCCCGGCGCGGTGTTTCTGGCCATCCTGCCCGTGCTGCTGGTGCAGGTGCTGTTCGCCGTGGGCCTGGGCCTGCTGGTGGGGTTGCTGAACGTGTTTTTCCGCGACGTCGGCCAGCTGTTTACGATCCTGCTGCAGTTCTGGTTCTGGTTCACGCCGGTGGTGTATCCCGCATCGATCCTGCCGGAAGGCATCCGTGGCCTGTTGGTCTACAACCCGATGGCCGCCGTGATCGGCGCCTACCAGACGATCCTCGTCGAGGCGCGCGCGCCGGTCTGGTCGACGCTGCTGCCGGCCGCCATCGCGGCGGTGCTGCTGTGCGTGCTCGGGCTGCGCATGTTCCGGCGCCGTGCCGGTGAAATGGTGGATGAATTATGACCGGCAGCATTATCGTCCATCAGCTGGGCAAGGCGTATCGTCAATATCCCGCGCGCTGGTCGCGCCTGGCCGAGTGGATGCTGCCGTTCATCGGGCCGCGTCACCGCCTGCACTGGGTGTTGCAGGACATCGGTTTCGAGATCCGCCCCGGCGAAGCCGTGGGCCTGATCGGCGTGAACGGCGCCGGCAAGAGCACCCTGCTGAAACTGATCACCGGCACGACCCAGCCCAGCGCGGGCTTCGTGCAGGTGCGCGGGCGCGTGGCCGCCCTGCTGGAACTCGGCCTGGGCTTCCAGCCCGATTTCACCGGCCGCCAGAACGTGCTCATCGCCGGCCAGCTCCTCGGGCTGGCGGTCGACGACGTGCGTGCGCTGATGCCCGGCATCCTCGAATTCGCCGATATCGGCGAGTACATCGACCAGCCCGTGCGGGTATATTCCAGCGGCATGCAGATGCGGCTGGCTTTTGCCGTGGCCACCTGCGTGCGGCCGGACATCCTGATCGTCGACGAAGCGCTGGCGGTGGGCGACGTGTTCTTCCAGCAGAAGTGCTTCGCCCGCATCGAAAGCTACACGAAGGCGGGCACCACGCTGCTGTTCGTCTCGCACAGCGCCGGCACGGTGCTGAATATCTGCGACCGCTGCATCTTCCTGCGCAACGGCCGCGTCGCATTCGACGGCGCGCCGGCCGATGCGCTCGACCTGTACCAGGCGGAACTGCTTGGCAAGCTCGACCAGGCGCCGGACGGCATCACGGTGCAGACCGGCCAGCCGGCGCCGGTACCGGCCGGGATGGCGGCACTGAGCGGCAAGACGGGCAGCATCACGACGCCCCTGGCCGATTGCGTGGGCGTACGCCTGCTCGACGAGCGCGGCAACGAACGCAACGCGCTGGTGGCCGATGGCCGCACGACGCTGCAGATCGACTACCTCCTGCACGAGGCCGCCGACGACCCGCATGTGGGCTTCAAGATCCGCAACCGCTATGGCGTGGTGCTATATGAAACCAACAGCTATTGCATGCGCCAGGCCCATGGTCCGGTGCCTGCCGGCGGCGTCCTGACGGCGCAGTTCACCATGCCGCTGGCGCTGTTCCCGGACGAGTACACGATCACCGTCGGCCTGGGCAATGGCGGCTACGGTGAAGGCTCGTTCCGCCAGGTGCTGAACTACCTGCACGAAGTGGCCAGTTTCGCCGTGCTGCAGAATCCGGATTCGCCCGTCTGGAGCGGCCTCGTCAATCTGACGCCCCAGCTTCGGCTCAGCCAACGCTAACCTTTTTCCTTTCCCATGTCAGAACTCAGCGCATCGACTGTCTTGTCCGACCCGCACACCGAGCTGGTGCGCGGCCTGTACCGCGGCTTCCTGGGCCGCGAGCCGGATGCTCCCGGCCTCGCACACTGGGCCGCCCGCCTGCGGGAGGGTACCGCCAGCAGCGAGCTGGTGGATGCCATCATGGCGTCGCCGGAATACCTGGCCATCGTCGCCGACGAACGAGCCCACGGACAGTTGCGCGCGGCCGTGGCGCAGGCCGCGGCGCCGCTGCTGGGCCAGCCACTGTCGATCGTCGACATCGGTGCCCAGGAACTGGAAGGCGAACAGCATATCTACGCGCCGCTGCAGGCGGCCGGCCTGCCCTGCCAGGTCACCGGCTTCGAACCGCAGGAAGACAAGATCGCCGCCAGCCTGGCCCGCCATCCGGACGGCAGCCTGCGGCTGTACCCCACGTTCATCGGCGACGGCGGCCGCCACACGTTCCACATCAATAACGACGACGCCACGTCGTCGCTGCTGCCGCTGAACGAAGCGCTGACACGCGAGCTGGTGGACCTGAGCCACCTGCGCGTGGCACGCAGCGTCGACGTGGCCACGAGCCGGCTGGACGACGTGCTGACGGACGGCGCCGGCGTCGACTTCCTGAAACTCGACATCCAGGGTTTCGAACTGCCCGCGTTGCTGAACGCGCCCGACGTGCTGCGCCGGACCAACGTGATCCACTGCGAAGTGTCGTTCATGCCGATCTATGCCGGGCAGGCGCTGTTCAGCGAAATCGAGACGCTGCTGCGCGCCGCCGGCTTCGCGTTCATGGACTTCAGCTCCCTGTGCCGCTATCCGTATCATGGCCCGGCCAACAGCCCGTCGCGGGACCGCCTGGGCTGGGGCGATGCCGTGTTCTTCCGTACCGGCGGCACACTGTCCGGGCGCGACCTGCTGGCACAAAGCGTGATCGCGTTGCTGGTGTACGGCAAGCGCTCGTATGCCGAACACCTGGCGCAGGGCAGCGCCCTGGCCGCGCTGTTCCTGCCGCGGGGAGAACAGGCATGAGCTTCATTACCTATGCCCAGAACGGCGAGGACGTGCTGCTGTGGCGTGCGCTCGGCCATGTGCCGAACGGCTTCTACGTGGACGTGGGCGCCAACGATCCGACCGAGCACTCGGTCACCCGTGCCTTCTACGAAGCCGGCTGGCGCGGCATCAATATCGAACCGCTGCCGTCGTTCCACCAGCGCTTCGAACACGACCGCCCGGGCGACATCAACCTTGCCATCGCGGCCGGCGCCACGGACGGCGAACTGAAACTGTACGACGTGCCGTCCGTGAACGGCTGGGCCTCGCCGGATGCGGGCGTGGCCGCCGCCCACCGCTCCGAAGGTTTCGACGTGGTGGAGCTGACGGTTCCCGTGCGCACGCTGAACGGCGTGTGGGCGGAGCACGTGCGCGGCGACGTGCATTTCCTGAAGATCGACGTGGAAGGCTTCGAAGGCGAAGTGCTGCGCGGATTCGACCTGGCACGCTATCGCCCGTGGATCCTGGTGATCGAGGCAACGCTGCCGAACAGCCGCGTGACGAACCACGAGTCGTGGGAGCCGCTGGTCACGTCGCACGATTACCGCTTCGCGTGGTTCGATGGCCTGAACCGCTATTACGTGGCGGCCGAACACGCCGAACTGATGGCTGCACTGACGGTGCAGCCGAACGTCTTCGACGACTACAAGCCGTATCATTTCAGCCATCTGGAAACGGTGGCCGCCGCCGCGAATGCCGCGGCCGACAGCGCGCGCCAGGCCCACGACAACGCGGTCGCCCAGGCGCAGGACGCGCGCGACGAAAACGCGTTGCTGGTGGCACGCCTGCTGGAAGCACAGTCGGCAGTCAACGCCAGCGAACGCATCATGGCCGAACAGTGCGCCTATGCGGAAAAACTGGAACGCGACCTGGCGCAGGCCCAGGAGTGGGGCCAGAACCTGGACCGCAAGCTCGAAGGCATCCTCAACAGCGCCTCGTGGCGCATCACGGAACCGCTGCGTGCGGCCAACGGCGGCGAGCTGGGCGTCTGGATGCGGCGCCGCATGATGTGGCGCGTGCGCCAGTTCGTCAGCTGGCTGGTCTCGCGCGAAAGCCTGCGCCGGGCGATCCTGCCCCGCCTGATGAAATTCCCCTGGCTGGCACGCAAGGTCACCAGCATGCTGGCCACCATCAAGCGCCCGCCCGCGGCCGAGGCGGCGCAGGCCCGCGTGGCCGTCATCGAACCCCATCTGCGCGACCTGCCGGCTTCGGCCCGCCGTGCCTTTGCCGACCTGACGCAACATCCGCCGACTCCGGAGTCCTGATTCATGCGCATCATCATCGATTTGCAGGCGTGCCAGCACGGCACGCCTGAACAGCGCGCGACCGCGCGCGACCTGGCCCTGCAACTGGTACAGGAAGGCGGCAAGCACGAAGTCTGGCTGGCCCTGAACAGCAGCTTCCCTGAACAGATCGGCACGCTGCGCGAGCTGTTCTGCGCGATCGTGCCGGCTTCGCGTTTCATCGTTTTCGACATTCCCACGGTGGACGACGCGTTGCCCGCATCGGCCCGCTGGCTGGCACGCGCCGGCGACGAACTGCGCATCGGCGCGTTTGCCGGCGTGGAGCCGGACATGGTGCTCACGCTCGACTTCAGTCCCTACCGCGTGCGCAACGTCGCGGACGGCATGGGCCATGCATTCCCGGAAATCGCCCACGCCGTCCGTGTCACGGACATCGAGGCGCTGGCACGCTCGCTGCAGCGCGACGAGACGGGCGAATGCGCTGCCCGGCTGGCGCAGCTGGGCAAGGCCGACCTGCTGCTGGTGGAATCGGCCGCGGCCCGCGAGGCGCTGGCCGCCTTGCTGCCGGACAGCGCCATCGCCGTGACCGGGTCCGACCTGTGGCTGCGGCTGGAAAACACGGCCACCGGCCATGCCGCGCCGGCAGCGCCCGCAGCGCGCCCGCGCCTGGCGTACATCTCGCCGCTGCCGCCGGAAAAATCCGGCATCGCCGACTACAGCGCGGAACTGCTGCCGGAGCTGGCACGCTATTACGACATCGACGTCGTCATCGACCAGCCCACCCTGGCGGCGCCGTGGATCGAAGCGAACCTGCCCGTGCGCACCGTCGCCTATTTCGAGGAGCATGCCGAAGAGTACGCGCACCGCCTGTACCACTTCGGCAACTCGATGATGCACCGTCACATGTTCGGACTGCTCCAGCGCCATCCGGGCGCGGTGGTGCTGCATGACTTCTACCTGGCCAACGTGCTGCATGCGATGCATCACTCCGGCTACCAGCCGGGCATCCTGTTCGACGCCTTGTACCGCTCCCATGGGTTCGGTGCCGTGCTCGACTACGATCGCGAAGGCGAGCATGCCGCTGTGTGGAAATATCCCTGCAACAAGGAGGTGCTGGACGCCGCCACCGGCATCATCGTCCATTCCGCCTACCCGAAAATGCTGGCGCAGCACTGGTACGGCCCCGACGCGGCAACGCACTGGCACACGCTGCCGCTGCTGCGCGGCCATCCGGGCGGCGACCAGGCCGAGCTGCGTCGCGCCGCACGCGCCGAACTCGGCCTGACCGACGACGAATTCATCGTCTGCAGCTTCGGCATGCTGGGCCCGACCAAACTGAACGACCGGCTGCTGGACGCCTGGCTGGCCTCGCCACTGGTGGACGAGCGCCACTGCCAGCTCGTGTTCGTGGGCGAACTGGGTGGCGGCGATTACGGCCGCGACCTGCCCGCCCGGATCAGCGTCAGCCCGGGCCGCAAGCGCATCAGGATTACCGGCTTTGTCACCCAGGCGATGTATCAGACCTATCTGGCGGCCTGCGACGTGGCGGTGCAGCTGCGCAGCAATACCCGCGGCGAGACCTCGGCCGCCGTCCTGGACTGCCTGCTGCACGGCATTCCGACCGTCATCAATGCGCACGGTGCCATGGCCGAACTGCCGTCCGACGTGCTGGTTAAGCTCGAGGACGAGTTCGATACGGCAGCGCTGGCCGACGCGCTGACCACGCTGTACCGCGATCCGGCCGCGCGCCGGCGCCTGTCCGAAGCGGGCAGCCGGTATATCGAGGCCGAGCACAGCCCGGCCCACGTCGGCACACTGTACCGCGATACGCTGGAACGCCTCGGCACCTTTAACCCGCGCCGCACCTACCTGCGCCAGCTGGAGGCGGTGCGGGCGCTGCGCCCGGAAAAGGCGCTGCTGCAGGAAGACCTGCGGCGCTGCGCGCGGGCACTGGCCGCCAACCAGCGCGGCAACGGCCCGCGCCAGCTGCTGGTGGACGTTTCCGCGATGGTCCAGACGGACCTGAAGACGGGAATCCAGCGCGTCGTGCGCAGCATCCTGCAGGCGCTGCTGGTCGATCCGCCGGCCGGCTACCGCGTCGAACCCGTGTACAGCCCCGGCAATTGCGTACCGTACCGCTACGCGCGCGCCTGGATGCAGCACAGCCTGAAAACCCCCGTGCACGACCTGGACGACGCACCGATCGAAACGCAGCCGGGCGACATGTTCCTGGGCCTGGACCTGATGATGCATGGCATCCACCAGAACCGCCCGCTGCTGCAGTCGTACCGCGATCGCGGCATGCAGGTGCATTTTGTCGTGTACGACCTGCTGCCGGTGCTGCGGCCGGACTTCTTCCCGTTCGGATCGGAAGGCGGCTTCGCCGACTGGCTCGATACGATCGGCAGCGTCTCCGACGGCCTGACGGCGATCTCGCGCGCCGTGGCCGACGAGCTGGCCGACTGGTACGAAACGCACCCGCCAACGCGCAGCACGCCTTTGCCGCTGAACTATTTCCATCTGGGCGCCGACATCGATGCCAGCGCGCCCAGCACCGGCCTGCCGGCGAATACGGACCAGTTGCTGGAGCGCCTTGCCAGCCGGCCGACGATCGTGATGGTCGGCACGATCGAGCCACGCAAGGGTCATCAGCAAAGCGTCGACGCGTTCGAGCTGTTGTGGCGCGACGGGCATGACGTCAACCTCGTCATCGTGGGCAAGCAGGGCTGGATGGTCGACGACCTGGCCAAGCAGCTGCGCGACCACCCGGAGCGCGACCGCCGCCTGTTCTGGCTGCAGGGCGTATCCGACGAGCTGCTGATGAAGGTGTACGACAACGCCTCCGGCCTGCTGGCCGCGTCGCAGGGTGAAGGCTTCGGCCTGCCGCTGATCGAAGCGGCGCAGAAGGGCATCCCGATCATCGCGCGCGGCCTGCCCGTGTTCCGTGAAGTGGCCGGCACGCATGCCTGGTACTTCGACGGCGATACGCCGCAGGCGCTGGCGCAGGCGATGGCGGAATGGCTCAAGCTGGCTGCCCAGCGTACCGCGCCACAGTCGAGCGAAATGCCGTGGCTGACGTGGCGCGACAGCGCGGGGCAGCTGAAAACCGCGTTGACGAGCGACCAGCCTTACCGCAGCGTAACACTCTGTAACAAAGCGGCGACATAAACGTGTTATCATTGTGCAATTAAACGGGCCGCGTTCGTGGCCTTCATCCCTGATTGCACAATGTATTCATCCGACGCCGCATCCCTGCGTACCGACGACAGCATGCGCCCCCTCGTCATCGACCTGGACGGCACGCTGATCTATTCCGACCTGTTGTGGGAAGCTCTGCTGCTGTTCCTCAAGCAGCACTTCTGGCAGGCCTGGCGGCTGCCGTTCTGGCTGCTCGGCGGCAAGGCCGCGTTCAAGGAACGCCTGGCCAACGCCGTGCAGTTCGATCCTGCCAGCCTGCCGTATGACCAGCATCTGATCAAGGAGATCGAAGCGCAGCGCGCGCTGGGCCGCAAGATCGTGCTGGCCACGGGATCGCAACGCCGGCTGGCCGAACAGATCGCGGCCCATCTGGGCCTGTTCGACCTGGTCGCCGCCACCGGCGAAGGCGTCAACCTGACCGGCAAGCACAAGGCCGCGCACCTGAACGGCCTGTACGGCGAGGGCAACTTCGACTATGTCGGCAACTCGCGCGTGGACATCCCGGTCTGGAATGCGTGCCGCGGCGCATATTCCGTCACGCACAAGCCGTTCCGCCTTGCGGACGGGCGCGATACGACCCAGCTGGGCGGACAGCGCGAAGGCGCCGCACGTCACCTGCTCAAGGGCATGCGCCCGCGCCAGTGGCTGAAAAACATGCTCGTGTTCGTGCCCATGCTGACCGGCCACGCGTTCGGCATCGCGACGCTGACGCAGTCGCTGGTGGCGTTCGTTGCGTTCTCGCTGTGCGCATCCAGCGCCTACCTGCTCAACGACGCGCTGGATGCGGGCGACGACCGCCGCCACCCCACCAAGCGCAAGCGGCCCATCGCGGCCGGCAAGCTGCCGCTGCCGCTGGCGCTGATGACCAGCCCGCTGCTGGCCATCGCGGCGATCACGCTGTGCGCCATCTTCGATCCGCTGCTGCTGCTGACGCTGTGCATTTACTTCGTCACGACCGTCTGCTATTCGCTGTACCTGAAGCGGCTCTTGATGATCGACATCGTCACGCTGTCGCTGCTGTACACGCTGCGCATCCTGGGCGGCAGCGCGGCCACGCATATCGCACCGTCGTTCTGGCTGCTGGCATTCTCGTTCTTCATCTTCCTCAGCCTGGCGCTGCTGAAGCGCTATAGCGAACTGTTCAATCTGCACAAGCAAGGCAAGGAGAAAACGAGCGGCCGCGGCTATACGACGGCCGACAAGATCCCCGTCGGGACGATGGGCGTCGCATGCGCGTTCCTGTCCGTGCTGATCTTCATGTTGTACTTCAACTCCGAGGCCGTGCTGCAGATGTACGCCCGCCCCTACCTGCTGCTGGGCATCGTCCCCCTGCTGGTGTTGTGGCTGGGCCGGCTGTGGCTGCTGGCGTATCGCGGGCTGGTCAACGAGGACCCGGTGCTGTACGTCAGCAAGGACAAGGCCAGCTTGCTGGTCATCGGTATGTGCGCGGCAATCGCCTGCGCGGCCAGCTTTTAACCAGGGGGCGCGATGGGTTCCATTTCCTCGACCGGTGCCGGTTACCTGTGGTGCGTTGCCGCCGCATTTGCCAGTGCGCTGGCCACTTTCCTGATCAAACAGAGCACGCTGGCCAATGCCGGCTGGACGATGGTGCGCCTGCTGTGGCTGGGCGCTGCCTGCGGCAGCTATGCCACCGGCTTCGTGTTCTACTCGCTGGCACTGCAGCGGCTGCAGATGTCCCTGGCTTACCCCCTGATGACCGCGGTCACGACCGCCGTACTGGCTCTGGTGGGCTACCTGGTCTGGCAAGAATCGCTGGGCCTGACGAAGTGCCTGGGCCTGATGCTACTGGGGGCCGGCGCCTTCCTGATCACCCGCTGACCGCCGGAGGCTCGATTGACCACTCTTCCATCCGCGGCGCGGGACGGCGCCGTACGCACGCTGCTCATCCTGGCCGTGCTGCTTGCCCTGCTGCCCGCGCTGTTCCGGCCGCAGCATTACGGTGACGCCAACGAATACATCCTGACGACACTGGCCGTCGTCAATCACGGCACGCCCGACCTGCGCCTGGCCGACCTGGCGCTGGCCAGGCGGATGCTGCCGGAAATGGCGGCCCCGTACGATCTGCTGGAACCCGGGCTGCGCGATCCCGCGGCCGATCTGTACGCCGCCTATACCCGCGGGCGCGACAACACGGTCTATTCCGTGCACTTCTTCGGCTATCCGCTGCTCGCTGCGATTCCCTACAAACTGCTGCAGTGGACCGGCCTTCCGCCGCTGAAATGCTACCAGGTACTGAACCTGGCGTTCATCCTGATCCTGGGCGCGGCCCTGCACCGCATGTTCGGCTCCGTGCCGAAAACGCTGGCCGGGGTCGGCCTGTTCTTCCTCTGCGGCGGTGTGCTGTACTGGAACTGGAGCAGTCCGGAATGCGTCACGGCCGCGGCACTGCTGGCCGGCCTGCTGTACTTCACCAGCGGCGCCCCCGTGCGCGGCGCGCTGCTGGCGGGCATCGCGGCGCTGCAGAATCCGACCACCGTCTTCTTTTTCGGCTTCGCGCCCCTGCTGCTGTGCTGCCTCGCGCGCCGTCCGGGCGACAGCTGGCGCGCGACGCTGGCGCCCGCGTTGCGCCCGCGTGTGATCCTGGCGGTGGGCCTGGGCCTGGCCGTGTTCGCGCTGGCGCCGCTGTTCAACCTGTGGGCGTTCGGCGTGCCCAACATCATCGCCAAACGCTTCACGACGCCGGAGCTCATCGGGCTGACGCGCCTGCACTCGTTCTTCTTCGACCTGAACCAGGGCATGATCGTCGCGGTGCCTGCGCTGCTGGCCACGCTCGTCGCCGGGCTGTGGACGGGCGACCGGGCTGCGCGCCCACGCCGCGCGCTGCTGCTGGCCGTGTGTGCGCTGTTCGTGCTGTGCCTGGCGATACCCGCGCTGTCGATCAATAACTGGAATTCCGGCGCGACCGGCGTCATGCGCTATGGCTTCTGGTGCGCCATGCCTTTGCTGTTCGCGCTGTTGCTGCGCTTGCGCAGCGAATGGCCGACGCGCCGCGTGGCACTGCTGGCCGGCGCGCAGGCGCTGTGCATGCTGCATGCGTTCAGCTATCACTACACCTTCTTCAGTCCTCTTTCGCGCGCCGTGTTTGCCGTCGCGCCCGGTCTCGTCAATCCCGAGCCCGAGCTGTTCGCCGAACGCGCCGAACACAAGGACGACTATATCGATACGTCCCACGTGTACGTCTACGCACCGTCCGGCACGCCCATCAAGTCGCTCTACAACGTCAGCAACCCGCGCGTGCAGGAAATGCTGTGCGGCCCGGGCGGCGTGCTGGCCGGCGACCAGCGCGCGGTGGCAACCTACCGGGGCTGGCGCTACCTCAACGGCCCGCTGCAATGCCGCTCGGCCGACCTGCACGCCCTGCTGCTGGAATCGGCCTACGCCGGTGAACAACTGCGCTTTACGGGCGGCTGGGGCCGTCCGGAGCTGGGTGGCGGCAACTGGACCGGCGCGTGGTCCCAGGGCGCCACGTCACGGCTGGACATCGTGCTGGCCGATGGGCACCGTCCGGCGTCGATGACGCTGCAGGGCCAGTATTTCGACGGCAACCGCCGCACCCGCGTGGCCGTGAACGGCAAGGACCTGGGCTGGTTCGACCTGTCTGCCGCCCAGCCGATTCCGCTGGACGGCGCGACCACCGAGCGCACGCTCGACATCGTGCTGAGCCACGAAGCGCCGCGCAAGGCCGACAAGCAGGACGTGCGCGAACTGAGCTTCTTCCTGCACAAAGTGCGTCTGCAATAACTCCCGGAGATCCATTGACCACGCTTGCCCGCCAAACATTGCGCCTGTCGCTGGAAACCACGCGCGGCTTCGCCTGCATGCTTGCCGCGGTACTGCTGCTGACAACCAGCCTGGTCCGCGACCAGCTGGCCGGCGACATCGCCGAGTATTCGCTGCTGACCATTGCGATCGCCAACCACGGCACGCCGGATATCCGCGCCACGGACATCGCCGAGGCACAACGCGTGGCACCGAAGCTGGAGGCGGCGTACACCGACCTCGAAAAGGGTATCGCGCGCGGCGGCGACGTGCCGCGCCCCGGCTTCCACCGCGACAAACAGGGCAATACGCAGGCAATCCACTTCTTTGCCTACTCGGCACTGGCCGCCGTTCCGTACAAGGTATTGGACACGCTGGGCGTGGCGCAAATGAAGTGCTTCAAGTTCGTCAACGCGGCGATGCTGTTCGTGCTGGGCCTGGCGCTGCGGCGCTTCTTCAACGACAGCCGGCGTGCGCTGGTCGGCCTGGCGCTGTACGTGCTGTGCGGCGGACTGGCGTATGCAAACTGGACGAGTCCGGAGTCGATGAGCGCCTCCGCGCTGCTGGCCGGACTGCTGCTGTGTGCCAGCGCGGCGCCGCTGGCCGGCGGTGCGCTGATCGGCCTGGCCGCCACGCAGAATCCCAGCATTGTGCTGGTGCTGGCCCTGCTTCCCGTGATCGTGTTGTGCCGCCACTGGCGGCCCGGCATGGCAACGGCCGAGGCCTGGAACCACGTCTGGCATGCGCCCGTCATTGGCGGCCTGGTCGCGGGCGTGGCGCTGTTTGCGACCAATCCGCTGTTCAACCTGTATGCGTTCGGCGTGCCCAGTATTATCGCCGTCGGCTATACGCTGCCCGAGCTGGGCAGCTGGAGCCGGCTGCACTCCGTGTTCTTCGACCTCAGCCAGGGCATGTTCCTGGCGATTCCCGCGGTCGCGGCACTCAGCTTCTGGCTGGCGCTGGACCGGCGCGGCACGCGCGGCCGCATCCTGCTGCTGTGCGCACTCGTGGTGGTGCTGGGCATGACGTTGCCGGCGCTGGTCGTCACCAACTGGAATTCCGGCGCGGCCGGCGTCATGCGCTACGCGTTCTGGGCCGCGATGCCGCTGCTGTTCGTCCTGCTGTGGCAGATGCGCGAGCAGGGCCCGGCAAGCAAACGCGTGATCGTCGGCCTGCTGCTGTTCCAGGCCGCGGCCACCGTGCACATGGTCAGTTATCCGTACACGAGGTTCTCGCCACTGGCCCGGCTGGTCATGCTGTCTGCACCGGCCGCCTACAATCCCGAGCCGGAGATCTTCTATGAGCGTACCGTCCGCACGGAAGTCTATGTGGATAACGAGGACATCTTCCAGTTCACGGAGCGCGGCCAGGTGCGCAAGACGATGTACAACCTGGGCAACCAGCATCTGGACGAGCGCCTGTGCGGCGAAGGCAACGTGCTGGCAACCGACAACTCGATTACCGCCACGGCGGACAACTGGCGCTACATTAACGGCAAGGTCCGCTGCAAGGTCGTGCCGGGCTACCATCAGCTGCGCTTCAACGCGGCCCATTTCGGCCCCGGCGGTATCCTGGGGGACGGCTGGAGTCCGCCGCAATTCAGTGCGCGCGAATGGACCGGCGCGTGGAGCGTGGCGCCCGTCTCGACCATGCGGATTGCGCTGCCACCCGGCCCGCCACCGCGCCACCTGTTCATCACGGGCTTCTATCATGAGGGCGCGGGACACCTGACCCGCGTCACCGTCAACGGCAAGGACTATGGCTGGGTCAAGCTGGACGAGAGAACGCTGCCGTTCGAGGTACCGCCGGCAAAGGACGCGGTGAACGTCAAGCTCGAGCACCAGCCTTTCCTGCCGCCACCCAGCGTTCCGGACCAGCGGCATTTCGGGTTCTTCCTGCGCAAGGTGGCGGTGCTGCAGTAAGCGGCAGTCAAAAAGGTTCGGCAATGAGGGAGGCTGTCTGTGGATGCCTGCGCAGCTCGCATTCCTTTATTTCCTGTTCGGTGGCATGCGTGGCGCATCAATACTACGCACGATTGCAGCGCTCGCAGTACAGATGATGCTGGGACTACAGGATTGAAGACGACCGCCGTCTCAAATCGGGTAACTCATGTTTTCAGTTCTACCGCATTCACGGCCAAGAACGCCGCCGCGCGACTAAAAAGAAAAAGCATAACGAAGCTCTTGCATCTGCTCAGAGCCGGATGCGGTTGACACTGACCGCCTGCGCTGCCTGTAGCCAACTCGGTAAAGCCAGCCGGCACGGCCCGAGTTAGCCCCACTACCGGGGGCAGACCATGACGAACCTGGAGCGCAGTCGTTCCACTCTTGGTTGCAAATATTCTCGGCCTTGTCGCGGACACGGCAGAGATTTTGCGAAAGCACGACTGAGTCGTTGAGCGATACGGAGCTAGTCGAATCGTGAACGACGCCGACCTCTTGATTCACTGACGCGGGATGCAATTACGTGAACACCGATAGCTTCTCTGTTCGGCACCTGTAATACTTGCCAGGTGTGACAAAGTGTGAGACTTACCTTCTGGAACTACTGCTATAGTCCACACTCAACCAGGAGTCCATAATGCGTAAAGTTAGATTGTGTATTGTTATATCAGCCTTGTTAGTTTCGGCCGCTGCGGGTGCGACCCGGTATTCTCAAAACCTGCCATCTTCAACCAAGTTATTGCCTAACGATATTGTCAATACTGGTACTCATTGCCTAATTCAGCAAACCGACGGAAACCTAGTTCTTTATAAGGGAAGTACAGTTGGCGATAACCTCTGTCAGGGCACTCCTGTATGGTGGACCGGTGCGCGGGGCGCTTACACGTTTCTCCAGCAAGATGGCAAGCTTGTTCAGTTCGATAGTAATGATAAGCCCGTTTGGTGGAGCACGAGCGTCTCGCTTCCATTTTCAAATAATTATTCACTTTCGGTGGGCGACCCAATGCGAATCCTCGACGAAGCAGCAGGGAAATACGTTGGCGACGTTATATACGCTAGCCCCCCTGCCCCCCCTTCGAACGGCCCCTGCCCTGGTGGCGGACAGCCCGCCCTGTACACAGTGTGTGTGAATCCGAATTTCATGTCTCGCATGACATATCGGTTCCAAGCGTGTAGCGCTCGCGAAGCACAGCAGATCGCCTCTAATAACGGCTGGTCATGGGGCGCGTGCAAACCGTAAGTCGTATGCGTTACAGAGTACTTCTTATTGTGCTCGGTGGAGTATGTGCGAGCTCAATATTGCACGGGCCGGCGCGAACAGAGCAATCTTCTTCGAGTTCTTTGTCTACTCGTGATAATACGGACACTGCTCGAGTGCAGAGGCGGGAGATGCACGCTCCCCACTCACATGTGGGATCTCTTCGTGGCCCATCCACATCACCGTTCAGCATTGCCGAGCGTCAGGATGCTGCTGAGCTGATCGACGCTCGCCGCGAAAGGATGAAGCGCGGCGGTTATTCCACGCCAGAGAGGTATTTTAGCTTGTCTCTGTCGGAGCTTAATCGCGCTGCGCGCACGGGTGATCTGTACGCTACGCTCCAGCTGGCAGACCGGTATTATTACGAGGCTAGTGATGCTCAGTTCGAAGATGGCTTCGACCTCGACAGCCCACCGCAGACCAAGGGCAGAGAGCTATTCGAAGCAGCGGCATTGGCCGGCCATGGGGAAGTTCTGAACAGGCTAACTCTAATTGCAGAGACTGAAAAGAATAGGGAACAGCTAGCGACCTGGACGGTTTTTGCTGAAAAGATTGGCCAACCGTTAAAGGAAAAGGTGGATCTGTCGGCAAGCGAGCGCCAGGCAGCGGAAGCGCGCGTTGCCGTGATGCTGAAGCAGCTTCCTCTACTTCGGTGATTTCGTCGAAGCTGGTCCAGGTGGCCGGCAGTAAGTGACCGACGCCGCCGCTTACCCGGCCTTCGCGACGGCGAACAATATCCTGCACGAGGCCGTCAAGATACAAGTGGGCGTCCGAACCCGTGCCACCAGCCAATGTACAGAACGCGAACACATATCACAGCCACTTCAAAACTCGGCTGACGAGGTTCAATGGCGTAGCGAGCCGCTACCTACCGAATTATCTTGGCTGGTCGTATGATCGGGACGACAATCGGATCAGCACGCCTGCCAGCTTCCTACGGGCACCACTGCTGATGGATGAGAAGTCCCTTAGTGGCGAGTGACAGCGCCCATAAAAAAAAGCGGACCGAAGTCCGCTTTTTTTTATTTCCTTACTCCTTCGGCAACCCGCCCAGCAACGCCGCGATCTTCTGCTTCGGCTTGCTCGGCGCGGCCGGCACGTCGGCCGCGGCCAGCGTCGACGGCGCGCGCGATGGCTCGTACGGCTTCAGGAACCATGGATCGACCTTGTCGCGCCGCACCGGGCGGCTACCGCGGTCGCCGCGGTCGGGACGTTCAGAGCGTTCCGGACGGTCGCCGTTCGGACGGGCGCTGCTGCTGCGTTCACTGCTGCGTTCACTGCTTCGCTCCCCCTCTGCACCGCGCCGTGGCGGACGCCGCTCGCCGGAGCGTTCCTCGCTGCTGCGTGCGCCCGGGTTGAAGCCCTGCAGCTCGCCGCGCTTGATCGTCTGCTTGATCAGCTTTTCGATGTCGGCCAGCAGCCGTTCGTCCTTGTCGGTATAAATCGAGATCGCGTCGCCGGACGCGCCGGCACGGCCCGTGCGGCCGATGCGGTGGACATAGTCTTCCGCGTTGTACGGCAGGTCGTAGTTGATCACGCACGGCAGGTCGGAGATGTCCAGGCCGCGCGCCGCCACGTCGGTGGCGACCAGCACGTCGATCTCGCCGCGCTTGAACGACTCCAGCGCCGCCATGCGTTCCTGCTGCGTCTTGTCGCCGTGGATGGCGGAGGCTTTCATGCCTTCCTGTTCCAGGCCGCGCGCCAGGCGCGAGGCGCCGATTTTCGTGTTCGAGAACACGATCACCTGTTTCAGCTCGCGCGAACGCAGGATGTGGGCGACGGCCTCGCGCTTGTTTTCGTCGCTGACCTTGTAGACCACCTGCGTGACCTTGTCGGCCGTCGCATTGCTGCGGGCGACCTCGATCGTCACGGGGCTGTTCAGGAAGCTGTTGGCCAGCTTCTTGATCTCGGCCGAGAACGTGGCCGAGAACATCAGGTTCTGGCGCTGCTTCGGCAGCAGGTTGATGATGCGCTGCAGGTCGGGCAGGAAGCCCATGTCCAGCATGCGGTCGGCTTCGTCCATGACGAACATCTGCACCTGGCTCAGCGACACCGTTTTCTGTTCGATATGATCCAGCAGCCGGCCCGGCGTGGCGATGATGATCTCGACGCCGTTGCGCAGGATGGCCGTTTGCGGCTTCATGTCGACACCGCCGTAGACGACCGTCGAGCGCAGCGGCGTGTGGCGCGAATACGCGGCCACGTTTTCCGCCACCTGGACGGCCAGCTCGCGCGTGGGCGTCAGGATCAGCGCGCGCACGGGGTGGCGGGCCGGGCTCATGCTCGGGCTGGCGTGGGCCAGCAGCAGCTGGATGATCGGCAACGAGAAGCCGGCCGTCTTGCCGGTACCGGTCTGGGCGGCGCCCATGACGTCGCGGCCCTGCAACACCACGGGGATGGCCTGCGCCTGGATGGGCGTCGGATGCTCGTAGCCCTGGTCCGTCAGCGCGCGCAGGATGTCGGGCGACAGGCCGAAGTCGGCGAAACGCACCTGGGCAGGTGCCGCAGGCTGGACGCCAGAGGCGGAAGGGGTTTCAAAATCAGACATATTCTGTGCGGCGATCGGGGATCGCCATGCTTTCTACGTAATGGAACACGCTTTGGGGACACGACTTTGCGGCAGCATTGCCGCCACGGCCGTCGACGTGCACACGTGCAACGACCTTAGGCCAACCCCGGATAATACCCGTTTCAGGCCTCCCACGCACAGTCCGTGTCATTCAACAGGAATTTTATTGCATAAAAGGAATGTATAATCGTTGAATGCACCGTCCAACGTCCCCTTCCTTTTCGCCGCTCCGGCTGTTCGCGCTTCTGCTCGGCATTCTTGTTGTCGTGCTGACCGCCACGGCGGCGCTGTCGCAGCCGGCCACGCCGCCGACGCTGCGCTTCAAGAAGCTGGGGCCGCTGGGCAACGACGAGCCGTCGATGCTGTCGCTGCTGCAGGACCGCCAGGGGTTCATGTGGATCGGCACGCACGTCAACGGGCTGTACCGCTACAACGGTTACCAGGCGGTACGTTACACGAGCCGCAGCAACGATGCCGCCAGCCTGCCGCACGACCGCGTCTCGGCGCTGTTCGAGGACCGGCAAGGCCGCATCTGGGCCGGCACGCAGAACGGCCTGGCCCGCTTCAACCCGGACACCAACAACTTCACCACTTTCGTTGCCGACACCGGTCCGAAAAACCGCGGCATCATCAAGGCCATCGTCTCGGACGGCAAGGACGGCATGTGGATCGCCAGCTGGGGCGGGCTGCAGCATTTCGATCCGGCCACGGGCAAGTTCGACGTCCACGCCCACGACCCGGCCGAGCCCGGCAGCCTGGCCACCAACGACATCAACGCGATCGCGCTCGATGCCAAGGGCGGCCTGTGGGCCGCCACGTGGCCAGGCGGCCTCGACTATCTGCCGCCCGGCGGCAAGCGTTTTGTGCACTACAACGTGGACGGGGCGGAGAAACCGGACCCGCGCCGCAATATCGTCCGCGCGCTGCAGTTCGACAAGACCGGCGCCCTGTGGATCGGCACGGAAAGCGGCGTGCTGCGCTGGGACGCGGGCACGCCGTGGTCGGCCCGCCAGGTGCTGCCGACGCCGAACAGCCGCGTCAACAGCTTCTTCATCGACAAGGAAGGCACGCTGTGGGCCACGACGCTGTCGGCCGGCCTGCTGCGCTGGGATGCGCGCCTGCAACGCTTCAGCCAGTTCTCGCACAGCCCCAGCGACCCGTTCTCGCTGCCGGGCGACAACCTGCGCGCTCTCGCCCAGGACCGCGGCGGCATGCTGTGGGTGGCGTCGTTCACGGATGGCATCAGCCTCGTCAACCTGAACAGCGCCGGCTTCACCCGCTACGTGCCGCACAGCACGGACCAGACGGGCACGCCGGGCACGAACGCCGTGCTGAGCATTGCGCCCGCGCCCGACGGCAAGCTGTGGCTGGGCGGTAACGTCGGCATCAGCCTGTTCGATCCGGCCGCCAACAGCGTCGTGCGCCGTTACGTGTCCGACCCCGGCCAGCCGGGCAGCCTGAGCCACAACATCGTCTACTGCCTGTACCAGGCTCCGGACGGGCCGCTGTGGGCCGGCACGTCCAACGGCCTGAACCGGCTGGACCATCCCGACGGCCAGCTCACGTCGATCCACTTCGGCGACACGGCCAGCGACTATATCAACGCCATCCACCCGGGCCGCGACGGCGTGCTGTGGCTGGCCACCGGCAACAGCCTGATCCGCTACCTGCCGGCCAGCGGCACGTGGAAGATCTACCGCAACAACCCGGCCGATCCGGACAGCCGCAGCGTCAACGGAACGTCGGCCGTGCTGGAGGACCGCAACGGCCGCGTGTGGATGGGCTCGGAATGGAACGGCGGCGGCCTGGACATGCTGGACCCGGCCACGGGCAAGTTCCGCCACTTCGTTCAGCAGCCGGGGGCGGACAGCCTGGCCGACGACAACGTGACGAGCCTGCACGAGGATGCGCTGGGCCGCATCTGGGTCGGCACGGCCAAGGGGCTGCAGCAGGTCATCGAGCGCGGCGGCCGGATCGGCTTCCGCTCCTACCTGGAGGCGACGCAGGGAGCCAAGATCCTGTCGATCCGCAACGACCTGGACGACCGGCTGTGGGTCAGCACGATCGCGGGCCTGTACCGGATCGATCCCGCCACGGGCAAGTCGCTGCAGTACACGGCGGCGGACGGCATGACGGATGGCTTCACGATCAATTCGTCGGCCGCGGGACCGGACGGCCTGCTGTATTTCGGCGGCGTGCACGGCATGACCGCGATCGCGCCGCGCGACGTGCGCAGCCCGTCCGTGGCGCCGCAAGTGGCGATCACGGACATCAAGGTCTATAACCATTCGCTGACCGCGCCGATGCCGCACCCCGGCGTGACGCTCGACGGCGCCGTGACGGCCCCGCGCGCGCTGACCCTGGCGCCGCCGGCCGCCGGCTTCTCGATCGAGTTCGCCGCGCTGCACTACACGGAGCCGGGCCTGAACCGCTATGCCTACCGGCTGGAGGGCTTCGACAACGACTGGGTCGAAACGGACGCCACGCGCCGCGCCGCCACATACACCAACCTCGATCCGGGCCGCTACGTCTTCCGCGTCAAGGCGGCCAACCACCGCGGCGTCTGGAACGAGGAGCCGACGACGCTCGTCATCACCGTCACGCCGCCGTTCTGGGAGACGTGGTGGTTCCGCGTGACGGCCGGCCTGCTGGCCTGTGCGCTGCTGTGGGCCCTGTACCGCTGGCGTGTGCGCAGGCTGACGCAGCTGCAGCTGGCGCTGGAGCGGATCGTGGCGCAGCGCACGGCAGAACTGGAACAGTCAAACCTGAAGCTGGCGGCGCTGTCGATGACGGACGGCCTGACGGGCATCACCAACCGGCGCGGCTTCGACACGCAACTGGCAACGGAATGGCGCCGCACGGGCCGCACGGGCCAGCCGCTGGCGCTGATGGTGCTGGACGTGGATCACTTCAAGAAGTACAACGACCGCTACGGCCACGTGGCCGGCGACGCCTGCCTGCGCACGGTCGCCGAACTGCTGACGCGGCACGCGCGGCGCCCGACGGACCTGGCGGCCCGCTACGGCGGCGAGGAATTCGTGCTGCTGTCGGCGGCGATGGAGCGCGAGGAAGCGATGCAGACGGCACAGGCCATCTGCACGGAACTGGCGAGCCTCGCCATCGAACATGACGAGTCGCCGTTCGGCGTCGTCACGATCAGCATCGGCGTGGCCGTGCTGGTGCCGCGGGAAGACAGCGATGCCGACGACCTGGTACGCCGCGCCGACCGCGCGCTGTACCGCGCCAAGATCCGCGGCCGCAACCAGGCCATGCTGGCCGGGGACGAGTGACGTGAGGAGTGACGGGAGTAGTGACATGAACGCGCCGGCAGCCGATCCCCGCCCCGTCCCGCCAGCGCCGCCGGACCCGGAAGACTGCTGCCGCAGCGGCTGCGCCGTCTGCGTGTTCGACCTGTACAACGAGGCACTGGAGCGCTACGAGGCGGCGCTGGCCGCGTGGCTGGCGCGGTATCCGTAAAGCCGGAAAACCCCGGGACAGGCACCTATTTCCAGGAAACGTTGCCGGAAAAATCGGTGGGGTCACTTCACTGTTCCGGGTTTTCCGCAAGCGCCGCAAGGCACGTCAGGCCAGCGCTTCCTTGGCCGCCTCCTCCGGCGTCATGTCGGCGCAGTACTGGTCGGTAAACCAGTCGATCTGCTCTTCGATATGATCCTGCGCTTCCTTGACGGTGGCGCCGCCGGCGACCAGAAAGCCCTCTACTTCGATACACCAGTGGATGAACGCCAACGACTCTTCATCCAGCTCTTCTTTCTTGGCCATACGATTTCCTTTGCAATGCGGCCGGTCAGCGACCGGCTCGCGCCGATTTTACCGCAGCGGGGATTGCGCCGGACCTTCGCCGCCGGTCACCGGCGCCTTCAGAAAGTCTCCCACTGATCCTCCTGGGGGTTCGCGCGTCCTGGCGAATTGCCCAGCGAAGGCCGCGGCGAAGGCTTCGGCCCCGGATGCACCACGCGTGGTGCCGATTCGGCCACCACGGCGCTGGACTGCCGTTTCACCGGTGCCGGCTGCGCGGACGCCATCACGCTGGCATCGACGCGGAACACGCTGACGATCTGCGCCAGCTGCGCGGCCTGCTGCTGCATCGCTTCGGCGGCGGCGGCCGACTGCTCCACCAGCGCGGCGTTCTGCTGCGTGGTCTGGTCCATCTGCACGACCGCCTGGTTGACCTGCTCGATGCCCGCACTCTGCTCGCTGCTGGCGGCCGTGATTTCGCTCATGATGTCCGTCACGCGCGTGATGCCGGCCACGATTTCCTGCATCGTGCTGCCCGCCTCGTTGACGAGCCGCGAACCCGTTTCCACCTTGTCGACGGAATCGTTGATCAGCCCCTTGATGTCCTTGGCGGCGGCGGCCGAGCGCTGCGCCAGGTTGCGCACCTCGCTGGCGACGACAGCAAAGCCCCGGCCCTGCTCGCCCGCGCGGGCCGCTTCGACGGCGGCGTTCAGGGCCAGGATATTGGTCTGGAACGCGATGCCGTCGATGACGGAAATGATGTCGACGATCTTGCGCGACGCGTCGTTGATCGACGCCATCGTGCCCACCACTTCACCGACGACCGAGCCGCCGCGCACGGCGATGCCGGACGCCGACTGCGCCATCTGGTTGGCCTGGCGGGCATTGTCCGCATTCTGGCGCACGGTGGACGTCAGCTCCTCCATCGACGACGCCGTCTCTTCCAGCGCGCTGGCCTGCTGCTCGGTACGGGCCGACAGGTCCTGGTTGCCGGCCGCGATCTGGCTCGACGCCGTGGCGATCGTCTCGGTGCCGGCACGCACCTGGGCGACCAGTGACTGCAGCTTGCCCGTCATGTCGCGCAGCGCTTCCATCAGCTCGCCCGTTTCATCGCGCGAACGCACGGTGATGTCGCGCGTCAGGTCGCCCGATGCCACGGCGCGCGCCGCCTCCACGGCCTCACCCAGCGGCCGTGCGATCATGCGCGCCACCCACAACGCCAGCGCGCTGCCCACGATCAGTGCCAGCAACAGCAGTCCGATCGACACCGCCCTGGCCTGCTGATACTGTTCCTCGGCCGCGGCGCTGGCCCGGTCGCCGCCTTCCACGTTCATCTTGACGAGCTTGTCCAGCGCCGCGTTGGCGTCCGCCAGGATCCTGGCCGACGACCCCGCGGCCGCCGCGCGCGCTTCCGTCTTCAGGTTCTGGCGCGACAGGGCAACCACCTTGTTGTGCTCAACCAGGAACAGCTGCCAGTTGCGGCTGAAATCGTCGTAGATGGCCCGTTCCTCCGGACTGGAGATCAGTTTTTCGTAAGCCGACGCATTGGTCCGCTGGCCCTCCAGCGTTTTCGCCATGCGCTCCTCGTACGTGGCCAGCGACTTCGGCACGTCCGTCAGCATGTGCGCCAGCTGCCAGCGGCGCAGCTCGCCCACGTCCGTGCGCAGCTGCATGACGGCGCGCACGCTGGGCATCCAGTTGGTCGCAAGGTCGGTGGAAGCATCGTTGAGCCTGGACATCGAACTGATGCTGGCGATCCCCATGATCAGCATCAGCAATTGCACGGCGCCGAAGGTGGCGATCAGCTTGGGCGCGATCCGCAGGTTGTGGAACCACTTCATGGTGTCTCCTTTATCAGGCGGACGTTGGGAGCGCCGGGCCGTAGGGCCGGTGGCCGCCGTCCGCTGCTTGGTTATCGATGGCCGGGCGCTGGGGGACGGCGCCGGGTATCCACAGCATGCCACCGAAGACGAAAAAAAGGAGCCACGATGCGTTTTGATACTGTCGGGCGCCCCGCGCCAGCCGGGAGGATCCAGCTGCGCGTGGCTTGGCAGCCACAGACGTTGCAAAGAAAATACATTCTATTTTAGAAATTATAGTGTCAATTCTTGCAATTTCATACGGTTGCGTTTACCATTTTGATTCCGGCCAAACATCCGCCGCCACTTTATTTTTGCCCACGATCCCGGCAAAAAAACTCACGAGAAAACAACAATGACTTTTGCTGGTATCTTCAAAACCGCCCTGCTGAGCGCGGCCCTGCTGGGCGCCGGATCGGCCAACGCCACCTTCTTCAACACCGGCAGCATCGGCGGCGCCAGCGTCGACGACGTCACGCTGGCCGGCGACAATGCGGATAAATTGGCGTACTCGACGCTGAACCCGGCTACATTCAGCCTGGCATTCTGGGGCACGGGCTCGCTGTTCTGGAGCAAGCTGGAAACGGTCGATAACAAGTGGATTTACGATCACAGCTCGCGCTTCGACTTCACGTTCGGCAAGGACAAAGCGGGCAAGACGGGCACCTGGTCCATCACCAACGCCAGCACGAAATACGATGCGACGCTGGACCTGGCACTGGACCTGCACTCGGCCAGCGCCAGCACCGCGTTCCTGTTCGACACGACCAAAATCGCCGCCGGCCAG
>Ga0265798_10001273_pt1 | contig 39545 bp, 32 predicted proteins | sample P3T30metagenome_FD_192430 | JGI IMG/M metagenome (GOLD analysis project Ga0265798, IMG submission 192430) | Plant litter microbial communities from East Loma Ridge, Irvine, California - P3 T30 | ecosystem: Environmental > Terrestrial > Plant litter > Unclassified | place: USA: California...
GCCACCGCGGCTGCCGCCTTGTTCGTGCCGCGGCTGATGCTGTCGCCGTCATCGCGGCGCAGGCGCCGGAAGACCAGCGACGACAGCACGGTGACGATGGCCAGGGCCAGGAAGGCATGGTGCAGGGCCTGGGTCACCATTACCTGGTTGGTCTGCGGTACCCGTCCCAGGAACCAGGCCGTCACCAGCGAACCCCAGGCCAGGCCGAAGCTCATCGACAATTGCTGGAAAGAGCTGGCGATCGTGCTGGCCATGCTGGAATCCTTCTGTTCGATGTCGGCATAGGCCAGGGTATTCATGCTGGAGAATTGCAGAGAATTGAAGAAGCCCTGCAGCAGCCCGATGCAGGCGATCGCATACCAGGGCGTATCCGGGCCGACCAGCGAGAACAGGCCGATGGTGATGCCGATGCAGACCGTGTTCACCACCAGCACCTGGCGGTAGCCGAAGCGCGCCAGCACCTTCGGGGCGATCAGCTTCATGCCCATTGCGGCGGCCGCGGTCGGCATCATCAGCAGGCCCGATTGCCAGGCCGGCAGTTGCAGGCCGAGCTGGTACAGCAGCGGCAGCAGGAAGGGCAGGCCGCCCACGCCGAGGCGCGTGATGAAGCCGCCAAACACCGAGATGCGGAAGGTACGCACTTTCAGCAGCGCCAGGCGCAGCAGCGGATGCTGTTCGCGGCTCGCATGCCACACATAAGCGCCCAGCAGCGCGATCGACAGCACCAGCATGAGACCCATGGTGATACCGTCCAGCGTGTGTTCGCCGAAAATCTCCAGCAGCCATGAGAGGATCGCCGTGCCGGAGCTGAACAGGATCAGGCCGACGACATCCAGCGGGCGCGGTTCGGCGCCGCGGTAGTCCGGCATGTGGCGCAGCACCAGGTAGAGCGCGAGCAGGCCCACCGGCACGTTGACGAAGAAGATCGCGCGCCAGGAAGTCCAGTGGACGATCAGGCCGCCGACCGTGGGACCGAGCAGGGGGCCGATCAGCGCCGGCAGGATCACGAAATTCATCGCGCCCAGCAGTTCGTTCTTGGGGAAGGTGCGGATGATGGACAGGCGCCCGACCGGCATCATCATCGCCCCGCCCAGGCCCTGCAGCAGGCGCGCCGCCACCATCATCTGCGCGTTCATCGCCAGGCCGCACAGAACCGAGGCGATGGTGAAGATCGCAATCGCGGTGGCGAACACGCGCCGCGTGCCGAAGCGGTCGGCCATCCAGCCGCTTACCGGGATGCCCACGGCAAGGCTCAGGATATAGCTGGTGACGATGGACTTCAGGCTGAGCGGCGTGACGCCGAGGTTGGCGGCGATGCTCGGGATGGCGGTGTTGACGATGGTCGCGTCGAGCTGCTCCATGAACAGGGCAGTCGCAACCAGCCAGGGAAGATAACGTTTGACGGCGGAGGGATCGGTCATGCGTCTCGGTTCTTTCGCGACGCAGGAGGCAGCGTCGCCCGAGGACGATTGTCACATAAATCAGAAAATGCCGGCTTGTACGGGACGGGCCTCGATGGCGGCCGAAGATGCGGCTGCGTTTGAAAACCGGGGTCGAAGGCCTGTGGAAAGAAAAACCGGGCCCAGACCCCTCCGGCGCCCCCTCCGATCCCCGCCGGAAGGTATCAGAAGCGGTACGTAGCGCGCACGAGCGCCAGGTTGACGCCGCCGTTCGGGTGCTTGATGCCGCCGTTGGAGTAGTGCTGCAGGCGCACGCCCAGGTCGAGCTTGTTCGAGAACACATAGCCGACGCCGATGTGGTCGGCGAATTCGAACGAGGTCGACAGCTGGCGATGGGTGTTGCGATAGACGCTCGAGAACAGGCTGACGCCGATGCCGCCTTCGCCGTAGAAGCCCAGCTTGTCATCCGCTTCCCAGCGGAACACCGGGGTCACGCCGATCACGCCCAGGTTCTTGCGGCGCTCTGCCACGTCGTCCCAGCGGTTGGCGCGCCAGTAGGCGATGTTGGCGTCCCAGTAGCCGGACAGGTGGTAGCCATGGGTCGGCAGCCAGTTCTTGTTCCAGTCCTTCTGGACCGACAGGCGCAGCACCTGCACATGCTCGCCACCGCCGCCTTCCAGCGACACGGAATCGACCAGGCCGTCGGCGGCGAAGCCGGCTTGTGCGGCGGACAGGGCGGTGACGGCCGCCAGGGTACGAACAAGTTTATTCATGTGGATTCTTGCCTTTGTTTTCAATGATGAGGCCGTGAAACAGGGATGCTGCTTGACGGCGAAACCAGTATTGTAGCGATGTCGCGGATTTTACGTAGTCAGGTCGCTAATTATTAAAGTCCAGTCAACACCTGAAAACGACACTTCGCCAAGCAATTTGAAACTAACCGACGGACAAGCCATGACCTACCCTATCACCCTGGCATTTCTCGGTATCGGCCTGATGGGCAAACCGATGGCGCAACGGCTGGCCCGTGCAGGGGTGGCGGTGCGGGCCTGGAACCGTACACCCGCCAAGGCCGAGGCGCTGCGTGCGGCCGGCGCCGTGCCGCATGCGCAACTGGCGCAGGCTGTGCGCGGCGCGGATATCGTGATCTCGATGCTGGAAGCCGGACCGGTGGTCGGCCAGGTGCTCGACAAGGCCCTGTCGCGACTGGCGCCCGGCGCCCTGTGGATCGACATGAGCTCGACGCGCCAGGACGAGGCGCTCGCTTTCGCCGCGCGCCTGGCCGGACGCGGCTGCGGCTTCGTCGATGCGCCGGTGTCCGGCGGCGTGGCCGGCGCCGAACAAGGGACGCTGGCGATCATGGCCGGCGGCAGCGCGGAGGATGTGGCGCGCGCCGAACCGCTGCTGCGCGTGCTGGGCAGCGTGACGCGGGTCGGTGGCGTCGGCAGCGGCCAGGTCGCCAAGCTGTGCAACCAGCTCATCGTCGGCGCGACCCTGAACGTGGTGGCGGAAGCCCTGCTGCTGGCCGAGGCCGCCGGCGCGGATCCGGCCGCGGTGCGCGCCGCGATCCGCGGCGGCTTCGCCGGCAGCCGCATCCTCGAACTGCATGGCCAGCGCATGCTGGAACGGAATTTCATCCCCGGCGGGCAGGTCAAGACGCAACTGAAGGACCAGCGCAATATCCTGGCGGCGGCGCAGGCGGCCGGCGTGCGGCTGCCGCTGACGGAAGCGGCGACGCGGCAGTACGAATCGATCGAAGCGACATTGCCGGCGGCGGACCATGCGGCGGCCTTGATCGCGCTGGAGCAGATGAATCCCGGGAAGCGCCTGGGCACGGCGCCGGACCAGTTACCCGAGCGCTGACACCGCTCCCCGGGTCTCAGCCCACCGGCAAACTCATCTCCACCAGCTTCACCCAGTAACTCGCCCCGATCGGCAGCAACTGGTCATTGAAGTCATAGCTGCCGTTATGCAGCTGGCATGGCCCCAGGCCGTGGCCATGGCCGCGGTGCTCGCCCTCGCCATTGCCGATGAAGACATAGCAGCCCGGCTTTTCCTGCAGCATGAAGGCGAAGTCCTCGGCGCCCATGGTCGGCTCGACATCGGTGTCGACCATGTCGGCGCCGACCACCGCGCGCATCGCTTCCACCGCGAAGGCGGTCTGCTCGGGGTGGTTGATCAGCGGCGGGTAGTTGCGCTTGAAGGTAAAGTCGACGCTGGCATTGAAGCTGGCGGCAATACCCTGGGCGATCTCGCGCATGCGGCTGTCGATCAGGTCGAGCACCCTGGTCGAGAAGGTGCGCACCGTGCCGATCATGACCGCCTCGTCGGGAATCACATTGGTGGCGCTGCCGGCGTGGATCTGGGTGATCGACAGCACGGCCGTGTCGAGCGGGTTCTTTTCGCGCGAGATGATGGTCTGCCAGGCTTGCGCGATCTGCACCGCCGTCGTTACCGGGTCGATGCCGCGGTGCGGCTGGGCCGCGTGCGCGCCCTTGCCCTTGATGACGGCGCGAAACTCGTTACTGGACGCCATCATCGGCCCGGCGACCACGCCGAAGCTGCCGGCGGCCAGGCCCGGCCAGTTGTGCATGCCGTACACGGCGTCCATCGGGAAGCGTTCGAACAGGCCGTCCTCGATCATGCGGCGGGCGCCGGCGCCGCCTTCCTCGGCCGGCTGGAAGATCAGGTAGACGGTGCCGTCGAAGTTGCGGTTCTGCGACAGATAGTGGGCTGCGCCCAACAGCATCGCGGTATGGCCATCGTGGCCGCATGCATGCATCTTGCCTGCGTGGCGCGACGCATGCTCAAATGTGTTCAGCTCCTGCATGGGCAGCGCGTCCATGTCGGCGCGCAGGCCGATCGCACGCCCGGACGTGCCGCCCTTGACGATGCCGACCACGCCGGTCACGCCCAGGCCACGCACCACCGGGATGCCCCAGTCGGCCAGGCGGCGCGCCACCACGTCGGCGGTACGCTGTTCTTCGTAGCAGAGCTCGGGATGCGCGTGGATGTCGCGCCGGATCGTTTCGAGTTCGGACTGGAATGCGATGATGGGTTCGACGAGTCTCATTCTGTGCTCCTATGTACCGGGCTGCTGCCTGTCTGGCAATGCCCCTGTTTGGATTCATTGTAGCCCGACCTTTGTCGCAAAGGCCAGCCTGACGGCAGGGGCCGGAATCGGATAAAGTATTGGTTTCTCGACGTTTTTTCCCTGGATTGATTCGATGACCAAGACTATTGTCAAGGCGACCTGCCCGCATGACTGCCCCGATACCTGCGCCCTCCTGGTGACCGTGGAAGATGGGGTGGCGACCGAGGTCAAGGGCGATCCGGATCATCCGACCACGGCCGGCGTGTTGTGCACCAAGGTCTCGCGCTATATCGACCGTACCTATCACCCCGAGCGCCTGCTGCATCCGCTGCGCCGCGTCGGCAAGAAGGGGGAGGGCAAGTTCGAGCGCATCAGCTGGGACGAGGCGCTGGACGAGATCGCCGCGCGCCTGAAACCGATTGCCGCACGCGATCCGCAGGCCATCGTCCCCTACAGCTATTGCGGCACCATGGGCCTGGTGCAGGGCGAGGCGATGGCGATGCGCTTCTTCAACCAGCTGGGCGCCTCCTTCCTCGACCGCACCGTCTGCGCCACCGCCGGCTTCACCGGCTACAAGTACACCATCGGCGGCTCGATCGGCACCGACATGGAACACTTCCAGGACGCCAAGCTGATCCTGGTCTGGGGCGGCAATCCGATCGCCTCCAACCTGCATCTGTGGATGCGCATGCAGGAAGCCAAGCGCCGCGGCGCGAAACTGATCGCCATCGACCCGTATCGCTCGCTGACGGCTGAAAAATGTCACCAGCACATTGCGCTGATGCCAGGCACGGATGCCGCGCTGGCGCTGGGCATGATGCACGTGCTGGTCAAGGAAAACCTGCTCGACCACGACTACATCGAACGCCACACCTTCGGCTACGCGCAACTGAAGGACCGGGTGGCCGAATGGACGCCCGAGCGCACCGCCGAGACCTGCGGCATTAGCGTGGAAGAGGTGGTGGAGCTGGCGCGCGAGTACGGCCGCACGGCCGGGCAGGGCGACGCGGTGGCGATCCGCATCAACTACGGCTTGCAGCGCGTGCGCGGCGGCGGCATGGCGGTGCGCAACATCACCTGCCTGCCGGCCCTGGTGGGCGCCTGGCGCCACGCGGCCGGCGGCATCCAGCTGTCGACCTCCGGCTCCTTCCCGGCCGACCGGCTGGCGCTGCAGCGCCCCGACCTGCTGCGCGGCCGCCTGCCGCGCACCATCAATATGAACACCATCGGCGATGACCTGCAAAAGGAAGCCTCGCCGGAATTCGGCCCGAAGATCGAGGCGGTCATCGTCTACAACGCCAACCCGCTGGCGATCGCGCCCGATTCTTCCCAGGTGCAGCGCGGCTTCGAGCGCGAAGACCTGTTCACGGTGGTGCTGGAGCATTTTCAGACCGATAGCGCCGACTACGCCGACATCGTGCTGCCGGCCACCACCCAGCTCGAGCACGTCGACGCCCACCTGACCTATGGCCACCTGTACATGATGGCGAACAACGCGGCGATCGCGCCGCTGGGCGAGTCGAAGCCGAACACCGAGATCTTCCGCCTGCTGGCGGGGCGCATGGGCTTCACCGATCCGGCCTTCCTGGAAAGCGACGACGAGATGGCGGCCAAGGCCTTCAACAACAAGGACGTGCGCGCCATCCACTTTGATTGGGAGTCGCTCAAGCGCAAGGGCTGGCAAAAGCTGAACATGCCGGCCGCACCCTTTGCCGAAGGCGGTTTCCCGACCCCGTCGGGCAAGTGCGAGTTCTATTCGGGCGCGATGCTGGCCGACGGCCTCGATCCGCTGCCGAGCTATATTCCGAACTACGAGTCGGTGGCCTCCAGCCCGGAATTGGCAAAGAAATATCCCTTGGCGATGATTTCTCCGCCGGCGAGGAACTTCCTTAACTCGACCTTTGTCAATGTACAGAGCCTCCGTGCAACGGAAGGCGAACCGCACCTGGACATCCACCCCCTCGACGCCGCAGCGCGCGGCATCCAGGACCGGGACATGGTCCGCATCTTCAATGACCGGGGCTCCTTCGTCGCGCGCGCCCGTGTCACTGCCAAGGCAAGACAGGGCCTCGTGGTCGGCCTGTCGGTCTGGTGGAAGAAGCTCGCCAGCGACGGCAAGAACGCCAACGAAGTAACCAGCCAGCGCCTGACCGACATGGGCCGGGCGCCTACCTTCTACGACACGCTGGTGCAGGTCGAGAAAGCCGCACCATGACTCCAAGACATGACATTCCTGACGCGAATCACCCCGTGCCTGCGCCCCGTGCTGCTCGCCGGCGCGGCGGCCGGCCTGCTGGCCAGCTGCTCCACGCTCAATTACTATAGCCAGGCTGCCCAAGGGCAGCTTGAACTCCTGTCGGACGCCCGTCCGATCGACGACTGGATCGCCGACCCCGGCACCAGTAGCAAACTGCGCCATCGCCTCGAGACGGCGCGCCAGATCCGCCGCTATGCTGTTGCAAAAATGGCATTGCCGGACAATGACAGCTACAAGAACTACGCCGCCCTGAAACGCCAGTACGTGCTGTGGAACGTCGTCGCCACGCCCGAGCTGTCGCTGAAACCCCTGCAATGGTGCTTCCCGGTGGCCGGTTGCGTGAACTACCGCGGCTACTACAACAAGGGTGCGGCCCAGGCCTATGCGAAGGAACTGCAATCCCAGGGCAACGACGTCGAGGTCGGCGGCGTGGCGGCGTATTCGACCCTCGGCTGGTTCAGCGATCCCTTGATCTCGACCTTCATCAATTATCCGGACGGCGAACTGGCGCGCATGATCTTCCATGAGCTGGCGCACCAGGTCGTGTACGTCGCCGGCGATTCGCAATTCAACGAATCCTTCGCCAGCACGGTCGAGGAAGTCGGCGTCGAACACTGGCTCGAGCGCTTCGGCAACCAGTCGATGCGCGACGCCTATGCGCGCTACCGCAGCCGCAAGAAGGATTTCCTGGGCCTGCTGGTCAAGTACCGCCGGGCGCTCGAAAAGAACTATGCGCTGGTCGACCGCAGCGATGCCGAAAAACGCGCGGTCAAGGCGCGCCTGTTCCAGGACCTGAAGAGCGAATACCAGGTCCTGAAGGGCAACTGGGGCGGCTACGCCGGCTACGACCGCTTCTTCGAGCAGCCGCTGTCGAACGCCCACCTGGCCTCGATCGCGACCTACGAGGATTTCGTGCCGGCCTTCCGCGCCCTGCTGCAAAAAGAGGGCAGCTTCCCGCGCTTCTACCAGGCCGTCAAGCGCCTGGCCGATACCGACCGCGACGAGCGCCACCGCATCCTCAAGGCGATGGCGCCGCCGGTGCCCGCGGCGCCCCTGATGGTGCAACGCAGCGACGCGCCTGCCCCCTAGAATTCAGCTTCCAATCGCGCCGAAAATGCTTGCGTCCGCGCGCACTGCCCGATAGCATCATGCCTAGTAAACTAAGCACGACCGTGCGTTTTTCGCGCGGGACGCTGACAGGCTTCGGGACTCGACTCCAGATGCCTTACAACGATAAACAGACGGAGACGAGGCACCCATGGACAAGATCTGGCTGAAGGCTTATCCGCCCGGCGTGCCGGCGGAAATCGATCCCACCCGCTACGGCTCGCTGGTCGACCTGCTGGAAGAGTCGTTCCGCAAGTACGCCGCCAACAATGCCTTCGTCTGCATGGACAAGTTCCTCACCTATGGGGAACTGGACGCCATGTCGAAGCGCCTGGCGGCCTGGCTGCAGAGCCGCGGCATGCAGCCGGGCGCGCGCGTGGCGATCATGATGCCGAACGTGCTGCAGTACCCGGTGGCGCTGGCGGCCATCCTGCGCGCCGGCTACACCGTCGTCAACGTGAATCCGCTGTACACGCCGCGCGAACTCGAACACCAGCTCGCCGATTCGGGCGCCGAAGCGATCATCGTGCTCGAGAATTTCGCGCACGTGCTCGAGCAGGTGCTGGCCAGATCGGCGGTGCGCCACGTGCTGGTGGCCAGCATGGGCGAGCTGCTCGGCGGCGCCAAGGGCGCGGTGGTCAACCTGGTGGTGCGCCATGTGAAGAAAATGGTGCCGGACTTCTCGATCCCGCAGATGGTGCGCTTCAAGGATGCGCTGGCGCAAGGCGCGCGCATGCCCTTCACGCCGGCACGCCTGGGCGCCGGCGATATCGCCTTCCTGCAGTACACCGGCGGCACCACCGGCGTATCGAAGGGCGCCATCCTGACGCACCGGAACGTGATCGCCAACGTGCTGCAAAGCGAAGCCTGGTCGCAGCCGATGATGAGCCGTCCGCCCGTGGTCGACTTGCCGAGCATCGTGTGCGCGCTGCCGCTGTACCACATCTATGCGCTGACAGCCTGCGCGCTGCTGGGCATGCGGCTCGGCGCCCTGAACATCCTGGTGCCGAACCCGCGCGACATCCCCGGCTTCGTCCGCGAACTGGGCAAGTACAAGTTCACCATGCTGCCGGCGGTGAACACGCTGTACAACGCGCTGGTGAACCATCCGGACTTCCGCCACCTCGATTTCTCGGGACTCAAGGTGGCCAACGGCGGCGGCATGGCGGTGCAGAAGGCCGTCGACGACAAGTGGCACGCCATTACCGGCACCCATATCATCGAGGGCTACGGCCTGTCCGAGACCTCGCCGGTGGCGACCTGCAACCGCTGCGACATCGACGCCTTCACCGGCACGATCGGACTGCCGGTGCCCTCGACCGAGGTGGCCATCATCGACGACGACGGCCGCGAACTGGCGGTCGGCAGCATCGGCGAGATCGCGATCCGCGGTCCGCAGGTCATGGCCGGCTACTGGATGCGCCCCGACGAAACCGCCAAGGTCATGACCGCGGACGGCTTCTTCAAGTCGGGCGATGTCGGTATCATGGACGAAGACGGCTACGTCAAGATCGTCGACCGCAAGAAGGACATGATCCTGGTGTCGGGCTTCAATGTGTACCCGAACGAACTGGAAGCCGTCATCGCGGCCCATCCCGGCGTGCTGGAGTGCGCCGTCATCGGCGTGCCGGACGAGCATTCCGGCGAGGCCGTCAAGGTCTTCGTGGTGCGCAAGGACCGCGAGCTGACGGCCGAACAGCTGATGGCCTACTGCAAGCGCGAGTTCACCGGCTACAAGAAACCGAAGTACATCGAATTCCGCGACGAACTCCCCAAGACCAACGTCGGCAAGATCCTGCGCCGTGCGCTGCGCGAGGAAACCCAGACGGCTTAGCTGGACAAGACGCATTAACAATCAAAACGAGGCATACATGGATAAATTCTGGCTGAAGTCCTACGAGGACGGCGTACCGGCGGAGATCGACTGGACCCAATACCGCTCGCTTACGCACCTGCTCGAGGAAGCCTTCAGCAAGTACGCCGACCGCAAGGCCTACGCCTGCATGGGCAAGTCCATGACGTTCTCCGAACTGGACCGGATGTCGGCGCAGATGGCGGCCTGGCTGCAGCAGCGCGGCCTGAAGCCCGGCGCGCGCGTGGCGATCATGCTGCCCAATGTGCTGCAGTATCCGGTGGCGATGGCGGCCGTGCTGCGCGCCGGCTACACCATCGTCAACGTGAATCCGCTGTACACCCCGCGCGAACTGCAGCACCAGCTGATCGATTCGGGCGCCGAAGCCATCGTGGTGCTGGAGAACTTCGCGCACACCGTCGCCGACGTCATCGCCAACACCAAGGTCAAGCATGTGGTGGTCGCCGCCATGGGCGACCTGCTCGGCGGCGTCAAGGGCGCCATCGTCAACTTCGTCGTGCGCCGCGTGAAGAAGCTGGTGCCGGCGTGGTCGCTGCCCCAGGCGGTGCCGTTCAAGCGCATGCTGGCCGACGGCGCGCGCCTGACGCTCAAGCCGGTCACGGTCGGCCACGACGACGTCGCCTTCCTGCAGTACACCGGCGGCACCACCGGCATTTCGAAGGGCGCGGTGCTGCTGCACAAGCAGGTGATCGCCAACGTGCTGCAGAACGAAGCCTGGTTCGGCCCGACGCTGGCCAAGCTGCCGGCCGGCGAGCAGGCCCAGTTCGTGTGCGCGCTGCCGCTGTACCACATCTATGCGCTGACCGTGTGCGCGCTGCTCGGCCTGCGCGTGGGCGGCATGAACCTCCTGATCCCGAACCCGCGCGACATGCAGGGCTTCATCAAGGAACTGAAGGACTACCGCATCAACATCTTCCCGGCCGTGAACACGCTGTATAACGGCCTGCTGAACCAGCCGGAATTCTCCCAGCTCGATTTCTCGGGCCTGCTGGTCTGCCCGGGCGGCGGCATGGCGGTGCAGAAGGCCGTGGCCGACAAATGGCTGGCGCTGACCGGCATCCCGATCGTCGAAGGCTACGGCCTGTCCGAGACCTCGCCGGTGGTCACCGCCAACCGCTGCGACATCACCGACTTCACCGGCACCATCGGCCTGGCGCTGCCTTCCACCGAGATCCGCATTCTGGACGAAGCCAGCCAGGAAGTCCCGTTCGGCACCGCCGGCGAGATCGCCGTGCGCGGCCCGCAGGTGATGGCCGGCTACTGGCAGCGCCCGGACGAAACCGCCAAGGTCATGACCGACGACGGCTTCTTCAAGACCGGCGACATCGGCATCATGGATGCGCGCGGCTACGTCAAGATCGTCGACCGCAAGAAGGACATGATCCTGGTCTCGGGCTTCAATGTGTATCCGAACGAGGTCGAGGACGTGGTCGCGGCCTGCCCGGGCGTGCTGGAAGTGGCCTGCGTGGGCGTGCCCGACCAGAACTCGGGCGAGGCGGTGAAGCTGTACGTGGTCAGGAAGGACCCGGCGCTGTCGAAGGAGCAGTTACTGGCCTACTGCAAGGAACAGCTCACCGGCTACAAGCGTCCGAAATACATCGAGTTCCGCGAGAGCCTGCCGAAGACCAATGTCGGCAAGATCCTGCGGCGCGAGCTGCGGGACGAGAAGCAGCCGGCATAAACGCTTATCGTCGTCAGCCTCGAGACCGTCGCCCCTGCGCAGGCAGGGGCCCAATTTTCATGCGCTGGCGCGGCGCGTCCAACTTGGGCCCCTGCCTTCGCAGGGGCGACGTTCATGCGCAGTCAGCCCGCGGTCTGCTCCGCACGCATCGTTCAGCATCGGGAAGCAAACGCTTATCGTCGCTCACCGCAACACCGTCGCCCCTGCGCAGGCAGGGGCCCAATTTTCATGCGCTGGCGCGGCGCGTCCAACTTGGACCCCTGCCTTCGCAGGGGCGACGTTCATGTGCAGTCAGCCCGCGGTCTGCTCCGCACCCGTCTTCCTTAGGCGCTGGCGCGGCGCGTCCAACTTGGACCCCTGCCTTCGCAGGGGCGACGTTCATGCGCAGTCAGCCCGCGGTCTGCTCCACGCCCGCCTTCCCATCCTCGACCCGGAACTGCGCCAGCACCTGCTGGCGGCTAGCCGGATCGCGCACATCGTCCAGCCCCAGGAAGCGCGTGCGCGTCTCCTTCGGCGTCACCTCCAGCAGCATCCAGCCGCGCCGGTCGCTGCGCCCGTAGCGGAGGTGGGGGTTCATCGCCAGGTATTCCTCGGTGCGCTTTTGCGGGCGCGAGCTCGAGGTGACCGAGGTGCCGACGAATTCCGTGGCCACCAGGGGATTCGCGCGCGATACCGGCCGGTTGAAATCGCGCCGCAGCTCGGCCGCATAGAAGGTGTGGACATCGCCGCCCAGCACCAGCGGATTGGCGGCGCGGCTGGCCGATACGGTATCGAGCAGGCGACGGCGGGCGGCCGGGTAGCCATCCCAGCCGTCGGTCCAGAAGCGGCCGCCATCGTCACCCAGCACCGGCACCTGGGAGGATTGCGCCATCAGGGTCTGCTGCGCCAGGATGTTCCAGCGCGCCTTCGAGGAACGCAGGCCCGCTTCCAGCCAGGCTTCCTGTTCCAGGCCCAGCATCGAGCGGCGCGGATCGCGCAGGGAAGGGCAGGCGCGCGGACCGACCGAAGAAGAGCCGCCGGCGTTCGGGCGCGGGCAGGCCTGCACGGCGCGGTACTGGCGGTCGTCGAGCACATGAAAGCGCGCCAGCCGCCCCCAGTCGATACGTTGAAACATGCGCACCGCGGCGAAGCTGCGCGGTGGCGGCAGGCGCAGCGGCATGTGCTCGTAGAAGGCCTGGTAGGCGGCCGCGCGGCGCTGGGCGAAGCTGGCGGACAGGCGCTCGTCGCGCAGCGCGGCGTAGTCGTTGCCGACTTCGTGGTCGTCCCAGGTGACGATCCAGGGCGCGGCCAGGTGCGCCGCCTGCAGGTCCGGATCGGATTTGTACTGGGCGTAGCGGCGGCGGTAATCGGCCAGCGTGAACGATTCGTCGCGCCGCACCGCGCGCGCCGGATGGCGCAGCTGGTAGGCGCCCCATTCGTAGATATAGTCGCCCAGGAAGGCGACCAGGTCGGGACTGGCCGCGGCGATGTGGCGGTGCGCCGCATAGCTGCCGAACTCCCAATGCTGGCAGGAGGCCACCGCGAGTTTCAGGAGATCCGGCATGCTGCCGGCCGCCGGGGCGGTGCGCGTGCGTCCGACCGGGCTGACGGCGTCGCCCAGCATGAAGCGGTACCAGTACCAGCGCGCCGGCGCCAGGCCCGCCACGTTCACGCGCACGCTGTGCGCCAGCTCGGGCGTGGCGACGGCGCTGCCCCTGGCGACGATCCGGCGAAAGCCTTCGTCGGCGCCGACTTCCCAGCGCAGCGGCACGGCCAGCTGCGGGCTGGTGCCGGCGTCGAGCGGGTCGGGCAGGACGCGGGTCCAGAGGATGACGGAATCGGGCAGCGGCGAACCCGAGGCGACGCCCAGGCCGAAGGGGTAGCCGGCGCGGTTCGATGGCGCGGCCAGCAGCAGCGACGACGATGCGGCGGTGCCGGCCGCGGCCAGCCGCGCCGCGTCCAGCAGGAACAGGCGGCGCGATGACACTTAGCTTGAAATCAGGGACTCGAGCGGCGGCAGCTGGCGCGGCTTGCGGTCCGGGCCGGTGGCGACGTAGGTGAGGGTGGCTTCGGTGACCTTGACCACATCGGTCTGCAGGCGGTTGCGCTCGGCGTACACCTCGACCGACACGGTGATCGAGGTATTGCCGACCTTGGTGATGTCGGCATAGAAGGAGAGCAGATCGCCCACGAACACCGGGTTCTTGAACAGGAAGGAATTCACGGCCACGGTGGCGACGCGGCCGTTGGCGCGGCGTACGGCAGGCAGCGAGCCGGCGACGTCGACCTGGGCCATGATCCAGCCGCCGAACACGTCGCCGTACACATTGATGTCGGCGGCGCCCGGCATCATCCGCAGCACCGGCATTTTTCCTTCGGGGAGGCGGATGGGTTTGGAGGGCTGGTTTTCTGGCTGGGTCATCTTGAAATCTCGGTAGAAGCTACAATCGTCTTGAATTGTAACCATAAAAGACCAAGCACTGTCATGCGACGCTCATCCCTGCCCCCTTCCTCCGACCCCAGCGCCAAGCGCAACGACTGGGCCACCCTGCGCACCCTGCTGCCGTATTTGTGGGTCTATAAATGGCGCGTGCTCGCCGCCCTGGTGTGCCTGGTCGGCGCCAAGATGGCGAATATCGGCGTGCCGCTGGTGCTGAAAAAAATCGTCGACCAGCTCTCGATCGACCCGGCCCACCCGCACGCGCTGCTGGTGCTGCCGCTCGGCGCGCTGCTGGCCTACGGCGCGCTGCGCCTCTCCACCACCGTGTTCACCGAGCTGCGCGAATTCCTGTTCGCGCGCGTGACCCAGCGCGCGGTGCGCACCATCGCCCTGCGCGTGTTCCGCCACCTGCACGCGCTGTCGCTGCGCTTCCACCTGAACCGCCAGACCGGCGGCATGACGCGCGATATCGAGCGCGGCACGCGCGGCGTCAGTTCGCTGGTGTCGTACTCGCTGTTCTCGATCCTGCCGACGCTGGTCGAGATCACGCTGGTGCTGGGCTACCTGGCGCTTCACTACGACAAGTGGTTCTCGATCATCACCGGCGTCGCGCTGGTGAGCTACATCGCCTTCACCGTCACCGTCACCGAATGGCGCACCCACTTCCGCCGGACGATGAACGAGCTCGATTCGAAGGCGAACACCAAGGCCATCGATTCGCTGATCAACTACGAGACCGTGAAGTACTTCGGCAACGAGGACTACGAGGCCAGGCGCTACGACGAAGGCCTGCAGCACTACGAGCGCGCCGCCGTGCAATCGCAGACCTCGCTGTCGGTGCTGAACACCGGCCAGTCGCTGATCATCGCGACGGCCGTCACCGCCATCCTGTGGCGCGCGACCGAGGGCGTCATCGCCGGCACGATGTCGCTGGGCGACCTGGTGCTGGTGAACTCCTTCATGATCCAGCTGTACATCCCGCTGAACTTCCTGGGCGTGATCTACCGCGAGATCAAGCAGAGCCTGGCCGACATGGAGCGTTTGTTCGGCCTGCTCGAACAGCACCGCGAAGTCGGCGATGCGCCGGACGCCCAGCCGCTGCAGACGCGCGGCGCGCGCGTCGAGTTCTCGCACGTGGAGTTCAGCTACGAGCCGAAGCGCCAGATCCTGTTCGATGTCGATTTCACCATCCCCGCCGGCACCACCACCGCCGTGGTCGGCCATAGCGGCTCGGGCAAGTCGACCCTGTCGCGCCTGCTGTTCCGCTTCTACGACGTGCAGCAGGGCGCGATCCGCATCGACGGCCAGGACATCCGCCAGGTAACGCAGGATTCGCTGCGCCACGCGATCGGCATCGTCCCGCAGGACACGGTGCTGTTCAACGACACCATCGAATACAACATCGCCTACGGCCGTCCGGGCGCCAGGCGCGAAGACATCGTGGCGGCGGCGCGTGCGGCCTCGATCCACGACTTCATCGAAACCCTGCCCGACGGCTATGCGACAATGGTGGGCGAGCGCGGCCTGAAGCTGTCCGGCGGCGAAAAGCAGCGCGTGGCGATCGCGCGCACGCTGCTGAAGAACCCGGCCATCCTGATCTTCGACGAAGCCACCTCGGCCCTCGATTCGAAGTCGGAACAGGCGATCCAGGCGCAACTGAAGGAAATCGCCAGGCAGCGCACCACGCTCGTCATCGCGCACCGCCTGTCGACCATCGCCGACGCCGGCCAGATCCTGGTGGTCGACCACGGCCGCATCGTCGAGCGCGGCACGCATGCGCAGTTGATCGCGCTCGATGGCCTGTACAAGCAGATGTGGGATCGGCAGCAGGCCAGGCAGGACGACGAATCGGCCGCCGATTCGGACGCGCCGGAAGCATTGGGACAAGACTAGGAATCGCAAGCATATGGAAAAGCAGATCGTCGAGATCGACATGGCCGACGTAGGCCACGGCAACCCGGCCTGGATCGCCGCCCTGGAAGCGGGCAAGGTGCTGTACTTCCCGGACTTCGGCAGCTACGGCAAGGCCGGCTTCGCGCCGCAGAAGGAAGAGCTGGCGCTGTTCCGCGAAGACATCCGCGACCCCAAGACGCGCAATATCAGCCTGGCCATGGACGGCACCGTGAAAGGCGTGGCCGGCGACGAAGCCACCCAGGCGCTGATGGCCGGCATGATTGGACGCTTCCGCGCCGAGGCCGAGGCGCTCATCGGCAAGCTGGTGCCGCGCTACGGCGAGCACCTGCGCCGCGGCTCCACCAGCTTCCGTCCCGCGGTGGTGCAGACCCGGGTGCAGTCCTGGCGCGCCGACGACCGCCGCATGCACGTCGACGCCTTCCCCTCGCGCCCGAACCGCGGCGAGCGCCTGCTGCGCGTGTTCACCAACGTGAACCAGGAAGGCGCATCGCGCGAATGGCGCGTGGGCGAACCCTTCGAGGACGTCGCCCGCCACTTCCTGCCGCGCCTGAAGCCCTATGTGGCCTGGCAGGCCAAGGCGCTGAACGCCCTGGGCGTGACCAAGTCGCTGCGCAGCGAATACGACCACCTGATGCTGCAGCTGCACGACGCCATGAAGTCGGACCTGGACTACCAGAAGAACGCCCCGCAAGTCAGCTTCGGCTTCCCGCCGGGCTGCGCCTGGGTATGCTTCTCGGACCAGGCCTCGCACGCGGTGATGGCGGGCCAGTACATGATGGAGCACACGCTGCAGTTGTCGCCGATGCAGCAGTACGACAAGGAATCGAGCCCGCTGGCGATCCTGACGCGCTTGCGGGGGCATGCGCTGGTGTGAAATGAAAAATCCGCGCTGTGCGGTAATGCCGGTCAGTCAGCCTATGGACGTCGTTCCGGCGCAGGGCCGGAGCCCAAGTTGTCATGACTTTTCGAGGCCCTGAACCTGCGCCCCGGCCTGCGCCGGGGCGACGGGTCTTTTGCCCTCAGTAGGTATAGAACATCCTCTGAATCTCCCTGGTGCTGTTCGTCTTCGTCAGCGCCAGCATCAGCAGGATCCGCGCCTTCTGCGGATTCAGCGTATCGGCCACCACGAAGTCGAGCTGGTCGTCGTTGGCTTCGCCATTGCGCGCCAAAACGCCCTGGCCGACGCGGCTGGCGCGCACCACGATGACGCCTTTTTCGCGCGCCGCGGACAGCGCCGGGCGTACCTTGGCCGGCAGGCTGCCGTCGCCCACGCCGGCGTGGACCAGGCCCCTGGCGCCGGCGCCGACCAGCGCATTCACCACGGTCGGGCCGACATTGGCATAGGCGTAGGCGATGTCGACCTGGGGCAGGGCGTCCAGCTTCGAGATGTCGAATTCGGTGTCGCTGGTGTGCTTGCGCGTCGAGGCGCGGTAGAAGTGCGGCTGGTTGTCGACGATGTAGCCCAGCATGCCCAGTTCCGGCGACTTGAAGGTGTCGGTGGTCGTGGTGTTGGTCTTGGTGACTTCGCGCGCGGCGTTGATCTGGTCGTTCATCACCACCAGCACGCCCTTGCCGACCGCCTCCTGGCTGCCGGCGGTGATCACGGCGTTGTACAGGTTGATCGGGCCGTCGGCCGAGATCGCGGTCGACGGGCGCATCGCGCCCACCACCACCACCGGCTTCCTGCTCTTGACGACCAGGTTCAGGAAGTAGGCGGTTTCCTCGATGGTGTCGGTGCCGTGGGTGATCACGATGCCGTCCACCTCGGGCTTGGCCAGCAGGACGTTGATGCGCTTGGCCAGGGCCAGCCAGTTATCGTTGCCCATGTTTTCGCTGGCGATCTGGAATACCTGCTCGCCGCTCACGTGGGCGACCTTCTGCAGTTCGGGCACGGCCTTGATCAGGGCCTCGACGCCGACCGTGGCGGCGGTATAGCCGACCGTGGTGGTGCTGGTGGCGCCGCTGCCGGCGATGGTGCCGCCGGTGGCGAGGATGGTCACGTTGGGCAGCCTGGCGGCGCCCTGCGCCTGGGCGGCGGCCATGGCGGCCACGAGGCCGAACAGGGCCAGCAGGGCGCGTGCGGATTTGAAACGGGTCATGCAATCTCCTGGAAGTGGAAATAAAAACGGAAACGGAAACAAAAAAGGCTTTCCGGCGAGGGAAAGCCTTGGATGAAGCGGTGCGGCGTCAGCGCAGCGGCGCCGTCGAGATATCCTTGTCCGACGCGGTCGGCGTGTCCAGCTCGCCCTCCCATTTCGCGACCACGGCGGTGGCGATGCCGTTGCCGATCACATTGGTGGCCGAGCGGCCCATGTCCAGGAAGTGGTCGATGCCGAGCAGGAGCAGCAGGCCGGCTTCGGGGATGTGGAACTGGTTCAGGGTGGCGGCGATGACCACCAGCGAGGCGCGCGGCACGCCGGCCATGCCCTTCGAGGTCAGCATCAGCACCAGCATCATGGTCAGCTGGGTCGACAGCGGCACCTCGATGCCGTAGGCCTGGGCGATGAAGATGGTGGCGAAGGTGCAGTACATCATCGAGCCGTCCAGGTTGAACGAATACCCGATCGGCAGCACGAAGGCGGCCAGGCGGTTCTTGACGCCGAAGCGCTCCAGGCCTTCCAGGGTCTTGGGGAACGCCGCTTCCGACGAGGCGCAGGTGAAGGCCAGGATGGTCGGTTCGCGCAGCTCGGCGATCAGTTTCAGCAGGCGCGGGCCGACGAAGACGATGCCGACGCCGATCAGGATCAGCCACAGCAGCGCGATGCCGAGGTAGAACTCGGCCATGAATACGCCATAGGTGGCCAGTACGCCGAGGCCGCTCTTGGCGATCACGCTCGACACCGCGGCGAACACCGCGACCGGCGCGAAGTTCATCACGTAGCCGGTCACCTTCAGCATCACATGGGCGGCGCCGTCGATGGCGTCGATCAGCGGGGTGGCGCGCGCGCCCACGGCGGCGGCGCCGGTGCCGAAGAAGATCGAGAAGATCACGATCTGCAGGATCTCGTTCTTGGCCATGCCGTCGACGATCGAGGTCGGCACCAGGTGGCTGATGAAGTCCTTCAGGCTCAGGCCCGTGACGGCGATGCCCGAGGAAGCCGAAGCCGACGGCAGGTTGCCGGCCAGCGCCATCGCGTCGCCCGGACGGAACAGGTTGACCAGCACCAGGCCCAGGGTCAGCGACATGATGGAAGCGATCACGAACCAGCCCAGCGCCTTGACGCCGATGCGGCCGACTTCCGCGGCGTCGCCCATCTTGGCGATGCCGACCACCAGGGTCGAGAACACCAGCGGTGCGATGATCATCTTGATCAGGCGGAGGAACAGCGTGGTAAGCAGCGACATGTTGTCGGCGAAGGCGGCGGGATCCGCCAGCTGGGTATTGGCCCCGTAGCCGACGGCGATGCCCAGCACCAGGCCCACGAGGATGTAGGTGGTGAGGCGGTTTCGTTTGTTCATAGACTTCCTCTGTGATGGCGACGCGGCGGCCAGGAAGAGATCGTCCGTCCTGCGCCGGCGGCTCCGGGCTGAAACTCAGGCAAAATGTGATGATTGTGCGCGAGCGCCGTGGTGCTGACAATATTGACAAGTCCCGCAGTATCCTTGGCGTTGCAAGTGCTGTCAAGCACGCTCAAACCCTGATAAATAGACGACAATACCCTGCCTCGCAGCCTGGCCCACCCATGTTTACGGATGATGTACGGATGATCGAAATCGACAATGTCAGCAAGTGGTACGGCGCCTTCCAGGTGCTGCGCGACTGCAGCACCAGCGTGGCGCGCGGCGACGTGGTGGTGGTCTGCGGGCCGTCCGGATCGGGCAAGTCGACCCTGATCAAGACCGTCAACGGCCTCGAACCCTTCCAGCAGGGCAGTATTCGCGTCGACGGCACTTCGGTCGGCGACCCGGCCACCAGTTTGCCGGCCCTGCGCGCCAGGATCGGCATGGTATTCCAGAATTTCGAACTGTTCCCGCACCTGTCGGTACGCGACAACCTGAACCTGGCCCAGGTCAAGGTCTTGAAGCGTTCGCGCGACGAAGCCACGGCCAAGGGCCTGCAATACCTGGAGCGCGTCGGCCTGCTGGCGCACCAGGACAAGTTCCCGTCCCAGCTCTCCGGCGGCCAGCAGCAGCGCGTGGCGATCGCGCGCGCGCTGGCGATGGACCCGGTGGCCATGCTGTTCGACGAGCCGACGTCCGCGCTCGACCCGGAAATGGTCGGCGAGGTGCTGGACGTGATGACCGGCCTGGCCCAGGAAGGCATGACCATGATGGTGGTAACCCACGAGATGGGCTTCGCGCGCCGCGTGGCCGACCGGGTCGTGTTCATGGACGCCGGCGCGATCGTCGAGGACAGTCCGAAAGACGCGTTCTTCGACGCGCCGAAGTCCGAACGCGCGAAGGAATTCCTGGCGCGGATCATCCACTGAGGCAGCGCCCGCGCCGGGGCCTAGCGCTGTCCGGTGGAATTTGACGCGTGGGCGCGGTAGATGAAGGAAGTGCCCTGGTCGGAAGTGTGGACGTCGATGCTGCCCTGGTGCGAGCGGGCGATCTCCGACACGATGAACAGGCCCAGCCCGAGTCCTTCGCGCGCCACTTCGAGCGATCCGCGCCAGAATGGCTTGAACAGCTGGCGCCTGACCTCATCGGGAATACGCGGTCCCCTGTTGGTGACGGTGAGCTGGAACACCCCGTCGTCCATGACGGTGCTGACCTCGACCGGCTGCGCCGGGTCGCCGTGGATCAGGGCGTTCTTCAGCAGGTTCGACAACATCTGCGCCATCCGGCCCGGATCGCACAGCAGGCCGCCGATCGGCTCGAGCCGGGCGCGTATCTCGCGCTCCGGATGAATGTCGCGCAGTTCCGCGATGACTTGCTCGAACACCAGGTGCAGCTTGTGCTCCTCGCGCAGCGCGATGACGATGCCGCCCCCCATCCGGCCGCGGGTGAAGTCGACCACGTCGTCGACCAGCGCGGCGATGCGGCGCGTGCTGCGCCCGATGTGGTCGAACAGCGCCAGCGTCTTTTCGTCCGGCCGGCGCAGTCTGCCCACCTCCACCGCGGCGAGGATGGCGCCGAGCGGCGTGCGCAGGTCGTGGCCGAGCACGGCGATGAACTGTTCGCGCAGCTCCGCGGTCTCGCGTGCGTCCGCCAGCAGGCCGCGGGTGTCGGCCAGTTGCGAGTCGGCCTGCATCTGCAGCGAGATGAGCTGGGCGAACAGCGTCATGCTCGCGGTGATCGAAGGCAGCGACAGCTTGGCCGGCAGCGGATCGAGGCCGCACAGCGTGCCGAAATACTCGCCGTTCTGGAGGAAGATCGGGATCGAGATATAACTCTCGAAACCGTAGATGCGCGGGGTATGGTGGTCGCGGTAGACCGGATCGTCGCTGACGCAGTCGATGATCACGGCGCGGCTGGTGTCGCGCACTTCCTCGCACAGGGTGGTCGTGACGTCGAGTTCGTCGCCGACCTTCAGGCCGAAACCGAGCCGGTCGAGTACGGCGCAACTGGTCCAGGAGTCGCCGGTGACGCGGGCGATGCAGACGAAGCGCAGGCCGGTGGTGGCGGCGACCGTTTCCAGGATGGTGGGGACGGCATCGATCCTCTGGATCAGCGAGATGTCTTTTGAGACCGCATTGCTCATGATCCAGTCCAGTAAGAGGTAAGCACAGTCGGTCATAGTAACATTTTTGCCCGGCGGCCTACCGGGCGGCGACCGTGTTTATTGCCTACAGGTTACGCAGTACCAGGCTGGCACCGCCGGCGATCAGCACGATCCAGATCGCCTGTTTGACGCGTTCGGCCGGCAGGCGCTGGTGCAGCCGGTTGCCCAGGTACAGACCGCCCAGCGCGAACGGCAGCAGCAGCGCCGCCAGCAGCGGCAGCGCACCCTGGGCATACAGGCCGGCGCCGGAAAACAGCAGCAGGCGCCCCACCGCGCTGAAGATCAACACAGCGCTGATGGTCGCGCGCAGCGCCAGCTTGTCGTCCAGGCGGCGCGTCAGGTAAATGGTATAGAACGGCCCGCCGGTGCCGAACAGCGCGGTAAATACGCCGCCGACCGTGCCGAAGGGAAGCGCCCAGGCCGTGCCGAGCGGACGCGGCGTGCCGCGCGCCAGCAGGCTCCAGGCCGCGAAGCCCAGGATGAACAGGCCGAGCACCAGCAGCAGCAGGCGCTCCGGCACCCTCACCAGCGCCAGCACCCCGAGCGCCATCCCCGCCAGCATGAAGGGCAGCAGGCGCGCGCCTTCGCGCACTGCGATGTGGCGCCGGTTGCGCAGGCCGAGCAGCAGGCCGGATACCAGGTCGAACACCAGCATCAGCGGCACCGCCACCTTCAGCGGCACCAGCAGCACCAGCAGCGGCATCGCCGTGATCGAGGAACCGAAACCGGTCACGCCGTACACCGTGTAGGCGAGGGCGATGACGAGGGCCAGTAGGGCGATGGTGTGGGGCTCGTAGGCCATGGGTGCGCTGCGCGGTGGTGAAAATGGCAATTCTAGCGCCTGTCCGCCTGTTAGTGCTCTGGAGAAAGGTGGCGTGCGTGTGCCGTCCAGGCGTGCCGGGCGCGGTGGCAGCAGGTAAAATGCCGGGGTTCGCAATCCGAGAGCCGCCATGTCCATCATCGAATCCCCAGATACCCTCACCATCACCCGCCCCGACGACTGGCACCTGCACCTGCGCGACGGCGCGGCCATGGCCAGCGTGCTGCCGCACACCGCGCGCCAGTTCGCCCGCGCCATCGTCATGCCGAACCTGAAGCCCCCGGTCACCACCACCGCGCTGGCCGGCGCCTACCGCGAGCGCATCCTGGCCGCGCTGCCGCAGGGACTGGCTTTCGAGCCGCTGATGACCCTGTACCTGACCGACGATACCGATCCGGACGAGATCCGCCGCGCCAGGGATTGCGGCTTCGTCCACGCGGTCAAGCTGTACCCGGCCGGCGCCACCACCAACTCGGCGGCCGGCGTGACCGACCTGCGCAAGTGCGTGAAGACCCTGGAAGCGATGCAGGAGACCGACATGCCGCTGCTGATCCACGGCGAAGTCACCGACAACCATATCGACCTGTTCGACCGCGAAGCCGTGTTCATCGAGCGCGTGATGCGTCCGCTGCGCCGCGACTTCCCGGAACTGAAGATCGTGTTCGAACACATCACGACCAAGGACGCGGCCGAATACGTGGCCGAGGCCGAAGGCCCGATCGCGGCGACCATCACCGCCCACCACCTGCTGTACAACCGCAACGAGATCTTCCGCGGCGGCATCCGCCCGCATATGTACTGCCTGCCGGTGCTCAAGCGCGAGGAACACCGTTTGGCGCTGGTCACCGCCGCCACCAGCGGCGACGAGCGCTTCTTCCTCGGCACCGATTCCGCCCCGCACGCCATCCACACCAAGGAAACCAGCTGCGGCTGCGCCGGCTGCTACACCGCGCTGCACGCGATGGAACTGTACGCCACCGCCTTCGAGCAGGCCGGCGCACTGGATAAGCTGGAAGCCTTCGCCAGCCTGAACGGCCCGGCCTTCTACGACCTGCCGGTCAACAGCGGCACCATCACCTTGAAGCGCGAAGCCTGGACCGTGCCGGCCACCGTGCCGATGGGCGAGCACGAGCTGGTCCCGCTGAACGGCGGCGAGCAGATTGGCTGGAAGATGCTGTAAGCGCCGGTGTTTCCGGAGATCGACTGGGGACGCCCGTGGTATGACACGGTGCGTCCCGCCCATGAATCCCTGGCGGGCGGGCACTTCATCGACGCCTTCAACGCCAGCGCGGCCAGGCTCGCCCTGGTGAACCAGCACGGCCAGGCGATCCGCTTCGTGCCCCAGGCCGCGCTGCCGTCCGACACCGCCTACGAGGAATTCATCGGCGCGACCGGCCAGGTGCCGACGCGCGAGAACCTGCACGACTTCTTCAACGGCCTGGTGTGGCAGACCTTCCCGCGCATCAAGCGCGCGCTGAACGCGCTGCAGGCCGCGCAGATCCAGGCCGCGGGCGTGGGCAAGTCGCGCGGTCCGGCGCGCGACGCCGCCACCATCTTCGACGAGAACGCCGCGCTGCTGCTGGTGCGCGACGACGCCGACGGCCACGCGCTGGTCGAGGCGCTGCGCGCGCACCGCTGGGTCGAGGCCCTGTGGACGCGCCGCGCGCAATGGGACGATGGCGCCGAGCCCTGGTTGTTCGGGCACGCGCTGATGGAAAAGCTGGTGGCGCCGCGCAAGGCGATCACCGCGCACACGCGCGTGGTGTTCGCCCCGGCCGAGGTATTCGGCCTGGCGTGGGCGCAGCGGCGCGACTGGATCGACGCCACCCTGTCGGCCGTGCTGGCAGGCGAGGGCCTGTCCAACGCCGCCTTCACGCCGCTGCAGGCGCTGGGCGTGCCCGGCTGGTGGCCCGGCCAGGACGAAGCGTTTTACCGCGACGAAACCGTATTCAGGCCGAAAAGGAGAACGACAGCATGAGCACACAAGTACGCTGGGGCATACTCGGCACCGGCAAGATCGCCAGGGCCTTCGCCCTCGCGCTGAAGGACACGCCGGATGCGGTGCTGGCCGGCACCGGCTCGCGCACGCTGGACAGCGCGCAGGCGTTCGCGCATGAGCATGGCGGCGCCGCCTACGCTTCCTACGAGGAGCTGGTGCGCGCTGCCGACGTCGACCTGGTCTACGTCGGCACGCCGCACCCGCTGCACCACGCGAACGTGCGCATGGCGCTGGAAGCGGGCAAGGGCGTGCTGTGCGAAAAAGCCTTCACCATGAACCGCCGACAAGCCGAGGAACTGGTGGCGCTGGCCCAGGACAAGAAACTGTTCCTGATGGAGGCGATGTGGACGCGCTACCTGCCGGCGCTGGCCGAGGTGCGCCGCATCGTCGCTTCCGGCGAGATCGGCGCCGTGCGCCAGGTGAACGCCGATCTCGGCTTCAAGGCCGCCGTCGGCCCCGAGCACCGGCTGTTCAATCCGGCACTGGGCGGCGGCGCGCTGCTCGACCTCGGCATCTATCCCTTGTCGATCGCGATGGCGCTGCTCGGTCCCGTGAGTTCGGTGCTGGCCCAGGCCGACCTCGGGCCGACCGGCGTCGACGAACAGACCGCGCTGCTGCTGCGCCACGAGGGCGGCGGCATGTCGGTGTGCAGCTGCTCGCTGCGCGCGCGCCTGCCGAGCGAACTGACGATTTCCGGAGAGCTCGGCCATGTGCGCATGAACGCCATGTTCCACCGCGCCCAGAGCGTGAGCGTGGCGCTGGCAGACGGCGGCACGCGCACCGTGGCCACGCCCTTCCTCGGCAACGGCTATGTGCACGAGATCATCGAGGCCCAGCGCTGCTGGCGCGCGGGCCTGATCGAGAGCCCGGGCATGACCCATGCCGACACCCTGGCGCTGATGGGCGTGATGGACGAAGCCCGCCGCCAGATCGGCCTTCATTATGCGGCCGACCTGGCCGCCAACGACGCATGACCAACAAGGAGAACCCATGAAACGCGATCCCCGCTCGACCAGCCGCCTGAAACGCCTGAAACCCCGCCAGCGCAAGAAGCTGCGCGTCGGCGAATTCAAGGAACAGTGCTTCGACGTCGAACTCGTCTTCCATGAACCGATGCGCGGCGAGCCTTACCACGACTTCATCAACGACTTCTTCGGCTTCCTGGAAGAGCGCGCCCTGCTGGGCGGCGGCTTCGGCGGCAAGGACGCCTTCAGCGAGACCGAAGGCGTCGTCGCCCGCATCGAGCGCGGCTCGCCCAGCGAAGAAGACCGCGAAGCCGTGATTGCCTGGCTGCGCGCCCGTCCGGAAGTGGTCGACGCGCGCGCGCAGGAGTTCAAGGACGCCTGGCACGGCCTCGGACGCTGAGCGCAGGCCGGCATGGCTGGCTTGTAAGCATTTGTCAGCGCGGTAAGCCTTTGTAAGGCCGGTCAACAGGGGCAGCGGCGGCCTCGTTTAAGGGGACAAGTGACACGCCAATGTGCACCGAACCCCAACACTACGAGGATTACGCCATGAAACGCACCATCGCTACCCTGATCGCCGGCCTGTTCGCTACCGCTGCTTTCGCGCAGACTCCCGCCCCAGCCGCTGCGCCCGCAAGCCCGGCGCCGGCCGCCGTGAAGTCCGAGGTCAAGCCTGCCGCCGACGTGTCGACCGCCGAAGCCTCGACCACCGACGCCAAGGACAGCAAGGCCGCCGCCAAGCACGTCAAGAAGAGCCACAAGGCCAAGGCCGCGCACAAGGATGCGACCACCGCGGCCGCCGCGACCGAGACCCCGGCCGCCAAGTAAGACCCGGCTCCTCCCGAAAGCCCGCGCGATGCGGGCTTTTGTCGTTTCCGGCACATGCATGCCGAATTTTGTTTGACGCGGCAGGCACGGCTTTGGATACTGGATCTTCCACCGTTCATGAGCGCTGTCGATGTCCCTGCGTTCCTTCCTGTTCGCCGCCTGCCCGCTGGCCGCCCAGCCCGGCCCAGCTTCGCCGACCGGGGTCGGATGAGTCGGTGGCAGGCGCTTGCCGGGCCGGTAAGCATTTGTAAGGGCCGTCAACAGGATGGCCGATGACCTCGTTTCATGGACAGGTGACACGATGACCGTGCACCGATCCGACACTACGCTGAGGACTTATCATGAAAAACATCGCCACCGCCCTGATTGCCGGCCTGTTCGCCAGCGTCGCCTTCGCCCAGACCCCGGTCACCAACCAGGCGCAAACCGCCGCCCCGGATTCGAGCACCCCGCCGGCCGTCGGCAAGGCCGCTGCCAAGCACGAAAAGCAGGAAGCCAAGCCGGCCAAGGGCAAGCATGACAAGAAGGGCGAGGCCAAGGATGAGAAGGACAGCAAGGAAAAGCGCGACGGGAAGGAAGTGAAGGATATGGCGACGTCGCCGGTCGCGGCAAGGTAGGCCTGCCGACGGAATAAACCAACGTCGCTCCTGCGCAGGCAGGAGCCCAATTTGGACGCGTACCGCTGCGCTGAAAACTTGGGTCCCTGCCTTCGCAAGGACGACGGCCATTCAGGGGCCGTCAGACCTTCAGGAACTCTTCCCGCCCCCCCAGCCAGCGCTGCAGGTGCGCATCGACGATCGCTTCCGCCTCCGGCTTGCTGGACCCCAGCAGCCAGGCCGCCACGTCGCGCGCCTGCTCGACGATCCACTGGTCGGTTTCCAGGTTGGCGAAGCGCAGCATGGCCTCGCCCGACTGGCGTGCGCCGAGGAATTCGCCGGGGCCGCGGATCTCCAGGTCGCGCCGCGCGATCTCGAAGCCGTCGGTGGTCTCGCGCATCGTCATCAGGCGCTGCTTGGCGACCTGGCCGAGCGGGCTTTGGTACAGCAGCAGGCACACGCTGGCCGCCGAACCCCGGCCCACGCGGCCGCGCAACTGGTGCAGCTGCGACAGGCCGAAGCGCTCGGCGTGCTCGATCACCATCAATGAGGCGTTCGGCACGTCGACGCCCACCTCGATCACCGTGGTCGCCACCAGCACGTGCACCTCGCCGGCGGAAAACGCATCCATGATCACCTGCTTCTCGAGCGGCTTCATGCGCCCGTGCACCAGGCCGACGACCAGGTCGGGCAGGGCTTCGGCCAGGGTCTCGTAGGTCTCGGTGGCGGTCTGCAGCTGCAGCGCCTCGGATTCCTCGATCAGCGGGCAGACCCAGTAGGCCTGGCGGCCTTCCTGCGCGGCCGCGTGCACGCGCTCGATGACTTCGTCGCGGCGGTTCTGGTCGATGGCGCGCGTGACGATCGGCGTGCGGCCCGGCGGCAGCTCGTCGATGACCGACACTTCCAGGTCGGCGTAGTAGGTCATGGCCAGGGTGCGCGGGATCGGCGTGGCCGACATCATCAATTGGTGCGGCACCAGGCCGTCGCTGCCCTTGTTGCGCAGCAGGAGGCGCTGGCCGACGCCGAAGCGGTGCTGTTCGTCGACCAGCACCAGGCCGAGTTTGGCGAACTGCACGCTGTCCTGGATCAGCGCATGGGTGCCGATGACCAGGTTGGCTTCGCCCGTCTCGGCCATCTCGCTGGCGGCCTGCTTTTCCTTTTTCTTCAGGCTGCCGGTCAGCCAGGCCACCTTCACGCCCAGCGGTTCCATCCAGGCGGCGATCTTGCGGAAGTGCTGCTCGGCCAGGATCTCGGTCGGCGCCATCAGGGCGGCCTGGTAGCCGCTGTCGATGGCCTGGGCGGCGGCCAGCGCGGCGACCACCGTCTTGCCGCTGCCGACGTCGCCCTGCAGCAGGCGCTGCATCGGATAGCCCTCGCACAGGTCGACGCGGATCTCCTCGACCACGCGCTGCTGGGCGCCGGTCAGCTTGAAGGGCAGCGTTTCCAGGAAAGCCCTGGACAGCGCGCCCACCGCCGCCAGGGTCGGCGCGCCCTTGTCGCGGCGGGCCTGCTGGGCGCGTTTCAACGAGAGCTGCTGGGCCAGCAGCTCGTCGAACTTCACGCGGGTCCAGGCCGGGTGGCTGTGTTCGACCAGCGCGTGTTCGTCGACGTCCGGCGGCGGATAGTGCAGCAGGCGCACGGCCGGCTGGAATTCGGCCAGGTTCAGGCGCGTGCGCACCGATTGCGGCACGGTGTCGGTCCAGTCGACGCGCTTCATGGCGTCGGAGATGGCGCGCCGCAGCACGGTCTGCGACAGGCCTTCGCCGGCCGGATAGACCGGAGTGAGCGAGTTCGGCAGCGGTGCGCCCTCGTTGACGATCTTGTAGACCGGATGGACCATCTCGGCGCCGAAGAAGCCGTGGCGCACCTCGGCGCGGGCACGCACGCGCGTGCCCTCGGCCAGCTGCTTGACCTGGCTGCCGTAATAGTTCATGAATCGCAGCTGGATGTCGCCCGATTCGTCGGCGATCGTCACCAGCAGCTGGCGCCGCGGCTTGTACGCGACTTCGTTCTTGGTGACGATGCCTTCGACCTGCGACATGTGGCCGCCGCGCAGGCAGGCTTCGCGGATCGGCACGATCTGGGTCTCGTCCTCGTAGCGCATCGGCAGGTGCAGCACCAGGTCCATGTCGGTGCGCAGGCCGAGCCTGGCGAGCTTGCTTTCGATGCTTTTGGGTGCCGCTTTGGCGTCGGCTTTGGGTTTGGTGGCTGGCATGGCGGCTTGGTTATGCGTGTTGTCGGCTTGTCAGCAAAGGAACAGGAATCGCGCCGCGAAGCCGGTTCCCAGCGCCCTCGCGCTGGAATACGCGTGTAAAATAGAGGGTTCGCCACAAACGCTTGAGCCCATATTGTAAGGCTCCCGGCCCTGTTTTTCCCAGATGAGCAGAATGTACTCCCTCTCCGATTTCGATTTCGACCTGCCGCCCGGGCGCATCGCCCAGGTGCCGCTGCCGGACCGCAGCGCCTCGCGCCTGTTGCAGCTCGATGGCGACCGCATCACCGACCGCGTCTTTTCCGACATCGTCGACCAGCTCCAGGCCGGCGACCTGCTGGTCATGAACAATACCCGCGTGCTCAAGGCGCGCTTCTTCGGCCAGAAGGAATCCGGCGGCCAGGTCGAGGTGCTGGTCGAGCGGGTGCTCGACAACCGCACCGTGCTGGCCCAGGTGCGCGCCTCGAAGTCGCCCAAGCCGGGCACGCGCATCCGCCTGGCCGACGCCTTCGACGTCACCACCGGCGAGCGCGTCGGCGAGTTCTTCACGCTGCACTTCGGCGCCGACGTGTTCGAGCTGATCGAGGCCCACGGCCGCCTGCCGCTGCCGCCGTATATCGAGCACGATGCCGACGACTTCGACGAGCAGCGCTACCAGACCGTGTACTCGAAGGAGCCCGGCGCCGTCGCCGCGCCGACCGCCGGCCTGCACTTCGATGTCGCCCTGCTGGAAAGACTCGCCGCCAAGGGCGTGAACATCGCCTACGTCACCCTGCACGTGGGCGCGGGCACCTTCCAGCCGGTGCGCGTGGAGAACCTGGCCGAGCACCAGATGCACAGCGAGTGGTACACCATCGCGCAGGACACCGTCGACGCCGTGCAGGCCGCGCGCGCCGCTGGCCGCGACGTGGTCGCCGTCGGCACCACCTCGCTGCGCGCGCTGGAATCGGCTTCGCAGTCGGGCGTGCTGGCGGCCGGCAGCGGCGACACCAAACTGTTCATCACCCCGGGCTACGCCTTCCGCACCGTGACGCGCCTGGTGACCAACTTCCACCTGCCCAAGTCGACGCTGATGATGCTGGTCTCGGCCTTTGCCGGCTACGAGGAGATCCGCCAGGCCTACGCGCACGCGATCGCCAGCGAATACCGCTTCTTCAGCTACGGCGACGCCATGCTGCTCACCACCCATTCACGCTACAGCCACGCCTGACCATCACCCATGCTGGAATTTACCCTTCTTAAAAAAGACACGAGCGGCCTGTCGCATGCCCGCCGCGGCCGCCTGAAGCTGAACCACGGCACCATCGAGACGCCGATCTTCATGCCGGTCGGTACCTACGGCTCGGTCAAGGCGATGGACCCGAACGAACTGAAACAGGTCGGCTCGCAGATCATCCTCGGCAATACCTTCCACCTGTGGCTGCGCCCGGGCACGCAAGTGCTGGACAAGTTCGGCGGCCTGCACGGCTTCATGAACTGGGACGGTCCGATCCTTACCGACTCCGGCGGCTTCCAGGTGTTTTCGCTGGGCGCGATGCGCAAGATCACGGAAGAGGGCGTCAAGTTCGCTTCGCCGATCGACGGCTCGCGCCAGTTCCTGTCGCCGGAAATCTCGATGCAGATCCAGCGCTCGCTCAATTCCGACATCGTCATGCAGTTCGACGAATGCACCCCCTACGAGATCGACGGCCGCGCGGCCACCAGCGAGGAGGCGGCCAAGTCGATGCGCATGTCGCTGCGCTGGGCCCAGCGTTCGATGAACGAATTCAAGCGCGGCGAGAATCCGAACGCGCTGTTCGGCATCGTGCAGGGCGGTATGTACGAGCGCCTGCGCGACGAATCGCTGGCCGGCCTGGAAGAGATCGATTTCCCGGGCCTGGCGATCGGCGGCCTGTCGGTCGGCGAGCCGAAGGAAGACATGATGCGCGTGCTCGAGCACGTCGGTCCACGCCTGCCGGAAAACAAGCCGCACTACCTGATGGGCGTCGGCACCCCGGAAGACCTGGTGGCCGGCGTGGCCAACGGCGTCGACATGTTCGACTGCGTGATGCCGACGCGCAACGCCCGCAACGGCTGGCTGTTCACCCGCTTCGGCGACGTCAAGATCAAGAACGCGCGCTACAAGGACGAGCAGGCGCCGCTGGACGAATCCTGCAGCTGCTACTGCTGCAAGAATTTCTCGCGCGCCTACCTGCACCACCTGCACCGCTCCAAGGAGATCCTGGGCGCGCGCCTGAACACCATCCATAACCTGCATTACTATCTGAACCTGATGCAGGAGATGCGCGATGCGATCGATGCGGACAAGTTTCATGAGTTCCGCCTGCAATTCAATGCGGACCGTGCGCGCGGTGTCTAAGCATTCGCTACCGTAGGGTGGACAGGGCCCCCGTCCACGCGGTCACACGCGCTATGCATGCCACATAGAATTAATTTCCTGTCAATGTCTTGCAAATAGGCATGGCAGTCCCACATGCCGGGAAACTGGCTGTCGTCTTTTTCGGGGTGCTAGAATACAGCGCTCGTTTTTTAACCACCTATACTTATATTCGGAGTCCTTGTGTTCATTTCCAACGCTTATGCGCAAACCGCCGGCGCCGCCGATGCTGGCCTGATGGGCAGCCTGACCACGTTCGCACCGTTGATCCTGATGTTCGTGGTCATGTACTTCCTGATGATCCGTCCGCAGCAGAAGCGCCAGAAAGAACTGAAAACCATGATGGACGCGCTGGCCAAGGGCGACGAAGTCATCACCGTCGGCGGCATGCTGGGCCGCGTGACCAAGGTCACCGACACCTACGTGAGCATCGAGATCGCTGCCGGTACCGAAGTGACCGTGCAGAAGAACGCCGTCACCGCCCTGCTGCCGAAGGGTACGCTCAAGTCCCTGTAAGCCGGTTGCGCGGCAGCCGCCGCGCTCCAGCCCCGCATCTGCTCCAACCTTGAACGCTGGAACATCATGAACCGCTATCCCCTCTGGAAAAACATACTGATCCTCGTGACAGTACTGCTCGGCCTGCTGTACACGGCGCCCAATTACTTCGGCGATTCGCCGGCGTTGCAGGTGACCACCGGCAAGGCAACCGTCAAGGTCAACAGCGACACGACCACCCAGGTTGCCGAGGCGCTCAAGCGTGCCGGCATCACCTCCGATGCCATCAGCCTGGACGGCGCCGGCGACAGCAGCGCAGTGCGTGCTCGCTTCAACAGTCCCGACGACCAGTTCAAGGCCAAGCTGGCGCTGGAACGCGACCTGAACCGCGACCCGACCGACCCCGACTACATCGTCACCGTCAACCTGGTCAAGAACACCCCGGCCTGGATGCAGAAACTGCGCGCCCTGCCGATGAACCTCGGCCTGGACCTGCGCGGCGGCGTGCACTTCCTGCTGCAGGTCGACGCCAAGGCGGTGCAGGACACCCGCATCAAGACCACCCTGGCCTCGATCCGCGCCCAGCTGCGCGAGAAGGACGTGCGTCACGCCGGCATCGACCGCGTGGGCGACACCATCGAGATCAACTTCCGCGACGCCGACACCCGCGCCAGGGCGCGCAACGTGCTGGCCGGCCAGAACGCCGACCTGGCCTTCGCCGAAAGCGCCGACGGCACCGACCTGAAGTTGGCGGTCACTCTCAAGCCGGAAGCGCTGCAGCGCGTGGTGGAAGAGGGCGTCAAGCAGAACATCAGCTCGCTGGGCAAGCGCATCAACGAGCTGGGCGTGACCGAGCCGATCATCCAGCAGCAGGGCCGCGACCGCATCGTGGTCCAGCTGCCGGGCGTGCAGGACGTGGCCCACGCGAAGGACATCATCGGCCGCACCGCGACCCTGGAGTTCCGCGTGACCGACGATACGATCACTCCGGGCACCGAGCTGTCCGCCACGATCCCGCTGAATTCGGAACTGTTCACCCAGGGCTCGGGCGCGCCGGTCGTCGTATCGAAGGACGTGCTGGTCTCCGGTGATTCGATCATCAGCGCCAACGCCGGTTTCGACCAGAACCAGCGTCCGGCCGTGAACCTGGAGCTGAACGCCGAAGCCGGCCGCAAGATGCGCGCGATGACCCGCGAACGCGTCGGCAAGCGCATGGCCACCCTGCTCAAGGAGAAGGGCAAGTACACCGTGCTGCAGGTCGCGACCATCCAGGGCGAATTCGGCGCGAACTTCCAGACCACCGGTATGGCAAGCCCGGCCGCCGCGGCCGAGCTGGCCCTGCTGCTGCGCGCCGGCGCGCTGTCGGCGCCGATGGAATTCGTCGAGGAACGCGTGGTCGGCCCGCAGCTGGGCGCGGAGAATATCTCCAAGGGCCTGCATTCGACGCTGTGGGGCTTCGTGGCGATCGCGATCTTCATGATCATCTACTACCAGCTGTTCGGTTTCTTCAGCGTGCTGGCGCTGGCCTGCAACCTGCTGTTCCTGCTGGCCCTGCTGTCCATGCTGCAGGCGACGCTGTCGCTGCCGGGTATCGCGGCAATCGCGCTGGCCCTCGGTATGGCGATCGACTCGAACGTGCTGATCAACGAGCGCATACGTGAGGAATTGCGAGCGGGCAATACTCCGCAGGCGGCCATCTCGGGCGGCTTCAGCCATGCCTGGGCGACCATCCTGGACTCGAACGTGACCACCCTGATCGTCGGCCTGGCGCTGGTGGTGTTCGGCTCGGGCGCGGTACGCGGCTTCGCGGTCGTGCACTGCCTGGGCATCCTGACCTCGATGTTCTCGGCCGTGTTCGTGTCGCGCGGCGTGGTGAACCTGTGGTACGGCCGCAAGAAGAAGCTGAACAAGATCGCCATCGGCACCGTCTGGGCGCCGGGCATCACCGCTGGGGGCGCACGCAAGTCCGCCGCCAAGGAATAAGGGAAACCGGGGAAAGACATGGAATTTTTCAAGATTAAACGGGACATCCCGTTCATGCGCCACGCGTTGATCTTCAACGCGATCTCGGCGCTGACCTTCGTCGCCGCGGTGTTCTTCCTGGTGACCAAGGGCCTGCACTTCTCGGTCGAGTTCACCGGCGGCACCGTGATGGAACTGCGTTATCCGCATGCGGCCGACCAGGAAAAGGTGCGCGGCAGCCTGGTCAAGCTGGGCTACGAGCAGCCGGAAGTGTCGAGCTTCGGCACCGCCCAGGATATCCTGCTGCGCCTGCCGATCCGCAAGGACGCGGCCGGCGGCAACACCTCGGCGTCCGTGTTCAACGCCCTGTGCGCGGCCGAAGGCGGCGCACCGAAGCAGGTTCAGCACACCACCGCCAAGGGCGAGAACGTGGTCCGCAGCAGCTGCGTGAATCCGGCCAACGTGGAAGTGGTGAGCCTGCAGCGCGTCGACTTCGTCGGCGCCCAGGTCGGCGACGAACTGGCCCAGAACGGCCTGAACGCGCTGATCATGGTCGTGGTCGGCGTGATGATCTACCTGGCCGTGCGCTTCGAGTGGAAGTTCGCGGTGGCGGCGATCATCGCCAACCTGCACGACATCGTGATCATCCTGGGCTTCTTCGCCTTCTTCCAGTGGGAATTCTCGCTGACCGTGCTGGCCGGTATCCTGGCCGTGCTGGGTTACTCGGTCAATGAATCGGTCGTGATCTTCGACCGGATTCGCGAAACCTTCCGCAAGCAGCGCAAGATGAGCGTGACCGAGGTCATGGACCATGCAATCACCAGCACCATGTCGCGTACCATCATCACCCACGGTTGTACCGAGATGATGGTGCTGTCGATGCTGTTCTTCGGCGGCCAGTCCCTGCATTACTTCGCGATGGCCCTGACCATCGGTATCCTGTTCGGTATCTACTCCTCGGTGTTCGTGGCGGCGGCGATTGCCCGCTGGCTGGGCGTCAAGCGCGAAGACCTGATCAAGCCGGCCAAGGAACGCGACGAGACCGACGGCGCCGTGGTCTAAGCGATTCGTCCAGTAAAAAAGCCGCCCCGGCAGTGCCGCGGCGGCTTTTTTTACGCCTGTCCGGCGATTGTTGCCTTAATGTGAAATAACGCACAGAGCATGAATCAGGCGTGGCCTAATATGAAACTGTCTCTTTCAGGACATCCCTAGTTTTGGACTTCACCCGCTCCCGCAAGGAGCGGGTTTTTTTTTGCCTGGCGGGCCAGCCTTGCCGCTGAATTAACCCTTCGATTGCGCTAAATCGTATTGGTTCACAAAGATATAAAAAAAATTAACAAGTGTGAGTCAGCGCACAGAGTCTGTACATTAGGGGAACTAAGATGGACTCGTCTCTTTCAGGACATCCCTAGTTTTGGACTTCACCCGCTCCCACGAGCGGGTTTTTTTTGGCCTTTTGTTCCTGGCGTCGCAGCTTGATCAGGACAGGGCGGCGCCCAGGCTGCGCACTTCTTCCGCGGATTCCGCGAGGATGCTGGCCAGCGTGCCTGCGCCGACCGTGAAGTCGATGGTGGCCGAGGCTTGCAGGCCGGCCACGGCCGGACGCTCGAGCAGGGGCGAGGCGACCGGGCACAGGTCGTTGGCCAGCAGCAGGGTGTCGCCCAGGGTTTCCGGCGGCAGGGCGCGCATGCCGTTCCACATCGCCTCGATGGCGCCCATCACCGGCGCCGGGACGCCCAGCTTGACCAGCACGCCGCGGCCGATCGCGACCTCGCCGTGTTCGATCCATTCGTCGGCGCCGCCGTCGAGCAGGCCCGGGAACTCGGCCGCGCGTGACAGCAGGTAGAAGCCGCCGACCTCGTGCACGATGCCGGCGAACATCGCCGTTTCCGGATCGACCAGGGACACGCGCCGCGCAATCACCTGCGACAGCGCGGCCACGTGGGCGGTGTGCTGCCACAGGCGGTCGGCCTTGGCGCGCAGCCCGGGATCGGTGATGTTGCTGGCGAGCTGGCGCACGATCACCGCCGCGGCCAGGGCGCCGAGGGTACGGAAACCCACCCGCTGGACGGCGGCCTTGACGTTGGTGACTTCATGGCTACTGCGGTTATAGGCGGCCGAGTTGGCGATGGCGACGGTGCGCGCGGCCAGCAGCGGCTCGGTCTGCACCAGGCGCACCGCGTCGTCGATGTGGCATTCCGGGTCGCCGAGCGCGCGCTGCAGCTTGAGCGTCGCGTCGACATTGGTCGGGAAGTGCAGCTCGCCGCGCCCTGCTTGCGCGGCAATGCTCTTGAGGGCGTCGATTCTGTCCATGGGAAAAATTATACTCCCAAGAAATTCTTTACCTGCAAAAGTTCATGCAGGCAGGGCGGGCATCAGGGTTCGCTGAAGATGGCGTCGCAGCCGTCCTTCGGTTCCTCGGTGTCCTGCAGCTCGTCGACCAGGCCGAGGTCGAACAATTCTTCGACGGCGTTCATGAAGCTGTTCAGCGTGCTTGCGCCGATGAGCCGGTAGATCTCGCCGGCCTCGTTGCGTACGCCGATCAGCATCGGTTCCTGTCGCACCTCGTCGGGCGTGGCCACGTCGAGCAGCAGGTTGCCGATGATGTGCTTGTCGAAATGGGCGGGTTTTTTGCCTTCCAGCAGGGCTGTATTCACGTATATTCCTTTGTCGTGCCTGTCATGGATGCGTGCTTCGTGCCCGGCATGCGCCGGGCCATGGCCTGCAATCCAGTTACTCGAAAATCCTTGGCGAACCGCCTGCCGCGCGCAAGATCGGCTTGTGTCCAGCCATTCCGGGATTATAGCCGTGCGCAGCTTGCCCCGGAGCGTCACTGGCGCCGCATGCGGCAGGGACGGCGGGGATTGCGCAGCACTTGAACCCCTGCAGTTGTTCTCCAGTATCATAGCCAATCGATCGAATTCGCGCGCGCGCTTGCCGCCGACTCTCCAAGCAATGACCCCGATCCACTCCCATGCAGCACGCTGAACTGTCCGCCCTGGCCCGCGAGGCGCCGCTGCGGATCCTGCTGCTGAACGCCGGCGAGCCGGATTCGCTGACCTGGTCCGGCCTGGTCCAGCCGCTGCGCCTGGCGGCCAAGCTGCTGGGGCCGGAGCGCCTGCACGTGGACGTGCGCAGTCCGGACAAATTCGTCGGCGAGGCCCAGCGCTACTGGCACCTGGTGCTGCTGGTGGCGGACGAGGCCGAAGCCGGCCTGCGCCCGGCCAACCTGCGCAACCTGGCCGGGCGCTGCCGCGCCGCGCCATGGTGGGGCGGGGTCGGCGCCGGCGTGCTGTGGCTGGCCGAGGCCGGGGCGCTGCCGGGCGTGCGCATCGCGCTGCCCTGGTCGCTGTATCCGGATGTCGACATGCTGGCCGACCAATCCCTGCTCAGTCCGCATCTATACGAAATCGACGGCACCCGCCTGACCTGCTGCGGCGGTGCCGGCAGCCTCGACTTCGCCCTGACCCTGGTCGACATGCTGTTCGGCGCCACGGTCCAGGCGCAGGTGAAGGAAATCCTGTGCGTGGACCGCGTGCGCGGCCCGGAAGAGCGCCAGCGCGTGGCCCTGCAGGCACGCTTCGGCGTATTGCAGCCCAAGCTGACCGAGGCCGTGACCCTGATGGAAGCGAACATCGAGGAACCGCTGTCGACCGACGACATCGCCCAGCTGGCCGGCATCTCGCGCCGCCAGCTCGAGCGCCTGTTCAAGCAATACCTGGGCAGCCTGCCGTCGCGCTACTACCTCGAACTGCGCCTGAAGCGCGCGCGCCAGCTGCTGCGCGACACCAACTACTCGATCGTCCAGGTCGGCCTGATGTGCGGCTTCTCCTCCGGCTCCCACTTCTCCACCGCCTTCGGCGCCCAGTTCGGCAACACCCCCCGCGAAGAACGCCAGCGCAAGCTCAGCGAATAAACCGGCTGCAGGGTCAGGCTCCAATTTCAAAAATTCGGGGTCAGAGCACATTTTCCCAGCATGATCGGCGATGTAGCGCGACATACCGCGAGCATCGGCCAATAATCCATGAAGTTTCAAAATAAATGTGCTCTGACCCCGAATTATGGGGGTTTGTTGCCAGTCCAAAAATGAAAATGCCTGTCGCAGATCGGAAAGAATGGCGGGGTTTGGCTTCCTTATAATGGGGCGCTCGGCGCGGCTGCTGGAGTTCGCGCGACCCCTTTATTTGGATGAGGAATACGTCATGAATGCTAAGCTCGATTCGGGTGTCACCACGCGGCCTGTCACACGCCAGACTTTCGACGAGGTCCTCGTCCCGACCTACGCCCCGGCGGCGATGGTGCCGGTGCGTGCGGCAGGCCTGGACGTGTGGGACCAGGAAGGCAAGCATTACCTCGACTTCACCTCCGGCATCGCCGTCTCGGCCCTCGGCCACTGCAACCCGATCCTGGTCGACGCCATGACGCGCCAGATCAACACCCTGTGGCACCTCGGTAACGGCTACACCAACGAGCCGGTGCTGCGCCTGGGCGCGGCCCTGACCGAAGCCACCTTCGCCGACCGCGCCTTCTTCTGCAATTCCGGCGCCGAGGCCAACGAAGCCGCGCTCAAGCTGTCGCGCAAGTACGCGCACACCAAGTTCGGTCCGCACAAGTCGCGCATCGTGTCGTGCTACGCGTCCTTCCACGGCCGCACCCTGTTCACCGTCTCGGTCGGCGGCCAGTCGAAATACACCGAAGGCTACGAGCCGCTGCCGCAGGAAATCAACCACATCACCTACAACGATATCGCTTCCGCGCGCGCCGCGATCACCGACGACGTGGCCGCCGTGATCGTCGAGCCGATCCAGGGCGAGGGCGGCGTGATCCCGGGCGACATCGAGTTCCTGAAGGCGCTGCGCGCGCTGTGCGACCAGACCGGTGCGCTGCTGGTGTTCGATGAAGTCCAGTCGGGCATGGGCCGCACCGGCTACCTGTACGACTACATGGGCGTCGGCGTGACCCCGGACATCCTGACCTCGGCCAAGGCCCTGGGCAACGGCTATCCGATCGGCGCCATGATCACCACCGAGGAAATCGCCCAGCACTTCAACGTCGGCTCGCACGGCACCACCTACGGCGGCAACCCGCTGGCCGCCACCGTCGCGCTGAACGTGCTGGAACAGATCAACCAGCCGGCCTTCCTGGAGCGCGTGCGCGCAGCCAGCGCCAAGGTCGTGGCCAGGCTGGAACAGCTGGCCGCGGACTACCCGCAGCTGTTCACCAAGCCGCGCGGCAAGGGCCTGCTGCTCGGCCTGCCGATGGCGGAAGCCGTCAAGGGCCGTTCCAAGGACTACACCAAGATCGCCGAAAAGCTGGGCCTGATGCTGCTGATCGCCGGCCCGGACGTGGTGCGCCTGGCGCCGGCCCTGATCGTCTCGGACGAGCAGATCGAGGAAGCCGACCGCATCATGCGCGCCGCGGCCGACGAATTCCTGGCGGCCTGATTACCGGCGCCTTGATGCAGGGCGGCCCGGGCGACCGGGCCGCTTCCTTCCGTCCGAAGTCTTTCCGGGAGTTTCCATGTATGTTGTCCGTCCGGTAGAACCAGCCGATGTCGGCGCCCTCGAGGCGCTGCTCGGCGCGTCCACGCCGGGAGTGCATACCCTGCCGCGCACGCGCGAGAAGGTCGCCGCTTTCGTCGAGCGCTCGATCGCCTCGTTCGCGGCCCACGTCGACATTCCCAGCGAAGAGTCCTACCTGTTCGTGCTCGAAGACCTGGCCACGCGCGAACTGGTCGGCACCGCCGCGATCCACGCGTCGGCCGGCTCGAACGGCACCTATTTCGCCTTCCGCAACGACGTGATCCAGCAGGTCTCGCGCGACCTGAACATCAGCCACAGCGTGCATGCGCTGACCCTGTGCTCGGAGCTCACCGCCTGCTCGC
>Ga0265798_10001274_pt1 | contig 39542 bp, 33 predicted proteins | sample P3T30metagenome_FD_192430 | JGI IMG/M metagenome (GOLD analysis project Ga0265798, IMG submission 192430) | Plant litter microbial communities from East Loma Ridge, Irvine, California - P3 T30 | ecosystem: Environmental > Terrestrial > Plant litter > Unclassified | place: USA: California...
TCGGTCTGGCGCAGTATTTTGCGTTTTACAACGGCGAGCGTCCACATCAGGCGTTGGGTTACGAGACGCCGGATCATGTGCACCGTGCTGGTGTCGGAGGCGGCGCGCTGATCGTCGACAAGTTCGGCGGCGTGGACCAGGGGCCAGAGAAAGCAGGCAGTACGGGGCAGCGCCGGGCAGCTGCTGAGGTGGAACCGGACACAGCTTAAACTCGCCGGCTGAATGTCTTGACTGATGGGTCCACTTTACGATAAGCCGAGCAGACCTGGCATTGTCGATGTCGGCCAGATGATTCGATACTCAGCGACAAAACCATCCTTCGCTCCACATCGGCTACGAACGAACCTGCTTCCTTTTTAATACAATAACGCAGAGGTCGCGTTCAACCGCCGTCTTGCTTGACCCTGCTGCCAATGTCAAGGCAACAGCGTAAGCGATGCCGTGTACCAGCAGAACCAACTACGGTAGTATCGCCCTCCTGTCAGTGACGGAGAATCGCCATCCTCGATACGCTCATCGATGTCACCCGCCAGACCTGCCGGTCCGCTCACTTCTACCTGTACAGTGCCAGGAAAAAGCAGGCTGTTATTCCTGACTGTCTTGATCAACTCGGCCATACGCCAGTCGAGCATGCAAATGCAGCCATTGGTCCGCTTGAGCGCACGCATCGACCACTGACGAAAACTCGTGCCGGCCTGCATGAATCAGCAGGCCCGTGCGGCCATTGGCTGCGGCGGTGGCGGCGCCGCCGCCGGGTCGAGGACGACAGCACTGCTTCTGCCATATTGCGCGACCGGCGTGTCGCGCCTGCACCATTCGCGACGATGTTCACGATCCGGTAGCCGTCCGTCGGGGTATCACCAAAAAGGGCTTCGGCGGGTCTCCGGTCGGATTGCCATGGACGGCGGACCGCGTTGCGCGCGGCGCGGCCCTAGAATAGGCTAAGGTAGCCTTCCTGCGCCGTCCGAAGCCTTCCGAAGGCTCCCATCTATATAACCATAAGAACGAACGGGAACAGCAGCTCATTGTGTGAATGCGATGAGCTCCATTTTCAACTCCCGCATTCCATCCGGCGCATAGATCGCGATCGCCTGCGCTTTCAGCGCATTCTCGTAGAGCCCGTTCTTAGTCGACAGCAGGAAGTAATAGGTGTCCGGACGAACCGGCACTGCCGTCGGCACCTGCGGCATATGCGTCAGCGTGATGCCGGGAAGTGCCGATACCACAATGCGTTCGATGTCGTCGGGCGATCCGATCTTGAACCGGACCGGTACCGCCGCCACCAGCTCGAGCGCCGGCATGTCCGCACTGACGGCAAGACAGAGCTGGGTCTCGTGGGTCAGTTTCGACGCATCCAGCGCACCCCTATAATGGGAGCGGCGATTGTCCTCCGCGATGAGCGAAATGGTGAAGTACTTGGCCGAGATGACGGTATCGACCAGGTCGCGGATCACGGCATCGAGCTGCGCAAACGTGACGCCTGGATCGGCGTGCTCATAGGCGGGCAGGTCCGATGTTTTGTACCTCTCCGAGAACGTCATCAACCCGCCAGCAAGCGCAAGCAGCTTCTCGTACAGGTCCTCGGGATGCTGTACCCGGGAACGCGCGCAGTGCTGGAGGGATGCATTCGCCGTGCTGATGATGTTCAGCATCCACCAGGACGTGATGTCGCCGGCATGCACCTCGAAGGTGGCCGCATTCGTCTTCCGGTGCGAGTTATGCAGCGACACGATCTTGGCCGATAGCGTGCTCATCAAGCCGTCGAGCAGTTGCTGAAGCGGACGAGCAGCGCTGATCGCCACGCACGGCGGGACGAAGGTCGGGTCCGCCTCGAAGCCACCGCGCGGGTCACGATGGATGCGCAGTACGGGAAAGCTGACATGACCGTCTCGCGGCTCGGCGTGGGTGATCAGCCGGAGCCGCTTCTTCAGAAATGGCACGTCGATCGGAACCGCGTCACTGAACAGGTCGGACGTTTCCGCCTCCGCCAACGCATAGCGACCGCCCTCTTCCGCGTTAGCGCCATGCGGCCGGATGGTCGGGAGTGCGGCATAGATGGTGAAGGTATTGATTTCCTGCGGCAGCTGGGTCAGGTCGACCGGAAGCGGCAACAGATCCGTTGCTGGTGCGTCATAGACCTCCCCGTCCTGGAAGATCAGCGACATCGCATGCGCTTCGAGGAGGTTATGGCCGAGTCCTTCCATGTTCCACTGCAGAAGCCGGGCTCCCCAGAAATTGGGATTCAGTGCAGAAGCCATCCTGAGCAGTCGCGTCTCGTGGTACAGGTCCTGCCGCTGGAAATGCTGGGGTCCCAGCGTCAACCCTTCGGACCAAAGAATTTTGGCTCCCATGCTCATTGCTTTCTCCTCGACCCAAGTCCGCATTGTTCAGATTCCGAAAAGCATGGCTTGCATTGCACAAACATTGTTGATCTGGCGCATCAAGCTTACTGTTTCTTCTACAAAATAAATCAGTTGATGGCTCGCAACTATATTTTTTGCCAGAAGGGAATAATGACGCTTCTTCCACTGCAGGACGGCTTTGAAGGAAAGAGCATGCAAAGTTTCGTGCCAGGCTTGTTCGACCGTTTGGACACCGATGACGACACGCCACAGGGTGAATTCCGCGCACCGCCCAAGAAGGCCGATGAACGGCGGGACAGCATCACCCGCGACCTGGAAGCGCTCCTCAACACGCGCTCCGCCCTGCTCCCTCATGCGCTGACTGATTACCCCGAGGTAGGCCGGTCTGTCGTGAACTACGGCCTGATCGACTTTGCCGGCATGTGCATGACGAGTGACACGGACCAGAAACGGATCTGCACCGCGGTCCGGCTGGCGATCGAACGGCACGAACCGCGGCTGCACAGGGTGATGGCGACGCTGCAGCCCAGGAAAGGGGCGATCAACAGGGTCGACTTCGTGATCACCGCCCAACTGAAAAACGCGCCGGTGGCTGAACCGATGCATTTCAACGCCGTGTTCCAGCCGTCGCTGCAGCGCTATTCGGTCCAGAGCGTACGAAGCGCTCCATAGGCACAACCACCATGGACGAACTGTTTGCACAGTATGAACGCGAGCTCGTCACCATGCGGCAGCTTTGCCGCGAGTATGCCGAGCGCTATCCGAAGGTCGCGGCCAAGCTGCAGATTGGGGGGGATGCCTGCGATGATCCACACGTCGAACGCCTGATCCAGTCCGTCGCCCTGCTGTGCGCCCGGGTGTCGAAGAGGCTGGACGACTCCTACCCGCAATTCACGGAGGCGCTGCTCAACCTCCTGTTTCCGCACTATCTCAGGCCGTTTCCTTCCTGCGCGATCGTGCGCTTTCTTTCGGCAACCCGAGGCGCTGGCGGAAGCACAGGAACCATCACGCGCGGCACCTTGCTGGAGTCGGCGTCGGTCCGCGGCGTGAACTGCAAGTTCCAGACCGCATACGATATCAAGCCGTCTCCGGCCACCATTGTCGCCGCTTGGTTCGATGCAGTCATCCGCGCGCCTTCCTCCGCCAGGCTGCCGCCAGGCGTGGCGGCGTCGATCGGCATCGAGTTCGAATCCGCGGCTCCTATCCCCCCAAACATCTCGACTCCATTGAGGGTCTATCTCGACGGCGATTCGTCATTTTGCGCAGCGCTGCGCGATGCGCTGTTCATGCGGACGACGTCGGCGTACGTGCAGGCGGGCGCGGATGGAGCATGGATACCCCTCACTGCAATACCAATCGCACCAGTCGGCTTCGCCGACAGTGAGGCCTTGATCCCGTTCGATGCCCGCTCGCACCGCGCCTATCGAGTTCTTGCGGAGTACTTCGCCTTCCCAGAAAAGTTCAACTTCGTCGACATCGACCTGGCCGCACTCCACGCGCGTCTCCCCGCGAATTGCACCCACTTCACACTGCACTTGGGGCTGGCGGGAATGTCGCCTGAGTCGGACCAGGCAAGGATGCTCGCGGGGCTGTCGGCGCAAAGCCTGCTCCCTGGCTGCACCCCGGTCGTCAATCTGTTCAAGCAGCCGGGAGTCCCGATCAGCTACAGTCAGCAAACGGCCGAATATTCCGTACTGGCGCATCCCGCGCATGCAGCAGCGTACGAAGTCTATTCGGTCGACCGGGTCCATATGGTGCAGCAGCGAGGCAAGGACATCGTACCGGTCGAATTCCGCCCCTTCTATGCGCTCCGGCACGGCGAAAGCAATGCACTCAAGGGGCGCTACTGGATACTGCGCCATGACGACACGTTGGCAGCCACCAGTCCGGGCCATGAAAAAGTCATCTCGCTCGTCGACGTCGACGGTGCGCCGCTCGCGGTCGAGCAAACAACGCTGTCGATCGACCTCACCTGCACGAACCGAGATCTGCCCTGCCTGTTGAAGTCCGGCGCGGCCGGTAGCGACCTGCACATTCCAGGCGCCACCGAGGGCGCGGTAATTCGTTTTCTTCGCAGGCCCACACGTCCCCATCGCCTCGCAAACGGACCGGGCGCCCACTGGCGCCTGATCTCGCACCTGACCCTCAACCATCACTCGCTCGCCACGGGAAGGGGCGGACGGCCTGCGCGAGATACTGGCCTTGTACGACTTCACCGGATCGGCGGTATCGCGGCGGCAGATCGCTGGCATCGTCGGACTGGAACATTCCGAGACCATCGCGTGGCTGAGGCACAAGCGCGGGTCGTCGCTGGCGCACGGGACCGAAGTGCGTTTGACGATCGACGAAGAGGCCTTCGTTGGCTCCGGCCTGCACCTGTTCGTCCAGGTCATCGACCAGTTCTTTGCGCTGTACGTCCAGATAAATAGTTTTATCGAGCTCGTGACCCTGTCACACCAGTCTGGAGAGGAGCTGTTCCGATGCACACCGAGAAGCGGCAGCATGCCGCTGTCATGATCGAGCACCTGCGCGCGGCGCCATACCGGTACCGGTTCACACAACTGCTGAACATCCTGGTGCGGATGCTACGGCAGCAGGGTATCCCGTATCGCCAGGCCTTCAGCCGGGTGCTGCGCTTTCGTAACAGCCTGTCGCTGGCCTTTCCGGCCAGCGAGATCGAAGGCATGCAGGTCGAAGCGGCGGACGGCGGTATGGCACGCATTCACATCACACCGGCATTCATCGGGCTGCTCGGCGCAAGCGGCACCTTACCCCTGCATGATACCGAACGCGCGACCGCCAAGGTGAGCCTGGGCGCGGACGAAAGCTGGAAACCATTCATCGATCTGTTTTCGAATCGGGCCGTCGGCCTGTTCTACGAGGCCTGGGGAAAATACCGCGTCGAGCACGGCCTGGACACACGCGCCCAGGACGATCTACTTCCGTTGCTGAGCGCACTGGGTGGTCTTAGACCGACCAGCTTCGGGCCAGCCAAGCCCTATGCGGCGGTTCCGGCGGAAGTCGCCGGCTTCTATGCCGGACTGCTCAGGACACGTCCCATCGCCACCTCGACCGTGGAACGCGTGCTGGGCGAGTATTTCAACGTTCCTGTCCGTGTCGAGGAATTCGTCGGCGCGTGGGATCCAATACCGGCAAAGATCCGCAGCACGCTGGGCGTCACCGATCCCGCCCTCGGCCTCGGCGCCGCCCTCGGTACACGGGCGTGGCGCAACGACTTGCGGGTTCGCCTGCATATCGGTCCGGTGGATGATGAGAAGGCGAAGGCCTTCCTGCCAAATGGCCGGTCTCACGCCTCATTAAAGGAAATGGTCAAGCTGTTTGCAGTGCCTTCGGTGCAGTACGAAGTCAGGCTTTTGTTGGACAAGCCGTGTCTCAAGCCATTGACTTTGGCGACCAAAGGGCCGGATCGCAAGCGCCTCGGTTTGAATTCCTTCCTGACCGTCACTGCGGGAAAGGCAAACCGGGCCGATATACGTTCTGTTCTCCGTTTGACGACGGCCAAGGGATCGACAGGACATCAGAGCCGGGCCGCACAAGCATCTACGGTTCCGCTGTAATCACGTTAACCTACGCGGCAACCGGATGCTCAGGCCCGTGTGCCGCCGGCGCGATACGGCTTAGGCGCTGGAATGTTCCCCTGCAGCTGCGCGGCATGGATCAGCATGGGGGCCACGAATATCAGCTTGCGTTCAAGTTTCCCGACTCCACAAGCCTGCATCCGGAAGTGCCCACGGCGCCAATGAGGCGCCACGGTACTGCTACCCTCATGGGCAGCGCTTTCCTGGACCAGATCATCCGGGCCAACCCGGATGCCGTCATAAAGGGACTCGGCCCGTTGAAGCGACCGGGCCCGCTTTTTGACCCCAAGCCCAGCGATGCGCCGCATCGCATCATCGTATTCGCGATGCTCGACGCTGCGAGCCTGCCTGAGCGCCATGTAGAGGAAGACCTTGACCACATAGCTCACCGCCGCGTACATGGGCTTGTAGAAGGTCTCGACCGACCGTCCCTTCGCCGTGTCGAGAACCCGGTTGAGCCATGCGCCCAGGGGCTTGTCATCACGCTCCGTTTCCCCCAGCAGGGCGACTTGGCCACTATAGCAGTCCTGGCGCTGGCTGACGAAAATGAGCTCGAGCGTCCATTGGATTCCATCGCCGTGGTGGCTCGATGGCGGCGTAAAAAAACAGAACGCGCCGTCGAACATACGGTCCTGCAAGTCCGAGTCCGGTACCTTCAGGTGGCGGGCCGCCTCCGGACCGAACCTGAGGTATTGCGCAGGATAGGGAGGAGCAACCATCTTCATCGGCAGCTCAAGGTCCATATCGGAGTTGAGGAGCAAGGTCTCGAGCGCCGGTGTCGCCTCGATGATCGCCCCCTTCTGAAGCTCGTACTTCAGGTTTGCACTGATCGATACGGCCTGCATGCGCGCGTCGACCTGCGCCCGTGCTTCGGCTTTCGTGCCGTCATGCGTACTCGCCCGCATGTCGTTGAGCTGCTGCTGGATCTCCTGGCGGATACTCCAGCACGTCGCTGCCGGGTCGGCCCACCGCGTCCATTCCTGGCCTCTGCCGAGTGCCTGCTTCCAGGCGTCAAATGCGCCCTGGTTCCGGAACTGGACCGGGTACGGCCGGCCATGGAGCTTGCTAACGCGGCTCTTCTTCAAGGCCGGGCCAACTTCGATACGCTCCACAGTGAGCGCATCCGCATTCCCGCCGCTTACGGGCCTGAAAACGGTGTCCAGCCCCATAGGTCTTCCAGTGGATACGTGCTTGCGCATGCTCTCTCCCTTTGTCTTGCGCTGCTTGCTGACAACCAAAGGAAAAATGTAGGACTCACTCGTCAGCTCGCCTTGAGATTGATCAAGCTCATCAAGATCAGCACATTCAACCAACATCAATTGTCGTTCTGCTACTCATCAAGACAAAAGCAAAGTCCGGTTCTTGCTCTTGGTCAAGGTCGTCCTAGACGTGTTGGTTACCTTAGCCGATGGAAAATCTGATACCTGATAACCCATCGGAGGCAACACATGGGCGAAAGCCAAGCGATCGCGGCGGGAGCTGCGCTATCGGCGTTCAGTCACGATGCGCAGCACGACCGCCTGATGCGCATGGACTTCCCCCGCGGCGATGGGCCGGAGGCCATCATTCTGCCGAACCGATTGAGCGCGCACGAAGAAATCTCGCGCTGCTTCCGCTTCGAGGTCGAACTCCTGTCGGATGACGCGCGAATTCCGCTGAAGGCGATGATGGCCAGGATGGTCACGATCTCCCTCGTGCGCGAGGACGGTTCACTGCGGTACTTCAACGGCTACGTCACTGAATTCCGTTTCCTTCGCGCCGACGGCGGCTTCGCGTTCTACCACATGATCCTGGAACCCTGGCTGGCCTTCGCGAAGCTCCGCCAGGACAACGTGTCGTTCCACGGCAAGAGCGTCATCGAACTGACTGAGCTCACTTTTGCCCATTACCGCCAAGCCGACTGGCATGCGGCCATCGTGAGCGATTATCCGCGGCTGACCTGCGCGAACCAGTACGGCGAGACCGACTACAACCACCTGCATCGCCGCTGGGAAGAGCTCGGGCTGCACTACTGGTACGAGCACCGGGCCGACGGGCACACGCTCTTGCTCAGCGACAGGAGCACGCTCGCGCAACCCATCGATCCGAGCGGGATCGACGATTCCGGCGAAATCCCGTTCCGCGACGAGGCCGGTTCGCTCGAGGATGACGGCATCCGCGAATGGAGCCCCATGCGCCGCATCGGCTCCGGCCGGACGACCCTGGCCAGTTTCGACTACAAGAACCCGGTCGCGCAACGGGCGAGCGCCGAGTCCCTGAACAACCAGGGCGATGTCTATCCCCATGAAATCTACGAAAACACGGGCTCATATGGTTTCCGCACCCACGACGAGGGCGAACAGCTCGCGCAGCAGCGCATGGGGGAACGCGACACAAATACGCAAACTTTCGAAGCGCGCGGCAATGATCGTACCGCCCAGCCGGGCCGGTGCTTCAAGCTTAGCGACCACTTCAGCGCCGAGCTGCGCGTCCCCAAGCGGGGCGAGCCGGCCCAGCCCAGCATCCGCGACCGCGACTACCTGATCCTGAGCGCCCACCACGAAGCCAGCAACAACTACCAGGCCGGACCGGGGGCGCCATCGAATTACGAGAACACGTTCCTGTGCGTGCGCATGGATATCCAGTGGCGTCCGGGACGCCACTACAACAGCCAACCCTGCACCTACCCCGGCATCCAGACCGCCATCGTGGTCGGGCCGGCTGGCTCCGAGATCCACACTGACGGCTACGGGCGGGTCAAGGTCCAGTTCCACTGGGACAGGCTGGGCAAATACGACGAGAACAGCTCACCCTGGCTGCGTGTAATGTCGCCGGGAGCCGGCAGCGAATTCGGCAAGATCCGCTTGCCGCGGGTCGGCGAGGAAGTGGCGGTCGTTTATCTCGACGGGAACATCGACCACCCGGTGATCCTGGGTGCGCTGTACAACTACACGCACATGCCTCCGTGGCAGTTGCCGGAGCAGCAGGCTTTGACGGGTCTGCGCAGCCGGGAACTGCAGTCGGGTGAAGGCAGCGGGCGCGGCAATCACTTGGTGCTGGACGATACCCCAGGCAAGATCCAAGCGCAGTTGAAGAGCGATCATCAGTGCAGCCAACTGTCGCTTGGGCACATTACCCGGGTCGAAGACACGTCCGGAAGAAAAGACCCGCGCGGCGAAGGATGGGAATTGGCCACCAATGCCGTAGGCGTAGCGCGTGCGAATCAGGGCATGCTCATCACCACGGAGGCGCGGCCAAACGCTGCTTCCCATATCAAGGACATGCGCGAGACGATCCAGCGGCTGTCGACGGCGGCAGACCTGCAGGAACAGTTGACCGGGATGGCGCAGCACTATGGCGCCCAGGAGAAGCAGGAACCCCAGCAAGCAGACGCCGTCGAGGATCTCAAATCCCAGAACCAGGGCATCAGGGGCGGCGGCAAGGGAGAGTTTCCGGAACTCGCCGAGCCACACTTGGTTGTCGCGAGCCCGGCCGGGATCGAGCTCAGCTCGGCACAGTCCACCCACATCGCCAGCAGCCGCCATACGGCCATCACCAGCGGCAAAAGCCTGTCCATCGCCAGCGTCGACGGTCTGTTTGCGAGCGTCGGCAAGACGTTCCGGCTGTTCGTGCACAAGGCCGGCATGAAGCTGATTGCTGCCGGCGGCAAGGTGTCCGTGCAGGCGCAAGAGGATGACGTGGAGATCATCGCCAACAAGGTTCTTGCGCTCCTGAGCGAATCGGACTGGGTCAATATCAGGGGTAAAAAAGGCGTAAGGCTACACGGCGCCACTCACATGCTCGAGATTAGCGATCAAACGCAGTTCTTCACTTCGTCGCCAGTCCTTTTTCACGGCAATCTGGAAACCCTTCCGCCAAAGAGCGTTTCTCAGTCTCTAAACGAGAAAGTCTCCGGTTATCACTTCGACCAGGAAGTGAATTTTCTCGAAGTGGACGGCAAGCCAGCAAAGGACGTTGCCTACGAGCTCGTTCGAGATGACGGTACCGTGATGAGTGCGAAAACGGGCGAAAGCGGCAGTACCGGGGTACAGAAAGGGACAGGCCTTGACGGCTATACGATTCGGTGGAAAGGTGAACTTCCGTGAGCGATAAAAGTAACCTCAATGAACGCGGTAACCAACAGGCGCATTTCACTCAAGGCGTCGGCGGCTGGGCTGAATATACGGTTAACATGACTGAAATTGGGGATACCGTTCGTCATGACGTGGTGGTGCCGCCAGGGAAGGTAATTCCAGTCATCTTCTTGCCAGGCGTGATGGGAAGCAATCTACGCATGAGCAAGGAACGCCAAAACAACAAAGAACTGAAACGCACTGATAACCGCGCTTGGCGGCCCGACGACCTTCTTTCCGGCTCGGGTCAACTAGATGTTCTAGCCGGTAATGGTTTGGGCAACTGGTTCAAGAATGCAACACCAGCGCAGCGCCAACTCGTCTTTGACCCAAACGAAACAGAGGTCGAGTACTACCATTACACCGAAAGCAAAAATCGTTTCGATCCCGACGGAAAAGAAACGCTTACCGCCGACGCTCGACATCAAAACGTACCGGATGGCCTACCTCCAATTCCGCCGTTGATCGGAAGTCAGCAGGCCGTTAGCGGCACCAAACGTGCAAAAAGTTCCAAAGCAAATCCCGCACAAATCGCCCGCTGGAGAGGCTGGAGCGAAGTGCTGTTTGCCGGCTCATATGGGGAAATGTTGAAAATAGCCGAACATTTTCTTAACAATATGATCATGCCGGTGCAACTCAACCCATGCTGGCAGAAAAACCCAACGAGTCCGAACACTCTACTGCCTATAAAAAGGTCAGACTGGAAATATGGAAATATTTCCGAACTGCTCCTAGGCGACCCAAAACACCTTGGTGCTGCGAAGGGAGCCGCGATTGATGAAAACGATATCAGAAAAATATCGAAATGCTGGTATCCAGTTCATGCTATGGGCTACAATTTTTTACAAAGCAATGGCAAATCCGCAACTGTGATCGCTAAGCGTATTCGGGGGTTAGTGAAGGGTTACCAAGAGCGCGGCTTTAAGTGTGACGAAGTGATCATCGTAACCCACAGTATGGGCGGCCTTGTTGCCCGCGCACTGCTTCATTCAGACTACGGAAATATGCTCAACGACCAGAGCGTCAAAGTATTAGGCATATACCACAATGTAATGCCAACAATGGGAGCCGGAAGTGCATATAAGCGGATGCGATTTGGATTTCAGGACAAACTTGGAAAATTAGAGCAAATTAAAGCCAAGATTATTGCCATCAACGGTGAGCACGCGACCGCGATCCTTGCCAATACACCCGCCCCCTTGGAATTACTGCCCAGCGCCGCATACGGGAAAGACTGGCTGAAGGTGATAGACGAATCACGAAAAACACTTTGGAGTTGGCCACGCAATGACGAGGCGGCGCTTAATAGTATTTACCTGCAATCCGAAGATGCCTGGTGGCGCCTAATCAATCCCAAGTGGGTTAATCCCGCCAATATTAAACAAAGAAATGGTGGCGGCTTAGAAAACGTCAGGACGCGCTTAAGAGATGCAGCCAACTTTCTTCAATCTATCGAAAATACCTTTCATCCAAATAATTGTTACGCAAGCTTTTGCGCCTCCCGCGAGCGCGTAACTTACGGTGAAGTTGTCTTCAAGACCGAGGGTTTCTTATGGCAGACTGGAAAAACTGGCGAGGCATTGCCCCCTCCCCAGACTTGGAAACTGTTAGCTGAAGATGGAGGAGGCGAGCTTACAGTTCAGGCAGGAGAGAAGAAACTATTTCTGTCGTTACAGCACCCCAACGCGCCCGGTGATGAGACCGTTCCTTCGGAACGTTCTGCGCGGTTAATCAAAGGCAATCTCTTTGTGCATGGTGAAACAAAAGGCGAAAGTTACGAGCACCAAGCCAGCTATTCTGATCCAAAAGTTCTGGCATCCATGCTGTATTCGATCGTCCAAATAGCCAAAACGGCGAAATGGGAATGAGGTATGACCATGTCATCGACACACATGAAGCATTGGGCGACTTTGCTATTTTTAGTTTCATTTCAAGCCTGTTCGCCCAACTATTCCTATAAGGAGAAAGCCGTGCCTGAACACGTACAACTCAGTCCCCGCTTAAACAAATTGTTTTCAAAAACCAAGCTCGCCTGCTTCGGTCGCTATGCTTTGGAAATTCCCGCTGAAGCGCAACTCGTATGGGGAGGAGCTTCTTTCCCGTCCAAGGTCGAAGTGTTTCCCGGCGGCTTAGATGCAAGCAAGCAACGGATCGAGGATGACACTACTAAATTAAAAGAGGACGATAAAACTGTAGAGATTACATATAACAAGGCAGGACCGGTCGAAAACAGTTGGCAGATCCGGTACTACCCTAGCAAAAATGCAAAATCTGAAGGGCTCTATTTCTTTGATACCTATATCAACAAAGGGGAATTAACATTCGTTCTCGGTGGTGCAATTGAAAAAGACGAAACGGAGGAAACTGCTGCATCCAGGGAGGCAGCGCGAGCAAAGAGCATACGCTTGCGCGCGCCAGATGAAGTCCCGACAGAACCGGGCTATTGCATCGAGCATGGTTTTATGGGCAGTTCCTTTTACGGTGACCAAGAGATGGTCAACGTGGGCATAGTCATCCCAAGCTTTCCAGATGTAAGCTTCTCAGTGAGCTCGAATAAAGACGCGTACGGCGACTATACCCCTGAAGAGTTCGAAAAAATCCAACGACCGAAACTTTCTCTGCTCGCTCGCATCAAGGAGGCGCAAGATGATCAAGGTATTCACTATCCCAACCGTACGGTCCTGCGCGAAGGAAAGCGGAACGTTCAACACTGGCATGGCGAAGAATCGCTGATCAGGCGCAAGGATGGCACGCACGATTTTGAATGGGCCCTCGTTGGAACGCCGAAAGACATTGCCAACCCTTCTGATTTCAGCGCACAGATGTACACGAAGGTCGAACATAACACTATCGGAGCGGCTAAATCAGCGTCACTTAGCGATGACGAAGCAGTCGCGCTATGGGATAAGCTCCTCTCCGGTCTGAAGTTCCGTGTCAAGGTGCCGAGAGCTCCAGAAGGTTCGTATTTCATGCCACCGGGTCAAGCCGACGCTAAAATTGCAGATCGGTGACGTCCAAATCACGACCTCTACAAGAACGCACAGGACTAACAATGAAGCATCAAGGACGCGGTGTAATTCGCCTCAACGATAAGACCGATCATGGCGGTCAAGTCATCAGTACATCTTCAGACACTACAGTAATGGGCGCAGTCGCAGCACTTCAAGATGACATGACTCAGTGCCCGAAGTGCAAGGGTAATTTTGCGATCAAGCCTGATGGCGCAGGCGCACGACACGAAGGCAAGCCGTATGCCTACGACGGAGACGTAACCGAGTGCGGCGCAAAATTGATGACGTCGTTATAGGTTGATCGCAGTATGTCCTGCGCCGCCGTTCCCGATCGATCCATTGCTTCCCCGGCTGCATCCCAAAGCCTGCATGATTCCGAAGTCCACTTAGACCCGCTGTTCCGTCTCTAGTGCTGCCACCTTCCAAACTTCCAAACTTCCATTGTTGTAGACAGGTGGAAAGAATGGAAGGCGCACAGGGCTTTGCACGGCCTTCCATCTGGAAGGCTTTGGAATGGAAGGCTGGAAGACCAACACGCAACTCATTGCAATCTGACATAACAATCGCTCACCTCGACTTGGTTTGCCGCTACCAGCGCTTCGATTGCCCATATGAAGTCGCTGCGCCTGTTGTCGCACTTCGCTTGCGGGTTGCGCAGAACATGATCGACGCAAGCTTTGATTAGCGCATTCAACTCAAGCCGTTGCCCTTCCCGTGATTCGACCAGCTCGCGCGCCATGCGCATGACCAGTTTCTGCTTGTCGCCCTCGGCTCCTATTTCCCCTGGTTCTTCGGCACCGCGGCGATGTGCTCGATAACGCAGCTCGTGACGTCCTCGCCGTCTTCGTCCTGGTCGACTACCACAGTCCGCAGTCGGAAGCCGAACTCGCCGCCGTCCATCCCGTCCTTTTGCTTGTTGGTGCTGATGGCGCGATCGGCGCTGGAGCGCATTATCTCGATTTGCACGCCGGCTGCGCCTTTGGTGCCAGAGCATCGGCGCACGCCCCTAGAAGACTTCTTGCCCGAGTGGGCCACCAATAGCACCAGGGTACGAGTCGCTTGGTGGAGACGCTTGCAGTGCTCCATTGCCTTGCCCATTCCGTCACTGGCATTCTCATTCGCTCCAGAGGCGGACTGGATGCGCCTCCTGACGGGTTTTGCCCGGCCAGCAGGCGCCACAGCTATCTTCTGTAGTGAATTTGTTATCCGCAGACTTTCGCGTGTCGATCGTGCCCGCGTCGGTCAGACAGATTCACGCTGAGGGTGTCATCTATGTGGACACCGCCGATGCACAGGCCGTCACCAAGCTGGCCCTCGCGTTGCGCGAAGCTGATCGGTCAGTAAAAGTGGACAATTTCCTGGCAATAGTCAGGAAGGCAAGTACCGTGGGGGTGCGCCGTTCAACGCCAGCGCAGCCTAAATAGCGGCCATGAACATTACTGCACCATAGTAACTCCGGTGACCGTACTGACGCCCAATGCCCCAATGCTGATCACCAAGCCCCTGTTCTACGTGGCGGCCATTCCGACCGTCGTCCTCACCGGCATTTGGAACGGGGGATTCGGCAGCGCACTGGGTGGCGTGGGCGTGCCTATCATGGCGCTGGCGATTTCCCCGGTTCAGGCGGCGATGATCCTGCTTTCGGTATTGTCCTTGATGGACCTGGTGGGACTACGCGCCTACTTCGGCAAATGGGACAGACCGACGCTGCGGATCATGCTACCGGGCGTCCTCCTCGGCATCCTGAGTGGAGTGCTCACCTTCGGCATACTGGGCGAGGATGCGATCCGCGTCCTTGTCGGCGGCATCGCGGTGGCCTTCACGGTCAACAATGTCCTAGGCCTGGCGGCCCAGCAGCACCAGGCTGGCCCTTCGGTGGCGAAAGGCACTTTCTGGTCCGGAGTGTCGGGCCTGACCAGCTTCCTCGCGCATGCCGGGGGACCACCCGCGATGGTGTACCTGTTGCTGCAACGTATGGACAAGGTGCGTTACGTCGCGACCATCAATGCGTTTTTCATGTCCGTCAACGCGGTCAAGCTCGTTCCCTATGCGTGGCTTGGCCAGTTCTCGGCCGATAACCTGAGCACCAGCCTGCTCCTGACACCATTGGTGCCGCTGGGCGTGTACCTCGGCATCTGGCGGCAGAACAGGATCAACTTAGTATGGTTTTACCGCATTTCGCAGACCTGCCTATTCCTGACCGGACTCCAGCTGGTCTACCAGGGCGGCGGGCATTTCGTGTGAGCGATAGGTTCGCAGCGATCCTGCAGCAAGGAGCCGTAGCCGGTCGGGGTCCAGAAGCCGCCGACTCTACTCGGCGAACACATCTGGTCCGAATACCTCGTAATGCGCATTCGTTTCCTTGAGAACGAACAAGTACGGTGTTCGCAAGCTTCCGCGCTTCGCCTAAACCAATGTCCCGAGCTACCGCAGTTAACGATATTTGCGGCCGCTACGCCCGTCCGATAATATTTTGAGACTTACGCCTAATAAACTGTGCCTACCCGTCAGTGACGCCGCCCCCGAAGAAGCAACTAACCCAGTCTGCCAAGCCCAGTCTGTAATTATGAAACTGTCGATTAGTTGCATATGAAAGACGGTTCAAGCATTACATTTTGTTCGTAAAGTGACGAGGTCGCTCAAGGCGCACTCCTTCTGTCCAAGAACAATTTCCATCGGCGCTGTCACGACGTCACTTAAAGTCCAGCAAAATCTCACGACAAAAACAAAAAGGCCAGCTTATAGCTGGCCTTTATTGTTGCGTTCAAATTCCCCAAATTCCCCCAAGTTGTTTTGCTCAACTTGCTTAGGCAATCCAAGTCTTTGAATTCAAACGCTAAATCCTGGTGGGCGGTGCAAGTTTCGAACTTGCGACCCCAGCAGTGTGAATGCTGTGCTCTACCCCTGAGCTAACCGCCCTACTGTGCTACCTTTTACTGCTTTGCTGCGTTTGTGTCGCTGCAATGACGAGCATTATAGGGGGACTTTTGCGTTTTGTCACCCCTGCAGAGAATATTTTCTCCAAACACATTCTCCCTTCACACCTTTATCGAGCGCAGCCAGCACTTTGTCGTGCTCGGCAAGCTCCTCGTCCAACGCGGAAACGACGATGATCTCGCCCAGCGGGCCCGCATCGACCAGCTCGGCGCCACCGGCCGCTTCCACTTCGACATCCATCGACAGCGTGTTCTGCCCGCGCGTCATGGCGATGTAGACGTCGGCCAGCAGCTCCGAGTCCAGCAGTGCGCCGTGCAGCTTGCGGTGGGCGTTCGAGATGCCGTAGCGGTCGCACAGCGCGTCCAGCGAGTTGCGCTTGCCCGGGTGCAGCTCCTTGGCGTTGACCAGGGTGTCGATCACGCCGCTGCAGTGGTCGATGAAGGGCGGCAGGCCGGCGCGCTGGAATTCGTGGTTCAGGAAGCCCAGGTCGAACGGCGCGTTATGGATGATGATTTCCGCACCCTGGCAGAAATCGCGCAGTTCGTGGGCGATCTCGTGGAATTTCGGCTTGTCGCTGAGGAACTCGGTGGTCAGGCCGTGCACCGCGAGTGCGCCCTCGTCCGAGTCGCGCTCGGGATTGACGTAGCGGTGGAAGTTGTTGCCGGTAAGCTTGCGGTTGAAGATTTCGACGCAGCCGACTTCGACGATGCGGTCGCCGCTGCGCGGGTTGAAGCCTGTGGTTTCGGTATCGAGGACGATTTGGCGCATGCGCTTGGAACGTTAGCTATATAAAAGAGAGAACCAGTCAGTATACCAGTGCGCGCTCAACGCCGCACCGAGGCCGCGCCCATGTTGGCCAGCGCGTCGGCCCGTTCGTTGCCCGGGTGGCCGTTGTGGCCGCGCACCCAGCGCCACTCGACCGCATGCTGCTGCTGGGCGGCGTCGAGGGCCTTCCACAAATCGTCGTTCTTGACCGGTTCCTTGGCCGCGGTCTTCCAGCCGCGCGCCTTCCAGCCGTGGATCCATTCGGAGATGCCCTTCTGGACGTACTGGCTGTCGGTGTGCAGCACGATCTGGCACGGGCGGTTCAGCACGCCGAGCGCTTCGATCACCGCGCGCAATTCCATGCGGTTGTTGGTCGTGTTCGGCTCACCGCCGAAAATCTCCTTTTCGTGGCCGCCATCGGCGACCAGCAGCGCGCCCCAGCCGCCGGTGCCGGGATTTCCCTTGCAGGCGCCGTCGGTAAAAATCTCAACTTTGGTCATGCCGCTTCTGTTTCCTTATTGATGTTTGTTGGTCGCCGGCACCGCCGCCGGCGCCTTGCCCGGCTTCTTGTTCCATGCCGGGCCGATGATGTTCATGCCCTTGACGCGCTTGATCGCATGCACGATATAGACGGCGCCGAGATACGGCCACCAGCGCTGGCCCGCGCCTTCGACGAAGGCGAAGCGGTTCAGCCACTGGGTGGTACGGAACGGGGGCGCGTAACAGCCAAAATGGTTGCGCGACGGAGCAAGATTCAACAATTTTAACCAGTCTTTGAGGCGCGGCAAAGAAATGAACTCGCCGGCCGTGGGCAGGTAGTCGCTGCTGGTGATGCGACCCATGCCCTGGCGCATGCCCCACAGGCTGGCCGGGTTGAAGCCGCAGATGATGACCTGCCCTTCCGGGATCAAGACGCGCTCGACCTCGCGCAGCACCTGGTGCGGCTCGGCCGCGAACTCCAGCACGTGCGGCAGCACCACCAGGTCCAGGCTCTGCGAGGCGAACGGCAGATCGGCGAAGTCGAGCGCCACCGCGATCTGCTTGCCGCTGGCGGCGATCGCGAGTTCGTTCGCGGTGGACGTGCGCGTGGCCGCCTGCCACTTGTTCGGCATGCGGTTCGCCGCAAGCGCGTCGATCTGCGGCACCCCGATCTGGATCGCGTTGAAGCCGAAGATGTCGGCCGTCAAGGTGTCCAGGCAGGCCTGTTCCCAGGTCCGCACGTAGGCGCCCGCCGGCGATTGCAGCCAGCGGTCGAGCGCTATAATGGATTTTTCGGATGCCTCGTCCATGCCCACCCTTTTCGATACTATGACCCAATCACCGACCCAACCGTTCCAGAAACAGGCCGCCAAACTGTCGGTCCTGACGGTCCCCGCATTCAAGGACAACTACCTCTGGCTGATCCATGACGGCATCCATGCGGCGGTGGTCGATCCCGGCGATGGCCAGCCCATCCTTGATGCACTGCGGGAAAATGGGCTGACCCTGACCGCCATTCTACTCACCCATCATCATGCTGACCACATTGGTGGCGTGCCGCTGCTGCTCGAGCATACGCAAGTGCCCGTGTATGGGCCGCGCAACGACGGCATTGCCGCGGTCACCCATCCATTGGGCGAAGGCGAGCGCATCGGGGTGCCGGGGCTGGACCTGGCCTTGTCAGTGCTGGACGTGCCGGGCCACACGCTGGGCCACATCGCCTACGTGCGCCAGGCCGAGGCGGCGAACTGGCTGTTCTGCGGCGACACCCTGTTCGGCGCCGGCTGCGGCCGCCTGTTCGAAGGCACGCCGGCGCAGATGGCCCAATCGCTGGCCAAGCTGGCGGCGCTGCCCGACGATACCCTGGTGTATTGCGCCCACGAGTACACGCTGTCGAACCTGCGTTTCGCCGAAGCCCTGGAGCCGGGCAACAAGGCGCTGCAGCTGCGCATCGAGGCCGACAGCCGCGCCCGCGGCACCCACCTGCCCACCGTGCCCTCGACCATTGCCGCCGAAAAGGCGACCAATCCCTTCCTGCGCACGACGGAGCCGGTCATCGTCGACAGCCTGGTCGCGGCCGGACGCCTGGCGCGCGGGGCGGACGCGGTGGCGACCTTTGCCGCCCTGCGCGAGTGGAAGAACGTGTTCTAGACGGCGATGCCGCGCCTCCTTTGCTACGTCGACCCGGTCAGTCCCTACGTCTGGCTGGCCCTGCATGCGTTGCCACGCATCGACGCGGCGGCCGGCGCGCCGGTCGAACTGGTGCCGGTGCTGTTTGCCGGGCTCCTGAATACGCACGGCAACATCGGCCCGGCAGAATTGCCGGCCAAGCGGCGCTACGTCTTCCGCGACGTGATGCGCGAGGCGGCCCGGCGCGGGCTGCGGTTTGCCGGGCCGCCCGGGCACCCCTTCAATCCCTTGCTCGCCTTGCGCATGTGCACGGCGGTGCCCGATCCGGCGCGGCGCCGTACGCTGTTACTGGCGCTGGCCCGGGCGTGCTGGGAAGGAGGCGCCGATCTGGCCGACGCGGCGACGCTTTCGCGCCTGGCCTTCGAGGCCGGCCTCGATGGCGCGGCATTGCTGGAGGCCGCGGCCACGCCCGCCGTGAAGGGGGCGCTGGCGGATGCGACCGCGCAGGCGGCGCACGAAGGGGTGTTTGGCGTGCCGACTTTCCGCGTCGACGGTGACGGCGAGCTGTTCTGGGGTGGTGACCGTATCGATGCGCTGTTGTGGCGGCTGCAGGGTCAGGGCATCGACGAGGAAGCGCTGGAGGCGTTTCTGGCGCAGCCGGCGCTGGCGGTGCGCAAGGGTTATGGTTAGCAAGGACTGGTGTTGGACTCGGGGAGCCCACCCTACGCGGTCTCCGGGACTGTAGGGTGGGCGCGGCCGGCGTAGGCACACTGTGCCCGCCAAACATCTCCGTCGCGTCCGGAATCAGATCTCTTCGTACAGCGGCAGCGTCAGGAACTCGGCAAACTCTTCCGCCGTCGACATCTGCTCGAAGATCTCGGCCGCCCGCGCATAGCTCGGATTGTCGCCGTTCGGCGCCGCCGCCTTGGCCTGGGCCAGCTCTTCCGGGATCATCTGGCGCACCATCTCGGCCGTGACCTTGCGCCCATCCTCGAGCACGCCCTTCGGCGAGCGGATCCATTGCCACACCTGGGAACGGCTGATCTCGGCGGTGGCCGCGTCTTCCATCAGGTTGTGGATGGGCACGCAGCCATTGCCGGCCAGCCAGGCGCCCAGGTAGTGGATGCCGACGTTGATGTTGTAGCGCAGGCCGGCTTCGGTGATCGGCGCTTCTGGCTTGAAGTCCAGCAGTTGCGCACCCGTCACTTCGACGTCCGGACGCTGCTTGTCGATCTGGTTCGGCCGGTCGCCCAGCACCTTCTTGAATTCCGTCATGGCCGGCTCGACCAGGCCCGGGTGGGCAACCCAGCCGCCGTCGTAGCCATCGGTGGCATCACGCGCCTTGTCGTTGATCACGCCGGCCATCGCGGTGGCGTTCTTTTCGGGATCGTTCTTGATCGGGATCAGGGCCGACATGCCGCCGATGGCCGGGGCGCCGCGCTTGTGGCAGGTTTTCAGCAGCAGCAGCGCATAGGCGCGCATGAAGGGCGCGGTCATCGTGACCTTGGGACGGTCGGCCAGGCAGAAGTCCTTGTCCAGCTTGAACTTCTTGATACACGAGAAGATGTAGTCCCAGCGGCCCGCGTTCAGGCCGGCGCTGTGCTCGCGCAGTTCGTACAGGATCTCGTCCATCTCGAAGGCGGCCAGGATGGTTTCGATCAGCACCGTCGCCTTGATCGTGCCCTGCGGCAGGCCGAGCTCATCCTGCGTCATCTTGAAGATGTCGTTCCACAGGCGCGCTTCCAGGTGCGATTCCAGCTTCGGTAAATAAAAATAAGGCCCGGCGCCGCGCGCCAGCAGTTCCTTCGCGTTGTGGAACATGAACAGGGCAAAGTCGAAGATGCCGCCGGAGACGCGCTTGCCGTCGACCAGCACGTGCTTTTCGTCGAGGTGCCAGCCGCGCGGCCGCACGACCAGGGTCGCGACCTTGTCGTTCAGCTTGTACTGCTTGCCGTTCTGCTCCAGCGCGATGGTGCCGCGCACGGCGTCGATCATGTTCAGCTGGCCGGTGATCTGGTTGTCCCAGTTCGGGGTATTCGAATCCTCGAAGTCGGTCATGTAGCTGTCCGCGCCCGAATTCAGCGCGTTGATGACCATCTTGCGCTCGACCGGCCCGGTGATCTCGACCCGGCGGCAGGCCAGCGCCTGCGGAATCGGGGCGATCTTCCAGTCGCCCGTGCGGATGTGGGCGGTGTCGGGCAGGAAGTCGGGGCGCTCGCCGGCGTCCAGGCGTCTGGCGCGCTCGGCGCGGGCGGCCAGCAGTTGCTGGCGGCGCGGCTCGAACTCGCGGCTCAGCCTGGCGACCAGCACGAGCGCTTCGGGCACGAGGATCTGTTCGTAAGCGGGCTTGATGTCGGCCCGGATCTCCATTCCGGCGGGGGTGGCGATGGTCATGGCATGCTCCTGTTCTGGCAATGATGAATGCTTGGTGTTTGCTATCCCATCAAGTATATTCACTTCCGCCTAGCTAAACGAGACAATTAATCACTTCATCTGTGCGTATTTGTCACAAATGCGTATCACAGGTGAGATCATGTGCCATGGGACAGTTCCGCCAGATTTCCACCTTCGTCGAGGTCGTCGCCCGCGGCAGCCTCTCCGCGGCCGCGCGTGCCGAGGGCATCGCGCCGGCCATGATCGGGCGCCGCCTGGATGCGCTGGAAGCCCGGCTCGGCGTCAAGCTGCTGCAGCGTACGACGCGCAAGCTGGCGCTGACCGACGAAGGCGCCGCCTTCCTCGAGGATTGCCAGCGCATCCTGGCCGAGCTGGAGGAAGCGGAAGCCGCGGTGTCCGAGCGCAGCGCGCGCGCCAGCGGCCACCTGCTGGTGTCGGCCCCGGCCGGCTTCGGGCGGCGCCACGTGGCGCCGCTGCTGCCCTCCTTCCTGGCCGAGCACCGCGAGGTGACGGTCAACCTGAACCTGTCCGACCGCGTGGTCGACGTGGTCGGCGAAGGCGTCGACGTGGCGATCCGCATCGCCAGCCTGTCGGATTCGAACCTGGTCGGGGTGAAGCTGGCGGACAACCAGCGCGTGGTGGTCGCGTCGCCGGCCTACCTGAAGCGCCACGGCAGGCCGCAGGCGCTGTCAGATTTAGCCAAGCACAATTGCCTGGCTATCAGCAGCGAAGGCAGCCAGCGCGGCTGGACCTTCCGCCCGGACGAAGCGGATCGCGGCAAGATCGTGACCCTGAAGGTGGGCGGGAACATGGTGTGCAACGATGGCGCGGTGCTGCACGCCTGGGCGCTGGAGGGGCGCGGCCTGGCCTGGCGCTCGATGTGGGAGGTGGCGGCGGATATCGAAGCGGGCCGGCTGGTGCCGGTGCTCGAGGCCTTTGCGGCGCCGGGCAACGATATTCATGCGGTATTCGCGGAACGGCGACATCTGCCGCTACGCATCCGCGTTTTCGTCGATTTTTTGCGCCGGGCGTATTCCGAGCCCGATTATTGGCGCAATGCGAAGCCGATTTGACGAAAAGACCGATAAAAAGACGAATGGGGAATTACGAACAGGCAAAAAAAATCCCCGGAAATTCCGAGGATTTTTTTCTACATCAGCCTGGTATTACAGCGGCTGGATGTTGGAAGCTTGCTTGCCCTTCGGACCCGAGGTCACGTCGAACGAAACGCGCTGGTTTTCCTGCAGGGACTTGAAGCCCGTCGACTGGATTGCCGAGAAGTGTGCGAACAGATCTTCGCCGCCTTCGTCCGGGGTGATGAAGCCAAAGCCTTTGGAGTCATTGAACCATTTTACGATGCCAGTTGCCATTACAATTTCCTATTTCAGTTAAAGTGGACTATTGCCCGTTTACGATCGTTTGAAGAAGCAAGAAACAAATGACAGACTAACTGCACTGCTAACTCGAATCCAACGATCCCTAATTATACCGAATAAAACCAATTGCACACGGTTTTCGCAAAATAAACCACACGATTCGTAATCATTCTCAAGATCAACTTTTACGAATGCTATTTGCGTCGGCAGTACGCAGAATATAGGTCATCGATGGCGTCAAAGTTTGTCCTAGATCAAACGATTCGCGGACAGACAATTTGCGCTAGCGCTAGATAGCGGACTCATCGTTAGGATAGGCGCCTTTCGGATCCTGCAGGCCCCAGGCCACGAACACGTCGAGCTCGAGCAGCCAGGCTTCCCAGTCGGCCGGCAGGACCGCGTCGAAGGTCGTGAACACGCGCAGGCGCTGCTCCAGCGCGCGCGCCTCCTGGCCCAGCACCCGGAAGCCGAAGGTGGCGGCGGAGCCGGCCAGCGTGTGCAGGATCGCGTGCATGTCACCGACCTGGTCCTCGGCCGGATGCGCGGGGTCGAAGGCCAGGCGCAGCGCGGCCAGGCGTCCGAGCGTGGTGGGCAGGCTGGCCGCGAACTTGTCGTTCAGCTGGGACAGCCGTGCGAAGAATTCGGCATCGACCGCGTCGCTCATGCGCGTCCCCTGTCCTTACTTGGTGCCGAAGATACGGTCGCCCGCATCGCCCAGGCCCGGGATGATGTAGGCGTGGTCGTTCAGGTGGCTGTCCAGCGAGGCCACGTAGACCTTCACGCCCGGATGCGCCTTGTGGAACACCTCCACGCCTTCGGGCGCCGCGACCAGCGCCAGGAAGATGATCTGGTCGTCCGGCACGCCGCGTTTCTTGAGCACGTCGACCGCGTACACGGCCGAGTTGCCGGTGGCGACCATCGGGTCGCACAGGATGAAGGTGCGCTCGGTGGTGTCCGGCAGGCGCACCAGGTATTCGACCGGCAGGTGGGTGTCGGGGTCGCGGAACACGCCGATGTGGCCGACGCGCGCCGACGGCACCAGTTCCAGCAGGCCGTCGCTCATGCCGATGCCGGCGCGCAGGATCGGGACGATGGCCAGCTTCTTGCCGGCGATCACCGGGGCGTCGATCGTCACCAGCGGGGTTTCGATCTGGTGCGTGGTCAGCGGCAGATCGCGCGTGATTTCGTAACCCATCAGCAGCGTGATCTCCTTGAGCAGCTCGCGGAAGGTGCGGGTCGAGGTGCCGCGGTCACGCATGTGCGACAGCTTGTGCTGGATCAGGGGATGGTTCAGGATGAACAGGTTAGGAAAACGCGGATCTTGTTTCATTATCGACATGGAACATCAGGAATTAGGACTCGTAGGCGCGCATTATCCCAGCCGCGCGCCGGTTTGTCCCGTCTTTCTTTGACAAGAAAACAGCGCCGCGTGCTCACGCCGCGGCCTGCGGCGGCACCAGCGCCCGCGCCAGGATCGCCTCGGCGTCGACCCCGTCCGGCAGCCGGCCGAAGGCCCCTCCCACGTCCCGTGCGATGCGCGAGGCGACGAAGGCATCGGCCACGAAGCCCGGCGCGTGGCGCAGCAGCAGGCCGGCCTGGACCGCCAGCACCAGCTGCTCGGCCAGCCGGCGCGCGCCGAATTCGTCGCCGGCCGCCTGCCCCAGGCTGTCCAGCAGGCGCGCGCAATACGCGTCGTAGCGGGTGTCGATCCCGGCTGCCAGGCCCAGTTCTGCCTGCAGGGCGGCCGCCGTCTCCGGCCCCTTCGACAAAGCCCGCAGCACATCCAGGCACATCACGTTGCCCGAGCCTTCCCAGATCGAATTGACCGGAAATTCCCGGTACAGGCGCGCCAGCGGACCGTCTTCCACGTAGCCGTTGCCGCCCATGACTTCCATCGCCTCGCCACCGAAGGCCGGGCCGCGCTTGCACAGCCAGTACTTGCCGGCCGGGGTCAGGATGCGCGCCAGCAATGTTTCCTCAGTGCTGCCCGTCTGATCGCTCATTTGATCAAAACAGCGTGCCAACCTGAGCGAAAACGCCGTGGCCGCTTCCGACTCCAGCGCCAGGTCGGCCAGCACGTTCTGCATCAAGGGCTGGTCGGCCAGGCGCCGGCCGAAAGCGCTGCGCCCGCGCGCATGGTGCAGCGCGTGGCACAGGGCGGCGCGCATGATGCCGGCCGTCCCGAGCACGCAATCCAGGCGCGTATGGCTGCCCATCTCGAGGATGGTCGGGATGCCGCGCCCGGGCTTGCCGATCATCCAGCCGACCGCGTCCTGGAACTCGACCTCGGACGAGGCGTTCGAACGATTGCCCAGCTTGTCCTTCAGGCGCTGCACGCGGATCGCGTTGCGGCTGCCGTCGGGCAGGAAGCGCGGCACCAGGAAGCATGACAGTCCCGCATCTTCCGTTTGCGCCAGGATCAGGTGCGCATCCGCCTGCGGCGCCGAAAAGAACCATTTATGGCCGACGATCGTGAAGGCGCCCTCGCCTTCCTCGCCGAAGCGGGCGCGCGCCGCGGCCGGATCGAGCGCTTCGGCGCGCGTCGTGTTGGCGCGCACGTCGGTGCCGCCCTGCTTTTCCGTCATCCCCATGCCGACCAGCGCACCGCGCTTTTCATTGACGGGCAGCGAGCGCGGATCGTAGTCGCGCGACAGGATCTTCGGCAGCCAGCGCGCCGCCAGCGCCGGATTCTGGCGCAGCGCCGGCACCGAGGCGTAGGTCATCGTCACCGGGCACTGCGAGCCGTTCTCGACCTGGCCGAACAGCAGGTAGGCGGCGGCGCGCGCGACCTGGGCGCCGGCTTGCGCGCCCTCCCAGGGCAGCGAGTGGGCGCCGTTCGCGGTCAGGAGCGTCATCAACGCGTGCCAGGCCGGATGGAATTCGAGCTCGTCGATGCGGCGCCCGTTGCGGTCGAAATTCACCAGGCGCGGCGGGTTCTCGTTGGCGGCGCGCGCCAGGTCCAGCACCTGCGCGCTGCCGAGCTGCCGCCCGAGGCCGTCCAGCCAGCCGGCGGCCCAGGCCGCGCCTTCGCGCGCCAGACCCTCGCGCAGCGCCGGATCGCAGCGCAGCAGGTTGACGTCCGCAAAGGGCGGCGCCTGGTTGAAGACTTCATGGGTGTCGAATCGGTGCATGGCGGCGTCTCCTCGGCTAGCGCTCGAATATGTTGCATTAAAGCATCATTAGATCTGTCGCAAAGTTTCTTATTTGCACTACATCAGCGACAATGGCAAGGCTGGGACTTGCGCGACTTATCGGCAAGACAACAAGGCTAGCGCAAACCCATTGGCCGGGCAAGCACGGCGGGCAAGCACGCCGGCCGGGATGCGGCGCCTGCGGTGCCTCAACCGTGCCGCGAACCGCGCGCGCGATTGTGCTTTTTAATACTGACAGGAATCTTTCAGTGATACATTGTTCGTTGGTTTGGTACACTGGAGCGTTTCCAGCGGAACGCCTGGCATTCCAGGCACCTTAAGAGAAGGCAGATATTTCATCAATGCGCCCAAGTGCAACCGCAGCCGTGAACGAGGAAGCGCGCCACGCGGCCCACGCGTCGAGCCTGGACCCGATCATGGATGCGCTGGGCGACGTCGTCTTCCGTCTCGATCCGGCCGGCCTGGTGCGCGCCGCCAGCGCGCGCGCGCGCGGCCTGGCCGGCGCCGCCGTGCTCGGCACCCCGCTGGCCGCGCTGGCGCACGAGGCCGACCAGGCGGCGCTGCGCAATGCCATCGTCGACGCCCTCGCGCGCGGTGAAGCGATCCTGGTCGAAGCGCGCCTGCGCGGCGGCGGCCAGGACACCTGGTTCGAGCTGCGCATCGCCCCGCTGCCCTCGCACCTGTCGCGCGGCCACGAACTGCTGGCCGTCGGCCGCGACATGTCGGCCCAGCGCGCCACCGAGGGGCGCCTGCGCCACATGGCGACCCACGACGCCCTGACCGAACTGCCGAACCGCCTGCTGCTGTCGGACCGCATCCGCATGGTGATCGCCAACGCGCGCCGCTCCGGCCAGGGCTTTTCGATCGCCACCATCGGCCTGGACGGCTTCAAGAAAGTCAACGACGGCCTCGGCCACCCGGTCGGCGACGCCGTGCTGCGCGAAGCCGCCGGCCGCCTGCGCAAGACCCTGCGCGACAGCGACACCCTGGCGCGCGTCGGCGGCGACGAATTCGTGGCGGTCCTGCCCGGCACCGTCACCCCGGCCCAGATCAAGCTGGTCACCGGGCGCCTCCTGGCCACGCTGCAGTCGCCCTTCGAGGTCGACAACCACACGGTCTACCTGGGCGCCTCGATCGGGGTCTCGGTGTATCCCGAGCATGCCGAGGACGAAGTGCGCCTGCTGGCCCTGGCCGACGCCGCCATGGGCCGCGCCAAGGACACCGGCGGCGCCCGCGCCGAGGTCTACGCCAAGCGCAATCCGGGCACGCCGGGCGCCCAGCCCCAGCACGACATCTCGCTCGAGGCGGCCATGTTCCAGGCCGTGCGCGAAGGCGAATTCCAGCTCTACTACCAGCCGATCGTGTCGGCGCGCACGCGCCGCATCGAAGGCTTCGAGACCCTGATGCGCTGGAAGCACCCGACGCTGGGCATGGTGCCGCCGGTGCGCTTCATTCCGATCGCCGAGACCAACGGCCTGATCAACCTGCTGGGCGCCTGGGCGCTGAAGGCGGCCTGCGTGCAGATCCGACAGTTCGAGGAAGTGGCCAAGCGCGAGCTCTACATCTCGGTCAACATCAGCCCGCGCCAGTTCCGCAACGACAAATTCCTGTCGGTGCTGGACGACGCCCTGGCCTTTTCCGGCACCCCCGGCGACAAGCTGGTGCTCGAGATCACCGAAGGCACGCTGATGGTCGATCCGCAGCATGCCGAAGCGATCCTCGGCAAGATGGCCGAGCGCCGCGCGCGCATCGCGATCGACGATTTCGGGACCGGCTATTCCTCGCTGGCCTACCTGAAGCGCTTCCCGATCTCGGTGCTGAAAATCGACCGCGCCTTCATCAAGGACTTGCCGGCCTCCACCAAGGACGCGGCCATCTGCAACGCGGTGCTCGACCTGGCCAAGCACCTCGACCTGTCGGTGGTGGCCGAAGGCGTCGAGACCGAAGAACAACTCGCCTACGTCGAACGCCGCGGCTGCGACTACGTGCAGGGCTACCTGACCGGCAAGCCGATGCCCGCCCACGTGGCCATGGCGGCGCTCAAGGAAAACCTGTACGCGGAACTGCTGCCGGACGACTTACGGGCGGGCCTACTATGAACCAGACTTCATCGATCGAACGTTCGCCCAAGGCCGACGCCACCCTGGCCCTGCTGTGGGAGCGCATCCGCCGCCGCGGCGACATGCCCGGCTTCACCAAGGCGATCAGCGCCATCCTCGCCTCCATGCGCGGCGAGGACGAGCGCGATTTTTCCATGACCCAGACCGTGCTGTCGGACCCGGTGCTCACCCAGAAGGTGCTGCGCCTGGCCAACAGCGGCATGTACTCGGCCTTCGGCCAGCGCATCAACACCGTATCGAAGGCGGTGCTGGTGCTGGGCACGGAGGCCATCGGCCACCTGGCGCTGGGCCTGAAACTGGTCGAGGAACTCGGCAAGTCGACCCCGGACTCGCTGCAGGCCCACATCGAAATGGAAAAGGCGGTGCTGGCCGGGATGGTGGCCCAGCAGGTGGCGGCGCAGGCCGCCAGCCGCGACCCGGAAGAAGCCGTGGTCTGCTCGATCCTGCATTCGCTGGGCCGCATGATGGTCACCTTCTACCTGCCCGAGCACTGGATCCTGCTGCAGCAGCAGGCCGGCCAGGGCCTGGAAGACGCGGCCGCGCGCGCCCACCTCGGGCTGTCGCTGGAACAGATCGGCCGCGCCACCGCCGAGCACTGGGGCCTGCCGCGCAACCTGGTGGCCGGCATGCGCCGCGTCGAGCCGGGCGAACGGGGCGAGGGCTTCGGCCACGACGACTGGCTGGCGGCGCTGGGCACCATGTCCTCGCAATGCGCCGACTCGCTGTGGAACGGCGACGAGGCCGGCGCCGCGCGCGTGGCCGAACTGGCCTCCAGCTTTGCCGGCATGATCGGGATCGCGCCGGAAGCCATCGTCGGCGCGGTCGAAAAGGCCAAGGTGGAAGCGGCCGCCGACCTGTCGATCGCGCCGCTGGCCAATCCGCCGGAAAAACGCGCGCGCAACGCCTCGAGCACGCGCATGCGCGAGGCCGGCAACAAGATCCTGATGAGCGGCGTGGCCGACATGCGCGACGCCTGCGCCAGCGCGACGCCGGGCCAGATGATGTCGATGGCGATCGAGACCGCCTACCACGGCCTGTCGTTCACGCGCGCCTTCGGCTTCCTGCGCAGCCGCCGCGAGGGCAAGTACAGCGCCCGCATCGGCCTCGGCGACGGCGCCAAGGCCCTGCTGCCGCGCCTGTCTTTCGAGGACACCTACGACCCCAACGTGTTCTTCGCGGCGCTGGGCAGCGACCGCGTGATCTTCATCGAGAACGCGCGCGACCCGAAATTCGCCAGCAAGCTGCCGGGCTGGTGGAAAGGCCTGCTTGCCGAGGCGCGCTGCTTCGTCATCATCCCGCTGTGCACGCACGGCGAGCCGGTCGGCTTCATCTACGGCGACTGGGATGACCGCTATCCGTCGGTGTACCTGAGCCAGACCGAGTTCTCGCTGCTGAACGACTTGCGGGGGCTGGTGGTGAAGACGGTGGAGAGACGGCAGCAGGTGGAGACGGTGGTCAACCGGGCGTGAAGCCCGGGAGCGCATCACCGCCGCCCCGCGGCCTTTGAACGTCGCCCCTCGGCGCTTGAACGTCGCCCGCGGCTCATGCACGTCGCCCCTGCGAAGGCAGGGGCCCAAGTTCCGCGTGAGCCGACGTAACGCCACCCACTTGGGCCCCTGCCTGCGCAGGGGCGACGGTTTTACTGCTAACGGCCCCGGCCAGTTCTACCCCAACTTGGGCGTCCCCACCCGCACATCCCCGCACTGCCCCCGGTGCATCAGCGCATGGTCGATCAGCACCAGCGCCAGCATCGCCTCGGCGATCGGCGTCGCCCGGATCCCCACGCAGGGGTCGTGGCGGCCGAAGGTTTCCACCTCCACCGGATTGCCGTCCTTGTCGATCGAGCGGCGCGGCGTGCGGATCGAGGACGTCGGCTTGATCGCGATCGAGACCGTGATGTCCTGGCCGGTCGAGATCCCGCCCAGCACCCCGCCGGCGTTGTTGCCGACGAAGCCCTCGGGGGTCAGCTCGTCGCCGTGCTCGGAACCCTTCTGCGCCACGGAGGCGAAGCCGGCGCCGATCTCCACGCCCTTGACCGCGTTAATGCCCATCATCGCGTAGGCGATGTCGGCGTCCAGCTTGTCGTACAGCGGCTGGCCCAGGCCGACCGGGACGTTCCTGGCGACCACGTCGATGCGGGCGCCGATCGAGTCGCCGGCGCGGCGCAGCTCGTCCATCGCGGCTTCCATGCGTGCCAGCAGGTCGGCGTCGCCGGTGGCGGCGAAGAAGGGATTCGCATGCACATGTTCCCAGCCCTGGAACGGCACCTCGATGTCGCCCAGCGCGCGCATGCAGCCCATGAATTCGGTGCCGAAGCGTTCGCGCAGCCATTTCTTCGCCACTGCGCCGGCGCCGACCACCGGCGCGGTCAGGCGCGCCGAGGAGCGGCCGCCGCCGCGCGGGTCGCGCACCCCGTACTTGTGCCAGTAGGTGTAGTCGGCGTGGCCGGGACGGAAAGTCTCGGCGATGTTGCCGTAGTCCTTGCTGCGCTGGTCCTCGTTCTGGATCAGCAGCGCGATCGGGGTACCGGTGGTGACGCCCTGGTAGACGCCGGACAGGATCTGGACGCGGTCCGCTTCCTGGCGCTGGGTCACGTGGCGCGAGGTGCCGGGCTTGCGGCGGTCGAGTTCGGGCTGGATGTCGGCCTCGGACAGCGCCATGCCGGGCGGGCAGCCGTCGATCACGCAGCCGATTGCCGGGCCGTGCGACTCGCCGAAGGTGGTAACGGAAAACAGCTTGCCAAAAGTATTGCCGGACATGGATGCGCTTGAGTTGTTCGAATGGAACGGACGATTCTACCAGCATGTGCCCCCGAGGGCGACCATGGCCCTCGCCGGCCCCGCGGCCGGCTGCCTGGGGCAGCGAATTGCAACACTAATTGCAACACTAATTAGTTGCTCCGGGGAATTTTTCTTCAAGTAAGACACCATTGCATATATACTAGTTCCACACCTTCGGCATGGACCGAAGGCTTAGACCACCCGAGCAATGTGGAGACGCAGCCGATGCCAGCCTTGAACCCGCCCTCGGGCGCCGCGCAGAACGACGACCTGGTGTTCGTCGACGAAGCGCCGGTGAACCAGCCCGAAGGCGCCACCCAGCGGGCGGCCTGGCGCGTGATGATCGTGGACGACGACGCCGACGTCCACTCGACCACCACCTTCGCGCTCGGCAGCCTCGACATGCATGGCCGTCCGCTCGAATTCGTGCACGCCTATTCACGCGCCCAGGCCGAACGCCTGCTGGCCCACGAGTGCGGGCGCGACGGCGGCGCCGACCTGGCCGTGGTCCTGCTCGACGTGGTGATGGAACAGGCCGACGCCGGCCTGCAGCTGGTGCGCCACATCCGCGACACCCTCGGCATGCACGACGTACGCATCATCCTGCGCACCGGCCAGCCCGGCTATGCGCCCGAGATGGACGCCATCCGCGGCTACGACATCAACGATTACCGCACCAAGTCCGAACTCACGCGCACCAAGCTGTACACCAGCGTGGCGGCCGCGATCCGCGCCTACGAGCAGCTGCGCGCGCTCGAGGACAGCCGCGCCGGCCTGGCGCGCGTGGTGCGCGCCAATGCCGGGCTGATGGCCCTGCATTCGATCGACGAACTGGCCGCCGGCATCCTGCGCGAAGCCTGCGGCCTGCTCGGCCAGCCGGTCGACGGCCTGCTGTGCGCCTGCGCCCCCGGCGCCCTGCCCGCCGACTGGACCGTGCTGGCCGCCGCGGGCGGCAGCGCCTTGCTGGCCGAGGGCCCGCGCCTGCTCGCCACCGGCGGCTGCGCGGCCACCGCGATGGCGCGCGCGCTGGCCGAAGGCCGTGCCTTCCACCGTCCGGACAGCGTGACGCTCTACCTGCGCGGCAAGGCCGGCTCCAGCTTCGCCGCCTGGCTCAAGCTGGCGCGCCCGGCCGACGCCCTGCGCCGCGGCCTGCTCGACGTGTTCGCCAGCAGCGTCGCCGTCGGCCTGGACAACGTCGCCCTGATGACCGATCTGCAGCGCGCCGCCTTCTACGACAGCCTCACCGGCCTGAAGAACCGCACGCGCCTGGTCGAGATCGTCGACCAGCGCCTGGCCGGCGGCGCCCTCGATTCCACCCTGTGCATGGTCGACATCGACCACTTCGCCGAAACCAACGACGCCCTCGGCCACCAGTTCGGCGACGCCCTGCTGGTGGCGGTGGCGCAGCGCCTGCGCGCCAGCGTGGGACCCGGCCTGAACCTGGCGCGCATCGGCAGCGACGTGTTCTGCGTGCTGGGACCGTCGGCCGAGGTCGATCCGGTCGCGCTGCACGCGCTGTTCGACGAACCGTTCTCGATCGAGGGCCAGGACGTGCAGGTGTCGGCGACGCTGGGCCTGGTGCGCCTGCTCGACCATGACGGCAACGGCACCGACGCGCTGAAGGATGCCGACATCGCCCTGAAACGCGCCAAGAGCCAGCGCCGCGGCGGCCACTTCTATTTTTCGCGCGGCATGGGCGTCGAGATCCGTGAGCGGGTGCAGCTGATGCACGCGCTGCGCAGCGGTTTCGCGCGCGGCGAGCTGTTCCTGGCCTACCAGCCCCAGGTCGACCTGGCGGCGCGCCGTCCCTTCGGCGCCGAGGCCCTGCTGCGCTGGCGCCTGGACGACGGCAGCATGATCCCGCCGGACCGCTTCATCCCGATCGCGGAATACTCGGGCCTGATCATCGACATCGGCGAATGGGTGCTGCGCGAAGCCTGCGCCGAGCTGATGCGCGTGCGCGCGGCCGGCCACCTCGACTTCACGATGTCGATCAACGTCTCCCAGGTGCAGTTCCGCCACCCGCATTTCCTGGACATGCTGTCGCGCGCGCTGGAAGAGACCGGCGCGCCGCCCGAGCGCGTCGAGCTGGAGATCACGGAATCGATGGCGATGGAAGAGCCCGACCTGTTGATCGAGCGCCTGGCGCAGATCAAGCGCACCGGGGTATCGATCGCGATCGACGACTTCGGCACCGGCTTTTCCTCGCTGTCCTACCTGCAGCGCCTGCAGGTGGACCGGCTCAAGATCGACCGCGCCTTCGTGAGCGAGATCACCGGCTCGGCGCGCGGCAGCAGCATCGCCGAGATGGTGATCGAACTGGGGCGCAACCTCGGCCTGGGGATCATCGCCGAGGGCGTGGAAGATGCGCGCCAGGCCCAGATCCTGCAGACCCTGGGCTGCCCGCTGGCGCAGGGCTACCTGTTCGCCAGGCCGCTGGCCCCGGCCCAGCTGATCGACTGGCTGGGGGATGGGTCCCTGATCCGCGCCGCCTGAGCTGCCGCACGCCGTTCCCGCGAAGGCGGGAATCCAGGTTCGTCGCCGGGCCACCGGAAGCTGAAAGGGACGCGCGCATCACCTGGATCCCTGCCTGCGCAGGGATGACGAACATGGGCTGCCTGCTCAGTCCTCGGCCGCCTGCTCCGACGGCCAGTCGCGGATATAGGCCTTGAGCATGCGGTTCTCGAAGCTCTGCGCCTCCAGCACCGCCTTCGCCACGTCGTAGAAGGAAATCACGCCCAGCAGGGTGCGGGCATTCATCACCGGCAGGTAGCGCGCATGCTTTTCCAGCATGATGCGGCGCACCTCGTTGACTTCGGTGTCCGGCGTGACCGTGATCGGCGCTTCGTCCATGTGCTTGCGCACGGTGCCGGCGGCCACGACGGAACCGCCGTTGGCGTGCACGGCGCGGATCACTTCGCGGAAGGTCAGCATGCCGACCAGGTCGCCGTATTCCATCACGACCAGCGACCCGATGTCGTTTTCGGCCATCGTGCTGGACGCATCGGCCAGCGGGGTGTCCGGCGACACGGTGTACAGGATATCGCCCTTGACTTGCAGGATTTCAGAAACTTTCATATTGGCCACCATAGGTAGGGAGCATCGAACAGCTTGTAAACCACTTAACGAGGACTCTAGCCGATGCTCCCCAAAAAATCCAGCTTTGTGCCCAGCCGTGGGGACCCGCATGCGGATTTGATGCGATATTGATGACTGATTGCCAAGGAAAAGCTGCGCCATGCACCGCGCTGGTGCTAGGATCTCATCATCATCGTCATCGCATGGAAGGTTTCACATGAACGACAGCCAGTACGCCGTCCACGGCAAAACGGTCTGGTGCAACCACGGCGGCAAGGCTTTGGACCCGTCGCTGCCGACCCTCGTGTTCCTGCACGGCGCCCTGAACGACCACTCGGTCTGGTCCCAATTGGCCGACCGGCTCGCGCGGCACGGCCTGAACGTGCTGGCGCCCGACCTGCCCGGTCATGGCAGGAGCGCCGGCCCGGCGCTGGACAGCGTGGAAGCGCTGGCCGACTGGCTGCCGGCCCTGCTCGATGCGGCCGGCGTCGAGACCGCCCTGCTCGCCGGGCACAGCATGGGTTCGCTCGTGGCGCTCGAGACGGCCTACCGCACGCCGCAGCGGGTCCGCGGCCTGGCCCTGCTCGGCACCGCCGCCCCGATGCGGGTCTCGAGCGCGCTGCTGGCCAGCACCAGGGACGATGAAGCCGCGGCCATCGACATGGTGAGCCAGTGGTCGCATGCGCAGCCCGAGCTGCGCGAGGCCTCGCGCCAGCTGATGCGCCAGGTGGCGGCCCACGGCCAGCCGCAGCTGCTGCACCTGGACCTGGCCGCCTGCAATGCCTACGCGCACGGCGAGGCGGCGATGGGGGCGCTGGACTGCCCGGTCCACTTCATCCTCGGCAGCCTGGACAAGATGACGCCGCCGCGCGCCGCCCAAGCGCTGACCGCGGCCGCGCGCCATGGGACCGTCGTGAACGTGGAGGCCGGCCACGCGATGATGGCCGAACAGCCGCAAGCCGTGCTGGACGCCCTGCTGGCGTTCGCACGCGCCGCCACGCCGGCATCCTGAGGGAGGGATCGACCATGGCCGCAACCCATTACGACAGTTTCGCCCAGTTCTACCCCTACTACCTGGCCCAGCACGACAAGCGCTTGTGCCGGCGCGCCCACTTCATCGGCACCACGCTGGCGCTCGCCTGCATCGTCCAGGCCATCGTGCGCATGAACGCCTGGTGGCTGCCGGCGGCACTGGTGTGCGGCTACGGCGGCGCCTGGGTCGGGCATTTCTTCATCGAGAAGAACCGCCCGGCGACCTTCGACCATCCCTGGTACTCGTTCCGCGCCGACTGGATCATGTACTGGCAGATGCTGACCGGCAAGCTCAGCTGGTAGCCGGCGCAGCCGCCGCCGCCTCGGCGAAGTGCTCGGCCAGGGTCTGGTCCAGGCCGGCCTCGACGCTGGCTTCCACCCGGCGCGCCAGCGGCGCGGTGTCCAGCGACAGCGGCATCGGCGTGGCCGATTCCGGCAACTGGGCGGCGCCGGGCACGCTGTCCGCGCCCAGGCCGCCGAACACGAACAGGCGGTAGACGTCGGACAGGCGGATCAGGCCCGGCTCGACCAGCAGCACCCAGTTGTCGCCGCCCTGGGGCGCGCCCAGGCCCCACTTGGCCTGCACCGTGACCTCGGCCTGGACGCGCCCGACCCAGCCTACCGACACCATACGCGCCAGCAAATCCGTCATCTCGTCGTAGCCGATGCGCGTGTGCGCCCGGATCAGGCTGGACGACACCAGGGCGCTGCCGGTCAGGCGCGCGCCGCCATGCAGCACCTTCAACACCGCCACCGCGTCCACGAAGGCCCCGCCCGGCGCCGGCTCGTACCACCAGCGCTCGTACTTGATCACCGGCAGCGCCGCCGTCAGCAGCGCGCCGACCAGCGTGATCATCCAGGACAGGTACAGCCAGACCAGGAACAGCGGCAGCGCCGCCAGCGCCCCGTAGATGATGGCGTAGGTCGGGAACTGGCGGATGAAGATGGCGAACACGCGCTTGGCGAGCTCGAAGGCGATCGCCGCCACCAGCCCGCCCCAGAGCGCGTCGCGCCAGTCGACCCGGCGGTTCGGCACGATCATGTACAGCAATGCATAGGCGCCGGTGGTCAGGGCCACCGACACGAGGGTGTAGAACAGCGCGCCCACGATCGGCAGCGCCGTCGACAGGCCATTGGTGGCGGTGAACAGGCGGCCGGTGATGGTCAGCGACAGGCCGAACGCGAGCGGGCCCAGCGTGACCAGCGCCCAGTACACCAGCACGCGCTGCAGCAGCGGGCGCGGCTGGCGCACGCGCCAGATCTGGTTGAAGGCGCGCTCGATGGTGCCGATCATCGCCGCCGAGGTGAACACCAGCGCCACCGCGCCGACCGCCGACAGCCCGGTCGCCTTGCTGGCAAACTGCGTCAGGTTCGACATGATCGTGTTCGAAATCGCACGCGGCATCAGCATCTGCACGAAATACGCCTCGAGCGACGTGCGCATCTTGCCGAAGATCGGAAAGCTGGTGAAGATGGCCAGCACGATGGTCAGCAAGGGCACGATGGCCAGCGTGGTCGTGAAGGTGAGGCTGCCCGCCACCTGGGGCAGCCGTTCCTCGAGCAGGCGCCGGCGCGCGAAGCGCACCAGGTCGCGCACCTCGCTCCAGGTCAGGCCCCGCACCCGCTCGACGCCGACGTTGAACATCTCGCTGGTGCTGCGCGACAGTTGGGTGACGGTTTTGGATAGCATCCGGAGTAAAACGTTAAGCGTGTCGTTTTATAAAGCGCCCTATAATACCAACGATGAACCCAACCAATCTGATTATCCTCGTTTTGTATTACTCGCGGCACGGCAAGACGCGCCGGCTGGCCGAACTCATCGCCCAGGGCATCGACAGTGTCCCGGGCATGGAAGCGCGGCTGCGCACGGTGCCTGCGGTGTCGACGGTGGCGGAATCGACCGAGCCCGACATCCCGCGCGCCGGCGCGCCCTATGTCGAGCTCGAGGACCTGGCCGAATGCGCCGGATTGGCCCTGGGTTCGCCCACGCGCTTCGGCAACATGGCGTCGGCCATGAAGTATTTCCTCGACGGTACGTCGGCGCAATGGCTGGCCGGCACCCTGGCGGGCAAGCCGGCGGTCGTGTTCACCTCCACCGGCAGCCTGCATGGCGGCCAGGAAGCGACGCTGCTGTCGATGATGATTCCGCTGCTGCACCACGGCATGCTGGTGATGGGCCTGCCCTACACCCAGCCGGAACTGATGACGACCGAGAGCGGAGGCAGTCCCTACGGCGCGACCCACTGGGCCGGGGTGGACAACAAGCGTCCGGTCACCGAAGACGAGAAGCGGCTTGCGATCGCACTCGGCCGGCGCCTGGCGCAGGCAAGCCGCAAATTGCAGGGGATGGAATAGGCAATGCAAGTCCATAGGGTGTTCCATACGGGCGCGGTGACCAGCCTGGTCATCTTGTGCGTCTGGCTGTTGGCCTGGGAAATCGCGATCGCGCCGCTGCATCCGGGCGGTTCGCTGCTGGCGCTGAAGGCGCTGCCGCTGCTGCTGCCGCTGCGCGGCGTGCTCAAGCGCGACCTGTACACGCTGCAGTGGTCGTCGATGGTGATCCTGATTTATTTCGTCGAAGGCGTGGTGCGCGCCTGGAGCGACCGCACCGAACTCTCGCGCATCATGGCGCTGGGCGAAGCGCTGCTGGTGCTGTCCTATTTCCTGTTCGCCGTGCTCTACCTGCGCCCCTACAAGAAACAGGCGCAGAAACTGGCGAAGGAGTTGCTGGACAAGGTCAAAGTGCCGCATGACTGACGATGGCTTCCTCGACGCCTGCCGCGCGATCGCCGGCCCGGCCCACGTCCTCACCGCCCCCCAGGACACCGCGCCCTACCTGACCGACTGGCGCGGGCGCTTCACCGGCCGCGCGCGCGCCGTGGTGGCCCCGGCCTCCACGGGCGAAGTGGCGGCGCTGGTGCGCCTGTGCGCGCAGCAGCGCGTGCCCATCGTGCCCCAGGGCGGACGGACCGGCCTGGTGCTGGGCAGCGTGCCCGACGCCTCCGGCAGCGCCTTGCTGCTGTCGCTGCGGCGCCTGAACCGGATCCGCGCCATCGACGTCTTCAACCGCACCATGACCGTGGACGCCGGCTGTGTGCTGGCCGACGTGCAGCAGGCGGCCAGCGCCCACGGCCTGCTGTTCCCGCTGTCGCTGGCGGCCGAAGGCAGCTGCACCATCGGAGGCAACCTGGCGACGAATGCCGGCGGCACCGGCGTGCTGCGCTACGGGAACACGCGCGAGCTGTGCCTGGGCCTGGAAGTCGTCACCGCGCACGGCGAAGTCTGGGATGGCTTGCGCGGCCTGCGCAAGGACAATACCGGCTACGATGTGCGCGACCTGTACATCGGCGCCGAAGGCACGCTGGGCATCATCACCGGCGCCGTGCTCAAGCTCTTTCCCCAGCCCAAGGCCGCGATCACCGCGCTGGTCGCCCTGTGCAGCCCGGGCGACGCGCTGCAGCTGCTGAAACTGATGGAAGCCCATTGCGGCCCGACCCTCACCGGCTACGAGCTGATGAGCGACGTCTGCCTGCGCCTGGTCGCGGGCCACTTCCCGAACCTGCCGCAACCCTTTCCGGGCCGCTATCCACAATATGCGCTGCTGGAACTGTCCAGCCACGAATCGGAAAGCCACGGCGTGGGCCTGCTGGAAGGCGCGATCGAGCGCGCGCTGGAAGCCGGCATCGTGCAGGACGCCGTGGTGGCGACCTCGATCGCCCAGTCGAAGGCGCTGTGGGCGATCCGCGAACACATCCCGCTGGCCCAGGCCGCGGCCGGCAAGAACATCAAGCACGACATCTCGCTGCCGATCTCGCGCATCGCCGATTTCATCGACGCCACCGACGCCCGGCTGGAAGCGCTGTACCCGGGCGTGCAGGTGGTCTGCTTCGGCCACCTGGGCGACGGCAACCTGCACTACAACATCGCGCCGCCGGAAGGCATCGGGCACGAGGCTTTCCTGGACCAGCAGGCGCCGATCAACCGCGTCGTGCACGACAGCGTGGCGGCGTTTGGCGGATCGATCTCGGCCGAGCATGGCGTCGGCGCCCTCAAGCGCGATGAACTACCACGCTACAAATCCGCTGTCGAGCTGGACCTGATGCGTGCGCTCAAGGCCGCGCTCGACCCGCTGGGCATTATGAACCCTGGCAAAATTCTTTGACCAGGACACGCATGATCCGACCCTTACTTCTCATCGCGCTATGTCTGCTGTGCCACTGTGCCGGCGCACAAGCCATCTATAAATGCAACGATGGCGGCAAGATCAGCTATGGCGACCGGCCCTGCGCCGCCGGCACGGCCACGCGCCTGCCGCCTCCGGCCGCCGGGGTCACGCCGCCGGAGGCCAGCGCGGTGGCGACGCGCGATGCGCGCACGCTGCTGGAACTCGAAAAGCTGCGCATCGCGCGCGAAAAACAGAGTGAAGCCGAAGAGCGGCGCCAGGACAAGCTGGCGCGCGCGGCCCAGGCGCGCCGCAAGACCTGCGCCAAGCTGCGCCTGCGCCACAAATGGGCGGAAGAAGACGCGACGCGGGTCCAGGGCAAGGCACGCGAAGCGGCCCTGCTCAAGGCGCGCCGGCAGCGGGAAACGATGGCGGTGGAATGCCCGGCTTGAATTTACTTTCCCGCTGGCTGCTGTTCGGCGAGTGGCGCGCCCACCCGATGCGCGCGCTGCTGGCCGTCGTCGCCATCGCGGTCGGCGTCGCCATGGGCTT
>Ga0265798_10001275_pt1 | contig 39537 bp, 32 predicted proteins | sample P3T30metagenome_FD_192430 | JGI IMG/M metagenome (GOLD analysis project Ga0265798, IMG submission 192430) | Plant litter microbial communities from East Loma Ridge, Irvine, California - P3 T30 | ecosystem: Environmental > Terrestrial > Plant litter > Unclassified | place: USA: California...
GCGAGAATCTGGCGCAGGTGATCGACATCATCGACGCCGACCTGAAAACCAAGTTCGGCATCGCCGCGCCGCGCATCCTGGTCACCGGCCTGAACCCGCACGCGGGCGAGAACGGCTACCTGGGACGTGAGGAAATCGAGGTCATCACCCCGGTGCTGATCGATGCGCGCGCACGCGGCATCGATGCGCGCGGACCGTACCCGGCCGACACCCTGTTCCAGCCCAAGTATCTGCAAGATGCCGACTGCGTGCTGGCGATGTACCACGACCAGGGCCTGCCGGTCCTGAAGCACGCGACCTTCGGGCGCGGCATCAACGTCACCCTCGGCCTGCCCTTTGTCCGCACCTCGGTCGACCACGGCACCGCGCTCGACCTCGCCGTGCAGGGCCTGGGGCTGGCCGACTGCGGCAGCATGATCGAGGCGATCCGCGCCGCCATGCACATGGCGAAATCCCGCCGCGCCTGACGCAACCTACAACAAGAGAATCACATGAAACACGTCGCCCGCAAGCGCTTCGGCCAGAACTTCCTGACCGATAAACTCGTCCTGGACAACATCATCGACGCCATCGCCCCGCAACGCGGCCAGGCGATGGTCGAGATCGGGCCGGGCCTGGCCGCCATGACGGCGCTGCTCCTGAAAAGCCTGGACCACATGCACGTGGTCGAACTCGACCGCGACCTGGTCACGCGCCTGGAAAAAGCCTACCCGCGCGAGAAGCTCACCGTGCATTCGGGCGACGCCCTGAAGTTCGACTTCGGCGCGATCCCGGCGCCGGAAGGGCAGAAGCTGCGCATCGTCGGCAACCTGCCCTACAACATTTCGAGCCCGCTGCTGTTCCACCTGGCCGAGTTCGCGCCGCTGGTGGAAGACCAGCATTTCATGCTGCAGAAGGAAGTCGTCGAGCGCATGGTGGCCGAGCCCGGTACCAAGGCCTACAGCCGCCTGTCGGTGATGTTGCAGTGGCGCTACGACATGTCCCTGATGTTCATCGTCCCGCCCACCGCTTTTGATCCGCCGCCCCAGGTGGAATCGGCGATCGTGCGCATGATCCCGAAACGCAAGATGCTGGAAGTCGACGGCGCCGTGCTGGAAAAAGTGGTGGCCAAGGCCTTTTCGCAGCGGCGCAAGGTGATCCGCAACTGCGTCGCGGGGATGTTTACCGAGGCGCAGCTGGTGGAAGCCGGGATCGATCCAGGCGTTCGTCCGGAAGCGGTCGGGCTCGAACAGTACGTCGCGCTCGCGAATCTGCTCTGATTTCAACCGTCGCTTGAACGCGTGGGCGTCATTCCTGGCATTGCCCGAAATTACCCGCCCACCCTGCGCCCCCCCGACACAAGCGCCAAATCGACGCGCAAAAAAAAGCCCGCGTTTGAAGGCGGGCTTGAAATCCAATTCTTTTCTGAGGAGAGTTGGAGGAGACAGGTTTAGTATGCTGCGTTACAGCATATAAATCCAATTCTCTTTTCGCATATTCATCATACGTTTTCGATATATCAACGCGGAACGCAGGTCACGTTGACGTTGGTGATCTCCGCGTCGCCCATGGTGCCAGCGGCATTTGCCACGGTGCAGAAGCGGCCCACCGGCTGGGTGATCACGGTCACGCTGTAGGTCACGCCATATTGCACCTGGACCGGCAGCGAGTACAGGAAGGGCTTGTCGGCCGTGATCGCCTCAAGGGTCGGCGTGTAGGTGCCGGTATTGCTGCCGTTGGCCAGCACCAGGCCGGTATTGTCCTTGGTCAGGCCGGTGATGGTGCCGCCCACCGGCTTGGCGTTGAGATCGCAGACGATGCGGACGTCGATCGCGGCCAGGCGGCCGGCGGTGTCGCTCAGGCTCGCCGGGGCCAGGTTGCTGGCGCCGCAAGTCTGGTGTGCCGGCGGGGTCTTGATGGTGACGTTGTACACGTCGCCGTACTCGATCTTGTCCGGGAAGGCGAAGCTTACGCTGGTGCCGGTGGCCGGCGGATTGACCGCCAGGTCTTTCCCACCATTGTTTTGCAGCACTAGGCCGCCGTATTGCAGACCTTCCACGGAGCCTTGCACCGTGAATTTGTCGTCGTCGCCGCCGCCGCAGGATGCCAGGGCCAGCGCCAGGACCAGCGCGCCGGCCGGACGAATCAGATTGGACTTCATGGGTGCTCCAGTAATTAAGTGCGGGGACCGCAGGTGACGGCGACGTTGGTGACGTCGTTCGCGCCCATCGTGCCGCTGCCGTTGGCGACGGTGCAGGTCTGGTTGTCGGGCTGGGTCAGGACGTTGACGCCGTAGGGCGCGTCTTCGCTGACATCGGTCAGGGTGAAGCTGGTGGCGCCGGCCGCGACCGCGACCCGGTCCGAGCCGTTGACCAGCACCAGGTTGGCGCCGGTCAGGCCGGTGATGGTGCCCTTGAGCGCGTGCTTCTTGAGGGTGCAGACGATGCGGATGCTGGTCACGTCATAGACCACACGGCCGGTGTTGTAGAACGCTTCGCACTTTTCGGCATTGCTCGGGATGCTGCCCGGCTTGATCTGCACGTTGTAGCTGTCGTCGGTGTCGACCAGGCCAGGGAAATAGAATTCGCCGCTGCCGGTGCCGGTCGGGTTGATCGTGAGCTCGGAACCGCCATTATTGGTCAGGACCAGGCCGGTCTTGGTCACGCCGGAAAACGCGCCGCCCAGCAGCATATTGCCGTCACTGCCGCCGCAGGCGGACAGCGTCAGCGCGCATGCCAGCGCAGCACCGGCACGCAGGTAAGAACTCTTCATAATTTCTCCAAAATCTGACGGGTAGGGCGCGCAAGATGCCGTAGACAAGTGATTTAGGCGACGCGCCTTGACTGATAATCGCCCAACATTTTAGTCCATTTGGCAAGCAGCTGGACGGTTTCCCTTTGTATCACGGTGTAACCACAGATAAACGCGCGGTGCATTCGATTGCTTTCCACGCCAGTGCTCGCTATCCTTGGTTGGACCACTTCCCCGATCCCCATCATGAAACCCGCGCGCCGCCCCTGGCCCAAGGCCGTATTGTTCGACCTCGACGACACCCTGTGGCCGATCGCCCCCGTGATCCTGGAGGCCGAGCAGATCCTGTTCGCCTGGCTGCGCGAACATGCGCCGCGGGTCGCGCAGCAATACACCATCGAGACCTTGCGCCAGGCCCGGCTCGAGCTGCTGGCGCGCCAGCCGAAGTTCCAGCTCGACCTCGGGGCCCTGCGCCGCGCCGGCCTGATCGCCGCCTTCGAGCAGGCCGGCGAGGACGCCGCCAAGGTGGAGCTGGCGATGGCGCAGTTCTTTGCCGCCCGCAATGCGGTGATCCCGTTCGACGACGTGCTGCCCGGCCTGCTGTGGCTGAAGGGCCGGGTGCTGGTCGGCTCGGTCACCAACGGCAATGCCGACCTCCAGACCATCGGCCTGGCGCGTCACTTCGACGCCTCGGTGTCGGCGCCGGCCTTCGGGGTTGCCAAGCCGAATGCGGCGATCTTCCTGGAAGGCTGCCGCCTGCTCGGCGTGGCGCCCGCCGAGGCGGTGTACGTCGGCGACGACCTGCGCCTGGACGTTTCCGGCGCCCAGCGCGCCGGCCTGCGCGCCGTGTGGATGAACCGCACCGCCCAGGTCAACTACCTGCCGGACGAAGTCAAGCCCGACGCCGAGGTGAACAGCCTGGACGGCCTGCTCGACTGGCTCAAGCGCGAGCACGGATGACTGGCGCCCGTGGCGGCGGAACGTGCATAATAGGGAACCACCTCCGCGCTTCGCCACGTCGTGTCATTTAGTTAGCCCGCATGCAACTCGAACCCCGCGCCCAGACCCTGCTCAAAGCCCTCGTCGAGCGCTATATCGCCGACGGCCAGCCAGTCGGCTCGCGCGCGCTCTCGAAGATTTCCGGCCTCGATTTGTCGCCGGCCACGATCCGCAACATCATGGCCGACCTCGAGGAGATGGGCTACGTCGCCAGCCCGCACACCTCGGCCGGCCGCATCCCGACCCCGCGCGGCTACCGCCTGTTCGTCGACACCCTGCTCACCGTCCAGCACCTGGACGAGCATACGGCTGCCGCCCAGAACATGCGCTTGAGCACGCAGCAGCCGCAGAAACTCATCGCCAACGCGGCCCAGATGCTGTCCTCGCTGTCGCAGTTCGCCGGCGTGGTGCAGAGCCCGCGCCGCGAATCGGTGTTCCAGCAGATCGAGTTCCTGCGCCTGTCCGAAAAACGCATCCTGCTGGTAATCGTCGACCCGCGCGGCGACGTCCAGAACCGCCTGCTGCTGACCGAGGCCGACTACACGCCGGCCCAGTTGATCCAGTCGGCCAACTACCTGAACCAGAACTACGCCGGCCTCACCTTCGACGAAGTGCGCACCCGCCTGTCCGGCGAACTGGCCCAGCTGCGCGACGACATGGGCCGCCTGATGCAGGTGGCGGTGGAGGCGGGCAGCGAAGCGATGGCCGAGGGCGACGACATGGTCATCTCCGGCGAGCGCAACCTGCTGCAGGTGTCCGACCTGTCCTCCAACATGAGCTCGCTGCGCCAGATGTTCGACATGTTCGAGCAAAAGACCGGCCTGATGCAGCTGCTCGACATGTCGAGCAAGGCCGGCGGCGTGCAGATCTTCATCGGCGGCGAATCGAAGCTGGTGCCGATGGACGAGATGAGCGTGGTGACGGCGCCGTACGAGGTCAACGGGCGCATTGTGGGAACGCTGGGGGTGATCGGGCCGACGCGGATGGCGTACGAGCGGGTGATTCCGATTGTGGATATTACGGCGAAGTTGTTGTCGAATGCGTTGAGCCACGGGTGAGGTGAGTGGCTGTGGTGGGCAACTTGGATCCCGGCCTTGGCCGGGATGACGGTTTCAAAGATAACGGAGAAATGTTGCTAACTTAGTTCTGATAGTTAGCAGTAGAACCATCATTCCGGCGCAGGCCGGAATCCAATTTCAGCGTGAACGGTGTAAAACTAAGCAAATCACTGCTTCCGCGGACACCCCACCTTCACGCAATTCCCATAAATCGCCAGCGAATGCTCGGCAATCTTGAACCCGCGCTCCACCGCGATCTTGTGCTGGCGCGACTCGATCTCTTCGTCGTAGAACTCTTCCACGTGGCCGCAGTCAAGACAGACGAGGTGGTCGTGGTGGGAACCGGCATTCAATTCATAAATCGCCTTGCCGGTCTCGAAATGGTTGCGGTTCAGCAGGCCGGCCTGTTCGAACTGGGTCAGGACGCGGTAGACGGTGGCCAGGCCGACGTCCATATTGTCGGCCAGCAGAATCTTATAGACATCTTCCGCCGTCAGGTGCCGTACGGCGCTGTTCTGGAAGATTTCCAGGATTTTCAGGCGCGGCAGGGTAGCCTTCAGGCCACTGGCCTTCAGGTCGGTCGGGTTGTTAGTCATGGAAGTTGCTCACGTTTGTTGCTCGTAGTTTGGCATAGTGCTTTATGATATAGCGTTTTGGAGTTCCCGCTCAAACGTTTTGAGGTTACCTATGCATGTCAAACAAGCCGTTCCCCGCCACGGTTTCCGGAAACCGGCAGCCCGGGCAGCCCTGGCCGCGGGCCTCGCTTGCACCCTGATGCTGTCCGGCTGCGCCGCCTGGCGCAACCAGACGCGTCCCGCGCCGCCCGCGAGCACGGACCCGGCCGTCCAGGCCGCCGACGCCGCGAAAGCGACCGCCGCCGCGAATGCCGGCGCCCAGACCGTCCAGGGGACCAAGCTGCAGAAATTCTTCTGGATCTTCTCGCCCTACCGTCCCGACATCCAGCAGGGTAACTTCGTGTCCCAGGAAATGCTGGACCAGCTGAAGGTCGGCCAGAGCCGCGACCAGGTGCGCTTCCTGCTCGGTTCGCCGCTGCTGACCGACGCCTTCCACGCCGACCGCTGGGACTTCCCGTTCTACCTGGCGCGCGGCAACGGCGACCTGACCACCAGCCGCGTCACCATCTACTTCAAGGACGACAAGGTCGAGCGCTTCGAAGGCGGCAACCTGCCGAGCGAGCGCGACTACATCGAACGCATCGCCGGTCCGGCGCGCGCCAGCAAGGCGACGGTCCTGCCACCCAAGGCGCCCGAGCGCAGCGCGGTGACGATCGACGCCAGCAGCAACGGCCCGGCCAGGAACTGATCGGATGAGCATTTTGCGTATTGCCGTCGCCGGCGCCAGCGGCCGCATGGGCCGCATGCTGGTGGAAGCCATTTCGAACGCGCCCGATGCGCGGCTGGCCGGCGCCCTCGACGTGCCCGGCTCGCCCGCCATCGGCCAGGACGCCGGCGCCTTCGCCGGCCAGCCGACCGGAGTGCCGATCGTGTCCGACCTGGCCGAGGCCTTGAAGGATGCCGACGTCCTGATCGACTTCACCCGTCCGGAAGGCACGCTGGAGCACCTCGAATACTGCGCCGCCAACAAGGTGCAGCTGGTGATCGGCACCACCGGTTTCGACGACGCCGGCAAAGCCGCGATCCGCGCGGCCGCCGACAAGGTGGGCATCGTGTTCACACCGAACATGAGCGTGGGCGTGAACGTCACCCTCAAGCTGCTCGAGATGGCGGCGAAGAGCTTCAGCGAAGGCTACGACATCGAGATCGTCGAGGCGCATCACCGCCACAAGGTCGACGCACCGAGCGGCACCGCGCTGAAGATGGGCGAGGTCATCGCCGATGCGATTGGGCGCGACCTGAAGGACTGCGCCGTCTACGGCCGCGAAGGCGTGACCGGCGAACGCGACCCGTCGACCATTGGTTTTGCCACCGTGCGCGGCGGCGACGTGGTGGGCGACCACACCGTCATGTTCCTCGGCACCGGCGAGCGGATCGAGATCAGCCACAAATCCAGCAGCCGCGTCACCTACGCCCACGGCGCCCTGCGCGCCGCCCGCTTCCTGGCGGGTAAGCCGAATGGCTTGTTCGGCATGGATGACGTGCTGGGGCTGAACTGATCATGGCGACCGTCCAGCTGAACGGCGCCGCCATCGTCGACGAAGCGGCCTTCCACGCCGAATCGCGCCGCGCCTTCGGCTTTCCGGAATCGTATGCGGGCTCGATCGACGCCTGGGTGGATTGCATGAGCTACCTGCGCGACGACGAGAACATGACGAAGTTCCAGCTCAAGCCGAACGAAGTGCTGGAGATCGTCATCGCCGATGCCGAAAAGATGAAGGCGGCGGTGCCCGAGCTGCTGGAAGAACTCAGCTTCTGCGTCGGCGGTATCAATGAGCGCTACGAGGATTACGGCGAGAAGCCGGCGCTCAAGCTGACGCTGCGCTAGGCGCGCCTTTGCCGCCTCGACGACCGCCATCCCTGTTCCTGCAGGCATGGCGGTTTTTCATTATCCGGCGCACATCACCCTTTCGCCGCAGTGCAAAATGAACCAGTATAATGTCCGGTTCCACCCTCATTACGTCTGCAGATCATGCAAGAAAAATATAGTCCAGCCGAAGTCGAACAGGCCGCCCAGGCCTACTGGAAGTCGATCGACGCCTACAAGGCCGTCGAACACGACCCGCGTTTCCCGAAAGGCAAGTACTACGCCTGCTCGATGCTGCCTTACCCGTCGGGCAAGCTGCACATGGGTCACGTGCGCAACTATACGATCAATGACGTGATGTACCGCTACCTGCGGATGAACGGCTACAACGTGCTGATGCCGATGGGCTGGGACGCCTTCGGCATGCCGGCCGAGAACGCGGCAATGGCCAACAACGTGCCGCCCGCGGAGTGGACCTACTCGAACATCGCCCACATGCGCGGCCAGATGGAGTCGATGGGCCTGGCGATCGACTGGTCGCGCGAGATGACCGCCTGCAAGCCGGACTACTACAAATGGAACCAGTGGATGTTCCTCAAGATGCTCGAAAAGGGCATCATCTATCAAAAAACCGGCACCGTGAACTGGGACCCGGTGGACCAGACCGTGCTGGCCAACGAACAGGTGGTGGACGGCCGCGGCTGGCGTTCCGGCGCGCCGATCGAGAAGCGCGAAATCCCGATGTACTACGTGCGCATCACCGACTACGCGGACGAGCTGCTGGACTACGTCGACAACAAGCTGCCGGGCTGGCCGGAGCGCGTGCGCATCATGCAGGCCAACTGGATCGGCAAGTCGACCGGCGTGCGCTTCGCCTTCCCGCACCAGATCGCGGACGCAAAGGGTGAGTTGATCAACGACGGCAAGCTCTACGTCTTCACCACCCGCGCCGACACCATCATGGGCGTGACGTTCTGCGCCGTCGCGGCCGAGCACCCGCTGGCCCAGCACGCCGCGCAGCACAACCCGGTCCTGCAAGCCTTCATCGCCGAGTGCAAGCTCGGTTCCGTCATCGAAGCCGACATGGCGACGATGGAGAAGAAGGGCATGCCGACTGGCCTGAACGTCACGCACCCGGTCACCGGCGAACAGATCCCGGTCTGGGTCGGCAACTACGTCCTCATGACCTACGGCGACGGCGCCGTGATGGGCGTGCCGGCGCACGACGAGCGCGACTTCGGCTTCGCCACCAAGTACGGCCTGCCGATCAAGCAGGTCGTCGCCGTCGAAGGCCAGACCTTCTCGCTGGAAGGCTGGCAGGAGTGGTACGGCGACAAGGAGCAGGGCACCACCATCAACTCCGGCAAGTACGACGGACTGGATTACATCGCCGCCGTCAACGCGGTGGCCGGCGACCTGGCAAGCCAGGAGCTGGGCGACAAGAAGGTCACCTTCCGCCTGCGCGACTGGGGCATCTCGCGCCAGCGCTACTGGGGCACCCCGATCCCGATGATCCACTGCGGCGACTGCGGCGCCGTGCCCGTGCCTGAAAAAGACCTGCCGGTCGTGCTGCCCGAGCACCTGGTCCCGGACGGCAGCGGCAACCCGCTGAACAAGGACGAAGCCTTCCTCAAGTGCGACTGCCCGAAATGCGGCAAGCCGGCGCGCCGCGAGACCGACACGATGGACACCTTCATCGATTCGTCCTGGTACTACATGCGCTATACCTCGCCGGGCTCGAACGAGAAGATGGTCGACGAGCGCAACGACTACTGGATGCCGATGGACCAGTACATCGGCGGCATCGAGCACGCCGTCATGCACTTGCTGTACGCGCGCTTCTGGACCAAGGTGATGCGCGACTTCGGCCTGGTGAAGTTCGACGAGCCCTTCGTCAACCTGCTGACCCAGGGAATGGTGCTGAACGAGACCTACTTCCGCAAGGACCCGGCGGACGAGCACAAACGCACCTGGTTCAACCCGGCCGACGTCGAACTGACTTTTGATGACAAGGGTCGTCCGCAAAGCGCCGTGCTCAAGCTTGACGGCCAGCCGGTGGAACTGGGCGGCACCGAGAAGATGTCGAAGTCGAAGAACAACGGCATCGACCCGGCAGCCCAGATCGAGCAGTACGGCGCGGATACCGCACGCCTGTTCACCATGTTCGCTTCGCCGCCGGAACAGACCCTGGAATGGTCGAACAGCGGCGTCGAAGGCGCGAGCCGCTTCCTGCGCCGCGTCTGGGCCTACGGTTACGCGCAGCGCGAACGCATTGCCGCCGCCCTGGCCGGCCAGCAGCAAGGTGCTCCGGGCGGCGCTCCGCCGGGCGGCGCACCGCTGGACGATGCACAGAAGACCCTGCGCCGCGAAGTGCACAAGGTGCTGCAGCAGGCCGACTATGACCTCAAGCGCATCCAGTACAACACGGTGGTTTCGGCCTGCATGAAGATGCTCAATACCCTGGAGTCGGCGAAGCTGGCCGAGGGTCGGTCCGCCGGTGCGGTCGCGAGCGACGCCGTGATCGCCGAAGGCTTCTCGATCTTCCTGCGCTTGCTGAACCCGGTGGCGCCGCACATCACCCACGCGCTGTGGTCCGACCTCGGTTACGCCGCCGTCTACGGCGACATCCTCAACGTGCAGTGGCCGGAAGTCGACGCGACCGCACTGGAACAGTCCGAGATCGAGATGATGATCCAGGTGAACGGCAAGCTGCGCGGTTCCGTGAAGGTGGCCAAGGACGCCGACAAGGCCAGCATCGAAGCCGCCGCGCTGGCCGAGGAATCGGTCCAGAAGTTCATCGAGGGCACGCCGAAGAAGGTGATCGTGGTCCCCGGTAAACTCGTCAACATCGTGGTGTAAGCATGAAGACCACCGTGGTGCGAGTAGTTGCCGCGTTGGCCCTGGCCGCGACCGTCGCCGGTTGCGGCTTCCAGCTGCGCGGTTCGAGCGGCCAGTACAACATGCCCTTCCAGAGCATCTACCTGGCCTTCCCCGAAACTTCGCCGCTGGGCACGGAGCTCAAGCGCAACCTGCGCGCGGGCGACGCCGTGCGCATCGAGAACGATGCTTCCAGGGCGCAGGCGCTGTTCGACGTGCTGGGCGAAACGCGCGGCAAATCGGTCCTGTCGCTGAACAGCCTGGGCCGGGTGCGCGAGTATGCGCTCAGCTACACGCTGGTGTTCCGCGTGCGCGACGCCAACAACAAGGAACTGCTGGGCCCCACCGAGATCACCCTGCGCCGCAACATCGCCTTCGACGAGTCGCAGGTGCTGGCCAAGGAATCGGAAGAGGCGCTGCTGTACCGCGACATGCAGTCGGACCTGGTGCAGCAGATCCTGCGCCGCCTGGCTGCGATCAAACCCGCTGCATGAGACTAAGTAATGCAACTGCGGCCTGAGGCCCTCGAGGGCCACCTGGCCAAGGGCCTCGCGCCCTTGTACGTGATCACCAGCGATGAGCACCTGCTCGCGCTGGAAGCGGCCGACCGCATCCGCAAGACCGCGCGCGCGCAGGGCTACACCGAGCGCGACGTGCTGACGGTCGAGCGCAGCTTCAAGTGGGGCGAGCTGCTGGCGGCGAACCAGGCCATGTCGCTGTTCGGCGACAAGAAGCTGATCGAGCTGCGCATCCCGGGCGGTAAACCGGGCAAGGACGGCAGCGCCGCGCTGCAGAGCTATGCCAAGGACCTCAGCCCCGACAACCTGACGCTCATCACCCTGCCGAAGCTGGACTGGCAGACCGCGAAGGCGGCGTGGGTGACGACGCTGCAGCAGGCCGCGGTCTACATCGAGATCCCGAACGTGGAGCGCGCCCAGCTGCCGAACTGGATCGGCATGCGTCTCTCCGCGCAAGGGCAGGGCGCCGAGCGCCAGAGCCTGGACTTCATCGCCGACCGGGTCGAAGGCAACCTGCTGGCGGCGCACCAGGAAATCCAGAAACTGGGCCTGCTGTACGAGCCGGGCAAGCTGACGTACGAGCAGGTGCACGACGCGGTGCTGAACGTGGCGCGCTACGACGTGTTCAAGCTGTCGGAAGCCATGCTGGGCGGCGACGCGGCGCGCCTGGCGCGCATGCTCGACGGCCTGAAGGGCGAGGGCGAGGCGCTGCCGCTGGTGCTGTGGGCCGTCAGTGAAGAAATCCGCACGCTGCTAAAATTGAAATCCGGGATGGCGCAGGGCCGGCCGCTGGGCGCGCTGCTGAAGGAACACCGGATCTGGGGTCCGCGCGAGCGGATGATGGAACCGGCGCTCAGGCGCGTGTCGCTGGCCACGCTGGAAGCGGCGTTGCAGGAGGCGGCGCAGGTGGACTGGATGGTCAAGGGGCTGCGCGCGAAGGCGTTTGCAGGCGATGCCTGGGATGCGATGCTGCAGCTGGCCTTGCGGGTAGCGCGGTAAACATTGGCGGTTCCCGGGCCGATCGAATCACGAAACCCACGACGGGAACGACGATGGATATCACTGAACACATGCATGCGATGGGCCGCAAGGCGCGGGCCGCTTCGCGGGCGATGGCGCGCGCCGACGGCGCGACGCGCAACCGCGCGCTGCTGCTGATCGCGGACGCGATCGAGCGGGATGCCGATGCGCTGCGCGCGGCGAACAAGGAAGACATGGAAGCCGCGCGTGCGGGCGGGCTGGAACCGGCCCTGCTCGACCGCCTGCTGCTGTCCGACGGCGCCATCCAGACCATGGTCGAAGGACTGCGCCAGATCGTCACCTTGCCCGACCCGGTCGGCGAAATCACCAACATGAAATCGCGCCCGAGCGGCATCCAGGTCGGGCAGATGCGGGTGCCGCTGGGCGTCATCGGCATCATCTACGAAGCGCGTCCGAACGTGACGGTCGATGCGGCCGGCCTGTGCATCAAGAGCGGCAATGCAGCCATCCTGCGCGGCGGTTCCGAGGCCATTCACTGCAACCGCGCGCTGGCGAAGCTGGTGAGCGAAGGCTTGAGCGGCGCCGGCCTGCCGCTGGATGCGGTGCAGGTGGTCGACACGACCGACCGCGCCGCCGTGGGCGCCCTGATTACGATGCCGCAGTTCGTGGACGTGATCGTCCCGCGCGGCGGCAAGGGACTGATCGCGCGCCTGATGGGCGAAGCGACGGTCCCGATGATCAAGCACCTGGACGGCATCTGCCACGTCTACATCGACGACAAGGCCGACCTCGCGAAGGCGCTGCCGGTCGCGTTCAACGCCAAGTGCCACCGCTACGGCACCTGCAACACGATGGAGACGCTCTTGGTGTCGCGCGCCATCGCGCCGACGGTGCTGCCGCAGCTGGCTGCCCTGTACGCGGAAAAGCAGGTCGAGCTGCGCGCCGACCACGAGGCGCATGCGATCCTGGCCGGCTATCCGTACCTGAAAGAAGCGACGGAGCAGGACTGGGCCACCGAATACCTTGCGCCGATCCTGGCGATCCGCGTGGTGGAGGGGCTGGACGGAGCGATCGACCATATCAACACCTGGTCGTCGAAGCACACCGAATCCATCGTCACCGAAGACTACAGCGCCGCGCTGCGCTTCCTGCGTGAAGTCGATTCGGCTTCGGTGATGGTGAACGCCTCGACCCGCTTCGCCGACGGCTTCGAATACGGCCTGGGCGCCGAGATCGGCATCTCGAACGACAAGCTGCACGCGCGCGGGCCGGTCGGGCTGGAAGGACTCACCTCGCTGAAGTACGTCGTGTTCGGTCACGGCGAAATCCGTCAATAAGAGATAAGGAACCGCATGTACCTCTGGATCAAGGCCCTGCACATCGTCTTCATCGCCTCCTGGTTCGCCGGGCTGTTCTACCTGCCGCGCATCTATGTGAACCTGGCGCAGGAAAGCAATCCCGCCGTTACCGAACGCTTGCTGGGCATGGCGCGCCGGCTGTTCCGGTTCACCACCATCCTGGCGGTGCCGGCGCTGGTGCTGGGGATCTGGCTGTGGCTGGGCTACGGGATCCGGGGTGGCTGGCTGCACGCGAAACTGGCGCTGGTGATTCTGGTGATTGGCTATCATCACGCGTGCGGGTCGCTGCTGAAGAAATTCGAGCGCGGCGTGAATACGCGTAGTCATAAGTGGTTCCGTTACTTCAATGAAGTGCCGGTGCTGCTGCTGCTGGCGATCGTCATTCTGGTCGTCGTCAAACCGTTTTAAGTACTTAGCTCCAAAACCAGTAGTTAGTTTTAAAACCGTCGTTCCGGCCTGCGCCGGAACGACGGTCTCACGGTTATCGGTGCAAGCCGGTAACGCGTAACTCATCAGTTTTTTTAACGGACAAAGGGTACCCCTCATGGCCTCATATTTTTGCCCATGCCCGCGCGGCATGGAAGCGGCGCTGGCCGAAGAACTGGGCGAGATCGCCCAGCAAAGCACCACGATGCGCGTGCACAACCAGGTGCCGGGCGGCGTGCACTGCTCCGGCTCGATGGTCGACGCCTACCGCATCAACCTGCACTCGCGCATCGCCTCCCGCGTGCTGATGCGCATGGGACAGCGCAGCTACAACAACGAGAACGACATCTACGACCTGGTGCTCGAGCAGCCCTGGGAAGACTGGTTCGGCGTGGACCACACGATCCGCGTGGACGTCACCGCAGTGAAGTCGCCGCTGAAAAGCCTCGAATTCACCACCCTGAAAATCAAGGATGCCATCTGCGACCGCTTCCGCGACCAGTTCAACAAGCGCCCGTCGGTGAACACGCGCGAGCCGGACATGCGCATCGTGGGTTTTCTGGACCAGCGCAACTTCATCATCTACCTCGACACTTCGGGCGAAGCGCTGTTCAAGCGCGGCTGGCGTGAAGAGACCGGCGACGCGCCGCTGCGCGAGAACCTCGCGGCCGGCATGCTGCGCGTGGCCGGCTGGAAGCCGGGCGTGCCGCTGTTCGACCCGATGTGCGGTTCCGGCACCATCCTGGTCGAAGCCGCGCAAATGGTGCAGGGCATTCCGCCAGGCGCGCGCCGCCGCTTCGCCTTTGAACAATTCGCCGATTTCGACCGCGAAGCCTGGGCCGCACTGAAAGCCGAGATCAAGCCGAACCCGCTGCCGAGCGAACCGACCATCTTCGGCTCCGACATCTCGGGCGACATGGTCGCCATGACCCGCCATAATCTGAAAATCGCCGGCATCCTGTTCGACGTGCCCCTGAAGCAGATCGAAGCCCAGCACGTGTCGCCGCCCGTCGCGGGCCCCGGCATCCTGCTCACCAATCCTCCCTACGGCGAGCGGATCGGCGTGCGCGGCGACTCCACCGTGCCGCAGGACGAGATGGCGGTCTCCTTTTATTCGGTGCTGGGCACCACGCTCAAGCAGCGCTTCGCCGGCTGGACCGCCTTCCTGTTCACGGCCGACCTGCAGCTGCCCAAGCTGCTGCGCCTGAAGGAAGCGCGCAAGACCCCGTTCTTCAACGGCGCGCTCGAATGCCGCCTGTTCCGCTTCGACATGGTGGCCGGTTTCAACCGCCGCGAGGAAGCCAAACCCAAACAGGACCAATAAACCACGATGCTGCCGCCGAGCGAACCCGACGACCTGCCCAAGGACCCGGTCACGCCGGTCCCGCTGCCCACGCCCCACAAGATCGCGATGCTGTCGGCCGGCGGCCTGGCCACCCTGCTGGCCATGCTGTCGATGCTGGGGCCATTCTCGATCGACGCCTACCTGCCGGCCTTCCCGCAGATCCGTGCCGATCTCGGCGCCACGCCGATCGAGGTCCAGCAGACCCTGACCGCCTACATGCTGGCCTTCGCCGGCATGTCGCTGTGGCACGGCGCGCTGTCGGACGCGTTCGGGCGGCGCAACGTGGTTCTCATTGCATTGGTGGTGTTCGCAATCGGCACCTTCGGCTGCGCGGCGGCGAACTCGGTGCATTATCTGTGGGTGTTCCGCATCATGCAGGGCGTGTCGGCGGGGGCGGGCGTGGTGGTGGGACGCGCCATCATCCGCGACCTGTATTCGGATGCGGCGGCGGCGCGCCTGCTGTCGATGGTCACCATGATCTTCTCGATCGCGCCGGCGCTGGCGCCAGTGCTGGGCGGCTGGATCGTCATGTGGTTCGACTGGCGCGCGATCTTCCTGGCGCTGTGCATCTATACGGTGGGCCTGGGCTGGTTCTCCTGGAAGCACCTGCCCGAGACCGTGCCGCCCGAAAAACGCCAGCCGTTCAACCCGCGCTTCCTGGCGCAGAGCTACGGCGCCATCTTCGGTTCCTTCCTGTTCCACATGAAGGCGGGCGTGGTGGCGCTGAACTTCGCCGGCCTGTTCCTGTACATCGCGTCGGCGCCGGTGATGCTGCCCGAGCACCTGGGCCTCGGCCCTTCGCAGTTCGCCTGGCTGTTCGTGCCGACCGTGAGCGGCATTTTCCTCGGTGCGCTGGCGGCCAACCGCATGGCGGGCAAGCTGACGTTTGCGCGCCAGATCCGGGTCGGCTTCTTCTTCATGCTGGGAGCGGTGACCTTCAACGTGCTGTACCACAGCTTCCTGCCGCCGGCACTGCCGTGGAGCGTGCTGCACATGTTCTTCTTCACCTTCGGCAGCTCCATCATCGCGCCGGGCGCGACCCTGATGGCGCTCGACCTGTTCCCGCACATCCGCGGCACGGTGGCCTCCTGCCAGTCGTTCGTGACGACCCTGGCCGGCGCCATCGTGGCCGGCGTGATCTCGCCGATGCTGTCGCATTCGGTGCTGGCGCTGGCCCTCGGCCAGGCCGGCTTCACCCTGCTGTCGATCGCGCTGTGGGCAACTGCACGTCGGTATCGCCGCAGCCAGATTCGCGACGGAAAACAGCTGCCTTAACTTCGTGAAATATTATTTCAAATATATTTACAATTCGGTATATTATTTCACGCGCTTTGACAAGCTGTGTTCTCTCGTTAAAAATTTAGAGCGACTACTCGGCAACACTTTTAATCGAAAGTATTGTTCCCGATCAGAAATGTCTATATGCTAAGATAAGTTTTTCGTGCCCTGAACAAACATACAAAGCTTGTTTTAATCGCACGATGAGTAACAAACACCTTGTGGCAACCCGTCCTGGGAAGCTTCGGACAACCCTCGCAACCTCGTAAAAGCGGCCGCTTTGAGATCATGCAACAATCGGACCAGGATATCCGCAATCGCCTATTGATTGCCCGTCTGCCGGCCATGCCGCAGATCCTCGTGCGTCTGATCGAGCACCTGCAGGCCGACGACCTCGGCATGCCCGAACTGGCCGCCCTGATCTCGAAGGATGCCGGCATGACCGGCAAGCTGCTCGCGGTCGCCAACAGCTCGGCCTACCAGCGCCACCACCGCAACGTCAATCTCGAACAGTCGCTGGTCGCCCTCGGCACCGACATGATCAAGACCCTGGTCATCAGCGATTCGGTGTTCCAGACCTTTAATAACTTCCCGCATTCCGGCAGCACCGACCTGCGCGCCTTCTGGAAGAATTCGCTGGCCGCCGCCGTGATCGCGAAAGAGGTGGCGCGCCTGATCGAGTACCCGCACGTGGAAGAAGCCTATCTGGCCGGCCTGCTGCACAACGTCGGGCGCCTGGCCCTGCTGGCTACCGCGCCGAAAGAGTACGCCTACAACTTCACCGCGCGCGACGACGAGGACCTGTGCGCGGTCGAGCAGCGCACCCTGCAGATCACCCACACCGAAGCGGGCGCCTGGCTGATCGAACGCTGGCAGCTTGATTCCTTCCTGGCCGACGCGGTGCTGTACCACCACGAGCCGAGCGAGCGCCTGGAATCGGCCCATCCGCTGATCCGCATCGTGCGCCTGGCTCACGTACTGTCCGCCCATCCGCAGGACGAGCCGGCGGTACGCGAGGCCGCGGGCCTGTGCGGCGTCGATGCCGGGCAGGTCGCCGCGCTGCTCGAAGGCGCCTCGCGCCAGGTCGACAAGGCCGCCGCGCACCTCGGCATCGACCTGACTGGCGCCGAAGATATTCCCGCGCCGCCGGCTTATGCGCCGCCCAGCCTCGACCCGGTGCAGCAGCGCCTGTCGGAAGAAGTGCGCAACCTGGTGCTGGTCTCGGAAGTGGGCCAGAGCTTCGCGCGCCAGCAGGGAGAAAGCGGCCTGCTGGAAGCGATGACGCGCTCGGCGCGCATCCTGTTCGACTTCGGTAACGCGGTGGTCCTGCTCGAGAACCCGACCGGCCACGCGCTGGTGGGCGCGCCGGCCCACGGCACCCAGCGCATCGCCGAGTTCGCCGTGCCGCTGGCGCGCGGCGGCCCGATCGCCAAGAGCGCGCTGGAACGCCGTCCGGCCTTCATCGCACGCGAGTCCGCCGGCAACGCGCTCGGCCTGGCCGAGGAACAGCTGTTGCGCATGCTCGGCACCGACTCCCTGGTCTGTGTGCCGCTGGTCGCCGGCGCGCGCTGCCTCGGGGTGCTGATCGGCGGCGTCGCCGCCTGGCAGCTGCCGCATTGCGAGCGCCGCGCGCGCTTCATGCAGTCCTTCGGCGCCCAGGCGGCGGCGGCGCTGGAAGCCATGCTGGCCGAACGCGGCCACACAAGGAGACAGCTCGCGCACGTGGCCGACGAATACCGCGAAGCCTCGCGCCGCGTGGTGCATGAAGTGAACAATCCGCTGTCGATCATCAAGAATTACCTGAGTGTCCTCGACAGCAAGCTGGCGCGCCAGGAACCGGTGGCGAGCGAGATGTCGATCCTGAACGAAGAGATCGACCGCGTCGGCCAACTGGTGTCCAGCCTGGCCGACTTGAAACCGGTGGACAGCGGCCCGCGTCCGACCGACGTGGCCAAGGTGGTCGACGAGGTACAGCGCCTGTTCCGCAGCGCCGGCTTTGTGCCCGCTTCGGTCGAGATCGCGGTCACCATGCACGAGGAAGCGACCCGCATCGAGGGCGACGCCGATGTGCTCAAGCAGATCCTGGTGAACCTGGTGAAGAACGCCATCGAGGCCCTCACCAGCAGCGGTGGCCGCATCGAGATCGTCAACCGCGGCCACGTGAACCGCGAGCGCCAGCTCTACCTGGAGCTGGTCGTCAGCGACAACGGCCCCGGCCTGTCGCGCGAGGTGCTGGCCCACCTGTTCTCGCCGGTGAAGAGCACCAAGGACGGCGCCCACCACGGCCTCGGCCTGTCGATCGTGCACAGCCTGGTCAAGAAGCTGGGAGGCCACATCGCCTGCCGCAGCAGCCGCACCGGCACCGCCTTTGAAATTCTCCTGCCGGCGTGGACTGGCTCCGGCGCCGGCGCTGCCGTCGCACTGCCGGCGCGCGCGCTCGGCTCCGCATAGAGTCATGATGAACCCGCACAACGCCATGCTGCCCGGCGAACCGATTCCTGCATCCGCTCCCTTTGCCTCGACCCTCGACGTCGACAACCAGCCGCGCCTGCTGCTGGTGGACGACGAGCCGCGCCTGCTGTCTTCGCTCTACGAGCTGCTGAAGGGCCGCGGCTACCAGCTCACCACGGCGAGTTCCGGCAGCGAAGCGCTGGCCCATCTGTCGCGCCTGCGCTTCGACCTGGTCCTGCTCGACCTGCGCCTGCCCGACATCGGCGGCCACGAGATCATGGACTTCATCAACGAGCGCGGCATCAACGCCGACGTGATCGTGATGAGCGGCGAGGTCGGCATCGACGCGGCCATCGGGGCCCTGAAGCGCGGCGCCTACGACTACCTGCGCAAACCCTACGCGCGCGAAGAGCTGCTCAACACGGTGACCAATGCGCTCAAGGGCCGCCGCCTGACGCTGGAAAACCAGCGCATGGCGAACCAGCTCGAGAACTCCGAGAAGATGTACCGGTATCTGGTCGACTCCTCGCCCGACATCATCTACACCCTGAACCACGAAGGCCGCTTCACGTTTGTCAACGACCGCGCCTACCAGCTGCTCGGCTACTCGCGCGACGAACTGATCGGCCAGCATTATTCGCTGCTGGTACACGACGAAGACCTTGAGCGCGCGCGCTACGTGTTCAACGAGCGCCGTGTCGACGAACGCGCCTCGCGCAACGTCGAGCTGCGCCTGAAATGCCGCGGCGGGAACAGCCAGGACCGCACCTTCAACACCACCCTGATGACGATCTCGCTGAACGCGATCGGCATGCACGTGCCGGACCAGGAAGTCAGGAAGCTCGAGTTCTTCGGCACCTACGGCGTGGCGCGCGACATCACCGACCGCAAGCGTGCGGAAGAGGTGATCTCCTACCAGGCCTACCACGACATCCTGACCGACCTGCCGAACCGCATCCTGTTCAAGGACCGTCTCGGCCTCGCAGTCATCCAGGCCAAGCGCAAGCAGACCGAATTGGCGGTGATGTTCATCGACCTGGACCGCTTCAAGCTGGTCAACGACACCTTAGGACACGTCAAAGGCGACGAGCTGCTGCAGCTGGCCGCGACCCGCCTGAAAGCCTGCCTGCGCAAGGGCGACACCTTGGCGCGCCAGGGCGGCGACGAATTCACCATCGTGCTGCCCGAGCTGCGCGACCGTGACGACGCTAGAGTCATCGCCGACAAATTCCTCGAGACCCTGCAGGAACCGTTCGACCTTGATGGCCACGAAGTGCACATCTCGGCCTCGATCGGCATCGCGATCTACCCGACCGACGGTGAATCGATCGACGAGCTGCTGCGCCACGCCGACATCGCCATGTACCAGGTCAAGGCGCAGGGCAAGAACGGCCACAGCTTCTACCATACGTCGATGCTGGACGTGTCGCACCAGAAGATCGCCCTCGAGCAGGCGCTGCGCCGCGCACTCGAGCAGGACGAGCTGGAGATGTACTACCAGCCGCAGATCGACGCGCTCACCGGCCGCATCGTCGGCGCCGAAGCGCTGATGCGCTGGAACCACCCGACCCGCGGCTTGCTGTCGGCCGGCGAGTTCCTGCCCTTCGCCGAAGAGAACGGCCTGATGCTGCCGATTTCGGACTGGATGATCGGCGCCCTGTGCCGCGATATGCTGCAGTGGAACGCGGCCGGCACCGACCACGTGCGCCTGTCGCTGAACCTGTCGCCGCAATACCTGGACCGCGGCGACTTTTTCGAGAAGATGCGCAACGCGCTGGTGCGCTACGGGATCGCCCCGAGCCAGATCGAAGTCGAGATCACCGAGAACATCTGCATCCGCAACCCGCAGTACGCGATCGAGCAGCTCAACAAGCTGTGCCAGCTCGGCGTGTCGGTCGCGATCGACGACTTCGGCACCGGTTACTCGTCGCTGTCCTACCTGCACCGCTTCCCGATCCACACCGTGAAGATCGACCAGTCCTTCGTCAAGGAGATCCACGAGGAGGGCGGCCACTACCCCGTGATCCTGGCGATCATCTCGATCGCGCGCGGACTTGGCCTGAACCTGATCGCGGAAGGCGTGGAGACCGAGGAGCAGGCGCGCTACCTGCGCTCGAACGGCTGCATGACGATGCAGGGCTACCTCTACTATCGTCCGATCCCGCTGGGCGAATTCATGAAGTCGCTGCGCACCCAGCCGACCCTGTTCGGCCTGCGCGCCATCCAGGCCTGACCCAGGTCATGCTCGACATGCCCGGCCAGCCCAATGAACCGGCGACCCGCCATACCGCGGAATACCTGCGCGTAAAAGGCCTGGCCGAGCGTGGCGTGGCCACCGCCCAGCACAGCCTGGGCTTCATGTACGCCAGCGGCCAGGGCGTGGCGCGCAGCTACGAGATGGCGGTGGCCTGGTACCGCATGGCCGCGGCCAGCGGCCTCGAACTGGCCCAGTACAACCTCGGCGTGATGTACCAGAAGGGCCAGGGCGTGGCCCAGGACTACGGCCAGGCCGCCTACTGGTACCGGCGCGCGGCCGAACAGGGCTATGCGCCGGCCCAGTACAACCTGGGCTGGCTGTACGCCAAGGGGCAGGGCGTGCCGACCGACGTGGCGCAGGCGCTGCACTGGTTCGGCCAGGCCGCCGAACAGGGTGAACCCGGCGCCCAGCACAACCTCGGCATGATGTACGAGACCGGCAAGGGCGTGCCGCAGGACGTCGAGCAGGCCGCGCACTGGTACCGCCGCGCGGCCGAGCAGGGTTATGCGCGCTCGCAGTTCAGCCTTGCCCTGCGCAGCAGCGGCGAAGCGGCGGTCGATTGGTTCCGCCAGGCCGCCGAGCAGGGCTATGCGCCGGCCCAGTTCAACCTCGGCCTGCGCTACGACAAGGGCCAGGACCTGCCCCAGGACAGCGCCCGCGCCATTGCCTGGTACGAGCGCGCCGCGAACCAGGGCCACGCCAGCTCGCAGTTCAACCTGGCGCTGATCCATGACAGCGGCCACGGCGTGCCGCGCAACGAGGCGCTGGCCTTCGACTGGTTCCGGCGCGCCGCAAGCCAGGGCCACGCAGGCGCCCAGGACACGCTCGGCCTGCGCTACGAACACGGCCAGGGCGTCGAACGCGACCCGGCGCAAGCGGCGCATTGGTACCGCGAAGCGGCCGGGCAGGGCATGCCGGCGGCGCAGTACCATCTGGCCCAGTTGATCGACGCCGGAAACGGTGTCCCGCAAGACCTGGAGGAAGCCGCGCAGTGGTATCGCAAGGCCGCCGAGCAGGGCCACCTGCGCGCCCAGTTCGACCTCGGCCTGCGTTACGAGGCCGGCACCGGCGTGGCGCGCGACGAGACGCAGGCGCTCGACTGGTACCGGCGCGCCGCCGGCCAGGACTACGCGCCGGCCCAGTACACCGTCGGCGTCCTGATCGACCGCCTCGAGCACGGCAACCCGATGGAAGCCACCGACTGGTTCCACAAGGCGGCCGAACAGGGCCACGCCCTGGCCCAGTTCGAGCTGGGCCTGCGCCACGACTGCGGCAAGGGCGTCGAACGCGATTACGAAGCGGCCCACTTCTGGTACCTGTGCGCGGCGCGCCAGGGCCATGCGCGCGCCCAGTTCAATCTCGGCGTGATGTATTCGGCCGGGCAGGGCGTGCAGCGCGACCTGGTGCAGGCGTATGCCTGGCTGCAGCGCGCGGGCGGGGCCGGCGTGGACGCCGCATCCGGCTATCTCAAGAAAGTCACGGCGCGCATGGAGCCGCAGTTATTGGCGCAGGCGCAGGCGTTTTCCTGAAGCGCGTGGCGCATGCATATCAGGAAACAAACTCGCAACAAACCGCCTGCCCAGGCACCTAGCGTGGACTTGATGTTTCCTGTAGGGTAATCAGCTGTGCCGACCGCGCGTTCGACCAGCGAAGCGTGGACCGGACCACCTACAATAACTAGTCCACGAGAGCCATGAAAAAACTCGCCGTCCCCTTCCTGCTCGGCCTCGCCGCCTTCGCAGCCCTGCCTTCGCAGGCCGCCGCACCCGCCGCCAAGTCCACCGTCTTCGACCGCGCCGCCTACAGCATCAATCACAAGAAATTTGTGCTGCCCAACGGCCTGACCCTGCTGGTCCACACCGACACCAGCGTGCCGGTCGTCGGCGTGAACATGTGGTACCACGTCGGTTCGCGCAACGAGAAGCGCGGCAAGACCGGCTTCGCCCACCTGTTCGAGCACTTTTTCTTCAACGGCTCCGAGAACTACCCGCACGGCTTCCGCGAAGCGATGGACGACCTGGGCGCGAACAACCGCAACGGCACCACCAACACCGACCGCACCAACTTCTTCGAAGACGTGCCGGTGTCGGCGCTGGAGCGCACCCTGTTCCTGGAATCGGACCGCATGGGCTTCCTCGGCAACTACATCTCGAAGGAGATGCTGGAGCGCGAGCGCGGCGTGGTCTCGAACGAGAAGCGCCAGGGCGAGAACCAGCCGTATGGCCGCGTGCGCATGGAAATCTCGGCCAAGATGTACCCGTACTCGCACCCGTATTCGTGGTCGACGATCGGCTACATGGAAGACCTGCAGGCCGCCTCGCTGGAGGACATCAAGGAGTGGTACCGCACCTATTATGGCCCGAACAATGCGGTGATCTCGCTGGCCGGCGACATCACGCCGGAGCGCGCCTATGAGCTGGTCAACAAGTACTTCGGCGCGATCCCGCCGGGCCCACCACTGCCGCGTACCGAAAAATGGATCCCGCAACTCGACCGCAACATCCGCGACGAGATGGAAGACCATGTGCCGCAGGTGCGGATCTACCGCAGCTGGCACGTGGCGTCGTGGAAGGATGACGACGCACAGCGCCTGAACCTGCTGGCGGGCGTGCTGGCCGGCTCGAAGAGCGCGCGCCTGGACAAGCGCCTGGTGTACGAGAAGGGCCTGGCCACCAGCGTCAGCGCCGGCATCAACGATGCGGAACTGAGCGGCACCTTCACCATGACCGCCACCGTCAAGCAGGGCGCCGACCCGATGGAAGTCGAGCGCGAGATGGAACGCGTGCTGGCCGAGCTGCTGGAAAAAGGCCCGACCGAAGCGGAACTGAAACGCGTGAAGACCAGCGAACTGGCCGGCTTCGCGCGCAGCGTCGAGCGCCTGGGCGGCATGGGCGGCCGTTCCGACGTGCTGGCCGAAAGCCAGACCTACGGCGGCGATCCGGACGCCTACCTCGACCGCCTCGAGCTGTTCGCGAAGAGCAGCCCAGCGGATGTGAAAACGGCCGCCAACCGCTGGCTGCGCGGTAACCACTACACCATGACCGTGCGCCCGGCGGCCAAGCTGGGGGCAACCAAGTCGACCATCGACCGCAAGCAGCTCCCGGCCCTGGGCGATGCGCCGGACGTGAAGTTCCCGGCGCTGCAGCGCGCGCAGCTGAAGAACGGCCTGAAGGTCGTGCTGCTCGAGCGCCACACCGCGCCGATCGTGAACGTCTCGCTGGCGGTCGATGCCGGTTCCGCCTCGGATACGGTCGCCAAGGCCGGCGCCGCCTCGCTGGCGCTGGACCTGCTGGACAAGGGCACCAAGTCGCGTGACGCGTTTGCCCTGTCGGACGCGCTGGAGAACCTGGGCGCGCGCCTGTACACCGGCACCGCCCAGGACCAGTCGCTGGTGCGCCTGCAAGCCACCAGCGCCAACCTGGCGCCGTCCCTGAACCTGATGGCCGAAGCGGCGCTGGCGCCGAGCTTCCCGCAAGACCAGTTCGCACTCGCGAAGACGCGCCGCATCGCCGGCATCGGCCAGGAAAAGGCGCAGCCGAACAGCCTGGTCATGCGCCTGGTCCCGGCCGTGCTGTATGGCCAGGAACACGCCTACGGCAAGCCGGCCTCCGGCTATGAGGGCAGCGTCGGCTCGATCACCCGCGACGACCTCGCCGCATGGCACGCCACCTGGTTCAAGCCGGGCAGCGCTACTATCGTGGTCGCCGGCGACACCACGCTCGAGAAGATCATGCCGATGCTGGAAGCGAGCTTCGGCAAGTGGCAGCAGGGGACGGCCCCAGCCAAGCAGATGGCCACCGTGCCGGCGACCCAGGGCAAGCGCCTGATCCTGGTCGACAAGCCGGACGCGCCGCAATCGACCATCGTCGCGACCCACATCTCGCAGGTGCAGGGCCAGCCGGAAGACCTGGCGATGGAACCGGTCATGATGAACTTCGGCGGCATGGCGACTTCGCGCCTGAACCGCAACCTGCGCCTGGACAAGCACTGGAGCTACGGCACCCAGGCCCGCCTGACCGACGTGCGCGGCCAGCGCCCGTTCTACATCATCGCGCCGGTGCAGACCGACAAGACGATCGAAGCGATGCGTGAAGTGCAGAAGGAACTGCGCGGCGTGGCCGGCGAACGTCCGCTGGTCGGCACCGAGTACGAAAGCATCATGCGCAATATGACGGCGCGTTTGCCGGGGCGTTTCTCGACCCTGGCCGCGCTGGAAGCGGCCGGGCTGGAGACGGTGAATCTGGGGCTGTCGGACGACTACTGGAACAAGTATGCGTCGAACGTGCGCGCTCTCAAGCCGGAACAGCTGGGCGCGGCGTCGGCCAAGTTCATCAAGCCGGATGAGGCGGTGTGGATCGTGATTGGCGATCTGCGCAAGATCGAGGCGGGTGTGCGGTCGCTGGGCTGGGGGACGGTGACGGTTGTCGATGCGGACGGCAAGCAGATTCGTTGATCTGCTGAGCTCGGTTTAGTGGAGAGCCCGGTCGAAGTCGACCGGGCTTTTTTCTTATCGTCTCTGCGCTGCGGAATTGGGTTCCGGCCTTCGCCGGAACGACGGTTTTAGGACTAACAACTTTTGTTGGCGCTAATTCTACCGTTAGCTTATAAACCGTCATACGCACCACTGGCGCCTATGACTCCCGGCGCAGGCTGGGATCCAATTCAAGTGTGCACGCTGACCCGCTTCCTTGCCCCCATGCCCCGCCATTGAACCGCGCACAGTTGACCCCGCTCACCTGTGCATACGACCGCGATAGTATACTGTATGCCCATACAGTTCACCTCTCGCGATGGAACTTACCGACAAGCTAGAAATCCTGGCCGACGCTGCGAAATACGATGCGTCTTGCGCCAGCAGTGGTGCGCCGAAACGGTCGTCCGAGGACAAGGATGGCTTCGGCGCCACCACCGGCATGGGCATCTGTCACAGCTATACGCCGGACGGCCGCTGCGTGTCGCTGCTGAAGATCCTGCTCACCAACTTCTGCATCTACGACTGCCAGTACTGCATCAACCGCCGCACGTCCAATGTGCCGCGCGCCCGCTTCTCGGTGGAAGAGGTGGTCAAGCTCACGCATGATTTCTACGTGCGCAACTACATCGACGGCCTGTTCCTCAGTTCGGGCATCATCCAGTCGGCCGACTACACGATGGAGCAGCTGGTGGCCGTGGCGCGCCAGTTGCGTGAAGTCCATAAATTCCGCGGCTACATCCACCTCAAGACCATCCCCGACGCCGATCCGCTGCTGATCGAAGAGGCGGGGCGTTGGGCCGATCGCCTGTCGGTCAACATCGAGCTGCCGACCCACGACAGCGTGACCCGTCTTGCCCCGGAAAAGAACGTCCACACCATCAAGCTGGCGATGGGATCGATCCGCCGCAAGCTGGACGAAAAGGCCGAGGAGCCGAGGGCGCCGAGTTTCGCGCCGGCCGGGCAGAGCACCCAGATGATCGTCGGCGCCGACAGCAGCGACGACCATACCATCCTGAATACCGCCGAGACGCTCTACGGCAGCTACAAGCTGAAACGCGTCTACTACTCTGCCTTCAGCCCGATCCCGCAAAGCCCAAAAAGCGTGCCGCTGGCGCCGCCGCCGCTGCTGCGCGAGCACCGCCTGTACCAGGCCGATTTCCTGCTGCGCGGCTACGGCTTCACGGCGGGCGAATTGATGCCGACGTCCGGCAACCTGGCGCTCGACGTCGATCCAAAACTGGGCTGGGCACTGAGTAATCGCGAGCACTTCCCGATGGACCTGAACCGGGCCGACGAGACCATGATCGCGCGCGTTCCCGGCATCGGTATCCGCAACGCCAAGCGTATCGTCGATCTGCGCCGGATCCGCCGCATCCGCTGGGAAGACCTGTCGCGCCTGCGCTGCAGCATGAAGAAGCTGGCGCCCTTCATCGTCACCGCCGACTACAAGCCGGCGCAGGGAGCGGCCAGTTCCCACCTGCTGCGGCGCCACCTGGCCGACGCGCCCGAGCAGATGAACCTGTGGCCGGAACTGCAGGCGGCATGAGTACCGCCAGCGCCGCCGCCGTCGCCGCGCACGCCGCAGCCAGCGGTGGCGCTTTCCTCGCAGTGAACACCTTTGCCGAATGGCGCGATGCGGCGCGCGAGCTGCTGCGCGCCGGCGTGCCGCCCGAAGCCGTCACCTGGTCGCGGCCGGGCGCCGACGACCTGTTCTCCAGTGCGCCTGCTGCTGCGCCGCCGCCGGATAATGGGATCCATCTCAAGCAAACGACAGCGGCCCCGCACATCCCGCGCTCGCTCATGGAGATGCTGCAGCGCGCCGCCTGCTTCCGCGATCCGGATCGCTGGGCCTTTCTTTATCGCGTGGTGTGGCGCTGGACCCAGGGCGAGCACGACGTGCAGTCGCCCGCCGACCCGGACGGCGGGCGCCTGCATGGCATGGTGAAGGCGGTGCGGCGCGAGGAGCACGACATGCATGCCTACATCCGATTCCGCGAGCGCCCGCAGGAAGCCGGCGCGCCGCGTTTCGTCGCCTGGTTCGAGCCGAGCCACGACGTGCTGCCGCAAGTCGCCCAGCACTTCGTCGCCCGCATGGGGAAAGTGAGCTGGATGATCGCCACGCCCGACGCCAGCGTGCTGTGGGATGGCGCCACCCTGCACAACACCGGCCCCCTGATGTCGAGCGCGGCGGACCTGGACGATGCCGGCGAGGCGCTCTGGCTCACCTACTACCGCAGCATCTTCAACCCGGCGCGCGTGAATGCCCAGCTGATGCAGAGCCACATCCCGTCGCGCTTCTGGAAGAACCTGCCGGAAGGCGCGATCGTGCCCTCGCTCGTGAGCCAGGCCGAGCTCGGCGCGCGCAAGATCGGCCAGGTGCAGGCGGTCGGCGCCAAGCGTGGCGCGACGACGATCCCGATCAGCGCGGAGAAGGCCCAGCCCGACCGCGAGCAACCCTCCAAACTCGACGAATGCCGGCGCTGCGAACTGTGGCAGTTCGCGACCCAGGCGGTGCCGGGCGAGGGAACGAAACATGCGCCGATCATGATCGTCGGCGAGCAGCCGGGCGACCAGGAAGACCTGGCCGGCAAGCCCTTCGTGGGGCCGGCCGGTAAACTCCTCGACCAGGTCTTCGCCCAGGCCGAAGTCGATCGCAAGGCCATCTATCTGACCAACGCGGTGAAGCACTTCAAGTGGGAACCGCGCGGCAAGCGCCGCCTGCACAAGACCCCGGCCCAGCGCGAGGTCGAGGCTTGCCACTACTGGCTCGAGAAGGAGCTGGCCGCGGTCAAGCCCAAGGTGATCGTGGCGATGGGCGCCACCGCCCTGAAGTCCGTCATGCGCAAGGGGACGGTGGCGCTGAAGGATTTCCTCGGCAAGCCGGTGCGCGTCGACGGCGCCTGGGTGGTGACCATCTACCACCCCTCATACGTGCTGCGCGTGCCCGACGAAGCATCCAAGCACGAAGCGTTTTCGGTGATGGTGAAGGGCTTGAAGCTGGCGCACGAACTGATCAAACGATCGGACCCCGCTTGACCCATATGCACGCCATGCGGCCGGCATGAAATGCGGCGGCCGCGCCGCGTTTAAGCATCGGCTCATCTGGCGCCACTACGCTTGCCGGACTCTCAACAACAAGGAAGTCCGATGTTCAAGCGCCTGCTCCTCCCCGCCATCTGCCTGTTCGTGCCGGCCGCGCCCACCCTGGCCCAGTCGCTCGACCCCGCGCCGCCGCCCGCCGCCACTGCCGACGTTGCGGCCGGCGAGGAAGCGCCGGCGGCGCCGGAGCAGATCCGCGTCGTCGGCCAGAAGCCGGGGCCGGGCATGTGGAAGGTGACGAAGGGCGAGCATGTGCTGTGGATCTTCGGGACCTATTCTCCGTTGCCGGTCAAGATGGACTGGCGTTCGCACGAAGTGGAGACCGTCCTCAAGGGAGCGCAGGAATACCTGTCCCCGCCCGGCGCCAAGCTCGATCTGCCGGTGTTCGCGACCGCGCTGGCGCTGCCCCAGCTCATCGGCATCAACAAGAATCCGGACGGCGCGACCCTGCGTGAGGTGCTGCCGCCGGACGTCTACGCGCGCTGGCTGCCGCTCAAGGAAAAATACCTGCCCAAGAACAAGGAGCGCGACCGTCCGATCATCGTGGCCAACGAGCTGTTTGGCGCCGCCATGAAGCAGGCCGGACTCACGACCAGCGTCGATGTGCGCGAGAAGATCGAGACGATGGTCAAGGAGAAGAAAGTCAAGGCGACCCGCAGCATCGTCGACATCAAGGTCGATAATCCGCGCGCCGTCCTCAAGGGAATCAAGGGCGCGCCGCTCGAGGACGCGGCCTGCTTCGCCGATACCCTGACGCGCCTGGAGACCGACATCGACGCGATGAAGCTGCGCGCGAATGCCTGGGCCCGGGGCGACATCGCCGGCATCCGCAAACTGAACTTCGTCGACCAGCAGGAAAGCTGCAGCAACGTCATGCGCAACAACGCGGCCTTGCGCGACCATCCCGCCTTTGCGCAAGCCGAGCCGCGCATGCGCGCGCTGTGGCTGGCGAATGCGGAAAACGCGCTGGCGAAGAACACGTCCACCTTCGCGCTGCTGTCGCTCAAGGACATCCTCGATCCGAAAGGGCCGCTGGCGGCGCTGGCGGCGAAAGGCTACTCCATCGAGCAGCCGGAATAATTTAGGCCCTGGCAGCGCAGCGCAGGTAGGAGATATCGAAGATGCGCGAGTGCGCGACCGCCTCGATGCGCAGCCCGGCCTGCGCGCACAGGGTCTCGAACTCGGGCAGCGTGCGCACCCGTCCCGGCGTCCACAGGCGCTGTTCGATATTGCGCGCGTGAAGATAGCCCGGCTCCGGTTCCACGCCATCGAACGGGCGGTCGAGCAGGCCCTCGACGATCACCAGGCGCGCGCCGGGCGCCAAAGCACGCGCAATGCAGCGCAGGATGGCGGCGGCGTTCAGGTCGTCCCAGTCGTGCAGCACGTGCTTGATCGTATATAGCTCGTAGCCGGCCGGTACGCCGGCGAAGATGTTCCCGCCGATGAAGGCGCAGCGATCGGCCAGGCCGCGCGCTGCGATCTTGTGCGCCGCGTTCGCGTGGTTCGACGGCTGGTCGTAGACGTCGGCCTGCAGGGCCGGGTGGCGCTCGGCCAGGCCGCAGGCCAGGCTGCCGGTGCCGCCGCCGACGTCGAGCACGCGGGTGGCGCCGTGCAGGTCCAGTTCTTCGATCACGACCGGGAGGTGGGCCTGGTTGGTCACGCCGGCCATGTACTCGACGAACAGTTCGTTCTGTGCCGGATCGCTCGCATACCAGTCCCAGATGCGCTTGCCGTGGGCCAGTTCGAAGGCGTTGGCGCCTGTGGCCAGGTGCTCGGGCAGTTTCGAGAACGCGGGATTGAGCTGCTCGCCCCACAGCAGAAGGTAGGAACGCAACCACGATCCGCCTTTCTCCGTCAGCGGACAGGCACGCCGCGCCACCGAGTACATCTCGCCGTCATGCTCGAACAGCCCGATCGCATGGGCAAACTGCAGCAGTGCGTCCAGCGACCGGGCGTCGAGCTGGAGTTGCGCAGCAAGGGTCAGCGCGTTTCCCGGCGCGAGCAGCAGTTGGTCGAACACGCGCGCCCTGGTGAGGGCATACAGCGCGTTGGCCGTGTAGGCGCTCTGGATCAGGTCAACCACCTGGTCGATCAATTTTTTGCTCACGATGTCCTCGCTGGATTGCATGCGTCAACGTCCAAGCTCATCTACGGTGCCAACACCACACATTAGTGTCGGAAAAGCTTACAGTAAATACGTTTGTGAAATTGTATTTGTTTTAGGAAAAATGTATTAACTCGTTGAAAATATTGAAAAATCTATGCAATTTGGGTGAGGCGGCATAAGAGTTGCTTTGTTGCATGAAAGCTTTTAATAAATTTCAATTCTAGGGAGAAATATATGAAAATTGCATCGCGCCTCTTTGCCTTCGCACTGCTGCTGGGTTCCGCCACCGCTTCCGCTGCCCTCCTGCCGACTCCGGTTGCCTCCTTCGGCGCATTGTCGACCGCCACCTTCGGCGGCACCGGCATCCCGAACCACGCCGTTGTCATGACCGACTACGGCAATCTGAAGCTCGGCCTGACCGCCACCCAGCGCTACTTCGGCGACAACCTGAAAAACAACGGCAAGGACACCTTCTATGCCGACGCCGGCGTGCGCGAGATCCCGGGCAAGGACAGCGGCGCGACCTGGAATTTCAACTACTTCATCCAGGATGGCGACCGGACCAACCTGAGCGAGAGCAGCTACGACTTCCGCTTCATGTTCGACTTCAACCCGGGCCTGAACAGCCTTGAGTCGACCATGGGCTACTTCGATCCGACCGGTTTCAATTCGATCAGCGGCAACAAGGCCCAGAACTCGCAGAACCTGGCCTTCTTCTACCTGACCCTGCCTTTCCTGGTCGACAAGACGGCGGCAGGCAGTTTCGACGCAACCGTCAACGGCCAGTACAGCTTCGCACTGGTGGCCTACAACAAGACCGATGGCGCCGAAGTCGCCCGCACCTCGATGTTCGTGCAGGTCGGCCCGGAAGCGGCGGATGTGCCGGAACCGGCATCGGTCGCCCTGCTGGGCCTGGGCATCGCCGGCCTGGCCGCTGCGCGCCGCCGCAAGAAAGCCAAGTAATGTGTTTTTACGCCCGGTGCCCTGCATCGGGCGTGCGCCTTCCCGCTGCCTGAAAATTTGTCAAATGGCACACAAGCCGCGTAGAATGCGCATGTCGCGGGTGTAGCTCAATGGTAGAGCCGAAGCTTCCCAAGCTTAAGACGAGGGTTCGATTCCCTTCACCCGCTCCAGTTTCTCTCTCTTATGCACGAAGTGTTTCCGTATCGGTGACGAACGTCTTCCGAATTGATACACCCATCTCATGCTCGTAAACAGCTAGCCGATAACCATGCCTGGCCGCGCTGGCAAGCCATGGATGCGCAGGACAATTCCCCAAAGCGTTATGCTGGCATCTCATCAGCCACGCCAGGGAAGGAACGCCCCTCATGCAGTCCGACTTCCGAACACGCCGTCGCGTGCTGGCCGCATTGGCGGCCTTGCCGGCCATCTCGACGGCCCAAGGTCAGAACCTTCCCGTGCTGCTGACGCGCGCCATTCCCTCATCGAACGAACAAATTCCCCTGGTCGGCCTGGGCAGCTGGATCACCTTCAACGTCGGCCGCGACCAGGAAGCGCGCGCCGAGTGCCGCGAGGTGATGCGCGCCTTCTTCGCCGGTGGCGGGCGGCTGGTGGACTCGTCGCCGATGTACGGTTCGGCGCAGGACGTGATCGGCGAGGCGGTGGCGACGCTGCGCCCGCCGCGGCTGTTCTCGGCCGATAAAGTCTGGATCGGCGAGGGCGGGCAGGGGCCGGCGCAGGCGGAGGCCTCGCGCCGCCTGTGGCGCGTGCCGCGCTTCGACCTGCTGCAGGTGCATAACCTGCTGGCGTGGCAGGCGCACCTGCCCATGCTGCTGCGCATGAAGAAGGAGGGACGGCTGCGCTACGTCGGCATCACGACGTCGGAGGGGCGGCGCCATGGCGAGATCGAGAAGATCATGGCGAGCCAGCCGATCGACTTCGTGCAGGTCTCGTACAACCCGCTCGACCGTGAGGTGGAACAGCGCATCCTGCCGCTGGCGCGCGAGCGCCGCATCGGCGTGATCGTCAACCGGCCGTTTCGCCAGGGCGACCTGACCGCGGCGCTGGCCGGCAAGCGCCTGCCCGGCTGGGCGGCGGAACTCAAGTGCAGCAGCTGGGCCCAGGCGATATTGAAATTCATCGTCGCGCATCCGGCAGTGAGCTGCGCGATTCCCGCCACCTCGCAGGTGGCCCACATGCGCGAGAACCTGCTGGCCGCCACTGGTGCGCTGCCCGACGACGCGTTGCGCCGCCGCATCGCGCAGGATATCGAAAGGCTGGCATGAGCGAGTGGTGGACCTATTCGCTGTCCGATTTTTTGATGTTCTCGGCGCGCAGCTATTACCGCCAGTTCGAGTTGATGAATCGGGAGCTGTGGCCGCTGCACCTGCTGGTGCTGGCGGCCGGCTTGCTGGTCCTGGCCTGCACATTCAAACCACGTCCCGGCGCATCCCGCCTGGCCTTTGCCTTGCTGGCGCTGGCCTGGGCCTGGGTCGGGTGGGCCTATCACGCCGAACGCTATGCGGACATCAACACCGGCGCGCCGTGGTTCGCAATGGGCTTCGCCGTAGAGGCGGCGCTGCTGGGCTGGATGGCGTTGCGCCCGCCAGTGGAATCGCGCGCGGGTGTCCGGGCGCGGCTGGCGCAGCTGATGCTGGTTGCCGGATTGGCGGCCTGGCCCCTGCTCGCGCAACTAGATGGCCGCAGCTGGATGCAGGCGGAAGTGTTCGGCATGGCGCCCGACCCGACCGCCGTGGCGACGCTCGGCGCCTTGCTGTTCTGGCGCGCGCCGTGGCCGCTCTGGATCATGCCACTGGCCTGGTGCGCCATCAGCGCTGCGACGCTGTCCCAGCTCTAGGCACTCAGCAGGTCGCCCGTTCGAAACGACTCCGTCCCCGCGATCTTGCAGACGTGCGCCCCGCGCAGCAGGTGGCGGTGCGCCGTGCTGGCGAACAGCAGCCCCGCATGGCTAGATGACAGGGTCGTCACCTGGCCGCTGACCGGATTGACGATATCCGCCACCGCCTCGCCGGCTTCCACCATGTCGCCCAGGCGCTTGTGGAACACCAGCACGCCGGCGTGCGGCGCCTCCAATGGTTCCACGGCGTTGAGCGGGGTGGCGCGGCAGGGCGTTTCCGGCAGCGGCAGCAAGGGGATGTCGAGCACGCCCGCGTGGCCGAGGTATTGCAGGATGGCCTGCGCATCGGGGCGCGCGTAGTCGTAGCGCACGTCGTTCTCGCCGCGCAGTTCGACGGTGACGGCGGCGCAGGCCGGCGGAATCGCCGCTCCCTCGAAATGGTCGGCCAGGTCCCACCACAGGCGGCTGCAGGCTTCATCGAACGCTTCGCCGCCGGAGGCCTTGGCCACCAGCAGCACGCGCGCGCCGAGCAGGGCGGTGAGCGGCGCGACCGTCTCCACCAGCGGCGTCCCCGTGTACATGTGCATCAGCGCTTCGTTATCGCAGTGCAGGTCGAGCACGATGTCGGCGTCGATCGCCATCGACAGCAGGGTTTTCTTGAGCGTCTCGATGTCGTCCTTCGGCGTCCACAGGGCGACCTGGCGGCGCGCTTCCTCGCGGATCAGAAGCACGTTGGCGTCGATGTCGCTGCCCAGGCGGCCCTCGAGCGACTTCTTCAGCGCGTCGGCGACGTGCAGGTACATGCGGTTGAAGTTGATCCCGGACGGCAGGTGGTAGCGCCCGAACGGGGTGCCGTGGATGACCTGGGACAGGCCGATCGGATTCGCCGCCGGGACCAGGATGATCTCGCCCTTGATTTTTCCTTCGGCGTCGAGCCGGTCGAGTTCCTGGCGCAGCAGGTGGGCGACCAGCATCGCCGGTACTTCGTCGGCGTGGACCGCGGCCTGGATGTAGACCTTCTTGCCGCTGCCCGGGCTGCCGTAGTGGAACGAGGTCAGGTTGGCGGTGGCGACGTTCTCGTCGACGGCGATCGGGTGTTTCAGCGAATGCATGGCGGGCGTCTCCGGTGCGCGGCAAGGTGGGAAAGCACGATTATGCGCGATTCCGGCGTGGCGCTTCGCACGACGCCGCGTGGGCTATAATGACAGCCGTTTTTTCCTCACTCCCTTCTCCCATGTCTTCAGATACGCCCACCAACGGCCCGGCGCGGCCAATGCTTTACGATCCGACCGAACACCGCATCCGCAGCTTCGTCACGCGGGCCGGCCGCCTGTCGACCGCGCAGGCGCGCGCGCTGGAAGAGCTGGGGCCGAAATTCCTGGTCGAGTACAAGCGCGAAGCGCTCGATCTCGAGCAGGCCTTCGGCCGCAAGGCGCCGGTGGTGCTGGAGATCGGCTTCGGCATGGGCGACACCACCGCGCACATCGCGCGCCTGATGCCGGAGAAGGATTTCATCGGAGTCGAGGTGCACACGCCGGGCGTGGGCAGCCTGCTCAAGCAGATCGGCGAACAGGGCATCACCAATTTGCGCCTGATCCAGCACGACGTGGTCGAGGTGCTGAACCACATGATCGCCGACGGCTCGCTGGCCGGCGTGCACGTGTTCTTCCCGGACCCGTGGCATAAGGCGCGCCATAACAAGCGCCGCCTGATCCAGCCGGCGTTCGTGAAGGTCCTGTGCGACAAGCTGGCCCCTGGCGGTTACCTGCATTGCGCGACCGATTGGGAAGACTACGCGGTGCAGATGCTGGAAGTGCTGGGCAACGAGCCGCAGCTGCAGAACACCGCGGAAGGCTATGCGCCGCAGCCGGAATACCGTCCGCTGACCAAGTTCGAGAACCGTGGCCTCAAGCTGGGGCACGGCGTGTGGGACCTGGTCTTCACCAGGAAGTAATCCGCGACATGGCCGGCGCCGCCGGCCATGTCGCCACCATCACACGGTGACCTGCGAACGGCGTGCGTACCAGCCGAAGTACAGGATCACCGCATAGCAGATCGCCGGCACCACCAGCGACATCTTCAGGCCCGCCTCGTCGGCCACGTGCCCCATCAAGAGCGGCACGACGGCGCCGCCCACGATGGCCACGCACAGCAACCCCGAACCTTCCGCCGCGCGCTTGCCCAGCCCTTCGCAGGCCAGCGTGAAGATGGTCGGGAACATGATCGAGTTGAACAGACCGATCGCGAGCAGCGACCAGCCGGACAACGCGCCGGTGCTCAAGCCCGACACCACGAGCAGCCCGATGGTGGCAAGCGCCGCGAAGGCCAGCACCTTGCCCGGCGCGATCAGGCGCAGCAGGCCGGCGCCGATGAAGCGGCCGATCATCGCGCCGCCCCAGTACAGCGGCACGTGCTTGCCGGCTTCCTCGGCGCCAAGGCCCAGCACGTGCGACTCCATCAGGTAGTTGACGATGATCGAGCCGATCGCCACTTCCGCGCCCACGTACAGGAAGATGCACAGCGCGCCGATGGCGAAGCGCGGTTGCTTGAGCAGGTCGAAGGCCTGCAGGATGCTCTCCGCCGGCGCTGCGGTTTCCACCAGCTTGCGGCGGTTCAGCCACACGGCAAACGCCAGCAGTCCGAGCGCGATCGCCAGGCCGATGTAGGTATTCACCACCACGCGCGTCTCTTCCTGGCGGTAGGCGTCGAGCGCCGCGCCGGAGAGCGTCGTGACGTCGACCGTCGCCAGCGAACCGAGGATCAGGATCGCGCCCACATACGGGAACACGGTGGTGCCGAGCGAATTGAAGGCCTGGGCGAAGGTCAGGCGGCTCGACGCCGTCTGCGGTTTGCCCAGCATCGAGATCAGGGGATTGGCCACCACCTGCACGATGGTGATGCCAGAGGCCAGCACGAACAACGCCAGCAGGAAGGTCACGAACACGCCGGAGTAGGACGCCGGGATGAACAGCAGGCAGCCAATCGCCATGGTGACCAGGCCGAGCACCGCGGAGCGCATGTAGCCGATGCGCTGGACGATGGCGGCGGCCGGGATCGAGACGAAGAAGTAGGCGGCGAAGAAGGCCGACTGCACCAGCATCGCCTGGGCGTAGCTGAGGGTGAACAGGTCCTTCAGTTTCGGGATGATGACGTCGTTCAGGCTGGTGATGCCGCCGAAGACGAAGAACAGCGCGAACACGAAGCTTTGCAGTCCGGGCGCGTTGATCGGGACGTAGGCATCGACGTCGTCCTTGGACGGCGCGGCGGTAGTGCTTGTGGGAGTCGGAATGGCCATGGAGTGTCGTTGGGGTTGAACCAAACCCAAGACACTACATCATCTCGTTGATGATCGCGACAATTTCATCGCCATAGGACACCAGCTTCTTTTCGCCCACGCCCGACACGCCGCGCAGCGCGTCGATCGAGGACGGTTTTACTTTGGCGATCTCGCGCAGTGTCGCATCCTGGAACACGACATACGCCGGCACCCCGTGTTCGCGCGCGGTGCCCATGCGCCACGAACGCAGGCGCTCGAAGATCTGCTGCTCGTCGCGCGACAGCTCGGTCTCCTCGTAGCCGCTGCTGCGCGAGGACGATGGCCGCTTGGCCTTGACCGGCTTCTGGTACTGGCGCAGCTGCACCTTCTGCTCGCCCTTGAGCACCGGACGCGCGGCATCCGTCAGCTTGAGCGAGCTGAAAGCGTCATGGTCCACGGTGACGAAGCCGAGCGCGATCGCCTGGCGCATGATGGCGCGCCATTCCTGCTCGGAGCGGTCGGCGCCGACGCCGTAGACGGTCAGTTTGTCGTGGTGCCACTGGGTGATGCGTTCGGTCTGCGCGCCGCGCAGCACGTCGATCACGTGGCCGGCGGCGAAGCGCTGGTCGACGCGATAGACGGTGGACAGCAGCTTTTGCATCGGCACCGTGCCGTCGACCTGCACCGGCGGGATCAGGCAGGTGTCGCAGTTGCCGCAGGGGCCGGAACGCTCGCCGAAATAATCCAGCAAACGCATGCGGCGACACGACAGCGTTTCGCACAGGCCGAGCATGGCGTCGAGCTTCATCGACAGCACGCGCTTGAAGGTTTCGTCGGCCTCGGATTCGTCGATCATCCGGCGCTGCAGCACCACGTCTTGCAGCCCATAGGCCATCCAGGCGCTGGCGGGGGCGCCGTCGCGGCCGGCGCGGCCGGTCTCCTGGTAGTAGCCCTCGAGGCTTTTTGGGAGGTCGAGGTGGCAGACGTAGCGCACGTCAGGCTTGTCGATGCCCATGCCGAAGGCGATGGTGGCGACCATCGTGAGGTTCTCTTCGCGGAGAAAACGCGACTGGTTCGCCGCACGCACGCTGTACTCCATGCCGGCGTGGTAGGGCAGGGCCGGGATGCCGTTCTGGTTCAGGAAGTCGGCGGTCTCCTCGACTTTCTTGCGCGACAGGCAGTAGACGATGCCGGAATCCTGGGCGTGCTCGCTGCTGATGAAATCGAGCAGCTGCTTGCGGCCGGTGGTCTTCTCGACGATCGAGTAACGGATGTTCGGGCGGTCGAAGGACGAGACGAACTTGCGCGCGTCGTCGAGCTGCAGGCGGTGCGCGATTTCATCGCGGGTCTGCTGGTCGGCGGTCGCCGTCAGCGCGATGCGCGGGATGTTCGGATAGCGCTCGTGCAGTACCGACAGGCGGATGTATTCGGGCCGGAAGTCGTGTCCCCACTGCGACACGCAGTGCGCCTCGTCGATGGCGAACAGGGCGATCGGCGAGGCATCGAACATCTCGAGGCAGCGCTGGGTGAGCAGGCGCTCGGGCGCCACGTAGACCAGGTCGATCTCGCCATTGCGCACCAGGCGCTCGATGCGCAGGGTCTCTTCGAAAGTCTGGGTGGAATTAAGAAAAGCCGCGCGCACGCCGACTTCCTCGAGCGCGTCGACCTGGTCTTGCATCAGCGCGATCAGGGGCGAGACGACCACGCCGACGCCATCGCGCAGCAGCGCGGGAATCTGGTAGCACAGCGACTTGCCGCCGCCGGTGGGCATCAGGACGAGGGCGTCGCCACCGCTGGCCACGCACTCGACGATCTCGGCCTGCTGCCCGCGGAAGGCGGGGTAGCCGAAGACCGTCTCGAGGACGTGGAGGGCGCGCGTTTGAAGCTCGGTTGTCATGCTGGGAATAAGTTTTACCGGAGTGCCTGGAACAATGTTATTCCGCCCAGGTCACCAGATTGAAGTGCGCGGTCACGAGAACGACGATACCGAACACGATACGGTACCAGGCGAAAATCGTGAAGTCGTGCGTGCTGATGTAGCGCAGGAGCCAGCGCACGCACAGGAAGGCCGAAGCGAACGCGGCCAGGCCGCCCAGTCCGAACATGGGGATGTCGGCCATCGATAGCAAGTGGCGCTCCTTCACCACCGAGTACACGGTGGCCGAGAGCAGGGTCGGGATCGCCAGGAAAAACGAGAATTCGGTGGCGGCCTTGCGCGACAGGCCGAACAGCATGCCGCCAATAATGGTCGCGCCGGAACGGCTGGTGCCGGGAATCAGGGCGAAGGCCTGGGCCACGCCCACCTTCAGCGCGTCGAGCGGACCCATGTCGTCCACGGTCTCGATGCGCGCCACGCGATTGCCGCCGGTATGGCGCCGTTCCACCCACAGGATCACGAAGCCGCCGACGATGAAGGCGGTCGCGACCGGTACCGGCGCGAACAGTTCCGCCTTGATGGTTTCGTTGAACAGGAAGCCGAGCACGGCCGCCGGGATGAAGGCGATGATGACGTTGGTCACGAACTTGCGCTGCTTCGGATCCGAGCCGAGGCCGGTCGCCACGGCGGCGATGCGTTGGCGGAATTCCCAGATCACGGCCAGCATGGCGCCAGCCTGGATCGCGATTTCGAAGACCTTGACCTTGTCACCAGTGAAATTCAGCAGGCTGCCCGCCAGGATCAGGTGGCCGGTGGAAGAGATCGGGAGGAACTCGGTGAAGCCCTCGACCAGGCCCATGATGATCGCCTTGATGGCGAGAAGGATATCCATGAATTCGTAAGGGCTTGATCAGCGGTGAAGTGGGTTTATGGATGAGTGGAGATGCGGCGGCGGCCAAGCTTATCACGCACGAGGATGGCGCCATTGCGCGCGTCGTGCCTCTGTTGTCCAGTATGAGATTGTACCCTGTGGACATTGCTGCTGGGCTAAAGCGTGCAGGACATATGCATTTCTGTCGTGCGCCGGTCGCGCAAACGCGTGCTACACTCGACCCATGAGTATTTTCGTGGTTCTCATCCTTGCCGCGCTCGCCTGGGCGGCATTTCATGGTTGGCAGTTGCCTAAC
>Ga0265798_10001276_pt1 | contig 39519 bp, 34 predicted proteins | sample P3T30metagenome_FD_192430 | JGI IMG/M metagenome (GOLD analysis project Ga0265798, IMG submission 192430) | Plant litter microbial communities from East Loma Ridge, Irvine, California - P3 T30 | ecosystem: Environmental > Terrestrial > Plant litter > Unclassified | place: USA: California...
GTCTTTATCATCTGCCATCGCTATACGATCGATCCCGGCTGGCCGTACCACCTGGACAGGATTCTCATGTTTATAGGGATCCTGGTGGCGATCCAGCTTTTGCTTCGGTTGTTGCGCAAGATCATTATCTTTTGCATTTTCGTTTATCTGATTGCTTTGGGCTGGGGAACTTTATCTGACGGATATGGCTTCAACAGCATCTATGAAGATTACCGGTTTATGGTGTATGCGATGAATGACAGCCCGAATCCGCAAGACCTGATCATTTCAAGGTTGCTCCCGTTCCCGAACAAATCCCGCATACTCAAGGCGGTCCAGTACGACAATCCCGTGGTCCGGAATTTTGCCGCTCAGGCTACTACGGAAAATTTCAGGGACGTAAAAGGCTATCCGAATTACCGGACGACAATCCAGTGCTTCGCTGTTTTCAAGGAAATCAACAGCCGGTGGAATTACGTCAGCGATCCCAAAGGACGTGAATATATTGCCTCGGCTTCGGAATCGGTGCGCCACCTGTCCGGAGATTGTGACGACCATGCGATCTATATGGCCGCATCCGTTAAGGCGATCGGGGGCACACCACGCCTGATCCACACCGGCGGACATATTTATCCCGAAATGCTTATCGGAACTAAAAAAGACCTGGAAACCATCAACTATCTGATCAAAAAAATTCTGTTCGTCAAGGAAAGCAAGGACAAAACGATACATTACCATATCGATGAACGGGGACAGGTCTGGCTCAACCTCGATTATACGGCGACGTATCCAGGCGGCCCGTTCATGCACGAGGAAATTTTGGGCGCACTCACGCTCGATTGACCGATTCATGTCGCACCATCGTAAAAAACACTAAATTAGCCGCAAATTCCTGCTTATGAAAAAGTTCCTTATCGCCTGTCTCTTGTTTTCCGCGACCGTTTTCGCCCAAGACGATGAGAGTTCGAAAAAAGGCCCTGTGTCTGCCAAAAAGAACGAATTCCGCGTCGATGCGCTTTCGCTGATCGCATTCGGGAAGGCCAATATTTCGTACGAACGCTTCGGCGACGGCAAGTGGTCCTACGGCGTTACCGGAAGTTTTGCGTTCGGAGACAAATTCGAGAACGATTTTGACGAAGGGTACCGCAGCACGTTGCCCAAATACGAGGTCGTGCCTTACATACGGTACAAAATGTCGAACAGCGACGCTCATTATTATTTCATCGAAGGATTTATTTCAGCCAACGGAGGCGATTTCCGGGAAATTACGAGAACCGATGACGGGACGGTCGGCTTCTATCAGATATCCAAAGAGGACTATTTTTCCCTGGCGCCCGGGGCAAGCGTAGGCTACAAGGTGTATTTCGCCGATAGCATTGCTTTGGAGTTCCTTGTCGGTGCCGGTTTCAATATTCTGGATCCCGATAAAAGCCCGGATGTGATTTCGCGCATCGGTCTCAATCTTGGTTACAGATTCTAAAAAAAGCACTTATGAAAAAGTTACGATATTTTGCACTCGGGATTGCTGCTTTGCTGATCTCGTCCTGCGATGACGAGGACGGATTTTACAACGAAAAATACGTCGACGCCGTCAACCTCGTTGAAATAGCGGCCGAGCCGGATTATGCGGTCGGAGACTATATTTATGTCACCGCCGACATTTCCCGATATCTGGCCGAACCCGGATTCGATACGCCTCTTGACATTTATCTCACGACAAACGGAGCTCGCGGTTTCGTGTTTTCGTACATCCTTGAAAAAGAAACGAGTGCCGGCGTGTGGCAATCGGTCAATAGCACGGAAGAAACGATGATTATAAATGCCGGTACTGTACAGGCCGGACCTTACGTCCTGGCAACCGCTGCGTATAATGCGGCGAACGAGCGTTATCAGTTCAACGCCGGGATTCCGCTTGCCACGGCTGGAAACTACCGCCTGAGTTTCGGTGTAAACAGCGATGCGACGAACGAGATCGAATTGCGTTCGCGCACGCAGGGCAACAACCTGTTCCTTAATATTATATCGGATACGAACCAGCTCAACAACCAAGGTTACTACACCTTTACCGTGAACTGATCACCAGTCGATTTCGTTCAGGCCGTTCGATTTGAGATAAGCGTTGGCCTGGCTGAAGTGCCTGTTCCCGAACCATTTGCCCTGGTTGGCGCTCATCGGCGATGGATGTCCCGATTTCAGTATGAGATGTTTCGAAGCATCGATGTTTTTGCCTTTTTGCTGGGCGAAACTTCCCCAAAGCAGGAACACGACATTTTGCTTATCGTCGGAGATGCGCTGGATGACGGCATCGGTGAAAATTTCCCAGCCTTGTTTCTGGTGGCTTCCCGCCAGACTTTTTCTCACGGTCAGCGTGGCATTCAGAAGCAAGACACCCTGGTCGGCCCAACGTTCGAGATTTCCGCTTGACGGAACAGGTTTTCCAAGATCCGATTTGATTTCCTTGAATATATTGGAAAGCGACGGCGGGACCGGAACGCCGTCCGCGACTGAAAAACAAAGCCCGTTTGCCTGGCCCGGGCCATGATACGGATCCTGTCCGATGATGACGACCTTGACCTTGTCGAACGGACTGTGATCGAAAGCGGCGAAGATTTTATTTTTTGGTGGATAACACTCGAAATTTCCGTATTCCGATCTGACGAAATCAATAAGATTCCCGAAATAGGGCTTGTCGAATTCCGTCTGCAGTTCAGGCTTCCAGGATTCGTCAATGTTGACTTGGCGCATAAATCATATAATTTTCCCAAAGATACGATTCGGAAGTACGACAAAAACGACATCGTCCCAATTTTCAGTAAATTTGCACCACCTTCTTTTTAACAAATGATAGTTACAGATAAAATACTGCAGGACTTGCAGTTTCCTACCATACTCGAAACCATTTCCGAATCCTGCGTCACCGATCCGGGCAAGGAAAAAGCAATGGCGATCAAGCCTTTCCGCGATCGCGACGCCCTGATGGACGCGCTTTCGCAGACGTCTGAATACGTTTCTTCGTTTCAGAACAACAACGCCCTTCCCAATCACGGATTTGAACCGATCTCGAACGAAATTAAATTTTTGGCCATAGAGGATAGTTTTCTCGACGGAAGCGCGTTCCGGAAAATCGCCAATATTTCGGAAACGGCCAACACGCTGATCCTGTTCCTGCGAAAGTTCGACGATTACTATCCGAAAATTCACAAGCGCGCTGCCGAAGTCGGGTTTACAAAGGAAATCATCTCCAGGATCGACGCCATTGTAGACAAATACGGAGAAATCAAGGATACCGCTTCGTTCGAGCTGCAAGGGATCAGGAGCCAGATGAACGTCATCCGGGCCAAGGTCAACCAAAGTTTCGGGCAGGCGCTCGCCCACTACAACGGTCTTGGCTATCTGGACGACATCAGGGAAAGTATCGTCGAAAACCGTCGCGTGCTTGCTGTCCTGGCCATGTACAGGCGCAAGGTCAAAGGCTCCATTCTGGGCAATTCGAAAACGGGCAGCATCACCTTTATCGAGCCTGAAGCGACATTGCGCTTTTCCAGGGAATTGTCAAACCTGGAATATGAGGAAAAACGGGAAATCGAGAAGATTTTGAAGAAATTGTCTGACGACATCCGTCCGTACATTGAGATCCTGGGGCAATACCAGGATTTCCTGAGCGACGTGGACGTAATCAGCGCCAAGGCGAAATATGCCCAGCGCATCAACGGACTGCTTCCGAATATTACCGAAGAGCGTCGGTTGTACTTCCGCGAAGCCTTTCATCCGATCTTATATCTGACGAACAAACGCAAGCAGCAGACCACGTATCCGCAGACGTTCGAACTGTCGCAGGAGAGCCGGATCATCGTGATTTCGGGGCCGAATGCCGGAGGGAAAACCATATCGCTGAAAACCGTCGGATTACTGCAACTGATGCTGCAAAGCGGAATGTTGATCCCGGTTCACGAGAGGAGCGAAACGTTCTTGTTCGATCGTATAATGACAGACATCGGAGACAATCAATCTATTGAAAATCATTTAAGTACGTACAGTTACCGTCTCAAGAACATGAATTACTTCCTGAAGAAGTGCAACAGCCGGACGCTTTTCCTCATCGATGAATTCGGGACGGGTTCCGACCCTGAACTGGGAGGCGCTTTAGCGGAAGTTTTTCTCGAAGAATTCTATCACCGTGAGGCCTTCGGGATCATCACGACGCACTACGCCAATCTCAAGATACTGGCCAACGAAATGCCGTACATGACCAATGCCAACATGCTTTTCGACGAGAAATCGCTCGAACCGATGTACAAGTTGGTCCTGGGACAAGCCGGAAGTTCGTTCACGTTCGAAGTAGCGCAAAAGAACGGTATTCCGTACGGGCTCATCAACAGGGCGAAAAAGAAGATCGAAGTTGGAAAAGTGCGCTTCGACAAAACGATCGCCAATTTGCAGAAAGAACGTTCCAAACTCGAAAAGACGTCCCAGAACCTGAAGGAAGAAGAAACCAAGGCTCGTGAAGAAAGCCGGAAACTCGAGGATACGAATTCGCGCGTGCGCCAGAAGCTTGAAAGTTATCAGGAATTGTACGACAGTAACCAGAAAGCGATATATCTGGGCCAGAAAGTGGAAGACATGGCCGACAAGTATTTCAACAACAAGGACAAAAAAGTGCTGATCGGCGAATTCCTGAGAATGGTTGAAATCGAAAATTCCAAACGGAAGAAACTTACGCCAAAGGAAAAAAAGGTAGAGGAAGAAAAGAAGAAGGAAGTTATTCAGGAAGTAAAAGTCGTAGTCGAGGAAATCCGTCAGGAAAAAAAGGAAAAGAAAAAGAAGGAAGCTGCGGCTCCGAAGCCGAAAATCGCGCTCAAAATCGGAGACCGTGTAAGAATGCTCGAAGGAAAGGCGGTCGGCAGCATCGACGCTATCGAAAAAAACAAGGCGACGGTCAACTACGGCTTGTTCACTTCGAAGGTCAGCCTGGATGAACTTGAACTGGTCGAAGCAAAAAAAAATAAATAATAGTTAACGGACACCGTGCCCTGAACACAACGTCTTAACTTTAATGGCAAATTATTTTTCGTGAAACTATCCGAACTTCCCAAAGGCAAAAAGATCATTCTGTTCGACGGGGTTTGCAACCTTTGCGATTCATTCGTTCAGTTCGTCATCCGGAAAGACAGGAAGGATGCGTTCCGGTTTGTTCCGTTGCAGTCCGAACTCGGGGAAAAGGTGATGCAGCACATCGGCATCGACCGGAATAAGATCGACAGCATAATTTTATACGAACCGGGAGTGGCGTACTATCACAAGTCGGATGCGGCGATCGAAATCTCAAAAACGCTCGGCGGAATTTTGAGCCTGGGCGCGATCTTTAAAGTAATTCCGAAAGGTGCACGCAACTCGATCTACGATTATGTAGCGAAAAACCGCTACAAATGGTATGGCAGGAAAGAGAGCTGCATGATCCCAACACCCGAACTCAAAGCGAAATTCCTGGAATAAAAAAGCCGGATGATACTCCGGCTTTTATATGGTATGCAATGATGATTCTTATTGCTTTACGATCTTTTTCGTAACGCTTCCCGCCTCACCTTGTACGGTCATGAAGTAGACGCCGGTGTTCAGGTCAGATACGTTGATCTGCGTTTCATCTGCAACGCCAACAGCTTGATTTTTGACGATACGTCCGTTCATATCAGCGATAGAAACCGATTTGATCTGTCCTACCGTAGAAATGTTCACTACATTTTCTGCAGGGTTCGGGTACGTACTGAAATCTGCTGCGGCAACAGGTGTCGTGATTTTAAGCTGCGGGCTGTCTTCAGCAACCGCGCGGAAGTTGATATTGTCGATCACTGCTACGCCTGCAGTAGTGTTGGCCTGGCCGGTCGTGCTGATAGCACTGATCACAAGATTGACTGAAGCTACATCGGATCCTCCGGCGGCTCCGTTAACTGGGCTGGATGTGATCAATGCTCCCGAAAGCTCTTTGAAAACAACCTCTCCCGTTCCTTTATTGAAGCTGGCGCCCAATGTATACCATGTATTTGGAGCCAGGATTACGTTGCTGTACTGCGTTCCGTTGAAAGAAAGGAAAAACAAATAGTTACCCATTACTCCGCCCGGGGATCCTGAATTGTCAAAGAACGACAATCCGCTTAGTGCGCGTGTTTCCGCGACATAAGAAAAACCGGCAAGCGCGCGGGTATTATCTTCGTTGTACAATATAACACGGAATGAATTCGCGCTCGTCGTGGCCGCTCCTGTAAACAAGTCGAACTGGACCTGTGCTACATCGTTTCCTGCGTCCCTGGAAGCCCAGGCCGCTGAAACGTTCTTGAACATCCTACGTGTGTTTGCATTCGTGTTTGATCCTGTGATCTGAATCGCGTTTCCGTAAACTCCGCCTACGTTTACAACCTGAAAGTCAGTATTGTTGCCGTTATTTGGAGCCGTAGTCAGCCAGCCGCCTTGTCCGGCAGTTGTGCCTGTAAGATCTGTTCCGATGTTGCCGACCGTAAGCGACGATGCATCTTCAGTAAGGATTGTCTGCGCATTTGCCAGGGTTACGGACAGAAACGCAATCGATAAAAGTAGAGTTTTCTTCATATCATTTAATTTATGTTTATTTTCCGCTAATGTATACAATTAATGATTTGGATATAAAGTAATTCCGGTCATTAATGTTAATTTTTAAAAATATTCAGGAACAATCCCTTCAATCGTCCGATTCCCATTTGCCGACGACACTCGTCGCCAAAGCATTGCCCAGCACGTTCGTGGCGCTCCGGAACATGTCGCAAAAGTGATCGATAGGCAGGATAAGCGCAATGCCTTCCACGGGAATATCGAACATCCCGCAGGTAGCGGCCACGACTACAAGACTGGCGCGCGGCACGCCGGCGATACCTTTGCTGGTCAGCATCAGAACGAGCAGCATCGTCATCTGTGTGGTCAGATCGAGGTCGATCCCGTAAACCTGGGCGATAAAAATACTGGCGAACGTCATATACATCATGCTCCCGTCAAGATTGAACGAGTAGCCGAGCGGCAACATGAATGAAACGACCTTATTCTTGATCCCGAACCGTTCCAGTTCTTCGGTTAGCTTCGGAAAGACGGCTTCGCTGCTCGTCGTACTGAAGGCGATGATCAACGGGCCGACGATGCGCTTGAGCAGGATGAACATCGATTTACCGAGGAACAGCACGCCTACGATCAGCAGCACGACCCAAAGCGAACTGATCCCGATGAGGAACGATCCGAAAAAACGGGCATAGGTAATAAGAAGCTCCTCGACGTCCCGAATGGCAAAGACACCTGCGATGGCCCCAAATACTCCAATAGGAGCGAATTTCATCACGTAATTCACCATCTTGAGCACGATATGGGATGTTTTGTCAAGGGCATTCACCACCGTTTTGGAATAATCGCCCATCGAGGCGGCGGCCAAACCGAAGAAAATGGAAAATATGACGATCTGCAGGATCTCATTTGTCGCCATGGCCTCGAAAACGCTTTTCGGAATGATGTGCTCCACGAAGTTCTGGGCTGAAAAAACCTGTGTCTTTTCCGTCACTTCCTTCGCGGCTTCGGCATCTAAACCGCCCAATTTCAATCCTTCTCCCGGAGCAAGGGCATTGACATAGAAAAGCCCGATAAGAAGCGAAATGAACGACGCTGTAAAAAACCAACTGAGCGCCTTCCCTCCTATCCTGCCGACGGTTTTGAGGTCGCCGAGCTTCGCGATTCCGACGACGAGCGTGGTAAAAACCAATGGCGCGATGATCATCTGGACGAGTCGTATAAAAATGGTCGCAAGCAGCTTGATGAGCGAACTGAATTCCTTGGCGGATTCGGCGCTATAGCCGTTATGGACATAAATTCCCAGGGCGGCACCCAGGATCATGGCGATCAGGATCTGGCCGGTAAGGCTTTTAATGAATGGAGTTTTTTGGACGGTTTCGGTCATGTGGTGGTAGTTTGGTGACGTAAAGCGTGTCGCTTCCGCGGATTAGCCCCGATCGCAGCGGTTAGCCTTTTGCGGAAAAATCCTGGTTTTGCGTGGTTTTGGCGGCGACCGGAGGAAGCCGGCCAAAACCGCAGGTAAAAGCGGATTTTTCAAAAAAGCTAGGAGCGAAGAGCGGGATCGGCTACTTATTATAGGTTTGATTTATCAGATGGTAATCGGCCAGGACTATCGCCGCCATGGCCTCGACGATCGGTACGGCCCGCGGGACCACGCACGGATCATGACGCCCTTTGCCTTGCATTTCGACGATATTTCCCTGGTTGTCGAGTGCCGGTTGCCTTTGCAGGATCGTGGCCACGGGTTTGAACGCGACGCGGAAATAGATGTCCATGCCATTTGAAATCCCGCCCTGTATCCCGCCGGAAAGGTTGGATTTCGTAGTCCCGTCCTCGTTGTAAAGGTCGTTGTGCTCGCTGCCTTTCATGCGCGCACCGCAAAATCCGCTGCCGTATTCGAAGCCCTTGACCGCGTTTATAGACAGCATGGCTTTGCCGAGTTCGGCGTGGAGCTTGTCGAAAACCGGCTCTCCAAGCCCGATCGGGACGTTCTGGATCACGCACGTGACGGTCCCGCCGACGGAATCGCCCTGTTTGCGCACTTCTCTGATATACGCCTCCATTTTTGCGGCGGTTTCGCTGTCGGGGCAACGCACGTCATTGGATTCGATCTTCGTGAAGTCGAGCGCCTGGTAGGGTTTGTCAATGAAAATATCTCCAACGGAAGACGTGAAGGCATTTATTTTAATGTCTTTCAGAAATTGCTTTGCGATCGCACCGGCAACGACCCTCGATGCCGTTTCGCGTGCCGAGCTGCGTCCGCCGCCACGGTAATCGCGAATCCCGTATTTTTTTTCGTAGACGTAATCGGCGTGGCTCGGGCGATATTGATCTTTGATGTGAGAATAGTCGTGCGATTTCTGATCTGTGTTCGGAATGATGAACCCGATGGGCGTGCCGGTCGTCCTGCCTTCGAAGATACCGGATAGGAACTGAACGTCGTCCGATTCCTTTCGCTGGGTTACGATTGCCGATTGCCCAGGCTTGCGCCGATCCATTTCGCGTCGGATCGCATCGAAATCGAGTTCGATCCAGGGAGGACATCCGTCGATGATGCCGCCCAGGGCTTCACCATGGGATTCCCCGAAAGTCGTCAGTTTAAATAAATTTCCGAAGGAATTTCCGGCCATAAATTATGCTTTTTACAAAAATAGGTGTTTGAAAGCATTTTTGAAACTTAACGCCAAACTTTAAACCTTAAACTTGAAACCTTGAACCTTAAACAAAACTTCACACTCCCGTCGCACTTACGAAACATCATAAACCTTTATTTGTAAAACGTCGGTTTATGAAAAAAAGAAAAGTTGAACTCGTCGTCCTCTCGGATGTACATCTCGGGACGTTTGGCTGCCATGCCAAAGAACTGCTGCACTACCTGAATTCGATCAAGCCGAAGACGCTGGTGCTCAACGGCGACATCATCGACATCTGGCAGTTCCGCAAATCGTATTTCCCGAAATCGCATTTGAAGGTCATCCGAAAGATAATCGATTTTACGTCGAAAGGTACCAAAGTATATTATCTGACCGGAAATCACGACGAGATGCTCCGGAAATTCAGCGGGACGAATTTCGGGAATTTTAAACTGGACGACAAACTCGTGCTAGATCTCGACGGTTCCAAGGCGTGGATTTTTCATGGAGATGTTTTCGATACTTCAGTACAGCATTCCAAATGGATCGCAAAACTTGGCGGCTGGGGTTACGATTACCTGATCCTCATGAACCGCTTCGTGAACTGGTGCCTGGACAAAATGGGCAAAGAGCCGTATTCGTTCTCCAAGAAAATCAAGGGCAGTGTAAAAAAAGCGGTGAAATTCATTTCGGATTTTGAAAACACGGCCACCGATCTCGCCATTGAGAACGGTTACGATTACGTGATCTGCGGCCATATCCACGAACCCAAGATCGGGGAAGTCTCCAATCGCCACGGAAAAACCACTTACCTGAATTCCGGGGACTGGATTGAAAATCTCACGGCTCTTGAATACAATCGCAAGCGTTGGAAGCTTTACAAATACGACGAAAACAAGCCGTTACCCGAAGAGGATTTTTTCGAAATGGAAAATATGTTATCAACCGTCGACATCGCTTCGGTGCTGCTTTCGGGGAAAAGGCTTGAGAACCGCATCAATTAGCGCTTTATATCTGTTAAAGTATTTATAACCATCTTTTATGCCCATGTCTCAAATGTTAATTTTGAGTATAACCTAAAATGAGACAAGATGAAAAAACTGCTTTTATGTGCGACTTTTGCGATCGGCGCTACATTTGCCGCTGAAGCTCAGGCCGTCCGCGACAATGCGATCGGGATCAGGCTAAGCGCCGGTGATGGTGTCGGTGCCGATGTGTCTTATCAAAGACGCGTCTTCACGAACAACAGATTGGAATTCGACCTTGGCCTTCGCGAGGACGACAACTACGACGAGGTAAAATTCATGGCCGGTTTCCATTGGGTTATTCCTATCGAAAGCGGTTTTAACTTTTATGCCGGGCCTGCCATCGGAGCCGGGCACTGGGAATTCGATCACTGGAACGACGGCCCGAACGATTTCGATGATGACGGAACTTTTGGCGTCATTGCCGGAGTCGCCGGAATCGAATACGTTTTCCCGAGCATTCCGCTTCAGCTTTCATTCGATATCAGGCCGGAGATCCATTTTGGCGACGACCGCGACGATTTCGACCGTGATCACCACAATCTGGTACCCGACGTCGGTTTGGCAGTTCGCTATACATTCTAACAAAAATCCCGGTTTGACGACCGGGATTTTTTATTTTATTTCGATAGGTTTCTTGGAATTGATCTTGACGATGGCATACGGATACGAGATCACCTGAAGGTTCATCGCATCTTCCGGCGGAGAAGTTTCCTTGACGTAGACGATGATCTTGTCCGGGGTTTCCTCTACCCTTTCGGCCGTGATGGAATAGCCGCTCGTATTTTTCTCGCCCATGTTCAGGATGATAAAATTCGCTGTCTCAAGGTCTGAATCCGAGATTTTTTTCTTCAGGTTTTCGTCGCCCTGGAGCATCCTGATTTCCTGTGGTGTGGTCAGTATCTCGTAGAACCGGATGTTCCCGCCTCCGGTAGATTGGGACGTGAGTACTTCGTAAAGCGGCTTTGCGCCTGACGTTTTCGGATTCGAGCCGCATGCGGCCATCAAAAGGATCAACGATGCGATGGCAATTTTTCTCATACTTTTATCTGTAAGGCTTCTTCGTATAACGCTTCGTAAAGCGGCAATATTTTCCTGATGTCGAATTGTTTTGCAACGCCCAGCGCATTCGACCGGAATTGTTCGAGTACGGAATCGTCTTGGAGTATCCGGATGGCGTTCGCGGCCATTTCATCTACATCACCAACATCGCTCAGGTAGCCGGAAATCCCTTCGAAATTTACCTCGGGCAAGCCACCGGAATTCGTCGAAATAACCGGAATTCCCCACACCATGGCTTCGAGCGCGGCCAATCCGAAACTTTCCGTTTCCGACGGCAGCAGGAACAAATCCGTGTAACTAAGAATCTGGTCGATCTCGTTGCTGTTCCCGAAGAAAATGACTTTGTCGGTAATACCCAGCTTTCTGCACAATTTCTCGGCTTTCGCGCGTTCGGGCCCATCGCCCACCAGCATCAGCTTTGCGGGAATCTGCTGTTGGATTTTATAAAAGATTTTCACGACATCGGGAATGCGCTTGATCTTCCGGAAATTGCTGATGTGCGTCACGATGCGCTCGCCTTCCCCGGCCATCACCGAACGTCGGCAGCCGATGCTGGGATCGGCGGTGTTTTTATCGAGTTCGACGAAATTCGGGATGACGTGGATTTCCTTGTGGACGTCGAAATGCCGATATGTATCTTCCTTAAGGCTTTCGGATACCGATGTCACGATGTCCGATTTGTTGATACTGAACGTCACCGCAGGTTTATAAAACGGGTGGCTTCCGACAAGCGTAATATCGGTACCGTGCAATGTGGTTACGATCGGGACGTAAATGCCTTCCTCCTTAAGCATCTGCTTGGCCATGTAGGCGGCGTAAGCATGCGGAATGGCGTAATGTACGTGAAGAAGCTCTATTCCGTAAAGCTTGACCATATCGACGAGTTTGCTCGAAAGCGCCAGTTCGTACGGCTGATAATGGAACAGCGGATATTCCGGAACGTTTACCTCGTGATAATGCAGGTTCGGGCTGAGCTGCGCAAGACGAACGGGCTGGCTGTAGGTGATAAAATGGACTTCGTGTCCGCGGCGGGAGAGTTCGAGTCCCAATTCTGTGGCGACGACGCCGGAACCGCCGAAAGTCGGATAACAGACAATTGCTATTTTCATTGTAGTTGCATTGTGGCGCAAAGTTACGAAATCGAAGCTATAAACTTAGCCGCATGGCCGTGAATCCCCATTGTTCCGGAATGGCTTGCAAAAAAAATCCGGATGGACCGGATTTAATTTTTGAACAGATCAGATGGGTTCGAAAGGACCGGAGAGTTTCCAGTATTAGTCCGCGCTGCATTGCGCCTATTAAATATACTAAAAATGATTCGGATACAGCGTCTCGAAAAAGTTGCCCTGGTAGGATCCGCTTAGCGCAAAAGAATCGGTTCCGCCAAAAATACTTTGCATATGGAGTTGCCCGGGAAATTCTATATGATATTTTCCGTTGCCAAGATCCTGTATCACGACGCTTCCTTCCACGGCGATGCCTTCGTAAGCTTGATGCGACGCCATAACGGTAGCAGTCCTATGCGCCCTCGTCGGGCTGATGTCATACGTCCCCGAAACGTCGTCGCCGGTGAAGTAAACGAATAGTTGGATCCCGTCGAAACCCGAATTCTCGGTATAGCGCATCATAAAAAATTCCCGCTTGTTGAGATTGTATTCTTCCGAAAATTGCCCGTACGTGGTCACGCATGGTCGGGAGTCCAGGTTTCCGGGGACGAATTTTTGATGGCCCATTTTCAATTTGGAGGCAGATGAACTTCCGGAATCGTCAGACTGGCAGGCCATGGCCAGCACGGCGATAAAGAGCATGTAAAATTTTCTCATTTGGATTTGCTTGGTTTATTTGGATTAGTCGGTTTACATTTTGGCATTAAAGAGCGCGACTTTACCTTATAATCGCATCCTGGATCACTTTCTGGATGTCCTCTCGGATGTTCTGTTTCGACAGGGTATTCACCGCACTGTCCGGGAAAGTCCGGTTGGAAAGGAAAATAAAGATCGTTTCGGTTTCCGGATCGGCCCAGGCCATGGTTCCCGTGAATCCGGTGTGCCCGAAGCTTTTCGGAGAGACGCAATTGCATGTAGGTCCGGCCTGACCGGGAAGTTGCGGCTTGTCAAACCCGATGCCGCGGCGGTTGCCTTCTTTGCAGAAATAACAGGTATTAAAGTCGTCGAATGTCTTAGCACTAAAGAATTGTTGTCCTGCATAATGGCCTTTCCACAAATACATCTGCATGATCTTGGCGACATCTACGGCGTTTGAGAAAATCCCCGCGTGCCCGGCGACCCCGCCTTCCATGGCCGCTTCCATGTCATGGACGTAGCCCTGGACCACCTGGTACCGGAAATATTTGTCGTCCTCAGATGGCGCAATGACGCTCATGTCAAACCTGCGCAACGGATTGTATCGCGTCGAACTCATCCCCATCGGTTTGAAGATATTCCGGTCGCTCAACGAATCCAATGTCATTTTCGTCGACTTTTCCAGATATTCCTTCATGATGATAAAGGCAAAATCGCTGTATTTGTATTCCTTTTTCGGTAATAGCTTGCTGTGGGCGATGAACTTCATGACCGAATCGTGGTAATCGTTGCGGATGTAGAGGTTCTCTGCAACTTGTTTTGCGAACATCGGATCGTACATCTTCCGGTAGTATTTCGGCGACGGCTGGTTCACACTGTCAAGTGTTGCCTTGTAAAACGGCTCCCAGGCCTGGAGGCGTGCATAATGCGACAACAGTTCCTTGATGCGGATGTTCTTTTTGTCCGTGTGCTGAAACACCGGAAGCATGTCGCCGAGCCTGGTTTCGAATGTCAGTTTGCCCTGGTCGTATTGCTGCATAACATTCGGTAACGTCGACACGATTTTCGTCAGCGAGGCGATGTCGTAAAGATCCGCGTCGTTGACTTTCGTCCGGGCTTCATATGTGTGGTATCCGAACGATTTCTGATACACGACTTTCCCTTTCCGCGCGACCAGAACCTGAATGCCCGGCGTCATTTTGCCGTTGATCGCCTTGTAAGCAAGCACATCGATATTCGAGAGCCTGGCCGAACTCATCCCGACGTTTTCCGGAGCGGTGAAACCCAGTACGTCGGTAGTCGCAGTGCTCAGGCCGTCCCCTACTTTGTAATTGTTACCGATGGAAACAGGCAGTTTTCCCTTGGCGGCAATCGCCCCGAACAGCAACTGGCCTGAAACGATCTGCGCCACTTCGCTGTTCTGGTACGATACGACGACCGACTGGAATTTCGTAAAGTCGGTGATCGGCAACAGCGCATACGGCTTGGCAAAAATGTCCAGTACGACCTTATTGTATTTCGAGATCGAATCCAGTTTGGTCAATTCTTCAGGCTTAAAATCGTGGTTTCTCCAGGCGCCGTCGCCTTTGTGGTATCCGACGATGACCGTCGTGAAACCCTTGAGCTTTTCGAGCATCAGATGGAGGCTGTCGTCGGCGACCTCGGTGATCTCAGTATACTTTTTAAGCGTCGATACGAACGGCGTATTATTGTCGTCCCCGATTTTGACGTAGGCGATCTTTTCGGATGCGAGGTTCTTTACCGGAAGCTTTTCGGATTCGTTCCGCAGGACCGTCACCGCATTTTCGTACAGCGAATACTGAAGGGCGGCATCCTCTTTCGGATTCACGCCTTCGTACACGTTTTTCATGTCGATCGGCATGTACATATCGAGCCCGACCTTGTATTTGTAGCGCAGGATTTTCTTGACGGATTGCTCCAGGCGCTGTTCGGTAATCAGCGTATCCTGAAGCGCCACGCAAATCTTGTCAAGCGCTTTCGGAACGTTTTCCGGAAAAAGTAAAATATCGTTGCCGGCGCGGAAAGCCTCGAGGTCGATGTCGCCGGGCTGCTTGAAATTCGCCGCTCCTTTCATGTTGAGCGCATCGGTAAAGATCAATCCGTTAAACCCCATTTCGTTTTGCAGTAACTGAGTGACGACGGGATAGGATATGGAGGACGGATAATTTTCACGCGTTTCAAGTGCCGGCACGTTCAGGTGGGCGACCATCACGGATGCCAATCCTTCGCTGAACAATCTTTTGTATGGAAAAAACTCGACGCTTTCCAGTCGCTCCCTTGAAAAACCGACGGTTGGAAGCCCTACGTGGGAATCTGTTTCGGTATCGCCGTGACCTGGAAAGTGCTTGCCCGTAGCCAGGACGCCATGCCGCTGGATTCCGCGCATAAGGGCCGAAGCGCGGTCGGCGACATTTATTTTGTCTTCCCCAAAGGAGCGCGTCCCGATAATGGGATTCCTCGGATTCGTATTAATGTCGAGAACGGGTGCAAAGTTGAAATGGAGCCCCATTCTCCTGGCCTGCTTTGCGTAAGATTCCCCGACTTTTTCGATCAGGCTCATGTCCTGGACCGCGCCCAGAGTCATATTCCAGGGAAAGCGCATAACCGAATCGAGTCGCATGGCCAATCCCCATTCTGCATCGATCCCTACGAAAAGCGGAATTTTTGATTCGGACTGATAGCGGTTTGTGAGAGCCGCCTGACGACCGGGGCCGCCCTGGAAAAAAATAACGCCTCCGATTTTCTGGTTTCTGATCAATCGGGAAACCGAATTGACATGGGCGGAGTCTTTGTTCGAATAAGCCGCTACCATGAACAGCTGGCCGATCTTTTCGTCAACCGTCATGCGTTTGTAGATACTGTCGACCCAGACATCCTCGCGCATCCGCTGGACGGGCGACTTGGCGAACTGGGCGAACGCGCTGTGAACGAACGCGAAAAATACAAAAAGGGAAAAGCGCATGATATTCAAAATAGTCCTGTGTTTTTTATCCGAAAAGTTCGTCATGTTTCCGCGGATTGATTTCCGTTTTCCGAAATCCGAAAGAAATCGATAACGGTTCATTCATCGACCGCGCATGTTCAAAAAAAGCGGCTGTGCCAGCTTTCGTTCGCCGGGACTTCCCAATATTCGTTCCATTCGCCAACCGTATTGACGAGATTGTTGAAAACGATGGTGTTTCCGTTGACGGCTTTGTCCTTTGCCATTTTTTTAAAATCCATCAACGTTTTGTGCGCAATGAATTCACCGTTCCGGAACGTGACGTTCATCTTATCGAGCAGGTCCACGCTGTATTTTTTCTCCAGTTGCTGAATAAAGTGTACGGATGCGTCTATCGAGCAACCCGTAGCGGAATGCGCTTCCTGATCGACCGCGAGTATGATAAACCGATTGTATTTCGTCAGGAACGATGCTTCGAGGCCGGTACCGTGAGCGGCCCAGTTTTCGATGAAAATTTTGAGATCGGCTTCAATATCGGCAATTTCATCGTCGGAAAATTTGCGGTTGGACTGGTAGATCCAGATGCGTGAATCCTCGGGAAGTGTATCAAATGGTACGTACATGATGGTGGCGGTTATTTGGTCAAACCTGCTATGACTTTGTAATATCTGAATTCTTTCATTTTCGGGTAGTACAACTTGGTTGTGTTGTTGCTACTGTAATTTTGCCGCCTTTTTTGATTTGGCCATTTGTCAAAAGCAGAAATCATAAACAACAGCAAACCAACAAGAATCAACCCTGTCATAATTCGCTCGCCTGTGCTATGAGTTCGGCAATATCCATGACTTTGACATCGGCTTCCCTTTCCTTGTTCTTAACGCCGTCGGTGAGCATAGTATTGCAGAAGGGACAGGCCGCCGCGATTATTTTCGGCTCAAGCGACAAGGCTTCTTCCGAACGCTCGACGTTGATTTCCTTATTTCCGGGTTCCGCATCTTTAAACATCTGTGCACCGCCGGCTCCGCAGCACAAACCGTTCGCACGGGAGCGCTTCATTTCGACAAGTTCGGCATCGAGTTTCTGAATAAGATCGCGTGGCGCTTCGTAAATATTGTTCGCCCGCCCGAGATAACACGGGTCGTGGAATACGATTTTCTTGCCCTTGAACGATCCACCTTCAATTGTTAGCCGTCCGTCGTCGAGAAGCGATTTCAGGAATTGGGTGTGATGGACGACTTCGTATTTTCCGCCAAGACCCGGATATTCGTTTTTGATCGTATTGAAGCAATGCGGACAGGCCGTCACGATCTTCCTGACCTCATAAGCGTTCAGCAACTCGATGTTCATCATGGCCTGCATCTGGAACAAAAATTCGTTCCCTGCACGCTTGGCCGGATCGCCCGTACAGCCTTCCTCTGTTCCCAGGACGGCAAATTCGACGCCTGCTTTGTTGAGAATGCGCACGAACGCTTTGGTAATTTTTTTGGCCCTGTCGTCAAAACTGCCGGAGCATCCGACCCAGAACAACACTTCGGGAGATTTTCCTTCGGCCATCATTTCGGCCATGGTCGGGACTTTAAGTTCTGCGGACATTGGTTGGATTTGTGGTTTTAGATTTAAATCTGAACATTTACTCGTGTTTCCCGTCGTCAAATACTTGTATCGTGACTTCCTTTTCGATCAGGTCGGTGAACTTGCCTCTGTATCGTGTGGCTTTCACCAGATGGTTGTCGATCCAGTGATAGTTTCCGCCTCTGGGCTTGCCGAACACGATCCCGTGGTATTTAAAACCGTGCTTGTTCAGCCATTCCTCGGTAACCTGGCGGTGCGCCTCGGTCCTGGACGTAAAGAAAAAGATCACATGGCCTTCGTCATACCATTTGTTAAGCGTGACAAGCGCGTCCGGATACAATTCGGCCGTGAGCATGCGCTCCGGTTCCTCATTCGGGATATCGTCGCAGATCGTACCATCGATGTCGATCAGGTAATTCTTGATGTCCGCCGGTAACACAGGGCTGATGTGTTTTCCGTTCTCGGTTGCGGGTTGTAAATTATCCCCGATTTCTTCCGTTTTCATCTTTTATGTCTAATGTCGAAAGTCAAATGTCGAATGACGAATGTCGAACGACGATGACCAGTGGTTATATTTTTGCTTGATTACAGAACATCGGAATCGTTGGGGTCGTTCAACTTTTGACGTTCGACGTTCGACTCTTATTCTTTCCAATTAAGCCTGTCCTGCTGATTATACGGCCACGGTGCGGCATTGTTCTCCACGTTGCTCATCATGGCGTTGAGCGACTGAGGTGCGGCACTTTGTTCCATGACCAGGAATCGCCTCATATCCATAATGATCGAAAGCGGGCTGATGTTCACCGGGCATTCCTCAACACAGGCGTTGCAGGTCGTACACGCCCATAATTCTTCAGGCGTGATGTAGTCGTGCAATAATGTTTTGTTGTCCGGGACGAAAACGCCTTTGTTGGCATCGATGTTATTTCCGACTTCTTCCATCCTGTCGCGCGTGTCCATCATGATCTTGCGTGGCGACAGCTTCTTGCCCGTAATGTTTGCCGGACAGGCCGAAGTGCAACGGCCGCATTCCGTACAGGTATAAGCGTTGAGCAACTGCACCCAGTTCAGGTCCTGGACATCCTGTGCCCCGAATTTTTCAGGGACCGCATCAGGATCGGCATTGGCAGGAGCGGCGAACGGATCGGCATTCGGGTCCATCATCAGCTTGACTTCGGAAGTCACCGAATCCAGATTGTTGAATTTTCCTTTCGGATTCAAATCTGCGTAGTACGTATTCGGAAACGCCAGAAGTATGTGAAGGTGCTTGGAATAATACAAATAATTTAAAAAGAATAATATCCCGGCGATGTGCAGCCACCAGCAGGCGCGTTCGATGATCCAGACCGTGTTGTCTGCCATACCGTCGAATATAGGCGAAAGCAGCGAACTTACCGGGAATGCCCCGGCCTGGGAATAATGCGGGAAATTGCGGAATTGCAGTTGATAATCGGCAGCGTTCATCAGCAGGAACAGCGACATAAGAACGACTTCCATGTAAAGAATGTAATTCGCGTCGCTTTTCGGCCAACCCTTTAAGTCTGAATGGATAAGTCGCCTGACCTTGATAATGTTGCGTCGAACCAAAAACGCAATGACGCCAACCAAAACCAAAAGCGCCAGGACTTCAAAGAATCCGATGAGGAAACCGTAAAATCCGCCAAGGAATGACAAAATGCGATGCGTTCCGAAAAGTCCGTCGATCATGATTTCGAGCACCTCGATATTGATGACGACGAATCCGACATAAACTAGGATGTGCAGAATTCCAGATATCGGCCGCTTGACCATCTTTTTCTGACCCAGGGCGATCAGCGCCATATTCGTCCAGCGTTCGCCGGGTTTGTCGCTTCGGTCGATATCGCGGCCCAACTTGATATTTCGCACAAGCTTTCGGACGTTCATCGCAAAAAATCCGATCCCCAATGCCAGGATTACGGCAAAGAATATATTGTCAAGATAATTCATCGGATACTATTTTGGAATGCTGTCCTGAACCTTCGGTGCGACATAAGGGCGATTTTTCTTGCCAAACAGCGACACGTTGACGTAACGCGTCGGATTCAGCCTCACGTCCTGGAGCAAAAGTTCCAGCTCGCGTGACGTTTTCGACAGATTGTTGTAAAGCGCATCGTCATTGACCAGTTTGCCCATGGTACCTTTTCCGGAGTCGATGCTCGTCATCAGGTTATCGACCCTGGCGAGCGTCCCTTTGAGGCTTTCGACCGCTTTGTCGAGTTCCGCTTTTTCGAGATCGGATGAGATTTTATTGAAATCGGAAGAAACCTTCTCGAAATTCGTCACGACATTGTCGATCTTGGCTTTGTTGTTGTCCAAAATCCCGTTCAGGCTGTTCGACGCCTTGTGAAACTGCGTCATGGTGGCGTTGAGTTCGCCGATCGTACCTTTCAGGTTTTCCTGGCTTTTCTTGTCCAGGACGTTATTTACGCTTGTAATCGTAATGGTAAGTTCGGACAGTACGCGGTCGAGCTTTTGCTGGATCGGCTCCAGCTTTTCTCCCAACAGTGCGGTTAGTCCCGGAACGTTGGCTCCGCGAAGCGTGTCGCCAGATTGCGCGATCTGCGTATCCTGAAGGTTCGGAACAATCTGGAGTTGTTTGCCCGCGATGACGCCAGGCTCGTAAATATTGACGGTGCTCGATTTGGCGATCGGGAAATCTTCGTTCGTGATCAGAAGTTCCACGAGCAATTTTCCGGTTTTGTTGTTGAGCGATATTTTTTTGACGTGTCCGATGACGAAGCCGTTCACCGTTACAGGAGCCGACGGCGGAAGCCCTTCGACATTGTCGTATTCCACATAATAGGTCTTGTCACTGCTAAGGATGTCGGCGCCTTTCAAAAAGCTGTAACCCCAAATGAACAATAAAATAGAAGCGATTACCAGAATGGCGGTCTTGATTTCCCTTGTAATTTTCAAAGCTTTGCTGTTTTACACAAAAGTAAGACAATTTATTTGAAAAAATCAGCGCCTATTTTTTTAAAGCTTCGTCCAGACTGATTTGTTGGCCATTCCGGAAAGCCACGACATAAGCCGACGGGAATCCCTTCGTTTTAGCTTCGGACAATTTCTGGCGGGCCGCCTGATAATCAGACGTATCGCCGTAATAGTACTTGTATTTTCCGCCGAAGGACTGGACGGAAACGCCGCTCAAACCTTTAAAGTTGCTTGGCGTGGTGGCAAGTTTGGTGCCGCTGGCCGAAATCTGGATCTTGAAAACGACGCTTCCTGACGGATTTTCTGCAACCGCAGGCTCCGGTACGTTGCGCTCCGGGACATTTCGTTCGGGAACGGCAACGGGCGTCGGCGATTGGGTTACCGGCGTATCGCTGATGCGTTGCGACGGACGCTCATTCGCCGGATCGTAGTTTCCTGACCCGAAATATTCTTTCTTATATCCGATGATAGCGTTCGCAATCGCTTTGGCCATGTCTTCCTGTCCTTCTTCCGAATCCAGAAATGCACCGTCTTTCGGATTCGAGATAAAGCCCATTTCAATCAGGACGCGCGGCATATACGCTTTGTGCAGTACCATGAACGGCGCCTGTTTCACGCCCCGGCTCTTTTTGCTGAGTGAACGCACGAACATATCCTGGATTTTGCTTGCCAGCGTGATGCTGTTGTCCAGGAATTCCTCCTGCATGAGCTCCACGCCTATCATGGTTTCCGGTGACGACGGATCGTAGCCTTCATATTTTTGCTTGTAGTCCTTTTCGAGCGTGATCACGGAGTTTTCGCGTTTGGCCGCTTCAAGATTGGAGGCATTTTTGTTCATACCCATGACGTAGGTCTCGGTACCTTCCGCGGCGGTATTCTTATTGGCGTTACAGTGGATCGAAACGAAAATATGGGAATCGGCGCGGTTGGCTATGTTGGCCCTTTCCACGAGTTCGATGAACACGTCCGTCTTGCGGGTATAAACCACGTCGAAACCCGGCGTGCCGTCGAGGATTTTGCCCACTTTCTGGACAACGCCCAAGGCAATATTCTTTTCGATGTGGCCGTGATAGACCGCCCCGAAATCCTTGCCTCCGTGGCCGGCGTCGAGCGTGACCCGAAACTTTTGCCCTTGTGCGAAAATACTTAGCGAACTAAAAAAGAATGTCAGTAAAATGGACGCCTTCAGCGTATTGGAAACTCCCATAAATCCAAAAGTTAATTTTAATGAAATGCGCGAGGCTAAAGTCATTATTTATTTATTTTTGACGGAAAATTATATGTAAGTTTGGCGCTTAATTCCAGCCATAATTTTCACAAAAGTAGCATTAATAGCGTTGCGGGCAAACTTATTCCATATCGTTTTATCAGCAATCTTGCTAACAGTCGGAGGTTCAAAAAGCTACTCCCAGGAATTAAGGAACCCGACCACAAAAATCCCGCCGAAATTGCAGCTTCCTCCTCAGGAGCAACTGGATTCCACAACTGTTAACGTTTCGGATAGCACAAAAATTGCAGCAACCCTAGTACAAGATTCAGTAAAGCCTAAAAAACCGCTTCTGGAAAGCCAGATCAGACGCAAAGCCAAAGATTACGAGCGCTTCAACCAGAAGAACCAGCAACTTACGCTGCATAACGAGGCAGAAGTCTATTATGAAGACATCGAGCTCAAAGCAGGCATTATCGTCCTGGATTACGGCAAGGACGAGATTTACGCGGGGCGCATCAAAGATTCCACGGGTGCGCTGACACAGCGTCCGATTTTCAAGCAGGGGCAAAATGTCGTCGAGCCTGATTCCATCCGCTTCAATACCAAGACGAAGAAAGCGCTGATCTGGAATTCGCGTACCGAACAAAGCGAATTTCGGATCAAAGCCGATATCGTCAAGCGGGAAAACGACTCCGTTTATTATATGAAAGGCGCGCGGTTCACGACCTCGGAAGACGTCGACAATCCCGAATATTATTTCAAAACCTATCGCGCGAAATTCGTTCCAGGCAAAAAGATCGTCGTCGGAGGCACGAATATGGTTATCGCCGATGTTCCTACTCCGGTCTATCTGCCGTTCGCGTTCTTTCCCATGACGGACGAAGCCCAGTCGGGAATCCTGATTCCATCTTACGGGGAAAGCAACAACCGCGGATTTTTCCTTCAGAACCTTGGGTACTATTTCGCGCTTTCCGACAACTACGACCTTGCCGTTACAGGAGATTATTACACAAACGGAAGTTATGCGATGCGATTCGAGTCGCGTTATGCCTGGCGCTACAAATTCAGCGGAAATTTCAACGTGCGTTTCGAAAACCTGATCAACGGAGAACGTGGTTATCCGGACTATGCCAAACAACGCATCTACAACATACAGTGGTCGCACTCCCAGGACGCGAAGGCCAACATCAATTCTCGTTTTTCGGCTTCGGTCAACCTGGGAAGCAGCCAGTATTTCAGGCAGTCTATCAATCAGGTCAACGTCGGGTCGTCGCTCAACAACACGCTGAGTTCGTCGGTCTCGTATTCCAAAACGTTCCAGACGGTGCCCCAGGTTAACATGTCGATCACGGCCAGCCATCAGCAAAATACCGAAACGCAGGCCATCAGCATGACGCTGCCGACGCTTCAGGTAAACGTGGACAGGATTTTTCCTTTCGCTCCGGCGGATGGTTCCAAAAAAGGCCTGATCAAGAATCTGAACGTACAGTATACGTTGAGGGGTGAAAACCGTTATCAGACGTTTGATTCCCTGTTTTTCAAATCTGAAATGTTCCGTGACGCCAAGACCGGTTTCCAGCATACGATCCCTGTATCGACTAACTTTAAGGTGCTCAAGTATTTCAGTGCGTCGACGAACTTCAATTACAACGAAGTCTGGTATTTCAAGACGATCGAAAGGCGCTACGACCCGACTACCGCCCGCGATACGACGATAAGCGTCAACGGATTCGATGCCTTCCGCACCTATAATTACGGCGCATCGTTGGGAACCACGCTTTACGGAACGTACGATTTCGGGAAGAACAGCCGCATCCAGGCCATCCGCCACGTCATCCGGCCAACGGTTTCCTACAGCTATACGCCAAGTTTCGACCAATATTACGACCGGTATGTGAGCCAGGCCACTGCGGAAACGGTCGTCAAGGATTATACCCGCTTCGAGAACGGGATTTTCGGTGCGCCCGGAAGGAGCATTTCGAACAGTATCGGACTCGGGATCAGCAACACTTTCGAAGCGAAAATGACCGATCGCGACACGACGAAAGTGGAACCCAAAAAACTGATGTTGCTCAATAACCTCAATTTCAGCACGTCGTACAATATCGCAGCCGATTCGCTTAAATGGGCGCCGTTGCGCATTACGGGCGGAACCACGTTATTCGAGAAGATGAACGTTAACTTCGGGGCGACGCTGAATCCGTACGCTATCGACAACACGGGGCGTACGATGAACAAATTCAACATCGACAACGGCGGCAGCCTTTTCCGCTTTACGAACGCCAACCTCACCGTCGGGTACTCGCTTGCCAGCACCGACGGACAGAACACGGGTGATAAAAAGAGCCCCGATTCCCAGGGCGTGAGGAACGGCGGTCGCGATGACGATCTTTTTGGTGCCAATATCGATCCGACCGATCCGCGTCAGGACAACGATGAGCAAGAAGACATCACCGAAATCAAGGACTTTTTCAAGCTCGACATCCCATGGGACCTGACTTTGGCGTATTCCCTTACCTATTCGAACAACCGGCGTGAAAACGAGGTTACCGGCAATTCGCTTATGGTTTCCGGGAACACGAAAATTACCCCAATGTGGGACGTGGGCGTTTCCACGGGTTACGATTTCGTCCAACAGGGCTTTACGTTCACGCAACTCCGTTTTTCGCGTGATTTGCTGAGCTGGAAGATGGATTTCACATGGGTTCCTTTCGGACAGAATACCTACTGGAGTTTCTTTATCGGAATCAAATCGAGCATTTTGCAGGACGTGAAATATGATAAGAGGAGCTTGCCGAACAGGTGATGACGGTCGAATGTCGAATGTCGAACGTCGAATGTCGAACGTCGAACGTCGAACGACTCCTAACACAATCTCAATAGCAGCATGAAAAAAATAATCTTTACAGATAAAGCTCCAACTCCCATCGGGCCATACAGCCAGGCCGTTCTTTTCGGGGATACGCTTTACACGTCGGGCCAGATCGCGATAAACCCGGCAAACGGGGAACTCGTCCTGGGCAATGTAGAAGACGAAACCGCTCAGGTCATGGAAAACCTTAAAGCCGTTCTGGAAGCGGCCGGCATGACGTTCGCCGATGTCGTGAAGACGACGATTTTCATTATGGACATGAACGATTTCGCAAAGATCAATTCGGTTTACGGGCGTTATTTCGACGAAGAATCCGCACCCGCCAGGGAAACCGTTCAGGTGGCGGCATTGCCCAAAGGCGTCACGGTGGAAATTTCGATGATCGGGCGGCGCTGAGTGTGCACTAGTGACTGAATCCCTGAATGATTAGGGTTTAACAAAAGATAAAAGGAAAAGCCAATCGGTATACGACTGGCTTTTATGTTATGATATTTTTCCGAAGACGGGATTATTAACGCCCGGGTATTGCGTGATTAATTCAGGGAATGATACGCGATGAGGCCGTCAATCGGTCGGCGAAGCACGTTTCCGATTTTAATGCCATGTTTTTCGAGGACTTCTTTTAGTTCGTCTCTCAGATAAAATGCGATCGATCCAATGAAGTGTACGGGAACCGACTGATGCTCGTCATACTGCTTGATGTAGAATTCCACGAAATCTTCCATAGCCGATTTGATCAGCTTTTTACAGAATTCGTCGTCTTTGTGCTGTATCAGAAACTTCGCGAACGTCGCTAGATACGCATTCGGATTCGGCTCTTTGTATAAATGATGCTTGATCACGTCCGGATCGAGGTTGTGCACCTTCTTGAATTCCGCTGCAAGATGTTGCGGCATTTTGCTGAAGTAGTACGACCGGATCAATTCGCGCCCGAAGCGATTCCCGCTACAATCATCCATGGCAATGTAACCAAGTGACTGCACTTTTTGATGTAGCTCTTTTCCGTCAAAATAACTGCAATTGGAACCCGTCCCAAGAATGCAGACGATCGCTTTCTCGTTTTTAGGCGTAGTCGCATAAACCGCGGCATAGGTGTCTTCGTTTACCGAAATATTCGCATTGGGAAAATAGTCCTTGAAAATCGCGGCCAGGAAGCTGCGCATTCTCTCGGTTCCGCAACCGGCTCCGTAAAAGTACAGATGCGTCACGCTTTTCTTGTTGTGTGAAATATCGAAACGGTCCTCAAGGCGGGCAATGACCTCGTCCTTTCCGAGCACTTCGGGATTCACCCCAAGCGATTGTGTGGTAAACAAAACCTTTCCGGCGGCGTCGATCGCGATCCAGTCGGCTTTGGTAGAACCACTGTCTACTAATAATTTCATTGGGTTAAGGGTTGGTTTTTTTGGTTTGTTATAATGGTTGTGAAAGTCTAAAGCTTAAGGTTACACGCGGCAACCTTAAACTTTAAACCTTAAAGCTTCCGCAGCTATTATTTCAAGCCTGCAGTGTGAACCGCAAGATCGATTAATTTGCTGGAATAACCATACTCGTTGTCATACCAGGAAACGATCTTGAAGAACGTGGAGTTCAAACCGATCCCTGCCTTGGCATCGATGATAGACGTGCGTGAATCTCCGATGAAATCCTGGGAAACCACATCGTCTTCGGTATATCCGATAACGCCTTTGTAAGCGCCTTCCGATGCATTTTTGAACACTTTCATAATATCGTCATAAGACGTTTCTTTAGCCAATTTTACAGTCAGATCGACAGCAGAAACGTCGGCATTTGGAACGCGCATCGACATACCCGTCAATTTTCCGTTCAGTTCCGGGATCACTTTTCCGACAGCTTTCGCCGCTCCTGTTGAAGCCGGGATAATGTTGAGAAGCGCCGCGCGTCCGCCACGGAAATCCTTGCGCGAAGGTCCGTCAACAGTCAATTGCGTTGCAGTCGTGGCATGAACCGTAGTCATAAGGCCTTCCACGATTCCGAATTCGTCGTTAAGGACTTTTGCAAGCGGAGCAAGACAGTTGGTCGTGCAGGATGCGTTGGATACGATCGTATCGGCAGCCGTCATTTTCGTGTGGTTCACGCCCATTACGAACATTGGCGCGTCTGCGGATGGAGCCGAAATCACGACTTTTTTCGCACCGCCTTTGATATGCGACTGCGCTTTTTCAAGGTCCGTGAAGATGCCCGTACATTCGGCAACAACGTCCACTCCTACTTCATCCCATTTCAAGGTAGCCGGATCTTTTTCGGCCGTCGTGCGGATGTGTTTCCCGTTGACGTACAATTTTCCTTCCTTAACTTCGACTTCTCCGTTGAAGCGTCCGTGTACCGAATCGTATTTCAAAAGATAGGCAAGGTGATCGACGTCCAGAAGGTCGTTGATGGCAACAACTTCGACATTGTCGCGATTGATCGTTTCGCGAAAGACAATGCGTCCGATGCGTCCGAAACCGTTTATTCCTAATTTAACTGTTGACATTTTTCTTGTTTTATTTGATTTAATATAGTGTTCAAAAAGAGTTTAAATGTTTAAGGTTTAAAGTTTAAGGTTGTGCGAACTTTAAACTTTAAACCTTAAACCAATATTATGTAGACATGATGTCGGATACCCTTAGCAATTCGCGGTCGATTTCCGAATGGCCTTTAATGGCCTGGTCGATCGGCGTCAGCGTGATCTTATCGCCATGAATCCCAACCATGAAATTCGATTTACCTTCGATCAGCGATTCTACGGCTTTTACGCCAAGACGGCTGGCCAGGACGCGATCGAAACAAGTCGGGGCGCCACCGCGTTGCATATGGCCCAAAACCGAAACACGGACGTCGTATTCCGGAAGGTTTTCTTCCACGTAATCCTTGAGCTCGAAAACGTTCTTGCCGATACGGTCGCCTTCCGCGATCACGACGATGCTCGAGGATTTGCCCGATGCCTTGCTCTTCTTCAACGAATCGAGCAAACGCTCCAGGCCGAGGTTTTCTTCAGGTATCAAAATTTCTTCCGCTCCGGCGCCGATTCCCGCATTTAATGCGATATGCCCGGCATCGCGGCCCATGACTTCAACGAAAAACAGTCTGTTGTGGGACGAAGCCGTATCCCGTATCTTGTCGATCACTTCCACGACGGTGTTGAGTGCCGTGTCGTAACCCAGTGTAAAACTTGTTCCGTAAATGTCGTTGTCAATCGTTCCGGGAATTCCCATGATCGGAATCTTGAACTCCGAATTGAAAATCTCCGCTCCCGTGAAGCTTCCGTCACCGCCAATGACGACGATCGAATCGATTCCCGCTTTTTCGATATTGGCGAATGCTTTTTGGCGTCCTTCAGGAGTCATGAATTCTTTGGAACGCGCCGATTTCAGGATGGTGCCGCCTTTGTTGACGATATTGTTGACGCTGCGCGGGCCCATTTCCTTAAAATCGCCTTCAATCATTCCCTGGTACCCTCTGTAAATTCCCACACATTCAATATTGTGGTAAGCACAGGTCCGCACCACGGATCGGATGGCTGCATTCATTCCCGGCGCATCTCCGCCTGAAGTAAGCACTCCAATCCGTTTTATTGTTTTTGACATTAATTATGGTATTAAAATGTAAACTTAGCAAATATGAGCCATTTTCGCCGACCCATTATTACTACTTTAGCATTTTGGTGATTTTCAAACGTTTTCGTTGATAAGTTTTCAGAAAGTACGAATTCCGGATATCGGAAGTTATGAATCCGATTCGTACCTTATCAATCTTCCACAGACGGAACCGCCTGATTGTTCGGTCTGGGAGCGACCGGTTTCTTCTTCTTTTTGTCTTTTGACGGAACGAATTCCATGCCTTCCTGTATATAAGAATCAGGCACTTCTGAATCGGCTTTTTCGATGTCGATTTTGTTCTTCTTAAACAATTTGTTGACGAGTTCCTTAAAGGTATCGAAATCGACCTCGTACGTAATACCTACGCCCTGGGTATATCCGATGCCCTGTCCTATGTAGTTAATGTCGTTCTCCCGGTTAAACACGCGCAGGTTCATCGTGCCGTCCTCATTGACGCGGTACTGCACTTCCACGTCGCCCACAATGGCCGATTCGTTAACGCCTCCAACCGGAACGCCCACCTTTCCGTTGATGGTGATGCGGTCGTTGACCTGTGTGGAAATATTGACCCCGACGCGTCCGTCCGCTTCCGTTCCCGGACGCCTGTCTGCCGCGACGAAATCCACGCCTACTTTAATATTCGAATCCGGATCCTGGAAAATATCGCCGATAAGGCCGCTGGCCGTTTCAAACAGGTTGCCGGCAAAATCTGATTCGTTCACGCCTTCCGGACTCAAAAAAGTTCCCGAGGAAAGCAGGTACAAGGCCTGCGTCTGACGCGTATCCTTGTCGTCGAGCTTGTACTGGATTTCCGATTTGAGTACGGAACTCACCGTCGGGAAGTTGATGACGAAATCAGGCTCGGGATTCGACAGGTTACCGCGTACGCCGATCACGACTTCTACCGGGACTTTTTTATTCACCGACGGATTTTCAAGCAGGATCGCCGGATTCGCCGTAGTCTTGTAAACCGCTTCCAGGTTCAGCACGGCCCGCATCGGATCGCCTTCCCACGTAATCGAACCGCCTTTTTTCAATGCGAATTTCTTGTCAATGAGGCCGCCGTATTTGAAGTTGTAGATTCCTTCGTAGGCCTGGAAATCGCCCCACATATTGAACTTGCCAAGTGTGTTGATCTTAAAAAGCAGCGAGCCTACGCCCTTGCCTTTTATGCTGTGGCCGCTGTTCCGGTCGATGATGACTTCCACTTCGGCCTCCGGCGTGATATCGAAGTCGAACTCAAGCTCCAGCCCGTTGTATTTGCGTGTCGCCTCGACGATCCCCTTTTCGAGGTTGTATTTTTCCTTGGGGCTCAAAAAGTGGATGTAGCTTCTCGATCCGGTGGATTCGGTGTTGTTGATCGGGATTTTGATCGAGGTTCCCTGCTCCGACTTGGCTTCAACCTTGATAAAAAGACCGTTCGTAGGTCCGGATATCGAAGCCGTTCCGTTGATGAAAGCCGTACCATAATAAGCCGCTTCCTCGCTGTCCTGCGTGTCGAGCGCAAGCAGTCGCTGGGTTGAGATGTTGAGATCGAGCGTCCATTCGGAAAACTTCTTGTGCTCGATGCGGCCTTCGAGGAATCCGACCGTCTTGTACTTCGTATCGGTAATCGACGTGTTCCGAATCAAAAACTGGCTTTCCGTCACATCGATGACCGAGCGCTTTTCCATCTCGTATTCGGTATTCAGGTACGGAACTTTGAGAGAGGTGTCGTCCAGGTACAACCTGCCGTTGATGTCGGGATCGCTGAAGGCGCCGTCGATCCTCGCATTTCCCGACGCCAGGCCTTTTATGTCAGAAATAGCCTCACCGGCCAGCAAGGCATTCAGCATCGACAGATTGAACTTGTTGAACCTCAGGTCGACATCGAGTTTGGTCTGCCCTCCGGTAACGCTGATTTCTCCGTCGGCCCGGAACGATTCGAAATTCTTGTTTTCCAGTACGGAATTCACATAAAACTTTTTGAACGTATCATCACCGTCGACGTCCAGAACGAGATTGCCCAGTTCGGTATCGTTGGCGTGGAGGCCGTCGATGCGCAGCGACGACATTGGCTGGTATATGTCGCCGTCCTGCTTCAGGCTCACGGTTCCGTTAAGGCTTCCCTTGACGCGGAAACTCTGGCCTTCCGGAGTAAATTTCGAAAGGTCCACATGATCGAAATTCAGCGTAAGGTCTTTGTATTTCGGGCCTTTGATCACGCCATTGATCTTCATGCGCTCGTTGTCATGCGAAAGCACGATGTTGTCGAAATTAAAATTGCGGAACTTCCTGTCGGTTACGATCTTGTTGGCCTGGTCCTCGTTTTCGTTGACGAACCACAGGTAATCCTTGAAGCGAAGTTCGGATTTATTAAATCCTACGACCACGTTCTTTTGCTTGTCGAGCGTGTGGTACAGGTTCAGATTATAGAAATCTTCGCCTTTTTTGCCTCCGACGAATTCCGTCCGGATAAACATCGTATCGCGTGCCGTAACGTTGATCGCACTGAAATCGGCGATTTTATACATTTTAGTGCGGATGCTGTCGACTTCGACAAAAGCGTTGTAGAGCGGGTTTTTGTTATCGACCTGGATGCGGACGTTGTCGAAATAATTCTCGTAAGCCCCGATCTGAGGCGAGTCGAACCGGAATTTAAAATCGTTGTTATCGGAATTGATGCTTCCCGAAACCTGAGTGTTCGGACCGATCGTTATCCCCGGAAGGAAAATCTCGAGCACCTTGTTGTATATCGCAAAATTGAACTTCATGTACTGTCCCTTCGCGATCTTATACGGATCGTAATTGGCGTAAAGGCTGCCCAGCGAATTTTCGACCATTTTGGGAACCTGGTCAAATTTGTATTTCCCGACGATTTCGCCTTCGATGATATCAGGGGAATTGATGGCGATAGTTCGGACGCGGTCCTGGTCGAAGCTCACGTTGATGCTGAAATCTTCGAAGTAGTACGTGTCGCGCTTATTCTGATAAGACGTCTGGTTGATGTGGATGCGGCCCTGAAGGTCTTCTATCGAATTCCCTGAGATCTGGGTGCTGATATCGCCCTTGAAAACCGCGATCGAATCGTTTTTGACCCAGCGCATTTTCCCAAGATTGGCATAGTCGATCTTCGTGTGGAAATCGTACTGTATCTCTTTCTGGCTCAGGTTCACTTTACCCTCGAAATCCATGAACAGGTTGGGATCGTTCACGAACACCTGACCTTCGAATATCGGATTGGTAAAATTCCCGTTGACCAGGATGTTCGTATACAGGTAATTGCGGTATCCGATCTTATAAATGTCGCCCGAGAACGATGTGTCCATAAACTCCTGCCGGAAACCTTTACCGTCGACATCCACGTCCAGGCTGACGATGCCCAGGTCGCGCTTTTCGAGGAAACTGCCGATCTTAAAATCGTGCAGAACGATGTGGCCGGTGTATTGGGCGTTGTCGATATTGTCGATGTCGGTCAGTACCAACTCGGTTTCGAGATCGCCCAGTGATGTCGACATTTTGAGCTCGGTTTGAATCGAGGAAGTGGTGATTTCGGCGTTTCCGACGATATTGAACTTCCCGAGCTTCTTCAGCGACGTAGGAAGCTTCTTGCCCAAAACATTCGGCAAAATGGAAACAAGATCCTGGTAATCGGAATACACCTTGTCGAATTTCCCGTTCATGTAAAAATTCTGGCCGGTTTTCCCGAACAGGTTCCGGAATCGCACGTCTCCAACAATTTCGGAGCCTTTTTCATCCTTAAGCCGCAGATTTTTGGCATACAGATTATTGAGCGTGCCGGAAATATGAGCCTTCAGGTTGAAATATTTATCGCGCCCGAGCTCTTTGTAAAAATAATAGACGTCGTTCGTGGCCAGCGTGGCTTGGTCCAGGCGGATATCGAATCTGACCTTGTTGTTGAAATCGGCGAAATCTTTTTTATCGAAGGACAGCACGACATCGCCCTTCAAAAGCGAGCGAGCCGTGTTGACGTCCAGGTTTTTGAGGATGATGTTGGACTTGTTGTACTTAAATTGGGCCGTGAGGTTTTTAACGTAGAGGCCACGGTGGTCTAAAAACGCCAGTTCGCGAATATCCATCGTGACTTCAGGGCCGTGCACCATAAAATTGCGGATGCGTCCGTCGAGGCGCCTGAAATCGATGTCCTTGGGATTCTGGCGATTTTCATCCGACAGGATAAAACGTCCGTTCGAAACGTAAAGATTGTCTGCCTTGAGCAAAAACTGGCGGGCCGACGGTTTCTTGTCCGGCGTTTCGAAAAGCTTGATGAAATGATCGAGATTCGTACTTTTTTCGCCCTTGTACGTTTTCATGTTGAAGACCATCCCGTCTGCGCGGATATCGCCGAAAAGCAAATCGCCGTTGTAGAGTTGTTTAAAACTTAGGATGTTCGTGTGGAGCCGTTTGGCGTAAACCAGCGTATCTTTCCGGTAATCGCGTATCATGACGGTTTTGAGCCTGACGCCCCCGAAAACGCTGATGGCGATCTTGTCTATATGGATGTCCGTACCGAAATCCTCATTGATCTTTTCGGTAGCGAATTGCGCGATCTTGGTCTGTACGGGAGGAAGCGAAAGCAAAATACCGAGCATCAGTAAAAACAGGAAGAGTCCGATGACGGAACGGATCGCTATTTTTTTAAATTTTTTGATACCCGTTATTGTTTTAATTTTGCTGTTTTATTAAAGCCCAAATATAACTCAAAAAAAGTGCCGTTTTATGCGCCAAAATGATGTATTTATCCTTGCTATAGAAAGTTCCTGCGACGATACGGCCGCGGCTGTATTGCATAACGGCAAGGTGCTCTCGAATGTTGTGGCCAACCAATCCATACACAACGAATTCGGCGGCGTGGTGCCTGAGCTGGCTTCTCGCGCCCATCAGCAAAATATTGTTCCTGTTATCGATACGGCGCTGAAGCGGGCGAATATCGAAAGGAAACAGCTTTCGGCCATCGCTTTCACACAGGGGCCCGGGCTCATGGGATCGCTTCTGGTAGGAAGCTCCTTTGCAAAATCGCTGGCCTTGGCGCTCGATATTCCGCTCATTGCCGTCAATCACATGCAGGCGCACATCCTGGCCCATTTTATTGACCAGGACGGTTTCGGCAAACCCGATTTTCCTTTTCTCGCCCTGACGATTTCCGGCGGACATACCCAGATCGTCAAGGTCAATTCCTATTTCGAAATGGAAATCATCGGGGAAACCACCGATGACGCCGTAGGGGAAGCCTTCGATAAGAGCGCCAAGATCCTTGGACTTCCCTATCCCGGAGGACCGCTTGTGGACAAATACGCCCAATCGGGTAATCCGAAAGCATTCGCATTTACCAAACCGAAAGTCCCCGGACTCGATTTCAGCTTTTCGGGATTGAAGACGGCCATCCTCTATTTTATCCAGAAAAACAAAGCACAAAACACTGATTTCGTGGACGAAAACCTGAACGATATCTGTGCCTCCATACAGCATACGATCATCGAGATCCTCATGGATAAAATGAAGCTCGCCGTGGCTCAGACAGGAATCCGTCAGGTCGCGATCGGCGGTGGCGTGTCGGCAAATTCAGGGATTCGGAAGGCGATGAAAGATGCGGAACACGATCTCGGATGGAAAACCTTCGTCCCAAAATTCGAGTATACGACCGACAACGCAGCCATGATCGGGATCGCGGCCTATTATAAATATCTCGACGGATCGTTTGAAGATGCATCCGTCGTATCTAAAGCAAGAATCGAATTCTGATGCAGTTATTCTATAATCCAGATATCAGCGCCGCGACCGAAACCTTTATTTTCGACAAGGAAGAAAGCCGTCACATTATTAAAGTGCTTCGGAAAACTACAGGAGATAAAGTTTATGTAACCAATGGTTTGGGATCGCTTTTCAAAACGGAAATCGCAATCGCATCCGACAGCAAATGCGCGGTTAAAATTATCGGCGAGCAAAAATCGGAGCCGCTTGGTTTTCATCTTCACCTCGCCGTTGCACCGACCAAAATGAACGACCGCTATGAATGGTTTCTGGAGAAGGCCACGGAGATCGGCATTAGCGAGATCACGCCTTTGATTTGCGACCGATCGGAAAGGACACAGGTCAAAATAGAACGCTTCGAAAAAATATTAGTTTCGGCTATGAAGCAATCCAATCAATATTTTCTGCCGAAACTCAACGAGGCCGTGACATTCAGGGAATTTTTGAAAGTGAGGTTGGGAGGACAGAAGTTTATAGCGCATTGCGAAGAATCCGATAAAAGATCGCTCAAAAACGAGCTTTCCACCGGATCCGACGTTGCGATACTGATCGGTCCCGAAGGTGACTTTACCGAAAAAGAAATCGCGCTGGCACTTGAAAATTCGTTTATTCCCGTATCTTTAGGAGAGACTAGATTGCGCACGGAGACCGCGGCTATCGTGGCCTGCCATAGCGTCATCTTTTCTAACGAGAAATAATGCGCGCAGCTTTTATATTACTTTTTCTTACAGCAAATATCTGGGCGCAACTGCCCAAGGACAGCGTATACTATGCAAAACGCAAGGCGAAGGAAACCAGGATGATTCCGGTTCGCGGTAACAAATACGAAGTCTTCACCCAAAAATGGGGCAATGGGAAAACAAAGCTTTTGCTGCTCCACGGCGGCCCGGGCCACGGCCATGAATATTTCGAGAATGTTCCGGAGCAATTGAAAAACGACGGAGTCACGGTTTATTTCTACGATCAGCTCGGATGTTATTTTTCCGATCAGCCGGATGACGCTGCGATCTGGAATGTCGACGCATTCGTGAGGGAAATAGAAGATGTCCGGGTTGGCCTGGGCCTTCAGAATTTTTATTTGTTAGGACATTCCTGGGGCGGTTTGCTTGCCCAGAAGTACGCCGCTAAATACCCCGAACATCTCAAAGGCGTCATTTTATCTAACGTACCCGGCTTTTCAACCGAAAACCCTGCTTACTTTTATAGTCTGATGGATAGCCTTGACGGCGTTGCGTACAAGCTAGCAGCGGAACGGGCCGAATTTACAGGAAAGATGATCCGGCTCGATTCCATCCGCAAATACGGGAAAGTTTCGGACGGCGCCTTGACAAAACGATTCAGGAAAGTGAACGACAGCATTTTCGGTCGCATGATGTACTATCGGAAAACCGGAAAAATGCCGGAGCCGCTTTCGCGTTCCATGCGCCACGCAGAGAATTTCGGGATTGAAAAATACAAGTTCGACTTTTTGGGACATGATTATTTATCGGACCTGAAGAAAATTTCAGTTCCGGTTTTGCTGCTCGGATCCGAAAACGATTTCCTTCACGACGAAAAATATTACGCGCTGAAAGAAACAATGAGGGCCAGGACGGCCGTTCACCTTTGCCCGGATGGCGCGCATTTCCCTATGTGGGACGATACGGAGAACTATTTTTCAGCTGTCCGTAAATTTATAAAACAGGTCGATATGAATAAATTTGACCCTGAATCCTTTTTAAAATGAAACCATTTTTTACCCTTTTTGCGATATGCGTGCTTTTCCATGCCAATGCCCAGGAAATCGCATTGCTCAAATACGGAGGCGGAGGCGATTGGTACGGAAATCCTACTTCGCTGCCCAACCTGATCCGCTATTGCAACCGTACGCTCAACACGCGCATCGCGTCCAAACCGGCGACGGTAGAGCCCGGCAGCCCGGACCTGCTTTCCTACCCTTTCGTGCACATGACGGGTCACGGCAATGTGGTGTTCAGCGATAACGACATCCGGAATCTTCGCAGTTATCTCGAAGGCGGCGGATTTTTGCACATCGACGACAATTACGGCATGGACGAATACATCCGCAGAGAAATAAAACGCATTTTCCCGTCGAACCAACTCATCGAACTTCCGGCCAGCCACCCTGTTTTCCAAGGGCCAAACACGTTCGCCCAGGGCATTCCGAAAATCCACGAACACGATGCAAAGCGGCCTCAGGCGTTCGGGATCATTATCGAAGGCCGGCTCGCTCTCATGTACACGTTCGAAACCGATCTCGGCGACGGCTGGGAAGATCCCGAGGTGCACAACGACCCCGCGGACGTGCGCGAAAAGGCGCTCAGGATGGGAGCCAATATCGTCCATTATGCATTTAATCACTAGAAATTATGACGTCAACCACCATTGCAAAAGGAATTCTAAAAGCCATAGGCGTTTTGGTCGCTGTAGTCCTGACGCTTTATTTGCTGTATCTGGTTCAATCGGTACTGATTTATCTGGCCGTTTCGCTGATCCTGACGCTTATCGGAATGCCGATCGTGAAGTTCCTGAGAAATAAATGCAAATTCAAGAACATTTTCGCGGTCATGACGACACTGCTTATTTTTGTTGGGATTATCTTCGGGTTCATCATGATGTTCGTGCCTTTGATCGCTTCCCAGGGACATAATCTTTCGCTGCTCAATACGGCCGCGATCGAGCAGAATATCATACAACTTATCGATCAGGCAAGCTCCTGGCTCGAAGGCCATAACATCGATTCGGGCCGGTTGCTGAAGGAATCGAACGTAACGTCCAAACTCAACTTCAAGTTTATCCCGAATTTCCTGAACATCGTTTTAGGGACGATCAGCAGTTTCGGGGTCGGACTGGCTTCGGTGCTTTTCATCACGTTTTTCTTCCTCAAGGACAGGAAGATGTTTTCCAATTCGCTGCATACGCTCCTGCCTCAGGCGCACAAGGGAAAAATCCTGAATTCGCTCGATAAGATGGATCATTTGCTCTCGCGCTATTTTATCGGACTAATCGTACAACTCTCTATCATATTCGTCTTGTACCTGATCGTTTTGCTGATATTCGGCGTACAGAATGCCCTCATCATCGCTTTTCTCTGCGCGATCCTGAACATCATTCCGTATATCGGGCCGCTTATCGGATCGATCCTGGCGGCCTTGCTGACCATGCTGAGCAACCTCGGCAGCGACTTCCAGAGCGAGATTTTGCCCACTACGATTTATGTCATGATAGGGTTCTGGATCGTCCAGGTCATCGACAACAACCTGACGGGACCGCTGATCTTTTCCAACAGCGTGAACTCGCATCCGCTGGAAATTTTCCTGGTGATATTGGTCGCAGGCTTCCTTTTCGGCATTTTGGGTATGGTGATCGCCGTACCGATGTACACGATCCTCAAGGTATTCGCCAAGGAATTTTTCCCTGAAAACCGGTTTGTCCAACTCCTGACGCGCAAGATTTAAACGTGGACGACCGATTGCTCTCACCCGATGTCCGGCAATGGATCGCCCAAAATACAGGGGCTGATCCAAGCCGGTTGGCATTCGCAAAAAATCCGTTTCCTGAAATCGATTATAAGATTTTACTCAACCAGGTTGCCGCCAGGTCCAGGGCAAGGCATAAGCTGCCCACCTGGTTTGAAAATCCCGGCATGGTTTATCCCTCAAAAGTCTCGGTTGAGCAGACTTCGTCGGAAGCCACGGCCGGTTATAAGTCGCATTTGATCTCTGGAGAAACGTTAATCGACCTTACCGGAGGCTTCGGGGTCGATGATTTTTATTTCGCCAGAACGTTCCGAGAGATCGTGCATTGCGAGTTGAACAGCGAACTTTCGGATGTCGCACGCCACAATTTCACCGAACTTGGAGCCGCGAATATCACTTGCGAAGCCGGCGACAGTTCAGGCATCCTGGAGCGCCTGAATCGCAGGTTTGACTGGATATACATCGATCCGTCAAGGCGAAACGACGCGAAAGGTAAAGTCTTCATGCTCGCCGATTGCTTGCCCGACGTGCCGGGACTTCTGGATTTTTACTTTCAGTTTTCCGATAATATCCTCATCAAGACCGCGCCTCTGCTCGATATCACTTCGGCATTGTCCGAACTGAAATTTGTGAGCGGCATCCACATCGTTGCGGTTGAAAATGAAGTCAAGGAATTGCTTTTTTTCATTCGGAAGGATTTTAATTCAGAGATTGAAATAGCCGCCGTAAACCTATTGAAAGACAGCTGTTCAACATTTAAGTTCAATCTGCCGGAAATACATCAGACAGCGGAAATCGGATATCCGTTAACCTACCTGTATGAGCCGAATCCCGCCATTTATAAGTCTGGCGCCTTCGATTTGGTCGCCATCCGGTTCGGACTCAAAAAACTGCACAAACATTCGCATTTGTACACATCCGATAATGTAATTGAAGATTTTCCGGGCCGCACGTTCCGGATACTATCGGTTCATCGTTATGACAAGGCGAACGTGAAGCAGTTTCTTCAGGGTTCGAAATCCAATGTGGCCATTCGCAATTTCCCCGAATCGGTTGAAAAAATCCGCTCCAAATGGAAAATTGCCGACGGTGGTGAAAACTACACTTTTTTCACGACCGTCCATCCGAACGACAAAATGTTCTTACTTTGCGCCAAAATTTAATATAATGACACGTATCGCATTCGCCCTGCTATTTTTTGCCACTCTCGTTTCCGCTCAGAAACCTTGTGATTTCAGCACGGATGTCAAGGACAGCCTCGGCACCTATAAATCGACGCGCGAATATTCGTTTTACGAGAAGGTTTTCGGATCGACGTCTACGCACATTTTCTTTTCGCTCGCCAAAACAGACGACCTTCCGACGCTCAACCTTACGTTTATCACCAAAAGCAACGATTTTATAAAGGCCAATTGCTTCGACCAGAATTCGAGGATTTATTTTCAGCTGGCCAACGGCAAGGTCGTTACGATGATCTACGGCGCCCATGAAAGCTGCGGAACGGCCCTTCGCGACCAGAAAGGAAAGAACAACCGCGTGCACACCGGCGTTTTCTTTTTTATGAAGGACAGTTTCCAGGAGCTCAAAAATTCTCCGGTGACGATGATGCGGATCCGCTACGCCACGGACACCATCGATTATATCGTCAAGAGTTCGTATGTCTCAGAGGCCGACGGTAAGACGTACAATCCGGAAACGTACTTTATGGATGCCCTCCACTGCATTCTGGATTAGCGGCAATCCCATTTAAAATTGGAGATTTTGAAGGATGAGGCTTCTTCAAAGTTAAAGTGCCACCACTCCGAGCGCAGTACGGAAAACCCGTGCCGGCCCATGATGTCCTGCAGGAGCTTGCGGTTGGATTTTACCTTTTCAGGAAGCTTTTCGTAACCGATCGCGGCTTCGGGACCGAAATGGTCGAAACCGGTTCCCATATCGAGTTCGTTGCCGCTTTGGTCGACCAGTGTAATGTCGACGGCACCGCCTCTGTTGTGAATCGATCCTTTTGACGGATTGGCGACATAGTCCGGATTGGACAC
>Ga0265798_10001277_pt1 | contig 39514 bp, 37 predicted proteins | sample P3T30metagenome_FD_192430 | JGI IMG/M metagenome (GOLD analysis project Ga0265798, IMG submission 192430) | Plant litter microbial communities from East Loma Ridge, Irvine, California - P3 T30 | ecosystem: Environmental > Terrestrial > Plant litter > Unclassified | place: USA: California...
GACCTCCGATGACGATCTGAGTGTGGTAACCCACATCGTCCCGGAGGTCTTCGCTCACATCACCCGTTCACAACGTCCCGAGGAACTACACCTAGCGCCCGGAGGCGATCACGGTCACGGCGTACGGGATGTCCTGTGCGGGGGCACCCACGGGTGCGTAGTGCAGGGTGAGAGCGTTCGGCCCGTTGTGGAGTGCGGCGGTCAGGTTGAACGTGCCGCCGGCACCGATCTTGCCCGAAGCGAGTTCGGTGTCGGCCTCGCTGATGGTGAGCGTCGCAGCTGGGGCGCCGGTACCGCGGAACGTGACTCGGCCGGAGGGAGCGACGACGGTGGAGCCCGCAACGGGCGACGTCACGACGAGGGGTGGGATGCCGTCGGGGCCGGTGATCTCCACGGTGTCGGTCGTGACGTTCGCGCCCCGGCCGATCTGGAGCACTTCATAGGTGGAGTCGTTCGCGCCGATCGTTGCCTGCATGCTCCAACTGCCGGTCGCCTCGACGGATCCCGCGGCGAGGACCTCGTTGCCCCTGTTCAGGTAGAGCCGTGCGCTCGGTTCGCCGGTGCCGGTGAATTCGAGTCGCCCACCGGGATGAGTGGCGCCGTTTCCGGGTGTGGTGATGGAGACCGCATCCCCGAACGCTGCCTCGGTGGTGGTGGTTTGCGTGGATCCGTCCGGAGCCACTTCGAACACGTCGAGACGGACCGGTCCGCCCGCGTTGGGCGGGGTCAGGAGCGATTCCCACGTTCCAGCAGGGTCCACGGAAGCATGAGCGGCCATCTCACCTTTCGGCGTGGTGGCGAACACTTCCGCGCCTGGCGTGCCCGTCCCGGACACGGTGGCCATCTCGGTGACGTCGGCGGGGAAGGACACGGATGCGGTCAGGTCCGCCGTCGACACGCGAGCGGCGGACGCTGGAGAGGGGACGAGGATGGCCGCGGCGGCGATGGCAGCGGCAGCGCTGAGTGACAGACCACGTTTCATGAATGCAGAGTGTCAGATTTCCCGACAGAAGACAATGCCCTTTTCGGAAGCGAGCGAACCCCGGCGGGACCACACATCCGGGACGATCGCGGTGTATCCCCAGCCGGAGAACGTGCAACCGCTGCGGTGGGCCGAGCGGGTCATCACGCACCGGCAGATCCTCGAGGCGATGGCGTCTCGCGAGCACCAGCGATCGGCGGGCACGCCTGCGGGCGGGCCGTCGCGTCGGGCCGCAGGGGCAGGTCAGTCCACGGTCGGGGCGGGACCGGCAGCACCGTCGTCGGCACGGGCACGGGCACGGGCACGGGCACCGCGTCTCGCGATGAGCGCGTCGAGCCACCGGTTCATCGCCGAGAGCCCGAGTGCGACCGCGGCGAACACGATCGACTCCGTGACGGAGCGCCCGAGGACAAGCCGGGTGAACCAGTACCCAACCGGCCCGAGGACCGCGACCAGCACGACGGCACCGAGCGGGTCGGAGCGGCGCACCGGTCGGTCTGCAGCGTTGTGCTCGTGCGTGCCGTCGCCGAGTCGGTGGAAGGACACACCCCAGGCGGCGAGCGCGACGCCCAGCACGATCGCAACTCAGGCCGCGTCGTCGCCGCGGTCGAGCACCACGGCACGCACGGCGGACACCGACGTCACCGCACCGCCGACGAGGAACGCGACGGTGATGCCCGTCGCGAGGCGCGGACGTCTGCTCTGCACGGCGGCCTGCCTAGTCTGCGGCGAGGGCGGTGCGCCCGAGCCGGACGAAGTCTGCGACGCTGATCGCCTCGCCGCGGGCGGTCGGGTCGATCCCCGCGGCAGCGAGCACCTCTGACGCCCGGGCGCTGCCACCGAGCACGCCGGACAGGCTCTGCCGGAGCATCTTCCTCCGCTGCTGGAACGCCGCGTCGACCAGCGTGAACACCTGCGCGCGCAGCGTCTCATCGCCCGGCTGCTCGTGCCGGTCGAAGCCGACGAGCACGCTGTCGACGTTCGGCACCGGCCAGAACACCTGGCGGCTGATCTGCCCCGCGGTCGACCACGCGCCGTACCATGCGGCCTTGACGCTCGGGGCGCCGTAGACCTTGCTGCCGGGACCGGCGGCGATCCGGTACCCGACCTCGGCCTGCACCATGACGAGGACCCGCTCGATGGTCGGGAACGTCGCGAGCAGGTGCAGGAGCACCGGCACGGACACGTTGTAGGGAAGGTTGGCGACGACGTGCGTCGGGGCCTCCGGCAGGTCCGCCGGTGTCACGGTCAGCGCGTCCTGGTGCACGACCCGCAGGCGTGCGTCCGGCTGCATCGTCGACACCGTCGTCGGCAGCTGCGCGGCGAGCCGTCCGTCGATCTCGACCGCGGTCACGGACGCACCGGTCTCGGTCAGCCCGAGCGTGAGCGACCCGAGCCCCGGCCCGATCTCGAGCACCGAGGCGTCCGGACCCACCCGGCCGGCGGCGACGATGCGGCGCACCGTGTTCGCGTCGTGCACGAAGTTCTGCCCGAGCTTCTTCGTCGGGGTCACGTCGAGCTGCGCGGCGAGGTCCCGGATCTCCGCCGGGCCGAGGAGTGCGCCCACGACTACTGGTCCACCGTCACGGGCTCGGCGTCCCACGCTCCGTAGACGAGCTCGGTGGTGGAGGCGATCTGCGCCGCGAGCATCGACGGATCGGTGCCGAGGGTCTCCGCCATCGACCGGAGCGTGAGCGGGATGAGGTACGGCGCGTTCGGCCGCCCGCGGTACGGCGTCGGCGTGAGGAACGGCGCGTCGGTCTCGATCATGACGAGGTGCCGTGGTGCGACCTCGAGCGCGTCGCGGAGCTGCTGGGCGTTCTTGAACGTGACCGTGCCGGCGAACGACATGTACCAGCCCCGCTCGGCGCAGAGGCGCGCGAGGTCGGGTCCGCCGGAGAAGCAGTGGAACACCGTCTTCTCGGGAGCGCCGACGCGGTCGAGGACCTCGACCACCGCCTCGTGAGCGTCGCGGTCGTGGATGGTCAGGGCGAGGTCGTGTTCCTTCGCGATCCGGATGTGCTCCTCGAACGAGCGGACCTGGGCGTCGCGGCCGTCCTCGCCGGTGCGGAAGAAGTCGAGTCCGGTCTCGCCGATGGCCCGCACGCGCGGGAGCCCGGCGAGGGCCTCGATGCCGGCGAGGTGCTCGTCGAGGAGTCCCTGTTCGGCGAGCACCGGCGCCTCGTTCGGGTGCAGCGCGACGGCTGCGAGGACCCGCGGCTCGCGCGCGGCGATCTCGGCCGACCACTGCGAGGTCGCGAGGTCGGTGCCGACCTGCACGACACCGCGCACGCCGACGCTCGACGCTCGGTCCAGGTGCTCGCGGTAGTCGAGGGGCCCGTCACCGCCCTCGCCGACGCCGTCGGCGATCTCCATGTGCGTGTGGTTGTCGTACACGGGGACGACGAGCGCCTGCGGCAGCGGCGGGTAGCTGAGGTCGCGCTTCGATCCACCGGACGCTCCCTCGCCACGGGAGCGGACGTGCGCCGCGTCGGTCACGCTGCCCCCTGCTCCGCCTGCTCGATGCGCGGGAAGAGGCCCGACTCGAGCGGGGTCACCTGCGCCGCTCCCTGCCACTCCCATGCGCGGTCCACCCGCTGCTCGGCGATCGAGCCGCCCGCGCCGATCGACGCCCACAGCTTCTCGGTGGCCTTCGGCATCACCGGCGAGACCAGAACCGCGACGGTCCCGAGGCCCCGCAGCGCCGTGACGAGCACGGTCGCGAGCCGCTCGCGCTGGGCGTCGTCCTTCGCGAGCGCCCACGGCTCCTGCTCGGTGATGTACCCGTTCAGCGCGTCGACGAGCTCCCACACGGTCGCGATCGCGTCGTGCGGTGCGAAGTCCTGGATGGCCATGTCGGCGCGCTCGGTGACCGACCGGGCGAGGGCGTCGATCACCTCGTCCGCCGCGGTGAGCGTCCCGCGCTCCGGCACGGCACCGTCGAAGTACCGGTTCAGCATCGCGACGATCCGGGACGCCAGGTTGCCGAACCCGTTCGCGAGCTCGGCCTGGTACCGGGCGGAGATGTCCTCCCAGCTGAAGTTGCCGTCCTGGCCGAACGTGATGGCGCGGAGGAAGTAGTAGCGGAACGCGTCGGAGCCGAACGTGTCCGTGATCTCCGACGGCGCGATGCCGGTGAGCTTCGACTTCGACATCTTCTCGCCGCCGACGAGCAGCCACCCGTGGCCGAACACCCGCTCCGGGACCGGCAGGCCGGCGGCCATGAGCATCGCGGGCCAGATCACCGCGTGGAACCGGGCGATGTCCTTGCCCACGATGTGCACGCTCGGCCAGAGCCGCCGGAACGCCTCGTCGTCGTCACTGCCGTAGCCGAGGGCCGTGACGTAGTTGAGGAGCGCGTCGAACCAGACGTAGAGGACGTGGTCGCTGTCCCAGGGGATCTGGATGCCCCAGTCGAAGCTGGACCGCGAGATGGAGAGGTCGCGCAGCCCCTGCTTGACGAACGAGACGATCTCGTTGCGGACGCTCTCCGGCTGGATGAACTGCGGGTTCGACTCGTACAGGTCGAGCAGCCGCTGCTCGAAGTCGGACATGCGGAAGAAGTAGTTGCGCTCGGACAGCACCTCGACCGGGATCGAGTGGATCGCGCACACCTGCTGCCCCTCGTACGCGCCCGTGCCCGGGACGAGGTCGCTCGGCTGCTTGTACTCCTCGCAGCCCACGCAGTAGAAGCCCTCGAACTCGCCGGCGTAGATGTAGCCGTCGTCGTACAGCTTCTGCAGGAACGCCGTCACGCCCCGCTCGTGGCGTTCGTCGGTGGTGCGGATGAAGTCGTCGTTCGCGACGTCGACGGTGTCGAGCAGGGGCTTCCACGCGTCCGTGACGAGCCGGTCAGCCCACTCCTGCGGCGTCACGTCGTTCGCGGAGGCCGTGCGCAGGATCTTCTGCCCGTGCTCGTCGGTGCCGGTGAGCAGCCAGGTGTCGTCACCGCGCTGCCGGTGCCAGCGGGCGAGGACGTCCGCCGCGACCTCGGTGTAGGCGTGCCCGATGTGGGGCACGTCGTTCACGTAGAAGATCGGCGTGGTGATGCTGAACGAGGACCCGTCGGACATGCGCACCATCCTACGGGCGGCCCGCAGCCGCATGACGCGCCCCGCGCGCAGCTGTGGAGAACCGGTCGGGAGGCGCGGGGCGGGCCCGCCCCGCGCCTCCCGACCGCGTCTACCGCGCCGCCAGCGCACCCTCGTAGAGGTCGCGCTTCGACAGGCCGGTCGCGTCCGCGACCGCCGCCGCGGCCTCCTTCATCCGGGACCCGGCGGCGACCCGCTCGAGCACGAGCCGGACGCCGTCCTCGATCGTCGTGTCGTCGAGCGCGCCGCTCGCCCCCTCGACGACGATGCAGATCTCACCGCGCACCCCGTCGGCCGCCCACGTCGCGAGCGCCGCGAGCGGATCACGGCGGACCTCCTCGTGCAGCTTCGTCAGCTCGCGGCAGACGACCGCGCGGCGGTCGCCCCCGAAGCCGGCGGCCATGTCCGTCAGGGTGTCGGCGAGCCGGTGCGGCGACTCGAAGAAGACCATCGTCCGCTGCTCCCCCGCGAGCGACGCGAACAGCCGCCGCCGCTCACCGGCCTTGCGGGTCGGGAACCCCTCGAAGCTGAACCGGTCGGTCGGCAGGCCGGACACGGCGAGCGCCATGAGCACCGCGGACGGCCCCGGCAGAGCGGTGACGGTGACCCCGGCGGCCGCGGCGGCCTCGACGAGCGGGAACCCGGGGTCGCTGATCGCCGGCATCCCGGCGTCGGTGAGCACCACCACGTCCTGGTCGCGGGCCAGCTCGACGACCTCGGACGCCTTCGCCCGTTCGTTGTGCTCGTGCAGGGCGATGAGCCGCGGCCGGTTCTCGATGCCGAGCGCCCGCATGAGGTGGATCGCCGTGCGGGTGTCCTCGGCGGCCACCACCTCGGCGTTCGAGAGGGTCTCGACCAACCGCCGGGAGGCGTCGCCGAGGTTGCCGATGGGGGTGGCTGCGAGCACGATCACGACCCCATTCTGGTCGCAGCGGGTCCGGGTGACCGGTCCGTAGGATGCTGCCGATGACCAGCGAGCTGACCGACGACCGCGCCGCCACCGCCGACGGGCCGGTCGGCTCCCGGCTCGACGACTGGTGGGCGCGGGTCCTGTCGACGTCCCGCCGGACCGCGGTGTGGCGGTGGACCGGCCCGATCGCGGTGACGCTCCTCGCGGCCGTGCTCCGGCTGGTGGGCCTCGGGCACCCGCACGCGCTGGTCTTCGACGAGACCTACTACGTCAAGGACGGGTGGTCGATCGTGCACCTCGGGTACGAGGGCACCTGGCCGGCGAACCCCGGCGAGGAGGGCGCGCCGACCACCGACGACCGGTTCGTCGACGGCGAGACGGACATCTTCACGAGCGCCGCGGAGTTCATCGCGCACCCGCCGCTCGGCAAGTACCTCATCGGGCTCGGGATGCTGCTGTTCGGTGCGGACGACTCCGCCGGCTGGCGCATCGCGGTCGCGGTGCTCGGCATCGCGACGGTCTTCCTCACCGCGGTGATCGCGCGCTCGCTCTTCCGCTCGACGCTCGTCGGCACGCTCGCCGGGTTCCTGCTCGCGGTCGACGGGCAGGCGATCGTGCTGTCCCGCGTCACCCTGCTGGACGGGATCCTGACCTTCTTCGTCGTGCTCGGCTTCGGGGCGCTCCTGCTCGACCGGCGGTGGACGGCGAGACGGCTCGACGCCTGGGTCTCCCGGCGGGCCGACGCGGGCCGTGCGACCCTGTGGGGTCCGGTGCTGTGGTGGCGGCCCTGGCTGCTCGCGATGGGCGTCGCGCTCGGACTCGCGACGGCGACGAAGTGGTCAGGGCTGTACTTCCTCGCGTTCTTCGCGGTGTACTCCGTGCTGAGCGACGCGGTGCTGCGCCGACGGGCCGGCGTCGAGTTCTGGTCGTCGAGCGCGCTGCTGCAGCAGGCCCCCGTGTCGTTCCTGCTGACCGTCCCGGCCGCGGCCGCGACCTACCTGGCGTCGTGGACCGGGTGGTTCGTCTCGGAGGACGGATGGGACCGCGACTGGATCGCCTCCGGCGGCGAGCGGTGGACCGGCCTGCTGGCGTGGGTGCCGGACAGCCTGCAGAACTGGTGGCACTACCAGTCGGAGATCTACGGCTTCAACATCGGCCTGCACACCCCGCACTCGTACCAGGCGAACCCGCTGCTCTGGCTGGTGATGCAGCGGCCGACGTCGATGTACTACGTCGGCACCGACGCCGGGCAGGACGGCTGCACGGCGACCAGGTGCGGCGAGGCGATCACCGGCATCGCGAACCCGTTCATCTGGTACGCGGCGGTCGTCGCGACCGTCGCGCTGCTCGTGCTCTGGGTGCTGCGGCGGCGCTGGGAGTACGGCCTCGTCCTGATGGGCGCCGCGGCGGGGTACCTGCCGTGGCTGCTCTACGTCGACCGGACGGTGTTCCAGTTCTACACGATCGCCTTCGAGCCGTTCATGGTGATGGCGCTGGCGGCGGCGATCGGGCTCGTGCTCGGGTCACGGAACGACCCGAGACGGCGTCGGACGCGGGCCGTCACGTGGGTGGCGGTGTACCTCGGCGTCGTCGTGCTCGCCTCGGCCTACTGGTACCCGATGTGGACCGGCATGCAGGTGCCGTGGGACTTCATCCGGTCCCACTACTGGCTGCCGAGCTGGCTGTAGTCCGGTCCGGTGGACGGCCGCCGGGCGGTGGCGAGCGGACCGGGGTCAGGACTGCGCGTGCAGCGCCCGTTCGAGGGTCTCGCGGTCGAGCGGGTGACCGGTCATCGGGGCGTCGGTCCCACCCGGGAGGACCCCCTCGATGACGACCTCCGCGTAGCGGCGCCAGGCGTCCGGGTCGTGTTCGCGCGTGGTGTCGGCGACGGCGCCGACCATCGACGTCAGCATCGGGAGGTCGCGGTAGTCGAACCCGGCCCGCACCGCGCCGGCCCGTTCGGCGCGGTCGATGATGACCGACACCTGCCGCTCGAGCCGGTCGCGCTCCTGCACGATCGACGGGCGGGCCTTGCCGGCGCGGACGATCGCGTCGGCGAGGGCGCGGTCCCTCGCGCGGAACTCGAACACGCCCATGAGGTAGACCCGGAGCGCCTCGCGCGGGTCGTGCTCCTCGGCGGCACGGGCGGCGGCCTCGTTCATGGCCTCGAACTTGGTGGCGAGCAGGGCCTCGATCAGGGCGTCCTTGTCGGCGAAGCGCCGGTAGACGGTCCCGACGCCGACCCCGGCCTCGTGCGCGATGTCGTTGAGCGTCACCGAGATCCCGCGCTGCGCGAAGCACCGGCGTGCGGTCTGCAGGATCAGTTCGCGGTTGCGTGCCGCGTCGGCGCGGAGGGGGCGCTCGAGGCCGGACGCGGAGTCGGTGGTGCTCACGGTGACGACCGTAGTTGAACTCTCTGGGAATAAGTGGATGCGCTCCCTCCGTTTCGGGCTACACTGGCCACAAACGGATGCGTTGCATCCGGTTACCCGACACCTCCATCGCGAAGCGCTCGACGGCGCGTGCTCCGCCATCTTCACCCTTCCCTGAAGGAGGCTGCCGTGACGGCAGAACAGACCGTGCCGAGCCCCGCCGGGGCGGCACCGACCCCGGGTGCGACACCCGAACGGGCGAACCGCCGCTGGATCGCGCTGGCGGTCATCGCCCTCGCCCAGCTCATGGTCGTCCTCGACGCGACGATCGTGAACATCGCGCTCCCCTCGGCCCAGACGGACCTGGACTTCGGCACCGACCAGCGTCAGTGGATCGTCACCGCGTACTCGCTCGCGTTCGGCTCGCTCCTGCTGCTCGGCGGTCGCCTCGGCGACCTCTTCGGGCGCAAGAACACCTTCATCATCGGGCTCCTCGGCTTCGCGGCCGCGTCGGTGCTCGGCGGTCTCGCCGACACGTTCGGCCTGCTCGTCGCGGCCCGTGCGCTGCAGGGCGTGTTCGGCGCGCTGCTCGCCCCCTCGGCGCTCGGCATGCTGACCACCACCTTCCGCGACCCGAAGGAACGCGGCCGGGCGTTCGGCATCTTCGGCTCCATCGCCGGGTCCGGCGCGGCGATCGGCCTGCTGCTGGGCGGCGTGCTCACGGAGTACGCGTCGTGGCGCTGGTGCCTCTACGTGAACGTCGTGTTCGCGGTGCTCGGCGTGATCGGCGCGCTCGTCTTCATGGCGACGCCGCCGAAGGTCGACCGACCGCGCATCGACGTCGCCGGCGTCCTCACGATCACCGCCGGTCTCGTCGGCGTGGTCTACGGCTTCTCGAACGCCGAGACCAACGGCTGGGACGCCCCGCTCACGATCGTCATGCTCGCCGCGGGCGTGGTCCTCATCGCCGCCTTCGTGGTCATCGAGACGCGGGTCGCGCACCCGCTCCTCCCGCTGCGCGTCGTCCTCGACCGTGACCGTGGCGGCTCGTTCATCGCGATCGGCCTCGTGGCGATCGGCATGTTCGGCATCTTCCTGTTCCTGACCTACTACCTCGAGCAGACCCTCGGCTTCAGCGCACTGCAGACCGGCCTGGCCTTCCTGCCGATGCCGCTGTCGATCATGGTCTCGGCCACGCAGATCGGCGGCCGACTGCTCCCCCGCGTCGGCCCGAAGGTGCTCATCTTCGCCGGTGGCCTCGTCGGGGCGGCGGGTCTCCTGCTGCTGCTCCGCACCGACCTGGACAGCTCGTACGCGGGCACCGTCCTGCCGGCGCTCATCGTGATCGGCCTCGGCATGGGCACGATCTTCTCGTCCGCGATGAACACCGCGACCACCGGGGTCGCCCGCGCCGACGCCGGTGTGGCCTCGGCGACGGTGAACACGATGCAGCAGATCGGCGGCTCGATCGGCACCGCGCTGCTGTCGACGATCTTCGCCGACGTGGTCGAGGACAGCCTGTCGGGGCTCACGGCAGCGCCGACCAAGCTGCAGCAGGCGCAGGCGGTGCTCGACGGGTACCACGTGGCGTTCGCGATCTCGGCGGGCGTGCTCGTCCTGGTCGCGCTCGCCGGCGGCCTGCTCATCAACCGGCAGGCGGTGCGGCTCGAGAAGCTCGCGCACGCCAGCGCCGGCACGACCGGGAGCATCCCGACCGCGGCGCACTGACGCAGGCGACACCAGATCGGAGCGGCCCGTCCCGGAACACCGGAGCGGGCCGTTCCGTGTGTCACCGCAGGCATCTCGTCGGAACATGCACACGCACCCGATGCACGCGCACCGTCCGACGAACCACGCGTCGATCGACCGGTGCGGTGTCGGAACATGCACATGCACCCGATGCACACGCACACTCCGACGAACCACGCGTCGATCGACCGGTGCGATGTCGGAACATGCACACGCACCCGATGCACACGCACCCGATCCACACGCACCCGATCCACACGCGCGCCCCATGCACGCGCATCCCACCCGCACGCACCGCCACCGCGGGCACGACCGGCCCCGCCGGGTTGCGCGGTGTGTCGGTCTCCCTCGCACACGTCGGGGGTGCCGGTTATCGTGTGCGCCATGGCCCCCGTCCTGACCTCGCCGCTCGTGTCGACGCAGTGGCTCGCCGACCACCTCGGCGCCGACGAGCTCGTCGTCCTCGACGCCTCGGTGCACACGGCGGGCGCCGGCCGCGACACGCGGTGGACGACGGCGGAGGCCTCGTACGAACAGGACGGCCACGTCCCCGGCGCCCGCTACGCGGACCTCGTCGAGGCGTTCTCCGCGCCGGGCTCCGACCTGCCGTTCACCCGCCCCGACGTCGAACGGTTCGAGGCCGCGGCGCGCGGCCTCGGTGTGACGAACGACTCGACGGTGATCGTCTACGACGACAGCGTCAGCGAGTGGTCCGCGCGCCTGTGGTGGATCTTCCGCTCGTTCGGCTTCGACTCCGTCGCCGTGCTCGACGGCGGCTTCACGAAGTGGCGGGGCGAGGGACGCCCGGTCCGGGTCGGGGCGCTGCGGACCCCTCCCCCCGGGGCGACCGGTGCGGCCGGAGCGGACGGACCCGATGCGCTCGTCGCCGGCGAGGAACGCCCGCTGTGGGTGGACCACGACCGCGTCGCCCGAGCGGTGTCCGGCGAGGAACCCGCGGCGCTCGTGCTGGCGGCCCCCGGACCGTCCCTCGGCGACGACCACCCGCCGATCGTGCCGGGCAGCACCCGGATCACGGTGGACACCCTCGTCGACCCGGACACGAACGCGTACCTGCGCGGTCCGGAGCTCCGGGAGGCGTTCGCACCCGTCCTCGACGCGGACGAGATCGTGACGTACTGCGGCGTGGGAACCGCCGCGTGCGCCGACGCCCTCGCGCTCACACTGCTCGGGCACGAGAAGGTCCGCGTCTACGACGGGTCGCTCGCTGACTGGTGGCGGCAGCAGCCGGAGCCGCTCGCGTCCTGACGGCCCCGTGCGGCCTGTGGAGAACGCCGCAGCGGCCCAGCCGCGCCACTACCGTTGAGCCATGAGCACCAGACGCGCCGTCGTCCTCGGCGGGACGGGCGGCATCGGTTCCGCGGTCGTCCGCGGACTCCTCGACGCCTCCGGCCGCGGCGGTGACGACTGGCAGGTCGACGTCGTCGCGCGACGCGGCGGTCCCGTCGCCGACGCCCTCACGGCGGACGGTGCCACGTTCCTCCCGGGCAACCGTCGTGACACGGCGCTCCTGCGCGACCTGTTGCGCCGCGGCGCGGACCTGCTCGTCGACACGGTCGGCACGACCCGCGACGACGCCGTGCAGCTCCTGCCGTTCCTCGGCGACGTCGGGTCCACGGTGTTCGTGTCCTCGAAGGCGGTCTACGTCGACGAGCAGGGGCGGCACGCCAACTCGCTCGACAAGCCGGTCTTCGGCGGTCCCGTGACGGAGCTGCAGCCCACGGTCCTGCCGGGCGACGGCGACCCCACGAGTCGCGACGGCTACGCCGCGGCGAAGGTGGCCGCCGAGCAGGTCCTCCTCGACCACGGCGCGCCGGTGACGGTGCTGCGCCCGTCGAGGGTGCACGGCCCCGGCACCGGCCGTCCGCGGGAGTGGTTCGTCGTCAGGCGGGTGCTCGACGGGCGCGAACGGGTCCTCCTCGCCGATCGCGGTCGTGGTGTCGACCACACCACCGCGGCGACCGGGATCGCGTCGCTCGTGCGCCTCGTGGCCGACGCACCGGACCGCCGGATCCTCAACGTCGCGGACGCCGACGCGCCGAGCGCGCTGGAGATCGTCCGGACGGTCGCCGCTCACCTCGACCACCGGTTCGAGGAGGTCCTGCTCGACGAGGACGCTCCCGCCTTCGTCGGCGTCACGCCGTGGTCGTCGCCGACTCCCTCCGTGCTCGACACGGCCGCTGCCCGGTCGCTCGGGTGGCAGCCGCCGGAGTTCGCCACCGCCGTCCTCCCCGAGCTCGACTGGCTCGTCGAGACCGCGCACGCCGTGCCCGCGGACGGGGACGTGCCGTGGGCCGCCGACCCGTACTGGGACCGCATGTTCGACTACGGCCCGGAGGACGCGGCGCTCGCGCTGCTGTCCCTCGGCCTCGACTGACACCGTGCCCCGGTCGGAGGTGCTGTTCATCGGCGGCCGCTCGGGCGTCGGGAAGTCCGCCGCCGCCGAGGCCCTGCACGACCTGCTCGCCGCCGCGGACGTGACGCACGCCGTCGTCGAGGGGGACCTGCTCGACCTCGCCCATCCCGCGCCGCACCTCGCCCTCCCGGAGGCGCGGCTGGCCGAGCGGAACCTCGCGACGATGTGGGGCGCGTACCGGGAACTCGGGCACCACCGGTTGGTCTACACCAACACGGTCTCGGTCCTGCACCACGTCGAGCTGGCCGCCGCCATGGGCGACGACCCGGCGGTGACCGCCGTCCTGCTCCGAGCCGGTGACGGCGCCACCGCCGACCGGCTCGCCCGGCGGGCGGGCGGCGAGGTACCGCAGGCGCAGCTGACGCACAGCACCAGGACCGCCGGGAGGCTCGACTCGGCCTCCGGGGACGAGGTCACCCGGGTGGACACCGACGACCGCACCCAGCTCGAGGTCGCCCGTCGGCTCGCGTCCCTCACGGGGTGGCTTCCCCGCTGAGCGCTGTGGAACGTCCGGCCGCGTCCACAGCTCGGTACCCCATGCCGCCCGTCCAGCGGTCGGCGGGCACGCTGGGCCCATGGACGACAACCGACTCGGCACCGCGGTCAGCCCCTACCTGCGGCAGCACGCCGGCAACCCGGTGGACTGGCGGGAGTGGGGTCCCGAAGCGTTCGCCGAGGCCCGGGAGCGGTCTGTGCCCGTGCTGGTGTCGACCGGGTACGCGACGTGCCACTGGTGCCACGTCATGGCGCGGGAGAGCTTCGCGGACCCGGAGATCGGCGCGCTCCTGCGGCAGGAGTTCGTGGCGGTCAAGGTCGACCGCGAGGAACGTCCCGACGTCGACGCCAGCCTGATGGCCGCGGCGAGCGCGTTCACCCAGCAGCTCGGGTGGCCGCTCACCACCTTCCTGACGCCCGACGGGCACGTGTTCTTCGCGGGGACGTACTACCCGCCGACACCGGTCGGGCAGGTGCCGTCGTTCCGGCAGATCCTCGCCGCCGTGCTCGATGCCTGGAAGGAGCGTCGGCACGAGGTCGACGCGAACGCGAACGCCATCGCGACGGCGATCCGGCAGGGGGCCGAGGCGGACGTGACCGCCCGCTCCGGTGCGGGATCCGACGGACGCGCGCCGGTCCTCCCGTCCATCGAGGACGTCCACGCCGTGACCGACCTGCTCGCGCAGGGCGAGGACACCACGTACGGCGGGTTCGGCGGCGCCCCGAAGTTCCCCAGTGCGCCGCTGCTCGAGTTCCTCGCCGACGCCGCAGCCGACGCCGGAGCCGACGCAACAGCCGACGGCGACCGCCGTGCCACCGACCTGCTCGACCGGTCCTTGCGCGCCATCCGGTCGTCGGAGCTCACCGACGCCGACGGTGGCGTCTTCCGGTACGCCACGAAGCGGGACTGGAGCGTGCCCCACTACGAGCGGATGCTCTACGACAACGCCGGCCTGCTCGCAGTGGCCGGGGCCGAGCAGGCGCGCGGGATCGCGGACTTCCTCCGCGACACCCTCCGGCGTGCGGACGGCGCGTTCGTCGCCGCACAGGACAGCGAGTCCACGATCGACGGACAGCGCGTCGAGGGCGAGTGGTACCGCCGACCCCTCGCCGAGCGGGGACGGCTCGACCCGCCGCCCCTCGACGACCAGGTGCTGACCGGTTGGAACGGTCTGGCCGTCCGCGGCCTCGCGATCGCCGGATCGCGCCACGGCGACGCCGAGATGATCGAACTCGCGCGGCGCGCCGCCGACGCTCTGCTCGCGGCGCACGTCGTCGACGGCCACGTGACGGTCCGGTCGAGCACGCCGCGCGGGGCATCGGCCGCACCGCCGACCATCGAGGACGTCGGGCTCCTCGCCGAGGGGCTCCTCGAACTGGCACTCGTCACCGGCGAGGTCTCGTACGCACGGGTCGGACGGTCCCTGGTCGACGACGGACTCGCCGAACGGTTCGAGGTGGACCCGGTGCTCGCCGCCGCCGGGACGGCCACCGGCGAGCAGCCGCAGACGGCCGTACGGTCGGGCACGGTGGCGCTCGCGTCGGCGGCGACGATCCTCGCGGCCCTCACCGGCGACCGTGGGTACCGGGACGCGGCGGAACGCCTGGTGGCCGACCGGGCGCGCACCGGCACGGAGCGGCCGCTCGGCCACGCTGACGCGCTCGGCGTCGCGCTCGCACTGCAGCGTCCCTCGCGGGAGGTCGTCGTGGTGTCATCGGACCCGTCCAGTCCCCTGCGGACCGCGACACGCACGGCGCGTCGGCCCGGCACCGTCGTCGCACTCGTGACACCGGCGCAGGCCGACGAATGGGCAGCAGCCGGCTTCGAGTTGTTCGAGGCCCGCGGCACGCTCGACCCGGCGGGCTACGTGTGCCACGACCGCGTGTGCGCGCTACCCGCGCGTTCGGCGGAGGAGCTGGCCGCGCAGCTCGCGGGCTGAACGGTCGGCCCTGCCTACCGGCGACTGCGGACGACGCGGCCGGTGCGCGCGAGGTTCCCGCGGATCTCCGTGGCGAGCACCGCGATCAGCGCGATCGTGAACGTCGTTCCCCACACCACCGCGGACACGCTGAACGCCCAGTTGTCCGACGCCCCGGATCCCGGCGGGACCGCGGACCAGCTGAACGCCGCGGCGATGAACAGGACCGCGGCGATCGCCGTGCGCGCGATGCTCTTCCCGGTCAGCTGGCCGGTGAAGACGGACGCCGCTCCCAGCGGACCGGACAGCGACGACCAGGTCACGAAGGCCTCCACCACGGCGTGCCGAGCGCGGAGGACCGACGCGCCGAGCCACACGGCCCCGGCGAGCAGCACGAGGCCGACGAGCAGCACGGCGATGAGCGATCCGGCGCCACCGGCGGTGCCGACCCCGGAGAGCACGGCTCCACCGACGACCGCGAGGACGATCGCCGCGAGTCCGCCCCAGAAGCGGCGGGCGGTGCTGAGTTCGGCGTCGAGGGTCCGCGCCGCTGCCGGAGCGTCCCACGAATGCTCCCGCGCGGTCACCGCACACTGCACCGCATGGCGAGCGCGGGGACGGATCCAGTGGTTCACCGCTGCTGTTCCTCTCCTCCGACGCGCACCGTCGCACCGACGTCCGGGAGCTGGGCGCCCTCGACCGGACCGTGCACGCTCGTGGCGATCTGCGCGCCGAGCCAGGTCATCGGGAGGACCTCGTCGTCGTTCGGCGCGAGGCCGACGGTGAGCGACATCGTACCGGGGAGACCGGGCGCCGGAAGGAGGCAAACCCAGGCGCCGAGACCGTCCGGATCGAGCTGCGGCAGCCGTTCCCGCGCCACTGCGAGCTCCCCGTCGTCGAGCGCGACTGCGGTCAACCGGACAGCGACCCCGTCGCGCCCGTCGTCCAGGTGGAAGGAGTCCACCGACTCCACCACGCCGACGCCCCCGACCGCGCGCTCCGCGACGCCGATCGGGTTGAGGTCACCGAAGTCGGGCAGGCGGATGAGCCGGACGCCGAAAGCCCAGACGGTGCTGCGCCACGGGACCTCGTCGTCGGGCCCGTCCGGGCGACGCACCGGTACCTGCGTGACGATCGCACCGAAGTTCTGCCAGTCCTCGCTCCCCACTGTCCCCCGCAGTCGGACCGCAGCGGTGACGAGCGTGTCGACGGCGGACCCGTCGAACGCGTCACCGTCCACCGCGGCCTGGTCGCGCAGCTGCCGCGACATCTCCTCGACGCTGTCCTGGGCGGCCACCTCGATCCAACCGACCGGGAGGGCCACCGCCACGACCGTGCTCAACGGGTCTCCTCCCGGAGGGTGTCGCCCGAGTCCATGACGTCCTTCGCGCTCGTGATGCTCCAGTACATGGCGGAGTGGAAGAAGTCGTTGTTGATGGCGTACGACGCGGTCGCGACGGCACCGCCACCCCCGGTGCCCATTCCCGCGAATGAGACCTGCGGGATGAGGGCCCCAGCTCGGATGTTGCTCGTGGCCTCGGTCGCGATCGGGCCGATGGCACGCGCCACGCCCATGCCGACGAGCGTCGCTGCGCCCTGCACGAGGAAGTCCTGGGCGGCACCCTGTTCCCCGTGCACGACGCGGAGGCCCTGGATGCCGAGGTCGACGAAGGAGGACACCTTCGCGACGGTGCCGGCCACGCTCGCCAGGGCGAACGCCGGCGGGAACACGAACCCGACGACGAAAGCCACCACGGCGACGTCGGTGGCGATGGCACCGATGATCTTCGCCAGCTTCTGGAGGATCGGGGCGACGTTCTCCATGAACCAGTCGAACTTCTCGGAGATGAAGTCTCCGAACGCCTTCCAGTCCACGAGACCGGCCGCCCAGTCACCGGCGCGTTCGAGCCAGCCGGGCTCGGCCGGCGCGGCCTGCATCGCCGTGTCGAACGCTGCGGCGACGACCTCGGCACGGGCCGTCACCTCGTCACGCAGGGACCGGGCGCGAGCGAGCACTGCCTGCAGCGCGTCGTGGGCTGCGGTCACCGCGCGATCCGCTGCCCGGACCGCGTCATCGTGGTCGTCCTGCTCCTGCTGGTCGGCGTCCGCCGACAGGGCGTCGATCGAGGAGCGGTTCGTCCCCGCGGACTGCGCGTTCGCGGTCGCAGCGGCGGCTTCCTCCTCGAGCGCGTCGGCTCGGGTCCGGTACTCGGGGAGGTCCGCGACCCAGCCATCGAAGGCTCGGCTGGCCGCTGCGAAGCTCCGGTGCGCCTCCCGGACGCGGGGCTGGAGCTCCTCCGACATCGCGGAGCGGAAGGCGTCCGCGGTCCGGCCCTCCCAGTCCTGCTTCCCCGCGCCGCTCAGCACCGCGTCGACCTCGGCCAGCTTGTTGGCGGCCGCGCGGAGCTCGGCGGCGACGTCGGCACCGGTCGCGTGGTCGCTCGCGACCGGGTCGAACCCGAGCGCCGGGTACGTGGTCACCGGTCCCCCTCCAGCCCGGACGCGAGCTTGTCGTCAGTCTCGGTGAAGACCTTGCCGATCTGCTCGAGTGCATCGCTGCAGGCCCCGGCGTACCTCGACAGCTGCCCGATCCCGTAATCCCAGGTGTCACCGAAGTCCCGCAGCTTGTCGCGCAGCACCGTGATCTCGGTCGCCGTACCGGCGCTCGACGTCATGGTCGCGAGCGGGTCGCGCATCAGCGTTCCGATGTGGTCGAGCGAAGCGCGCGTCCGGTGCAGCGCGCCGAGGTCGATGAACAGGTCAGCCATCGGTCGGTTCTCCCCCCGGAGGATCTTTGGTCGCTGGTTCGCCGTCAGGATCATACCGAACCGGCTCAGCGCCAGCCTCGATCGGGGTACCCTGGAAGGCTCATGTCGACCACCCCCGTCATCACCTACCCGCCCGAACTGCCGGTGTCGCAGCGGCGGGACGACATCGCCGCCGCGATCCGCGACAACCAGGTCGTGATCGTCGCTGGCGCGACGGGTTCCGGCAAGACCACGCAGCTCCCCAAGATCTGCCTCGAGCTCGGCCGGCAGAACATCGGCCACACGCAGCCACGACGGATCGCCGCACGGACCATCGCGGAACGGGTGGCCGAGGAGCTCGGCGGCGAGCTGGGCGACCTGGTCGGTTACCAGGTCCGCTTCACCGACAGGGTGTCGGCGAACACCCGGATCAAGCTGATGACCGACGGGATCCTGCTCAACGAGATCCACTTCGACCGCGACCTCACCCGCTACGACACGATCATCATCGACGAGGCGCACGAGCGCTCTCTGACGATCGATTTCCTGCTCGGATACCTGAAGCGGCTGCTCCCCCGCCGCCCGGACCTCAAGGTCATCATCACGAGTGCGACGATCGACCCGGAGTCGTTCTCGCAGCACTTCAGCGGCGCCCCGATCGTGGAGGTGTCCGGCCGCACCTACCCGGTCGAGGTCCGGTACCGCCCGCTCGTCGCCGACGAGCCGAGCGACGGCGACCGCACCAGCGACGGCGACCGCACCAGGGACGGCAGCCGCGACGCGACCGACGAGACCGACCCGCGGACGGACGACAGCGGCGACAGCGGCGGCAGCGGCGACGACCGCGACGTCCTGCAGGGCATCACCGACGCCCTCGACGAGCTGGCGCGCGAGGACCCGGGCGACGTCCTCGTGTTCCTCTCCGGCGAGAACGAGATCCGCGACGCGCAGGACGCCATCGAGGGCAAGCGCTACCCGGGCACGGAGGTCCTCCCCCTGTACGGCCGCCTGTCCGCGGCGGACCAGCACCGCGTGTTCGAGCGACGGCACGCGCCCGGCGTCCGGCGTCGGGTCGTCCTCGCCACGAACGTCGCCGAGACGTCCCTGACGGTCCCGGGCATCAAGTACGTCGTCGACACCGGCACCGCCCGCATCTCCCGGTACTCCCCGCGCGCCAAGGTGCAGCGCCTGCCGATCGAGGCCGTCAGCCAGGCGAGCGCCAACCAGCGCTCGGGCCGCGCCGGCCGGACCAGTCCGGGCATCGCGATCCGGCTGTACTCCCAGGACGACTTCGAGCGCCGCCCGGAGTACACCGACCCCGAGATCCTCCGCACGAACCTCGCCGCGGTGATCCTGCAGATGATCTCCCTCGGGTTCGGCGACATCGAGTCGTTCCCGTTCCTCCAGCCGCCGGACTCGCGCGGTGTGAAGGACGGTCTCGACCTGCTGCGCGAGCTCCGTGCGGTCGATGCCGACGGGCGGATCACGAAGGCCGGCCGGCAGCTCACCCGGCTCCCCATCGACCCGCGACTCGGTCGGATGGTGCTCGAGGCCGGTCGTCAGGGCGTCGGGCGCGAGGTGATCGCCATCGTCAGCGCCCTGAGCATCCAGGACCCCCGCGAGCGTCCGCTGGAGAAGCGGGCCCACGCCGACCAGTTGCACGCCCGTTTCGCCGATCCGACGAGCGACTTCCTCACGCTGCTCAACCTGTGGAACCACATCGAGGACAAGCAGGAGGAGCTGTCGTCGAGCGCGTTCCGCCGCCTGTGCCGGGCGGAGTTCCTCAACTACCTGCGCATCCGCGAGTGGCAGGACCTGTACCGGCAGCTGTCCCGCGCCGCGAAGCAGGTCGACGTCCGCGTGGGCCAGTCGCGGAGCGACGACGGCGACGCCGTGCACCGGTCGCTGCTCGCCGGGCTGCTCAGCCAGATCGGGCTGCGCGACCGCGAGAAGCGCGACTACCTGGGCTCGCGGAACACGCGCTTCGTGGTGTTCCCGGGCAGTGTCCTGGCGAAGAAGCAGCCGGACGCGGTGATGGCCGCCGAGCTCGTCGAGACGAGCAGGTTGTTCGCCCGCACCGTCGGACGGATCGATCCGCTGTGGGTCGAGCCGCTCGCCGGCGACCTGCTCAAGCGCACCTACGGGGAGCCGCACTGGGAGAAGAAGCAGGGCGCCGTCGTCGCGTACGAACGGGTGACCCTGTTCGGCGTCCCGATCGTGCAGCGCCGACGCGTGCAGTACAAGCGGGTCGACCCGGAGCACTCGCGGGAGCTGTTCATCCGGCACGCCCTGGTCGAGGGCGAGTGGGACGCGCAGCAGGCGTTCGACCGGGCGAACCGGAAGCTCCGCCGCGAACTCGAGCAGCTCGAGGAGCGCACCCGGCGCCGCGACATCCTGTTCGACGACGAGCGCGTCTTCGAGTTCTACGACGCCCGCGTCCCCGCCGACGTCGCGACGACGCGGGACTTCGAGGGGTGGTGGCGGAAGGCGCGCCGCGACCAACCGGACCTGCTCACGATGCGCAGGGCGGACCTCCTGGACGAGGACGCGGCGGAGGCCGCGCAGGACCAGCAGGAGTACCCGACCCAGTGGCGGAGCGGCGACCAGCGGCTCGCCATCAGGTACCGCTTCGAACCGGGTGCGCAGGACGACGGCGTCAGCGTGCAGGTGCCGTTGGCGCTGCTCCCGCGGATGCGCGAGGAGGGGTTCGACTGGCAGGTCCGCGGTCTCCGCAAGGAGCTCGTGACGGCGCTCATCAAGTCGCTGCCGAAGCAGATCCGCAAGAACGTCGTGCCCGCGGCGGACTGGGCCGAGAAGATCGTCGCGGAGCTCCCCGACGACGCGCCCACCGAGCCGACGGAGTCGTTCCGCGCCACCCTCGCGAAGGCGATCCAGCGGATGACGTACGTGCCGGTCTCCGAGTCCGACTTCGACCTGTCGCGCGTCCCGCCGCACCTGCTGCCGACGTGGGCGGTCGTCGACGAGCGCGGCCGACGGGTCGAGTCCGGCAAGGACCTCTCGGCGCTGCAGACGAAGCTGAAGGACCGGACGCAGGAGAGCGTCGCCTCCGCCACGGCGAGGGCCGCGTCCCGGTCTGGAGGCGCGGCGCGCGTCGCCGGGGCCGCCGACGGCACCCGGGTGGAGCGGTCGGGCCTGACGGCCTGGCCGGACCAGGACCTGCCGCAGCAGCTCGACACGAGGCAGGCGGGCGGCGTGATCCGCGCGTACCCGTCGCTCGTCGAGGAGGGCGACGGACCGAAGGCGACCGTGGGCGTGCAGCTGCTCGCGACGCCCGGCGACCGTGCCGTCCGGATGCCCGGCGGTGTGCGCCGCCTGGTGATGCACGCCGTCCCCTCCCCGGTGTCGTACATCCAGTCGCACCTGACCGCGCAGGAGAAGCTCGCGCTGGCCGCGAGCCCGTACCCGTCCACCGCCGCGCTGTTCGACGACGTGCTCGCCGCGGTCGTCGACGCCGGGATCCGTCGCTCGCACCCGGACGGCCTGGTGTTCACGAAGGCCGAGTTCGAGGCCGTGCGGGACGCCGTCTCGGCGACCGTCGTGGACACGATGTTCGCGGCGGTGTCCGAGGTCACCGCCGTCCTCGCCGCGCAGCGCGCCGCCGAGAAGTCGCTCAAGCAGGCGAACTCGATGGCCCTGCTGCCGGCGCTGACCGACATGCGGCAGCAGGTGGAGCGCCTGGTGTTCCCGGGGTTCGTCTCGGTCGCCGGACTCGACCGGCTCCGACGGGTCCGCGTGTACCTGCAGGGAGTCGACGCCCGCGTGCAGAAGCTCCTGCAGAACCCGGGGCGCGACGCCGGCTGGATGCGCGAGGTGTCGGTGGCCACCGACCGGTACACCGATGCCGGCGGGACCTTCCCGCCCGCTGCCGGTGCGCACCCGGAGCTCGTGCACGCCCGGTGGATGCTCGAGGAGTTCCGGCTCAGCCTGTTCGCGCAGGAGCTCGGCACCGCGGAGACGGTCTCCCTGCAGCGGATCACGAAGGTGCTGGCCGCCGCCCGCTGATCGGTCTACCGTGTCGGCCATGATCGGCACACTCGACGTCGTGGTCCTGGACTGCCCGGACCCCCGCGCACTCGCCCGCTTCTACGCCGAACTCCTCGGCGGGGAGATCGTCGGCTTCGACGAGGACTGGGCGGAGGTCGCCCTGCCCTTCACCGACCACCGCCCGATCCTCGCGTTCCAGCAGGTCGCGGACTACCGGGCGCCGGTCTGGCCGGGGCAGGACGTCCCGCAGCAGAGCCACCTCGACGTCAAGGTCGAGGACCTCGACGCGGGCGAGGCCGCGGTCCTGGCGATCGGCGCGACGGCCACGGGATCGGCGACCGACACCTTCCGCGTCTACCTCGACCCCGCGGGCCACCCGTTCTGCCTCATCCGCCCGGAGGACTGACCGTCACCCGGCGGCGGCCTCGACCGCGAGCCCCTCGACCACGGTGACGTTCGGCAGCGCCGTCAGGGCGCGACCGGGCAGGAACAGCTTCGCCGCCCGACGCCCGGCGCCGATCACGACCTCGGGTGCGTCGAGCACCCGGGCGTCGATGTAGACCGGCCACGACGACGGCAGACCGATCGGCGTGATGCCGCCGTACTCCATGCCCGTCAGCGCGACGGCCTCGTCCATCGGCGCGAAGCTGGCCTTCCGAACGTCGAGCAGCCGCTTCACGACCCGGTTCACGTCGAGCTTCGTCGACGCGAGCACCACGCACGCGGCGTACCGGACCTCGTCGCCGCGCTTCCCCGCGACGACGATGCAGTTCGCCCCGCCCTCGAGCGGGTACCCGTAGGCGTCGGAGAACGCGGCCGTGTCGGCCAGGTCGGCGTCGATCGGCGCGCCCTCGATCGACGCGAGGACCCCGCCGGGCAGCGCGACGAGGGCCTCCGCGACGGGGATGGCGAGGAATCCGGTGGCGACCAGGGCGGGAACACGTTCGAGCGTCGGCATGCCTCCACCGTAGGGAAGGACCGCCAGACGAAGGTGGAGGCATGAGCGAGCTCCGACCGATCGACGTCGACCAGTGGCCCCGGCGCGAGCACTTCGAGCACTACCGGCAGCGGGTGCAGTGCTCGTTCGAGATGACGGTCGACGTCGACGTGACGGCGTTCGTGGCGGCCGTCCGCAGCGCGGGGCGGAGGACCTACCCGTCGCAGCTGTGGGCGATCGCCACCGTCGTGAACCGGCACGCCGAGTTCCGGATGCAACTCCTCGAGGACGGCGCCCCGGCCGTGTGGGACCGGGTGCACCCGATGGCCACGGTCTTCCACCCGGAGACCGAGACGTTCTCCGCCCTCGTCCTGCCGTACGACGACGATCCGCGTCGCTTCCACGACGCCGCCGTCGCGACCACGGAGCGGTACCGCGACGACGTGCGGATGTTCCCGCAGGAGGACCGGCCCGACAACGTCTTCGACGTCTCGAGCATCCCGCGGACCTCGTTCACGGGCTTCGCGCTGCACGTGCGGGACGGCTGGGACCACCTCCTGCCGATCGTCACGCTCGGGCGCTACCGCACGTCCGGCGACCGGACGCTGCTGCCGATCGCGCTGCAGATCAACCACGCGGCGGCGGACGGCTTCCACGCGTCCCGGCTCGTCACCGAACTCGAGGCCCTGTTCGCGGACCCGTCGTGGGTGGGGCGCTGACGCCGATCCGGAGGGCTGGCCCGATGCGACGCGGATGGTCCGAGCAGTACCGCGAACCCGCCTACTGGGACATCCCGGTCGCGGTCACCGACGCAGCGTGATGCGGGGGCGTCTGCCACGGGTTCGGGTCTGGGCAGACGCCCTCGCGCTACGACGCCGTCGGGTTCGACGCGATGGTCTTGACGAGGCCGGCCCGGTAACGGGGTGTCGGGCACCCACGGCTAGGGTCCGAGGGGTAGCCCCTGCGACGATAGGACGCTGCGGCGTCGCGCGTTCCCAGGGTGGACGCCTTTCGGACAGCCGTGGCCGGACCGTCCGTCGGACGGGAGGCACGGTGCGGGCCGCGCACCGTGCCTCCCGTCCGCGCCGGCCCGCGGTCAGGTCGACCGCATCGCCGCGGGCGCTGCCCGCCCGCGATCGGGACGACCGCGCCGCCCCGCCACACCACCGCGGTACGCTCGACCGGATGCGCGCGACCGTGCGGGACGTGGCGGCCCTCGCCGGGGTGTCGCCGAAGACCGTCTCCAACGTCATCAACGGCGGCGTCGCCGTGCGCCCGGAGACCCGCGAACGGGTCGAACGCGCGCTCGCCGAACTCGACTACGTGCCGAACCTCTCCGCACGCGGACTGCGGAACGGCCGGTCCGGGGCGATCGCCCTGACGCTGCCGGAGATGGGCAGCGCGTACTCCGCCGAGCTGGCGCACGCGTTCGTGGACCTCGCCCGCGAACGCGGCTGGGTCCTCCAGCTCGACCAGACCGGCAGCGACCCGGCCCGTGAGCGCGAACTCGTGTCGCGGGCCCGCGCGCACCTGGTGGACGGGCTCGTGCTCAACCCGGTGTCGCTCAGCGCGAGCGTCCTCGCCTCGACCGAGGGCCTGCCGCCCACGGTGGTCATCGGCGAGGTCGAACCCGAGCACGTCGACCAGGTGCACGTCGACAGCCGGGCCGCCGCCGAGGAGGTCACCGCGCACCTGCTCGCCCGCGGGCACCGGCGCATCGCGATCGTCGGCGCCGCGCGGGCCGACGCGGCGACGGCGACGAGCGAGCTCCGGGAGCGCGGGTACGCCGACGCGCTCGCCGCGGCCGGCATCGCGGTCGACCCGACGCTGCGGATCCCCCTGCCCGCGTGGTCGACGGGTGCGGCCGCCGCCGCGTTCGCCGCCTGGCTCGACGCGAACCCGCTGCCCGACGCGGTGTTCGCCTTCACCGACTCCATCGCGTTCGGGGTGCTGCACGTGCTCGCCGCGCGGGGCGTCCGGGTGCCGGAGGAGGTGAGCGTCATCGGGTTCGACGACGTCGACGGCGCCGCCTACTCGATCCCCGCGCTGAGCACGGTGTCCTTCGACCGGCGGGACTTCGCTGCCGCGGCGCTCGACCTGCTCACCGCTCGGATCACCGAGCGGGACACGCCGCCGCGGACGGTGGTCATCCCGCACCGCCTCGTCGAGCGCGCGAGCGTGGCGTCGCGCTGACCCAGCCGCGGAGCTGCCGACGGGTGAGTGGGTGACTGGGTGGGTGGGTGGAGTCTCGGCGCTGGCGACGATGCACTCCTTCTCGCCGCCGCTAACGGCACCGCCCCGTCGACGAGCCCGCCGCCCGTCCCGCCTGCTGCATCCAGTTCCGCGACAACTGGAAGGAGGGAACGACTCATTGCTCGAGGCAGCGGTTCCGAGTGGGGGGCGTCCGTCAACTCAGCGCCTGGCAGGGTCCGATCATCCGCACTTCGGCAGTGGTCGCGGTGCAGCCGGAGGCGGTGCGCACGTAGGCGATGCGCTGATCGAAGACGTTCTCCTGCTGGAGGACGCTGGGTGTCGCGATCGCGCCGGAAGCGCCGGTGACGGCGGTCTGCGAGCCGACGGTCCACCCTTGCGTGAACGTGTTTCCGGTGATGCTGGCGGGGCCGCTGGTGGGCACGCCGCGAATGTTGATCGACGAACGATTCGCGGTGCCGTAGCGGCCGTAGTCGAACACGTTCCCACGGATGTGCACGTAGGCGCCGCCGATGCCCTCAGCCGATTGGTGCATGTCGAACTGGTGGTAGGCGGTACGGTCGCCGTCCTGCCGGATGAGGTTGTGTCCGGCCGTGTATCCCTCGCCGGGCTGTCCGGAGCCGGCGATGGCGTGCCGGTTGCGGTTGAACACGTTGTTGCGGATCAGGGCCGTAGCGTCCCCGTTCTGCACGACCACGCCGTATCCGCGCTCCTTGCGAACATTGTCGTGGATGTAGTTGTGGTCCACGAGGACGTCCTCGCTCTGCTTGATCGACACCGCTGCCCACGACCATCCTGCGAGTTCATCGTCGCGGATGACTGTCCCGGTGCTGCCCGGGACGGTCTGGATGCCGATCGTGGTGTTCTCGGTTTCGTACCCGGCGTTCGGGCCGAGGATGCGTAACCCCTCGATCGCCGAACCAGCGCCCATCCTGATCACTGGGTAGTCGTTCACGCCGGCTCGGAAGGGGATCCGCAGCGCTCCGCCAAGTGCGTTGAGCGAGCGAGTGCCGACGAGCCGCTGTCCCGCCGCGAGTTGCAGCGCGCGCGCCCGATTCGGAACGTCGATGCTCACATCGTCGGGGATGAACACCTCCGGTGCGCCGACGGCGACTGCGTCGGACAGCGCGTCCCAGTCACGCACCGTGACGGCTTCTTCACTGACGGTAGGGGCGGCACGGGTGGCACCCACAGCGATGTCATCCCGTCCCGCGGCCTCAAGCAGGGCTGCTGCGTGCAAACCCACCGCAATCAGCAACGGTACGACGCAGAACGAAAACCAGGACCGGAATCTCACTCTTCATGTTCCCACCGAACACCTCACGTCGTGTCCATGGCTCGCGCAGCTCGGCCCGGGACTTCTCGAGGTCCGTACCTTGAGTCGCTGCACAGATCCCCGCACGCCCGGACTGTTGGCGTCGTCCGGAGCGAGCGATTCGGCTCACGGTGGAACGTGCCGCCATCGAAACGCTAGGGCGCGCCTGCCTTGGGTGCGCGCAGGACGAAGTAGAGCCCGACGAGGACGAGGACGCTACCGGCCGCGGCCGTCGGGGTGAGGGTGAGCCCGGTGGTGAGCAGTGCGATGCACATACCGAACACCGGGACGAGGAAGAGGAGTGCCGTCGTTTCGGTCGTGCGCAGTCGTCGGAGCGACTCCGCCCACAGGAGGAACGCAACGGCCGAGGGGGCCACCCCGAGGTAGATGGCCGCACCCCAGCCGAGCACTGTCATGTCGTCGATCGACATGGGGTTGAGCAGCACGAGCGGCGCGCTCATCACGGCAGCGGCCACGGTGATGTGCGTCGTGACGGTCAGACCCGTGTGATGAGCGAGCAGCGGCTTCAGGAGTGGGCCGTACAAGCCGTACATGATCGCCGCGGCAACGAGCGCTCCGACGGCGAGGAGCGGCGCAGCTCCCGTCGCATCGATGCACACCACCACGACTCCCGCCGCGCACACCGCGCTGGCCCACCACCACTGCCGGGAGCCACACTCAGCACGGTTCCGGCGGACGACGAGAGCGGCGACGAGTGGTGCGGCAGCGATGATCATGCTGGCGATGCCGGCTGCCACGTGGACCTCACCGAGGTTGAGGAGGAGCTGGTAGCCGGTCATGCCGACGGCCGCGCAGCCGATGATTCGTGGCAGGTCCCGAAGGCGCGGGAGGGGAATGCGCTTCCACAAACCGAATGCAAGCAGCGCGGCGGCAGCAATGATGAGGCGGAGGAACACCAGGGTGAGCGGATTGAACGCGCTGAGTGCAACTTCAATGGCTGAGAAGGCAGATCCCCAGAGGGCCGCAACGGTGACGCCGCAGAGGATGCCGTAGGCGCGCCCCGTCATGCTGCAGCGCCCCGACCGGGTACCGCTCGACCCCGTCCGGCACCGTTCGTCGCCATGCGCCGAGGATACACCACGGGTAATATCTTGTACTCTGGCCCGTTCGGCTGGTGAGGTCCTGCGGCGCACCTCTCCACATGACCGCTGCCGACCCGTCGATGCCGACCCTCGCCGCCACCGTCCTGCAGTCCCCCGACGCCCTCGCGCTCGCCCGCTTCTACGGTGACCTCACCGGGTGGACCGTGCACGAGGACGACCCGACCTGGGCGCGGGTCCGCCCCGACGACGGCCCCGGACTGTCGGTGCAGTACGAACCCGAGTACGTGGCGCCCACCTGGCCCGGCACGAGGGACGCCCCCGGGATGCAGCTGCACCCCGACTTCCAGGTGGAGGACCTGCCGGCGGCCGTCGCCCGTGCCGAACGCCTCGGCGCCACGCAGGCGGCGTACCAGCCGCAGGACGACGTCCGCGTGCTGCTCGACCCGGACGGGCACCCGTTCTGCCTGTTCCTGCCCGGCGCGGAGCGCTGCGCAGTCCGACGCGCGGGTCAGGCCGGGTCGGCCGCGGCGAGCACCGCCGCCCGCGTCCGCGCGTCGCCGAGGATCCGGAAGTGCCCGCCGACGGGCAACCGCACGTTCGTCGCCCCGACGAGCGAGCTGCCCTCGGGGATGAGCGTGTCGAACACCCCGTACACCGAGGTGATCCGGGCGTTCGCGCCAAGTTCGCGGGCGAGCGCGGACAGCACCGGGTCCGCCGCCCGGAACGTGCGGAGGTGCCGCAGCGGAGCGAGTCTCGCCCAGCCCGACCCGGCGAACGGCGTCGAGACCGCGACCATCCGGTCGATCCGCCCGTGGTCGTCGAGCCTGCTCATCGCGTACTTCCCGATGAGCCCGCCCTTGCTGTGCGTCACGAGGAGCACGTTCCGGAGGTCGTGCTCCTCCAGGTGCCCGACGACGTCCCGTGCCGCTGCGGGCACCGGCCGGATGTTGTGGCGCAGCACCGGCAGCACGTGCACCGGGTGTCCGCGCTCGTGCAGGGCGTCCATGAGCGGCCGCATGAAGTGCCAGGTCTCGTAGACCCCGGGCACCACGACGACCGGCTGGCCGTCGCCGCCGCGGTAGTCGTCCGCGGTGGTCGGGCCGAGGCTCCGCACCTGCCACACCGCCGCGTACCACCAGTCGAGTGCCGCCCACCGCGCTCGCCGCAGCAGCGGCACCCGGCCGGGAGGCGCGGCACCGTCGTCCCCCGCCGGTCCCGGTCCGGCCGTGGTCGCGTCGGTCACCGCGCCTCCCGTTCCGGCACCCGCTGGAACTCGTCGACGAGACGCGCGAACGCCACCGGCTGCCGTTCCTGCACGTGGTGCGGCCCCGGCAGCTCCGTCAGGACCCCCTGCCGCGCGGTCGAGGCGAGCCGGGCGGACCAGTCGTGGCGCGCGATCGGGTCCCGGGTGCCGCGGACGACGAGCACCGGCTGCTCGAGTCCGGCGAGCGTGTCCTCGAGCCGGTAGCGCATCATCGGGCCGAGCTCCCGCGAGTACTGCCGCGCGCCCCGCAGGTAGTCCACGATAAGGACACCGTTCATCCGCGCGGTCTCCACCAGGCCGTCCCGGGCCAGGTCGAGGGCCGCGAGCGCCACGGACCGCCGCTCCGCCGCGATGACCGGGCCGACGAGCACCAGGGAGCGGACCGTGTCGGGGTGCTGCCGCGCCGCCTCCGCGACGACCTGCGCGCCCATCGACTGGCCGACGAGCACCAGGTCCCCGGCCCCGCGGCTCCGGACCGCCCGGACGACGAGGTCGCCGAGCTCGGCCATGTCCAGTCGTCGACCGGCGGCGGGCAGGCGGCCGAAGCCGGGGAGGTCGACGGCGACCGTGCGGTGGCCGGCCCCGACGGCGCGCTGGGACCGGACGAACGAGCGGTGCGACATCCCGATGCCGTGCACGAACGCGACGGTCGTGCCGGCGGGGTCGCGCACCCGCCCCGCGGGTGCGACCGTGTGCAGGCGCACCGGCAGCCCATCGATCCGGACGGTCTCCACCCTGGCGCGCACGCACCGAACCTACTTGACCGGCACTGGACGGCTCAGCCGGACGGCCACCGGTCGTTCGACGCACGGAACCGCGCGTACCCTCGGAGGTGACCCGTCCACCACCCGAGGAAGCCGGAAAGCAGCATGACTCAGGACACCCGACCGCACGTCGTCATCATCGGCGGTGGATTCGCCGGGGTCGCCGCGATGCGGGAGCTCGCCGACGCCCCGGTGCGGGTGACGCTGGTCGACCGCCACGTCTACAACATGTTCCAGCCGCTCATGTACCAGGTGGCGACCGGGGGCCTGAACGCCGGCGACGTGACGTACTTCCTCCGCAGCCTCCGCGCGAAGCAGGCTAACGCCGAGTTCCGGCAGGGTCTGCTGACCGGCATCCGCACGGACGAACGCGTCGCCGAGATGTCGGACGGCGAGCACCTGCACTACGACTGGCTGATCCTCGCGAACGGCGTGAACACGAGCTACTTCGGCACGCCCGGGGCCTACGAGTACGCGTACTCGATGTACTCCCGCTCGCAGGCCCTCCGCATCCGCGACGAGCTGTTCACCCGGCTCGAGCAGGCCGCGGCGAAGCAGGGCCCGGACGAGATCAGGATCGTCATCGTCGGCGGCGGCGCGACCGGCGTGGAGATGGCCGGCGCGCTCGCGGAGCTGCGCGACCAGGCGCTCGTCGGCGCCTACCCCGAGATCGAGCGGGGCAACATCTCGATCACCCTGGTGCACCGCAGCGGCGAGCTCCTCAAGCCATTCGCACCGCGGCTGCGTCGGTACGCGGCGAAGATCCTGCGGAAGCGGGGCGTCGAGCTCCGCCTGAACACGGGCGTCGCCGAGGTGAAGCGCGACGGCGTGGTCACCTCGGACGGCGAGTTCATCCCGGCGTCGCAGGTCATCTGGGCCACGGGTGTCGCCGCACACAAGGAGGTCTCCGGCTGGGGCATGCCGCAGACCCACGGCGGCCGGATCCAGGTGAACGACGACCTCAGCGTGAAGGGCGTCGACCGCGTCTTCTCTGCGGGCGACATCGCCGCGCAGGACGACGCCCTCGCCCAGCTCGCCCAGCCGGCGCTGCAGGGCGGGAAGCACGTCGCGCGGCAGATCGTCCGGCAGCTCGAGGGCAAGCCGACCGAGCACCTGAAGTACTTCGACAAGGGCACGATGGCGACGATCGGCACGAACGCGGCGGTCGCGCAGCTCCGCGGCGGCATCACGATGGTCGGTCCGATCGCCTGGCTGGCGTGGGTCGGCGTGCACATCGCGTCGCTGCTCGGCAACGGGAACCGCCTGTCGACGCTGTCGCACTTCTTCGTCCGCTACATGTGGTTCATGCGGAAGCGCTCGATCCCGATCGTCGGGGACGTCCGGCCGGTGCGCCCGAACGGCGACCGCGAGCCGGACCCCTGGCAGCTGCAGAAGGCGGAGTAGCGCGACGCCGCGGTACGCCGTCGAGTGAGCAGGAATCGTCGGGCCCGGAGGGCGGCACCCGACGATTCCTGCTCACCGGACGTCGACACACGCGCACTCGACGGACGCGCACGAGCGACTCGACGCCCTCACGGCGCTGGTGCACACCGCGCGTTGAGGGTGCTCCCGTCCGTGGGGGGCATCCTGGTCGGCACCGGAGCACACCGAGACCGCAGGGAGGACTCGTGACGACGACCACGCTCGTGCCGGAGCGCACACCGGCCAGCAGCCGTCCTGGCGACGGGGCCCGGGCGGTGCCGCCGCCGCCCCTGACGCACCGCGCGCCGGCCCTCGACGGCCTCCGCACCGTCGCGATCCTCATCGTGGTCCTGTACCACCTGCACGTCCCGAGCTTCGAGGGCGGCTTCATCGGCGTGACCGTCTTCTTCGTGCTCTCCGGCTTCCTCATCACGACGCTGCTGCTCGGCGAGCGACGGCGGACCGGGCGGGTCCGTCTCGGCTCGTTCTGGACGAAGCGGCTGCTCCGGCTCTACCCCGCGCTGCTGGCGCTCGTGGTCGTCGGGCTCCTGCTCTGGAACTGGGTCGGCGACTACAAGGGTGCGTCGTTCTCCGCCCTCGAGGCCGCCGTCATCGCCCTGAGCTACACCGGCAACCTGTTCCGCTCGTTCTGGGACACCACGCAGGGCGTCTTCGCGCACACCTGGAGCCTGTCGATGGAGGAGCAGTTCTACCTCGTCTGGCCCCCCGTGCTCGTCCTGCTGTCCGCGGTGCGGGCACGCCGCCGGTGGGTGCTCGCGGGGCTCGGCGCCGTCGTGGTCGGTGCGTCGGCGGCGTCGTGGGCGAGCTACCGCACCCCGGGCGGCGGGGCGACGCCGGACGTGTACTTCTCCCCCGTCCTCGGCGTGGTGCCGCTCGCGACCGGCTGCCTGCTCGCGCTGCTCCTCGACGACGAGCGCGTGCGCGTCCGGCTCGCCGGCACAGCCGGACACGTCGCGACGTGGGCCGGGTTCGTGCTCCTCGCGGCCGTGCAGTCCTGGATCGACGACGACTGGACGCAGCACGCCTGGACCTTCGGCGTCCTGCTGCCGCTCACCGGCGTCGTCGCCGCGGTCCTCGTCGGCGGGCTGGTCTCGGTGCGCACGCCCGTGTCCGCGGCACTCGCCTGGGCGCCGGTGTCCTGGTTCGGCCGACGTGTCTCGTACGCCGCCTACCTCTGGCACCCGCTCGTCATCGCGCTGCTCGGCACGTTCGCGATCGGCGCCTGGGGGAAGGTGTGGCTCGTCGGGGTCGCGCTCCTCGTGGCCGTCGCGGCCGCCTACGCGGTCGAGGTGCCCGTCGAGCGGCTCCGGGCGCGCGTGCGGGAGGCGCGCCGGCTGCGGGACGCCGACCGCGGGGCGCGGGCCTCCGCCGACCGGCCGGGCGCACCGGCGCCGGTCGAGGCGGCGGCCGAGGCGGCCCCGTCACCACCGGCGCGTGCCGAGGGGACCGGACCGGTCCGGACCGACGCGACCAGCTGACGGACGGGAGGGACGCCGGCGCCCCGCCCCGCGCCTCCCGTCCGGCGGGCGCACCGGTCCTGTGCGTCGTCGTCCGCGCGCTCCGTAAGCTCGGTCCGTGACAACAGAACGCGTCGACGTGCTCGTCGTCGGCGGCGGACCCGTCGGCCTGTTCGCGGCCGCCCTGCTCGCCGAACGGGGCCTCGACGTCGTCGTCTGGGAACGCAGGTCGACACCCCCGAGTGGTTCCCGCGCGATCGGCATCCACCCGCCGTCCCTCGACGCCTTCGCCGCCGTCGGCCTCGACGCCCCCGTGCTCGCCGAGGCGTCCCTCGTCCGCACCGGCGTCGCACGCAGCCGGGGACGCGTGCTCGGCGCGCTGACCTTCGACCGGGCGTCCGGCACCCACCCGTACGTCGCCACGCTCGACCAGCACCGGACCGAGACGCTCCTGCGCGACCGGCTCGACGCGTACCGCCCGGGAGCCCTCCGCACCGGCACGGCACTGACCGGGATCACGCGCCGACGCGAGCACGTCGTCGCCTTCGGCACCGGACCGGACGGCGACCCGGTCACCACGCAGGCGGCGTTCGTCGTCGGCGCGGACGGCGGCCGGAGCGTCGTCCGCGACCTGCTCGGCATCGGCACCACCGGCCGCGACTACCGCGACCGGTACGTCATGGGCGACTTCGCCGACCCCGAGCGCCCGGACGCGCGGTCCGCCGCACTCGTCGACGTCGGGCCGGACGGGGTCGTCGAGTCGTTCCCGCTGCCCGACGGCCGTCGGCGCTACGTCGCCCTCGTCCCCGACTCCGCCGCGTTCGCCGCCACCGACGGCACCGCGTCCGCGGCGCCCGACCGGGCCGTCGCCGCCCGACTCGCCGCGCTCGTCGCCGAGCGCACCGGCGCCGAGCCGGACCCGGCCAGCTGCAGCATGCTCAGCGGCTTCCGCGTCCGCCGCCGCGCCGCGGACCGTGTCGGCGTCGGCCGCGTCGTGCTCGTCGGGGACGCCGCGCACGAGATCAGCCCGATCGGCGGGCAGGGCATGAACCTCGGCTGGCTCGACGCCGCCGAGCTCGCGCCGCTCCTGGCTGACGCGGTCGCCTCCGGCGACGCCGGGCCGTGGCCCGGGTACGCGCGACGTCGGCAGGCGGCCGCGCGGCGGGCGGCGCGACAGGCGGAGACGAACATGGCGCTCGGACGGCCGACCGGCGCGGTCGGCGCTGTCAGCCGGGAGGCGCTGCTCCGGACGGTCCTGTCGCTCCCGACCGCGCACGGGCTGGCCCGGCTCTACGCCATGCGGTGGGCCTGAGCCCGCGCGGACCGCGTCGGCCACGCGCCCTCCGGCGCCCGTGCGGGGCGGGGCTCGTCAGGCCACCAGTCGCGCCCCGGCCAGCCCCAGCTCGACGACCAGCACCAGCGACGACGCGATCACCAGGCGGAACAGCGCCCGCGACGCGCGCCCGGCCAGCACCAGCCGGACGCCCACGGCCGCCAGCACCACCACGACGACCGTCCCGGTGACGGCCAGCACGACACCGGCGCCGCGGACCGGGTCGTCGCCGAGCACCTGCCCGCCGAGCACGAGCACCGCCGCGACGACGAGCGCGCCGAACGCCGTGGCGCCCGCGCCGCGCAGCCCCAGCCGGTGCGGGAACCCGCGGACGCCGGTCGCGGCGTCGTCGACGAGGTCCGGCAGCACGTTCGTGCAGTGGATCGCGACGCCGAACACGGCACCCGTCGAGATCGCCCACCACGCGGGCAAGGCGGCTCCGGGTCCGGCCGACACGGCGACCACCGGCAGCAGCCCGAACGCCACGACGAACGGTGCGACCGACCACACCGAACGCTTCAGACCGGCGTCGTAGGCCCAGCCCGCGGCGACCAGGACGAGGTGCGCGACGGCGGCCAGCGGTCCGAGGAACAGCGAGAGCACGACGGCGGTACCCGCGGTGACGAACGCCGCCGTCCGGACCGTCCCGACCGCGACGAGACCGCGCGCGACCGGCTTGTCACTCCGCCCCACCGCACGGTCGCGGTCGGCGTCGATCCAGTCGTTCGCCAGGCCGATCGACAGCTGCCCGGCCACCACCGTGAGCGCCACGAGGAGCACGAGCCACACCGGGTGCCCGACGGCGGCCGCGATCACGGCGGCGAGGACGGTGACGGTCACGGTCGGCCCGGGGTGCGACGACGCGAACAGCAGGCGGGCGGTCGAGGGCCTGCGGGTGTCGGTCACAGCGACCAGCGTACGGAGGGCGGCTGCGAGCGGACGGCAGGGGCCGAGCCGCGCCGCGCGCCGGCGGGCGACCCGGGTGGCGAGGCGCCGCGGCGAATCCGTCGTCGGCGCCGTGCTGTCGCAGGTCACGGCGCCGGAGACGACGGGGCGGGGTCTGCACGACCCGAGCACGCAGCCGCTCCGGCAGCGGGTCCCTGCGGGACGCTGACCCCGCGGGAGCGGAGCCGACCCGACGCGAGTGCGATCCCGGCGAGGACCACGAGTCCCCCGACGGGCTCGTTCCACCGCAGCGGCTCACCCAGGACGAGGACGCCGAGCGCGACCCCGACCACCGGCGTCAGGTAGGTCACGGTCGACGCGCGGCCCGCTCCCCACGCGCCCACGAGCCGGGTGTTCCACGCGTAGGCCAGCCCCGTGCCGAGCGCTCCGAGCGCGACCATCGCGGCCACGATCCTCCAGTCGGCCCGCACCGGGCCGGTGGCGACGACGGGCGCGACGAGCAGGAGCAGCCCGGCCGCCAGGGTGAGCTGCACCGTGGCGACGGTGGTCGGGTCCTGCCCGCTGCCGACGCCGAACCGGCGCAGCCAGGCGAGCCCGAGGCCGTAGGACGCCGTCATGCCGATCAGCGCGACCTGCCCGGGCACGCTGGCGAGGACGTCGGGGTCGGCGAGGATGTCCCACGGTCCGACGAGCACCAGCACGCCGAGGATGCCGAGCCCGATCCCGCCGAGCTGCCGGCGGCTCAGGCGCTCGCTCGGCACGAGGACGGCGAGGGCGAGCAGGGTCGTGATCGGGGTCGTCGCGTTGTAGATGCTCGCCAGGCCGGACGGCACCGTCTGCTCCGCCCACGCCATCAGCGAGGCGGGCAGCGCGTTGAGGAACACGGCGACCACGAGCAGGTGCCACCACACCCGCGGCTGCCGCGGCCACCGGCGCCGGGTGAGCAGCAGCACGGCGACGAGGGTCACGGCGCCGAGGACGGTCCGCACGGTGGCGACCTGCTGCGGGGCGAGGCCGTCGAGGCCGATCTTCACGAAGAAGAAGCTCGAGCCCCAGGTGAGGGCGACGAGGAGGTAGAGGACGACGTTCACATCGCCTAGTGTGCGAACCGGCCGCACATGCGGCAAACGCATGCCGCTCATGCCGTCATGAGGAGGACACATGGCCCTGTCGATCCCGCAGCTCCGCGCCTTCGCCGCTGCAGCAGACGCCGGCTCCTTCACCGGCGCGGCGGCCACGCTCGGCATCGGTCAGTCCGCCGTGTCGCACGCGGTCGCGGGCCTCGAGCGCGAGGTGGGCGGCACCGTCCTGACCCGGGGCGCTGCCGTCGCGCCGACACCGCTCGGCGAGCGCATGCTGGCGCACGTCCGGAGCGCGCTCGCCTCCGTCGACGCCCTGGAGGCGCTGGTGCGGCCCGCCACCGCGCGCGGCACCGTGCGGCTCGCCGCCGTCCCCACCGTGTGCCAAGGCCTGCTGCCCCGCCTGCGGGAGCTGTGGGCGGTGACCCTGCCCGACGTGGACGTGCAGGTGTACGAGGGCGACGACGACGAGATGGCCGACTGGCTGGAGGCCGGCACGGTCGACGCCGCCGTGCTCGTCGACCCGGCCCCTGTCCCGGCGGGCGGCGTCGTCGTCGCGCAGGACGAGATGGCCGCCGTGGTGCGGCGCGACCACCCGCTCGCCGCGACCGACGCCCTGACCCTCGACGACCTGCACGAGGACGGCCTGGTCGCGGGCGGCGGCGGCTGCGAACACCAGATCGAGCGGATGCACGAGCTCGCCGGCCAGCCGTTCCGGTGGGCGCACCGGGTCCGGGAGATGAGCACCATGTTCGGCATGATCCAGCGCGGCGAGGGGGTGTCGATCGTGCCGTCGCTCGGGCGGGTGATGCTGCCGGACGACCTCGTGATGCTGCCGGTGGAGCCGCGGTACGTCCGGACCCTGGTGCTGAGCGGACCGGCGTCACGACCGTGGCACCCGCTGACGCAGGCACTGGTCGAGGCCGCCCGCTGAGCGTCCGGCGAGCCCGCAGCGGCAGGATGGGGAGCATGGCCGAGACGCACGCGAAGACCTTCACCGACCCGGACGAGGCGACCGCCGAGGCCGCGGGGCTGGCCTGGCTCGCCGAGGCCGAGGAGTCCGGCGGCACCCGCATCGCACGGGTCCTCGGCCACCCGCAGCCCACCGTCCTGCACCTGGAGCGGATCACCGACGGGTCGCCCGACCGTGCCCAGGCGGAGCGGTTCGGACGGTCCCTCGCCCACACGCACGCGGCCGGCGCGCCGCACTGGGGAGCGCCGTCGCCCGGGTTCCCGACCAGCGCCGGCGGTCGCATGGGCCGCTCGCGCACGCCGTTCGCGTCCGCGGCGGAGGCGCCGTCGACGTGGGGCGCGTTCTTCGCCGAGTACCGGATCCGCGACTTCGTCCGACGCATCGTCGACGCCGGCGGGTTCGACGCGGACGAGGCCGCCGTGTTCGACCGCGTGGCCGACCGCGTGGCGGACGGGACGCTCGGGTCCCCGCAGCCCCGCCTCGTCGGGGACGGCCCCGCGCGCCTGCACGGCGACCTGTGGGCGGGGAACGTGCTCTGGCCGACCGACTCGTCGGAGCCGACGGGCGCGGTGCTCATCGACGCGACGCCGCACGGCGGTCACGCGGAGACCGACCTGGCGCTCCTGGCGCTGTTCGGGCTGCCCCGGCTCGAGACCGTGCTCGCCGCGTACGACGCGGAGTCCCGGCTCGCCGACGGCTGGCAGGAGCGGGTGGAGCTCCACCAGCTCGCTCCCCTGCTGCTGCACGTGTACCTGTTCGGCGGCTCGTACACGTCGGCGGCGCTGCGGGCGGCGCGGCGGTACGCCTGACCGGCGGCGCGCAGTAGGCCCGGCGGGCGCCACGGGCGGCACGGGCAGCACGGCCCGACTTGACGGCCGGCGCGCCGACGGCCCGAGCCGTGGGCTGTGACGCGCGGAACGCCGCCCCGGGTGCGGAACCCGAATCCACACCCGGGGCGGCGACGAGGAGTCGCCGGTGGAAGGCCCCTGATCCGGGACTCCCGGAACTCCTCGTCGACCGCGGACGGCGGACGATCGGTCCCTGTGCCGGTCGCCATCGCCGCGGTACCAAGAACCGTACCGGTCGGGCCGGAGCGCGGGTACGGGTTGACCGCGGAACGCGGCTGCGCTAGGTGACGGTCACCGGGTCGCGTCGTCCTCGGCGTCCCCCGGAGCGACGGCGCGCGACCAGGTCGACTCCGCGGCGGTGCTCGTGTCCGCCGGCTCCGGCGTGAGGACGAGCCCCGAGCCGGACGTGGCCGTGGCGTACAGGGCGTCGAGCCAGCTCCGGTTGATCGACGGCACGCGGCCGCCGGAGAACTTGAAGTGCAGGCTGACGTTCGGGTGCAGCCAGATGGTGCTGCGGCCGTCCCCGTGGGTCACGTCGTCCTTCCACGAGAACGCGAACCGGTGCTCCCGTCGGAGCATGTTCACGATCACGATCTGCAGGTGCGTCAGCGCACGGTCGTCGACGCGGAGGTCGAGTACCTCGCCGTCGTAGATGAGCTGGCCCATGCCCCCTTGTACACCGCGCCTCTTGTGCGGTGACCGCCCCGCGCGTAACCTACAACCGGATGGTTGCACGAATCGAGCTCTCCGACGCCGAGGTCGACCGGGTCTTCCACGCCCTGGCCGACGCGACCCGACGGGACATCGTCCGACGCACCCTGGTCGACGAGGCGACGGTGAGCGAACTGGCGGACGCCTACGCGATGTCGTTCGCCGCCGTCCAGAAGCACGTCGCCGTCCTCCAGGGAGCCGGACTCGTGACCAAGGAACCCCGGGGCCGCACGCGGATCGTGCGAGCCGACCCCGAGCAGATCGACCGGGTCCGCGGTCTGCTCGACCAGTACGCGGACCTCTGGCGCGGGCGGATCGACCGCCTCGACGCGCTGCTCGGAGCACATCCGGAACAAGGGAGCCACTGATGCCGACCACGTCCGTCCACACCGACCCCGAGGAGCTCTCGATGACCCTCGTGGCCGAGTTCCCCGTCCCCGTCCAGCGACTCTGGGACGCCTTCGCCGACCCGCGACAGCTCGAGCGCTTCTGGGGGCCGCCCGGCCTCCCGGCCACGTTCACCTCGTTCGACCTCCGCCCCGGCGGCGTCGCGCACTACCGGATGACCTCGCCGCAGGGCGAACGGTTCACCGCGCTGTGGGACGTGACCGAGGTCGACGAGCCCCGGCGGATCGCCTTCCGCGACCTCTTCGCCACCATGGACGGCTCCGTCGACCCGTCCATGCCGGCCGGGCGCACGGTCCTCACCTTCGACGCGACCGACACCGGCTCCCGCGTGACCGTGGTGTCGTCGTTCGACTCCCCCGCCGACCTCGACGCGATGCTCGAGATGGGCATGCTCGAGGGGTACCAGCTGGCGTTCGGGCAGCTCGACACGGTGCTGGCCGACCTCCGCGACCTCGTGCTCGGCAAGGGCACGGTGACGGAGGTGCTCGACGACACCCACGTGCGGATCACCCGGGCGTTCCAGGCACCGCGGCACGTCCTCTGGCGCGCCCACACCGAGCCGGACCTCGTGCGACGCTGGCTGCTCGGCCCGGACGGCTGGGAGATGACCGTCTGCGAGGACGACCTCGTCGTCGGCGGCGCGTTCCGCCAGGCGTGGGCACCCGTCGGCGACACCGAGGGCGAGCCGTTCGGGTTCGAGGGCGAGAACCTCGTGGTCGAACCCGAGCGCCGCATCGTGACGACCGAGCGCATGACGGGTGCGCCGTTCCCGCCGAACACGAACGACCTGCAGTTCGACGAGGCCGACGGCGTCACGCTGCTGACCCTGCTGGTCACCTACCCCGACCGGGACCAGCGGGACGCGGTCCTCGGCACGGGGATGACCGACGGCATGGAGGCCAGCTACCAGCGCCTGGAGCGGGAGGTGCTGACCGCCGCCGCGTGAGCCGCGTCGCTCGACTCGGTCGCAGAAGCGACAGATCGCCGCGGACGGTTCGCGGGTGGATTCAAGTGGTCGGTGCAACACGGCTTGTCAGTGATGCCGAGAGTAGCTCGTCGAGGGCTTCTCTCGGTGTCATCGCGTCGAGGCGTTTGCG
>Ga0265798_10001279_pt1 | contig 39472 bp, 38 predicted proteins | sample P3T30metagenome_FD_192430 | JGI IMG/M metagenome (GOLD analysis project Ga0265798, IMG submission 192430) | Plant litter microbial communities from East Loma Ridge, Irvine, California - P3 T30 | ecosystem: Environmental > Terrestrial > Plant litter > Unclassified | place: USA: California...
ACGCGCGCAAACCACTTCTTGAAACCTGGGCCTTTCATGATGGCTCCGTCTCGATGCCGATACGGATTGGACAGCAAGGCAGCCCGGCAGTTCAGTGCTCATCCACAGCTAACGATGACAGCGCCTTTTCAAACCGCACGCCGGCGGGGCGCCAACAACGGCCTCTGAGCGATTCCGGTGCAGCCCGTGGCGTTTTTTGCTAGGATTCGTAAGTTTTCCTTAAAGCACGAGACCCGCGCTTCCCCGAACCCGCATGGCCACAGACAAAGAACTCAACGACTTCCTCGAGAATGTCGAACGGCGCGCGTTCAAGCAGGCGGTGTATGCGGTGCGCAAGGACGAGTCGGCACTGGACATCGTGCAGGACGCCATGATCAAGCTGGCCGAGAAATATGGCGACAAGCCGGCCGCCGAACTGCCGATGCTGTTCCAGCGCATCCTGCAGACCACCATCCTCGATTACTTCCGCCGCGAAAAGGTGCGCAACACCTGGGTCAGCCTGTTCTCGGGCTTCGGCCGCAGTGGCGGCGATGACGATGACGACTTTGATATACTTGCCTCATACGAAGCCGAGGAAGGCTCGGCTGCCGCAGAATCGACTGCCGATCAGCTTGAGCGAGCACAAACCTTGCGCTTGATCGACGAAGAAGTACAAAAGCTCCCCGCGCGTCAACGGGAAGCCTTCCTCATGCGTTACTGGCAGGACATGGACGTGGCCGAGACGGCTGAAGCGATGGGGTGCTCCGAAGGCAGCGTCAAAACCCATTGCTCGCGAGCCACCCACGCCCTCGCCGAAGCGCTCAAGGCCAAGGGAATCACATTATGAACACCGACGACATCAATCTGGCGTACAAGATCCGCCACGCGCTGGACCAACAGCTCGACACCCTGCCGGCCTCGACCACGGACCGGCTGGCCGCAGCACGCGCGGCCGCGCTGGCGCGCAAGAAGCCGGAACCGGTGCGCATTGAGCACACCGGCTGGCGTGCGCTGGGCGCGCGCCTGGCCACCTTCTTCACTGCGCCGGCCACCTCGCGCCTGGCGATCGCCGTGCCGCTGCTGGCGCTGGTGATCGGCTTCGGCGGCGTGTACCAGCACGAGCAGCAGCAACAGATCGCCGAACTGGCCGAACTCGACGCCGCCGTGCTGGCCGACGAGCTGCCGCTGACCGCCTACCTCGATCCTGGCTTTAACGCCTACCTGGAGTCGCAGCAGCGCCGGCAATGACCAAGAAGCCCGTTTCGAAGTCCCGCTTTCCCATTCTGAGGACGGTGGCCGGCGTGCTGGCCGCCGGCGCCATCGCCTGGGTGATCGTCGACCGCTTCGAAACCCCGGCCGTGATCCCCACCGTGGCCGATGCCGTCAGCGGCGCTCGCCCGCTGCCGAAAACCCTGGACAAGCCGCTGTGGAGCGACCTGAGCAGTAGCCAGCAGGTGGCGCTCGCCCCGCTCGAACCTCAATGGGACCGGATGGAAGGACCGCGCAAGCGCAAGTGGATCGAGATGTCGTCCAGGTTCGCCTCGATGCCCTCATCAGAACAACAGCGCGTGCACGAACGGATGCGCCAGTGGATGCGCCTGACGCCCGAGCAGCGCGAACGCGCGCGCGAAAACTACAGCAAGACCAGCCGCCTGGCCCAGGGCGACAAGGCCGCCGACTGGGAAAACTACAAGCAATTGTCGGCCGACGAGAAACGCAACCTGGCGCGCACCGCCACCGCCCGCAAGCCGGCCCCGGCCGCGGCGCCGGAAGCGCCGGCGCTGGTCGTGCCGATGCCGTGCCCACCGAACACCACCCGCCGCGGCGCCGAATGCATCGTGATCGGCGCGCCCGAGGCGGCTGGGCCGGCCGCCACCGCATCCACGCCTCCGGTAAATGTCAGCCCGGCTCCGGCTATCGTCCCTGCACCTGCCGCACCGGCACCGGCCGCGCCTGCTGCCGCCCCATCGTCCGCAGCCCAGGCCGCGAATGCAAGCAACTGAGCCGGCAGCCGACACTCCGACCCTGAAGCGCCGCCTGACGGCGATGGTCTACGAATTCTTTTTACTGTTCGCCGTCGAGATGCTGGCGGTGCTGCTGTATATCCTGGCCACCGGCAATCGCCAGGAAGCGCTGTTCCAGCACGGCCTCAAATTGTTTTTGTTCCTGATCACCGGCGCCTATTTCACCTGGAGCTGGACCAATACCGGCCACACGCTGGCGATGAAAACCTGGCGCATCCGGGTGATCAAGCCCGGCCATGCGCGCCTGCCGTGGCGCACGGCGATCCTGCGCTATCTGCTGGCCTGGGGCTGGTTCGCGCCGGCGCTGCTGGTGTGCGCCGGGTTCGGGCTGCATGCGCGCGGCGAGATCGCGATCGCACTGGCAGTTGGCGTGCTGGCCTGGGCCATGACCGCCCTGTTTGATCGCGATCGCCAGTTCCTGCACGACCGCCTGGCCGGCACCCGGCTGGTGGCGATTCCCAAGTAAGCCGGCATCCCCATAAATTTCCGACAGGCACGCGAGTGCGGCGTTCGTTCAAATACTGAAATAATCGGTGGGAAGGAAACTTTTTTCCCACCATTTCAGAAAGGATGAATATGAAGTATTCGACACGCCGCGTCGTCATCATGGGCGCCTCGAGCGGCATCGGCGCCGCCACCGCCATCGCCTTTGCCCGCCAGGGCGCGCAGCTGGTGCTGGGCGCGCGCGGCAAGGAAGGACTGGAAGACGTTGCCTGGCGCTGCCGCCAGGCCGGCGGCACGGCCGAGATCAAGACCGTCGACGCCACCGACGCCGACGCGGTGGCGGCGTTTGCCCGCTTCGCGCGCCGCACGCTGGGCGAGATCGACCTGTGGTTCAGCAACGTCGGCGCCGGCGTGGTCGGCAAGTACGCCGACGTGCCGCTGGCCGACCACCACCGCGTGATCGAGACCAACCTGATCACCCACATGAACGACGCCCACGCGGTGCTGCCGATCTTCCTCGAGCAGGACCACGGCATCTGGGTCAACATGATTTCGGCCGGCGGCTTCGTCGCTTCGCCCTACGCCGCGGCCTATTCAGCCAGCAAATTCGGCCTGCGCGGCTTCAGCGAAGCGCTGCGCGCCGAAGTCGGCAACCGGCGCCACATCCACGTGTGCGACGTCTATCCCCTGTTCGTCGACACGCCCGGCTTCAAGCACGCCGCCAACTACACCGGCGCGCGCATGAAATTCCCGCCGGGCGTGCTGGCGCCGGAAACGGTGGCCGACGCCGTCGTCGAGCTGGGACGCCGTCCGCGCGCCACCACCGCGGTGGGCGCGCCGGCGGGCGCGCTCAAGCTGAGCGAGTTCGCGACCCCGCACCTGGCCGCGGCCGGCATGCACCGCTTCCTGAGCGTGTGGTCCAAAAAGGCCAAGCGCACGCCGGTGACCGAAGGCGCGCTGTACCAACCGACCGCGCGCGCCGACGGCTTGTACAGCGGCCAGCGCGGCCGCCATGACGGATCGGGCGGCAACAACAAGGGCCTGGTGATCGGCGCCGCCGTGGTCGCGGCGGCGCTTGGCGTGCAGCTGCTGCGCAAGCGCAGCTGAAGCGCCCGGCCTGCGCTTACTCGAAGCGCAGGTTGATCTGCATGACCGCCGTCGTGCCACTGACTTCGTTCCCGACGATCAGCAGCGGCTTGCCGTTGGGCGACTTGTCGGCCGGGATCAAGGTGAGGCCTTCCGGTCCCAGGTCGCCCTTGTCGCCGTCTCGCGTGTTCAGGTAAGTGACGAACGACGCTGCCGTCGGCTTGCTGACGTCATACACCATGACGCCACCCACGCGCTCCAGTCCGACGAAGGCGTAGGTCTTGGCGCCGAATTTGCCCACCACCACGCCTTCCGGCTCCGGGCCTTTCGAGGCGCTGCGGCCATCCAGTTCATTGCTGTCGTTGCTAGCGTTGAACTTCACGTTCGGCAGCGCCTTGGTGCGCTGTTCGAATTCGTCGCCCGAATCGTAGACGCGGGTGATGTCGGTATTCCAGATCGAGAACGAACGCGCGCCGAAGGCATACAGCTCGGTGCACTGCCCTGCCGCGTTCTTGCCCGTGCTGCCGCCGTTCGGCGTGGTCGTGATGCGCAGGCGACCCAGGTTCGAATCGAGGATCAGGTTGGCGGCGTCCGGGAACACGGCCGGATCCAGGCCCGCCGTGCAGTGCGCGCGCACGCGCGTCTCTTCATTGAAGCCCGGCCAGTCGGCGCGCGCGTCGCCCTCATTGGCGGTGATCAGGTAGCGCACGCCGTCGACCGTGTAGCTGGCAATGGCGTCCGGCATGTACATGCCCTTCACCGGCTGCGGCGCGATCTTCACCAGTGGCGAACCGCTGTTGGTATTTGCGCCGCCGTCTTCGTCCGACGCATCCAGTCCCATGCCTGCGACGTTGTGGTTCTTGAAGCCGAGCGGCTTGACCGAGGTGATGCGGGCAGCCGCCACGTCGATGGTGGCGATCGCATTATTCTCCTGCAGCGTGACCCAGGCGGTGCGGCCATCGTCGCTGACGGTGATGTATTCCGGCTCGAAGTCCTGGGCCGCGCTGGCGCCCGGACCAAAGATGCGGATACCCTGCGCGCGCAGCGCCGCTTCCTGTCCGTTGAAGCTCTTGAAGTCGGCGCTGGCGACAGATGGCGCGCCGCCGCGGTTGACGGTGATGATGCTGATCGAGCCTTCCGGATCGACCGCGCCTGCGACGCCATAGCCGCTTGGCTCGCCCTCGTTGGCGACCAGCACCTTGCTGCCGTCCGGCGTGAACACCAGCATGTCGGGCAGCGCGCCGACCTTCACGCTGTTGACGGGTTTCAGGTCGGCCGCGTTGTAGAAGGCCACCGTGCCCGGACTGGTCTTGGGCGCGGCTTCGATCGCCAGCGCCACCAGGCCGTCGTGCACCGCGACGCTGTTCACCGCGGCGCCCATGCCGCTCACGCTGATGGCGCCGACGCGCTTGGGCGAGCTTGGCGTGGCCAGATCGAGCACGTCGACCGTGCCGTTGGCGCCGTTGACCACGAACAGGCGCTTGCTGGCCGCGTCATACGCGGTGATTTCGGCCGCGCCGACCGCGCCGCCATTGAAGCTGCCGATCTTTTCCAGCGCCAGCGTGGTTGGCGTCGGATCGTCGTCGTCGCCGCCGCAAGCGACCAAAGTGCAGGCCAGCGCGATAGCGCTCAGCATGGGAAGGAACTTCGAAGCAGTGGCGAGGCGATGCGGCATGGTGGTCGATTTCTCAAGGATGAAAAATCGACAGCATAAGCACTCATCATGACAGCGATATGACGCGTCGCAGCTGTCACAATCGACGCATTCACGCCTGGCCGGGCATGGCCAGAAAACTAGAAACGCTCGACGTCGCGCAAGAAACGCCAGCCGCCGACCGGCATGCTGCCCATCGAGATGCGGCCGATGCGCAGGCGCCGCATCGACACCACCGACAGGCCGACGTCACCCAGCAGGCGCGCGATCTGGCCGCGCTGGATGTTCTTGCCGGCGATGCGCAGGCGCGTTTCGTTCTGCCAGCTGGCCTTGAACATGCGATTGAGCTTGTCCAGGCCGCCGTCGGCCAGCTGGCCGTCGACTTCGACCACGTATTCGTATTCGTTGCGCGGCGCGTCTTCGACCAGTTTGCGCATCACGCGCCAGTCCTGGCTGAACACCACCAGGCCGGACGCGATGTCTTCCAGCGGCGTGGCCGACTGCAGCTTGAACAGGTGGCGGCGCAGGAACGGCTTGCCACGCCCGTTCTCCAGCACCTGGGTCTCGGCGTTCAGGCCCTCCAGCGCAGCGTCCATGCTGGCCCCGGCCGCCTTGTGCAGCAGGATCGTCACCGGCTCCGGTTCCACCGGCGTGGCGCCCGGCAGCAGCACGACTTCCTGCGCCGGCGTGACGCGGCTGGCCGGATCTTCGGCTAGCACGCCGTCGACGCTGACCCAGCCGCCGGCGATGTAGCGCTCGGCGTCGGCGCGCGAGCACGCCGCGATGTCAGCGACGCGCTTGGCCAGGCGGATGCCGTCGTCGGTATCGAGTTCATTCATGCTGCGCGCCAGTCGGAGAAGAAGGTGGTGAAGACGTCGACCGTGTGCGCGACGTCGGCGGCCGTGATGTCGAGGTGGGTCACCAGGCGCATCCTGGGGCCGACGGTGGCGCGGATGCCGGCGCGTTCGAGCGCCTGGCGCAGCGGCGCGCAGGCGGCGGCCGGCACGTCCATCCAGAAGATGTTGGTCTGCGGCGTCGTGACCTTCAGCTGCTCGATCTTCGCCAGCCCGCGCGCCAGTTCGGCGGCATTGTCATGGTCCTGCGCCAGCAGCGCCACGTTGTGCTCCAGCGCGTAATGCGCGGCGGCGGCGATCACGCCGGCCTGGCGCATGCCGCCGCCCAGCATCTTGCGCCAGCGCTTGCCCTGCTCGATGAAGGCTTTTGGCCCCAGCAGCACCGAACCGACCGGCGCGCCCAGGCCCTTCGACAGGCATACCGAGACGGTGTCGAAACCTTTGACGGCGTCGCGCAGGCTGATGCCCTGCTTGACGGCGGCGTTGCAGATGCGCGCGCCGTCCAGGTGCGTGGCCAGGCCCTTGTCGTGCGCCAGCCTGGTGGCCGCGGCGACGTAGTCCTGGCTCAGCACGCGGCCGCCGATGGTGTTTTCCAGCGCCAGCAAACGCGTGCGCGCGAAGTGCATGTCGTCGGGCTTGATGTAAGCCTCGATGTCGGCCAACGCAATCGAGCCGTCCGGCTGGTTGGCGATCGGTTGCGGCTGGATGCTGCCCAGCACCGCGGCGCCACCGCCTTCGTACTTGTAGGTGTGCGCTTCCTGGCCGACCAGGTATTCGTCGCCGCGGCCGCAATGGGTCATCAGCGCGATCAGGTTGGTCTGGGTGCCGCTCGGCGCGAACATGCCGGCTTCGAAGCCGAACAGGTCGGCCGCGTAGTCCTGCAGGCGGTTGACGGTCGGGTCGTCGCCGTACACGTCGTCGCCGACGTCGGCCGCCACCATGGTGGCGCGCATCGCGGCGCCCGGCTGGGTGACGGTGTCGCTGCGCAGGTCGATCGGGCGCTGTTTGTCTTCGCTCATCTGGCTTACTCCGTGGTCTCGGCTTGCGGGGTGTAGAAGCGCTGCTGCATCTCTTCCAGGCCGACTTCACGCAGCACTTCGTGCAGGCGTTCGGCCGGCCGGCGGCGCGGCAGGTTTTTGTACGTGGCGACGATCAGCTCGTTCTTCATCGAGTGCTCCCAGCCCACCAGTTCGGTGACCGTGACCTGGTAGCCGTGCGCTTCGAGCTGCAGGCAGCGCAGTACGTTGGTGATCTGGCTGCCGAACTCGCGGGTGTGGATCGGGTGGCGCCAGATCTCGGTCAGCGCACTGCGGCCCAGGTCCTTGCCCTTGTTCTTGCGCAGCACAGTCGCCACTTCGGCCTGGCAGCACGGCACCAGCACCATGTGCTTGGCCTTCTTCTTGAGGGCGAAGTCGATGGCGTCGTCGGTGGCGGTGTTACAGGCGTGCAGCGCGGTGACGATGTCGATCTCTGGCGGCAGTGCGCTCGAGGTGGTCGATTCGGCCACCGACAGCGGCAGGAAGGACATGCCCGTGAAGCCCAGACGCGCCGCCAGCTCGGTCGATTTGCTGACCAGCTCTTCGCGCGTCTCGATACCGTAGATATGGGAATTTTCATCCGGACTGCCCTGCTGCGCCTTGACGAACAGGTCGTACAGGATGAAGCCGAGGTAAGACTTGCCGGCGCCGTGGTCGACCAGCGACACGCTGCCTTTGGCGTCCTGCACGTCGCGCAGCAGCGGCTCGATGAAGTTGTACAGGTGGTAGACCTGTTTCAGCTTGCGGCGGCTGTCCTGATTGAGCTTGCCGTCGCGCGTGAGGATGTGCAGCTCCTTGAGCAGCTCGATCGACTGGCCGGGACGCACTTCCGGGGGCAGTTCGGTGGCGGCAGGCGCCTTCTTGGCGACGGGTTCGCGCTTCATGGACAAATCAGTGGTTCTTTTCGGCGGCGTGGTTGATCGTGTATTTCGGGATCTCGACGACCAGGTCTTCTTCCGCGATGATCGCCTGGCACGACAGGCGCGAGTTCGGCTCCAGGCCCCAGGCCTTGTCGAGCATGTCTTCTTCTTTTTCTTCCTGCTCGTTCAGCGACGCGAAGCCTTCGCGCACGATCACGTGGCAGGTGGTGCAGGCGCAGACGCGGTCGCAGGCGTGTTCGATCTCGATGTCGTTGTCCAGCAGGACGTCGCAGACCGACTTGCCGGCCGGCGCTTCGAGCACGGCGCCGTCAGGGCAGAAGACTGGGTGCGGGAGGATGACGATTTGTGGCACTTGGGTTACCTCGTTAATTTGTATTATCCATGGCGGACGTAGGGTGAACGGCTATGCCGTCCACGCGTTCAACCACCTTTCGCGACGTCGCAATACATGCAGGATCTGGGCGCGTGGACGGCAAGCCGTCCACCCTACCTCAGACTTCGTCCAGCGACTTGCCTGCCAGCGCCTTGCGCACGCTCTTGTCCATGCGCCGCGCGGCGAATTCTTCGGTGCCGCGCGCCAGCTCTTGCACCGCATTGTGCAGCGTGTCCTGGCGCTTGCCGGCTTCGACAGCAGTGTTCTGCGACGATGCGATCGCGTCCCGCACGCCCTGCTCCAGCGCGGCAATCGCAGCGCGCTCTTCACCGGACAGCAGCTCGGCATCACCTTCCAGCGCCGAAGCGGTCGCCAGCAAAATGCGCTCGGCCTCGACCTGCTCTTCGCGCAGCGCGCGCATCTGCATGTCTTCGGAAGCCGACGAGTACGAATCCTGCAGCATGCGCGCCACATCGTCGTCGCCCAGGCCGTACGACGGCTTGACGGTGATCGCGCTTTCCACGCCGGAGCGCATTTCGCGCGCTGCCACCGACAGCAGGCCATCGGCGTCGACCTGATAGGTGACGCGGATACGCGCCGCGCCGGCCGCCATCGGCGGGATGCCACGCAGCTCGAAGCGCGCCAGCGAACGGCAATCGCTCACCAGTTCGCGCTCGCCCTGCACCACGTGCACCGCCAGCGCGGTCTGGCCGTCCTTGAAGGTGGTGAACTCCTGCGCGCGCGCCACCGGGATGGTCGAGTTGCGCGGGATGATTTTTTCCACCAGGCCGCCCATGGTCTCGATGCCGAGCGACAGCGGGGTGACGTCCAGCAGCAGCCAGTCGTCGCCTTCGGCGCGGTTACCGGCCAGCAGGTTGGCCTGGATCGCGGCGCCCAGCGCCACCACGCGGTCCGGGTCGATGTTCGCGTGCGGAATGGTCTGGAAAAATTCCGAGACCGCGCGGCGCACGTGCGGCATGCGTGTCGCGCCGCCCACCATCACCACGCCGTCGACGTCCTCGACCGCCACGTCGGCGTCGCGCATCGCCTTGCGGATCGCGTTCATGGTCTTGTTGACCAGGTTCTTCGTGATCTCGGCGAAGGTGTGCGCCGTGATCGTCAGCTGCACGATCTCGCCCGACTTCAGGATCGCTTCGATCGCCGTCTCTTCATTGGTCGACAGCAGTTCCTTGGCCTGGCGCGCCTTGACCATCAGGGTCGCGGTGTCCTGGTCCGACAGCGGCGCCAGCTTGGCCTGCTCCGTGATCCAGCAGAACAGGCGATGGTCGAAGTCGTCGCCGCCCAGCGCCGAATCGCCGCCGGTGGACAGCACTTCGAACACGCCTTTCGACAATTTCAGGATCGAGATGTCGAAGGTGCCGCCGCCCAGGTCATACACGGCGTAGACGCCTTCCTTGCCGTTGTCCAGGCCATACGCGATGGCGGCGGCGGTCGGCTCGGACAGCAGGCGCAGCACGTTCAGGCCGGCCAGCTGGGCCGCGTCCTTGGTGGCCTGGCGCTGGGCGTCGTCGAAATAGGCCGGCACGGTGATCACGGCGCCGACCAGGTCGTCGCCCAGCGCATCCTCGGCGCGCTGGCGCAGCGTGGCCAGGATGTTGGCCGAGACCTCGACCGGACTCTTGATGCCGGCCACGGTGTTCAGTTGCACCATGCCTTCGCCGTCGACGAAATCGTACGGCAGGTTTTCGGCGTGGGCTATGTCCTTCAGGCCGCGGCCCATGAAGCGCTTGACCGAGACGATGGTGTTCTTCGGATCGGTGGTCTGGTGCGCGCGCGCCTTGTGGCCGATGTTGGCGTTGCCATCCGGGAGGAAGCGCACGATCGACGGCAGCAGCGAGCGGCCCTCCTCGTCGCTGAGCACTTCGGGACTGCCGCTGCGCACGGTGGCGACCAGCGAGTTGGTGGTGCCCAGGTCGATGCCCACGGCCAGGCGGTGCTGGTGCGGGGCGGTGGACATGCCGGGTTCGGCGATTTGGAGGAGTGCCATAGTCGTGTTACCAATATTGTTTTTGTGCGCCCGGATGATACGCCGAATCGACGGAGCGCGCCGGGCGCCCGGCCATCATGCGCGGGGCGCCGGCAGTGAGTGGACGGCAGGTCAGGCGTCGATGGCTTCGAACGCGTACTGCACTTCGTCGCCGAATTTATCCAGGAACATGAGGGAGCGCACGCCCTGCGCCGCGCCTTTATAGTCGCCCGCATCGAGCTGGCGCTCGACCGTGCCCAGCAGGTTCTTGCGCTCGCTGCGCAGCTGCGCTTCAAGACGGTCGAGCGCGATCGCATCCTTGGCCGCACGCGCATCTTCCAGCTCTTCGCGCCACTCCATCTGCTGCATCAGGAAGGCCGGCGGCATCGCCGTGTTCGATTCGGTCTGCAGATCGACGCCATTCAGTTCGCACAGGTACTGGGCGCGCTTCTGCGGATTGCGCAGCGTTTGATACGCCTCGTTGGCGCGCGTGGCCCACTGCATCGCCACGCGCTTCTCGGCGTCGGTGGCGTTCACGAAACGGTCGGGATGGACGCGCCCCTGGACTTCGCGGTAGGCGGCGTCCAGGGCGTCCTGGTCGACCTCGAAGCGGGCCGGCAGCTGGAACAGGTCGAAGTGATTCTGCATAAAGCCTTAGATACGGAAGCTTTCGCCGCAGCCGCAGTTGTCCTTGACGTTCGGGTTGTTGAAGCGGAAGCCTTCGTTCAGGCCTTCGCGTGCGAAGTCGAGTTCGGTGCCGTCGATGTAGGCCAGGCTTTTCGGGTCGACGAAGACCTTCACGCCGTGCGACTCGAACACGCTGTCTTCTGCCGCGCTTTCGTCGACGTACTCGAGCTTGTAGGCCAGGCCGGAGCAGCCCGTGGTGCGCACCCCGAAACGCAAGCCGATGCCCTTGCCCCGGCGTTCGAGGTAGCGGTTGACGTGTTTCGCGGCTTTTTCGGTCAGGGTGATTGCCATGTGCTTCTCCAGCTTGTTTCTACAGTGACGACGGTGATTACGCTGCTGCCTTGTCGGCGTGCTTTGCCTTGTAGTCGGCAACGGCGGCCTTGATCGCGTCTTCGGCCAGGATCGAGCAGTGGATCTTGACCGGTGGCAGTGCCAGTTCTTCGGCGATCTGCGTGTTCTTGATCGCCAGCGCTTCGTCCAGGCTCTTGCCCTTGACCCACTCGGTAACGAGCGAGCTGGAAGCGATGGCCGAACCGCAGCCATAGGTCTTGAACTTCGCGTCTTCGATCAGGCCCTGGTCGTTGACCTTGATCTGCAGTTTCATGACGTCGCCGCAAGCCGGCGCGCCGACCATGCCGGTGCCGATCGCATCGTCGCCCTTGTCGAAGGCGCCGACGTTGCGTGGATTCTCGTAGTGGTCCAGAACTTTGTCCGAATATGCCATGGTGATGCTCCTTGAATTCAGTAATTTAGTGGGCTGCCCATTGGATCGAGTTCAGGTCGATCCCTTCCTTGAACATGTCCCACAGCGGCGACAGTTCGCGCAGTTTGCCGACTTTGCTCTTCAGCAGTTCGACAGCAAAATCAATTTCTTCTTCGGTCGTGAAACGGCCGATGGTAAACCGGATCGAGCTGTGCGCCAGTTCGTCGCTGCGGCCCAGGGCGCGCAGCACGTACGACGGTTCCAGGCTGGCCGAGGTGCAGGCCGAACCGGACGAGACGGCGATGTCCTTGACCGCCATGATCAGCGACTCGCCCTCGACGTAGTTGAACGAGACGTTCAGGTTGTGCGGCACGCGGTGGTCCATGTCGCCGTTGATGTAGACCTCTTCGATCTCCATCAGGCCCTTGGCCAGGCGGTCGCGCAGCGCCTTCACGCGCACCAGTTCGGCATCCATTTCTTCCCTGGCCAGGCGGAACGCTTCGCCCATGCCCACGATCTGGTGGGTCGGCAGCGTGCCCGAACGCAGGCCGCGCTCGTGGCCGCCGCCGTGCATCTGCGCTTCCAGGCGCACGCGCGGCTTGCGGCGCACGTACAGGGCGCCGATGCCCTTCGGACCGTACACCTTGTGCGCGGTGAAGGTCATCAGGTCGACCTTGCTGTTGGCCAGGTCGATGTGGACCTTGCCGACCGCTTGCGCGGCGTCGCAGTGGAAGATGATGTTCTTCGAGCGGCACAGCGAGGCCAGCTCTTCGATCGGCTGGATCACGCCGATCTCGTTATTCACCAGCATCACCGAGACCAGGATGGTGTCCGGACGGATCGCCGCCTGCAGCTGCTCGACGGTGATCAGGCCATTATCTTGCGGCTCGAGGTAGGTCGCTTCGAAGCCGACACGCTCCAGTTCGCGCACGGTATCCAGCACGGCCTTGTGCTCGGTCTTCACGGTGATGATGTGCTTGCCGCGGGTCTTGTAGAAATGCGCCGCGCCCTTGATCGCCAGGTTGTTGCTTTCGGTCGCGCCCGAGGTCCAGATGATCTCGCGCGGATCGGCGCCGACGATGGCGGCGACGTGGCCGCGCGCCTCTTCGACCGCCGCTTCCGCGGTCCAGCCGTAGGCGTGCGAACGCGAGGCCGGGTTACCGAACTGCTCGCGCAGGAACGGGATCATCTTGTCCGCCACGCGCGGATCGATCGGCGTGGTGGCCGAGTAATCCAGGTAGATCGGGAAATGGGGGGCAGTCGCGAAGCTCTGCTCGGTTTTCTTGTCCAAAGGCGCGTTCATCAATTCACTCCAGTAAGCTTCAACTTGCTATTAGTTTTGTCCGACGGCGGCGGGAGCGCCGCGGTGCACATGCACCACATTCTGTTCGGCCTGCTCTTTCTGCCGCTGCTGGTCGACCAGGTCTTGCAGGGATACCGAATCCAGGTAGTCGACCATCTTTTCGTTCAGCGTGGTCCACAGTTCGTGGGTCATGCAGCGGGCGCCGTGGGCGGCCGTGCCGGCGCAATTTTCCTTGCCGCCACACTGCGTCGCGTCGATCGGCTCGTCGACGGCGATGATGATGTCGGCCACCGTCACCTTTTCCGCGGTGCGCGCCAGGCTGTAGCCGCCGCCCGGGCCGCGGATCGACTCGACGATCTCATGGCGGCGAAGCTTGCCGAACAGCTGCTCCAGGTAGGACAGCGAAATGGCCTGACGCTGACTGATGCCCGACAGCGTGACCGGACCATTGCCTTGACGCATGGCTAGATCGATCATCGCGGTAACAGCGAAACGGCCTTTGGTGGTCAGACGCATGACAACCCCGGTTAATGTTAAAATATTCCTCTTGTTCAACTCCCCGTCTTATGCAGTTTCTGCAGAGAGGCAGATGAATAACCTGATTAGTTGAACGATTTAGTCAAGTATAGCAAATCGCGGGGGACTTGTCTTGGAGGCCTCCAAAAACGGCCGGGGCGCTCGCCCTACGTTTCCTCTTATCGTGGTGACAACTCCGCCGCCCACCCTACGGTTTGAGCAGATGCATCGGGCCGAACAGGCGCAGCATGTCCTCGTTCTGGATGAACGTCAGGTTGTAGGGATGCTCGGCCACGGCCTGCGGGAAGGACGACGTCTCCGGCAGCTTCTTCAACTGCTCGGCGATCTTGCCCCACAACACCAGCGTCGGCGGCTGAGGCTGGCCGGCCAGGGCCGCCAGCACCGTCTGCAGGAACGGCAGCCAGGCGCGCGCGTCGATCGCCGGCGCCACGTGCTTGCGGAACACCAGCGCCGCGTTCAGCAGTAAAAAGCCCTGGTCGGTCAGCTTGTCCTGCAACTGCGCCAGGGTCTGGATCGCGCCGCCGGCGCGCGCCGCCTGGGCCACCGGCACCAGCGCGTCGCCACCGGTCGCGCCCGGCTGCAATTGACCGTCGGCCACCAGCAGCATCTTCATGAAGTTGCGCAACGACGTGGCGCGGTTGACCGGCTTCGACAGCCCGGTCTCGGACCACAGATCCCCCACCGCCCCGTCCATGAAGCAGACTCCGGTCGCGCTCTCGGCGCGCGGATACGGCCCCTCTCCCACCAGCACGTAGCGCACCCGGTCGAGTGGCTGGGCGAAGGCGGCAAACAGGCGGCCTTCGGTCGGCAGGTAATTGTCGACCGCCAGCGCGGCCAGGTAGCCGGGGGTGGCGCGGGCGACGGCGTCCAGGCCGGCCTCCAGCGTCGGGCGCCAGGAGGCGTCGGCCAGGTCGAGGGCGTGCAGAATCGGTGCGGGAATCTGAGGGGTGGACATGATCGGATGGCAAGTCGAAGAGGCGCGATTGTAGCGCAGCGCCTCTCCTGCCTGCGTCCGCCTTACTCGGTATCCGGCTGCTGCGATGGATGCGCCGCCCTGAACGCCGGCAGTTCAACGCACAGCGAATTGATGCGGTCGATGTTCGGATAAGCGGCGACGTCGATATTGAAACGCTGGGCGTTGAACACCTGCGGCACCAGGTAGCAGTCGGCGATGGTCGGATGGTCGCCGTGGCAGAACGGCCCGGCGCCGGGGTCGCGCGCCAGGTGCGCCTCGAGCGACTGGAAGCCCTCGATGACCCAGTGGCGGTACCACTCGGTCTTGGCCTGGTCCGACAGGCCCATGTGCTTGACCAGGTAGCTCAGCACGCGCAGGTTGTTGACCGGGTGGATGTCGCAGCCGACGATCTGGGCCAGCTCGCGCACGCGCGCCCGGCCCGGCGCATCCTGCGGCAACAGCGGCGGCTGCGGGTGCGTCTCTTCCAGGTACTCGATGATCGCCATCGACTGGGTCAGCGTGATCCAGTCGTCCTGGAACGACGGCACCAGCCCGCTCGGGTTGATCTTGCGGTACTCGTCCTGCAGGTGCTCGCCGCCGCCGCGCAGCAGGTGCACCGGCACCGCGTCGTAGTGCAAGCCCTTGAGGTTGAGCGCGATGCGCACCCGGTAAGCGGCCGAACTGCGAAAATAGGTGAACAGCTTCATGGATTACCTCCCGTGCTGGGCGCCCTGGCGTTCGCCGTGGCGCGGGCCGTGGTACTGCACCACTTCCTGGTCGATGGCGCCAAAAATGCTGACGCCATTGTCGTCGAACATCTCGATGCGCACCGTGTCGCCGTAGCGCAAGAAGGGCGTCTGCGGCGCACCTCCCTCGATGGTTTCGTACATGCGCACTTCGGCCAGACAGCAATAGCCGACGCCGCCGTTCTGCACGCTCGAACCGTGCAGGCTGCCCTGCTTGTTCGACACGGTGCCGGAACCGATGATGCTGCCCGCGCACAGCTCGCGCGTGGTGGCCGCGTGCGCGACCAGCTGCGCGAAGCTGAAGGTCATGTCTTCGCCTGCGTTGGGCCGGCCGAACGGTTCGCGGTTGAGGGTGACGACCAGCGGCAGGTGCAGCTTGCTGTCGGTCCAGGCGTCGCCCAGCTCGTCCGGCGTGACCGCCACCGGAGAAAAGGCGCTGGCCGGTTTCGACTGGTAGAAGCCGAAGCCCTTGGCCAGCTCGTTCGGGATCAGGTTGCGCAGCGAGACGTCATTGACCAGCATCACCAGGCGGATCGCGCCGGCCGCCTCTTCGACGCTGGCGCCCATCGGCACGTCGCCGGTGATCACGGCCACCTCGGCTTCCAGGTCGACGCCCCAGTCTTCAAGCAGCACCGCGATCGGGTCGCACGGGCCGACGAACGAGTCGCCGCCGCCCTGGTACATCAATGGATCGCTGTAGAACGAGGCCGGCACCTCGGCGCCGCGCGCCTTGCGCACCAGCTCGACGTGGTTGATGTAGGCCGAGCCGTCGGCCCACTGGTAGGCGCGCGGCAGCGGCGAGTGGCATTCCTGCTCGATGAAGGATTCGGCGTTGTCGGCGGCGCCGTCGTTGAGCTGGTCGTATACAGCCTGTAGTAGCGGCGCGACGCGCTCCCAGTCGTCCAGCGCGGCCTGCAGGGTCGGGGCGACTTCGGGCACGGCCTGGCAGGTAACCAGGTCGCGGCTGACAACGACCAGCGCGCCGTCGCGGCGGCCGTTCTTGATGGTGGCGAGTTTCATGGGCGTTTCCTTCGCTGTTGCTGAGCAGTCGCCATTACAGTGGAAAACCAATTATCATTCAAACGATATTTTCCGCACGATTTATCGGACTTTCTCATGAATCCAACCCTGCGCCAGATGCGCGCCTTCGTCGCCCTGGCCAAGAGCGGCAACTTTACGCTCGCCGCGCAGGCGCTGCACGTGACGCAATCGGCGTTGTCCGGATTGATCAAAGAGCTCGAACAGACCCTGGGCGCGCGCGTGGTCGACCGCAGCACGCGCCGCATCGACCTGACCGACATCGGGCGCGAGCTGTACCCCCTATTTAGCCAAATGATCGATGACCTGGACGGTGCGCTGGCTAACGTCGCCGACCATACGCGCCTCAAGAAAGGCGTGGTGCGCATCGCCGCGCCGCAACTGCTGGCGTGCACCCTGCTGCCGCAGGTGATCGCGGCCTGGCGCGAACAGCATCCGGAGGTCGAGGTGCGGCTGGCCGACACCGAAGTCGAAGGTGTGGTCAACCGCGTGCTGTCCGGCGAAGCGGACGTCGGCATCGGCCCCGAGCGCATGCCGGCGCCGCCGCTCGAGGCGCGCCAGCTGTTCGAGATGCCGTTCGCGGCGGTGTTCCCGCAAGGCCACCCGCTCGAGGCGCAGGAGCGCGTCACGTGGCACGACCTGGCGGCGTATCCGCTGATCTCGCTTCAGGGCCAGTTTACCGAGCGCCTGCTGGACGATATGCATGCGGCGGCGGCGGCGCGCGCGGTGACGGTGCGGCCGGCGCACGAGGTGACCTTCATGACCACGGCGCTGGCGATGGTCGGCGCCGGCCTCGGCGTGACGGTGTGCCTGCCGTACGCTGCGCCGCTGGTGGCCCAGCACCGGCTGGCCCTGCGCCCATTGGAAGAGCCGGTATTGAGCCGCCGCTTCCTGGTCTACACAAGGCCCGGCCGCTCGCTGTCGCCGGCGGCCGAGGCCTTCATCGCCTTCCTGTACGGCCACGTCGAGCGCGTCTATGGCGCCTCCGCGCTACAATCTGGCGCTCCTTCCACAGCGCCCGGCCCTTGACGATGTCCCTCAACACGATCGCGATCAACCAGCAGATGAACCGCTTCGACAGCCACGCCAGCGTGTGGCTGTTCGGCTACGGCTCGCTGATCTTCAAGGCCGACTTCCCCTTCATCGAGCGGCGCCCGGCGTATATCCGCGGCTGGACCCGCCGCTTCTGGCAGGGTTCGCACGACCATCGCGGCACCGAGACCGCGCCGGGGCGCGTGGTGACGCTGGCGCCGCAGGAAGGCGCCGTGTGCCACGGCATGGCCTATCTGGTCACGCCGGAAGAATTCGCCCACCTCGACCACCGCGAAAAAAACGGCTACCTGCGCCTGGCGACCGACATGCATTTCGAGGACGGGAGCACGGTCGAAGGCATCGTCTATATCGCCACCCACGACAACGCGGCCTACCTGGGGCCGGCGGGAGAATCCGATATCGCACGCCAGATCGCATCGGCGCGCGGACCGAGCGGGCCGAACAGCGAATACCTGCTGCGGCTGGCGCAGGCGCTGCGCGAACTGGGCAAGCCGGACGAGCACGTGTTCGAGCTCGAGCGGCAACTGATCGCGCTGGGAACGGACGGTGCGGCGAGCCCGGCCTAGCGCCTGAGTGGTCCCTCACCTCAATCGTGGATGAACACACTATGGAACATGGCGCGATGCTGCACCTGACCTGTCCCCGGCAGCGGCTGGTCGCACCGACTTTCCTGTGCATTGCGGGCATGCTGGTCTTGACCATGGCGTATCAAAACAATTGGCCGCGCATCGTGGCCGGCGAGGCATATCTGTTCGTGGCGGTGTCGCTGCTCATGACGGCCTTTCTGCTCATCATCCTGTACCGCAACTTCGTTTATCAGGACCAACTGCTGATCAAACACGGCGCGCTGCCGGTACACGGCATGGGCGCCATTTGTCTCGACGCCCGCGACATCGTTTCCGTGCGCCTGCTCCCGGCATCCACCGTTTCCGCCTTCGAATCGAGAATGGCGTGGCTCGGTCTGGGCCAGGGGCGGATCGAGATCGACACGGCCACCCATCGCTACTGCTTCGGCGCCGGGCTCGACATGTATCGCGCCGAGGCTGCGGTGCAGCAGATCGCGGCATTCTGCCAGGCAGGCCAGACGTCGCCAGGCGCAATGCCGCCGTCCGGCCGGGCATCGTCCTGACGCCGCACTCAATAATAAGATTGCCAGTCGACCGGCAAGTTCACATTCATTGCCGGGTGATGCGGCTGGATTGAGAGGACTCAATAAGCTGCCCGGAGGCGAACGCTGGAACGGCGGACTTGCCTACCATGGCAGTTTCGATCGACTGCGGAGACAACCATGCGGGCGATGTGCATACGCTTGAGCTTACTGGCCTTGTCGGCGCTGCTCGCGCTGGGCGGATGCGGGGGCGACGAATGGGATCTGCGGATGTCCTTCGTCGCCTCGCCTTCGGTACTGGCGGCGGGCGGCTGGGTGACGCTGAACTGGTCCTCGTACAACACGGCGCCCTGCACTGCGGACGAGGGATGGAGCGGCGCCAGGTCGGCGGCCGGCACCGAGCGGATCCAGCTGGACGGCAGCGGCCGCCGCATCTTCAGGCTGACCTGCAGCGATGGCGACAGGACCGTGGTCAGCACGGTCGAGGTGCTGGTCGCGTCATAGCGGTCGCGTCATTTCGACCGTGTCTTACCGACCGTGTCTTACCGACCGTGTCCTACCGACCGTGTCTTACCGACCGTGTCCTACCGACCGTGTCCTACCGACCGTGTCCTACCGACCGTGTCCTACCGACCGTGTCCTACCGACCGTGCCCTACCGACCGATATGCAAACACTGTCGCTATGGCAGCGATTGTGGCAGCGGCTCCAGCCGCAGATGCAATGGCCGGTCCGGGCGCCAGGTCACGTTCAGTACCGGCTTCGGTGCTTCCTGCCCCGGCGGCACGGCCAACGCGAAGCGTTGCAGGATCATGGCCGCGATCACCGTCATCTCGGCCAGCGCCAGATGCTGACCAAGACACACGTGCGGGCCGCTGCCGAATGGCATGAAGGCGCCGCGCGGCGTAGTAGCGGCGTCCGGCGCGAAGCGCTCGGGGCGGAACGCTTCCGGCTCCGGGAACCAGCGCGCGTCGCGCTGCAGCAGGCCGACCGGCACCATCACGATGGTGCGCGCCGGCAGCGAATATCCGCCCAGCGCGATCGGCGCCGTAGTCCGGCGGCTCATCAGGACCGGCGCCGCCGGGTACAGGCGCAGCGTTTCCTGCAAGGTCTGGCCGAGCCAGGCCAGGCGCGGCAAGTCTTCGCGCTCGGGCGGACGGCCGTCGAGCACATCGCGCACTTCCTGCTGCGCGCGTTGCTGCGCCTGCGGGTTGGCTGCCATGCACCACATCCACCAGCTGAGCGTGGCCGCCGTGGTCTCGTGGCCGGCAACGAAGGCGGTCATGCATTCGTCGCGCACGGCGTCCAGCGGCCAGTCGGACGGCGCGGCGCGGTGCAGCTCCAGCAGGCGGCTGAGCAGGTCATCGGGCCAGTCTTGCGCCGGCTGCGCCAGACGCGCCTGCACGTGGCCGTCGATCAGCGCGCGCAAGGCGCGGATCATGCGCCGCTTGTTGCGCATCCACGGCGTCCACTCGGGCCAGCTGGCCGGCCAGTACATTTCGTCGTTGGCCTGCGCGGTAAGCCGGTGGACGGCGCGTTCGGCCATGCGCGCATCGTCACCGATGCTGCTGGAGAACATCATGCGCATGATCACGTCCATCGCCAGCGCCGTCACCGCGCTCCCGACCGGCACCGGCGCCGTGCTCGGGCGCCAGCGCTCGAGCGCGTTGGCGGTGGCCGCGGCGATGGTCGGCACGAAGGCATTGACCGACTTCGGCAGGAAGGCCGGCTGCAACGCGCGCCGCTTGACCTGCCATGCCTTGCCTTCCTCGACCAGCACGCCATTCCCGAGCAACTGCGCGAACACCTCATTGCCGCGCTCCCAGCGCACCAGCGAATCATGGCGGTTCACCAGCAGCTCGCGCACCAGTTGCGGATCGGTGACGACCACCTGGTGCTCGGGCCAGATGCGCACGTGCACCATGTCGCCGTACTCGCGGCGCCACGCCTCCAGCACCGACGGCAGGTCGCGCGACATCTGCAGCAGCAGGCTCCAGCCGGTGAGCCAGGTCGACGGACCGGGCGGCCATATGCCGGGTGGGTGGACTGCGGACGATGCCGCCGGCGCGGCGGGCCGGTCGGCGTGGGCGGCGGACGAGCCTGCGGCTGATAAGCCATCGCCTGTGGTGGACGCGCCTGCGCCTGCGGCAAATGGGCAGCGCGAAGAAGGTGAGGTAGTCATGACGCCATCCTTGTCGAAGAAGAGTATTGGTATTGGCCTGGTGTTGCGCCATTCTTGTCCGGCGCCGCGTGGGCGTCTTGAACCGAAACGACATCGACACGTCCGACGAGCTTCCCTATACTCTGGCGTCATGGTGCCTGACAGCAAATGCCAATTCATGGACTGCCCCGCCCCGTTCACGCGTGCGCCGCGCTGTGACGGCAATGGCGGCGCGCCGCATGACAGTCTGGGCTTGGCGCCACCGTCGCTGCAAGGCGCACTGATCGCGCTGATCAGGCGCGACACCAGCCGCGCAGCGCTCGACGCGGCTCAGCGCCTGTCGCACTTCCCTGCTTCGCCGATGGTGACGCTATCCTGGTATCACGGGATGGATGTCGGCTTGGTGGAGCCAGGTGACGCGCGGCGCGGCTGGCGTCCATTCGGCGCCTCGGTCCTGCTCGCCGGAAGCCAGACGCATCCGCTGGTGACCTGGGCGCCCACGACGGGGCGCGGCTACATGGCCTGCTTTGCGCCCGATGCGGCGCAACTGCTGTTCGGCGTGGACCTGGCCGCGATCCAGGATCGCTTCGCTCCGGCCCATGAGCTATTGGGCAGCGAATGGACGCCTTTGTGGGATGCCCTGCTGGCGGCCGGCGACGAGACCGCCGCAATGGCAGCGCTCGAGCGCTTCCTGGCGCCGCGCTGGCGCGCAGTGACCGGCGGCGGATCGGCGCTGCTGTCGCTGCGCCAGTTCGGCCGCCACTGGGTGGAAAAGCTGGCCTGGCAGGCGCATGACTGGCACCGCACGCGCAGCCCGCGCCAGGTCGAGCGGCGCATCAAGTCGCTCAGCGGCCGCTCGCTGCGCCAGTGGCAGGCGCTGACGCGCACCGAAGGCCTGTTCTTCGCCGCGCGCGACCGCTACGAAAGCGGCGGCGAGCTGGACTGGGCCACGCTGGCGCTGGACGAAGGTTTTGCCGACCAGTCGCACATGAGCCGTGCGGCGCGCCAGATTTCCGGGTTCGCGCCGAACGAGTTTGCCAAGCGCTTCATCGAGGACGAGTCGTTCTGGGTGTATCGCTTGTGGGTGTGACGCTACTGGCAAATCGCCGGCATGCCGTTCGCTGTGGCGAGCGCCCCATCCTGCCGCTCATTCTGCCGCCCCAGCCTGATCAAACCGAGGCACCGCACATCAGAACAGATCCATCTGCGCGCTAGCCTTGGCGCTGCCTTTGCCCGCTGCCGCCGGCACCACCAGCGGCTTCCTGAACTGCGTGGTGTCGAGCCGCCCGAAGCGGCCGCGCAGGTCGTTCATCCCAAGCCGCTTGGAAGCCTTGTCGAAGCGTTGCCGGATGAGGTCGGACCACACGCCCTCTCCTTGCATGCGGTGCGCAAAGTCGGCGTCGTAGTCCTTGCCGCCGCGCATATCGCGGATGCGGTTCATGACACGCGCGGCGCGGTCGGGGAAATGGGCTTGCAGCCATTCCTGGAACAGCGGGTTGACTTCGTTCGGCAGGCGCAGCACCGTGTAGTGGGCGCCGACGGCGCCGGCGTCGCGCGCTGCTTCCAGGATGCGCTCGATTTCGGGTTCGGTAACGAACGGGATGATCGGGGCCACGCTGACGCTGACCGGGATGCCGGCGTCGGTCAGGGTGCGGATGGTGCGCAGGCGGCGCATCGGGGCGGCGGCGCGCGGCTCCAGCGTGCGCGCGATCTGGGCGTCGAGCGTGGTCAGGGTGATGGCGGCGCAGGCCAGCCCCTTGGCGGCCATCGGCGCCAGCAGGTCGATGTCGCGTTCGATCAGCGACGATTTGGTAATCAGGCCGGCCGGGTGGCGGCATTCGGACAGCACCTCGAGCACCTGGCGCGTGATGCCGCGTTCGCGTTCGCATGGCTGATAGGCGTCGGTGTTGACGCCGATGGCGATGTGCTCGGGGACGTAGCCGGGCTTGGCGAGTTCGCGCCGCAGCAGTTCGGGCGCGTTGATCTTGGCGAACAGGCGGCTTTCGAAGTCCAGGCCGGGCGACAGGCCGAGGTAGCTGTGCGTGGGCCGCGCGAAGCAGTAGATGCAGCCGTGCTCGCAGCCGCGGTAGGGATTCAGCGAGACATTGAAGGGGATGTCGGGCGAGGTGTTGCGCGTCAGGATGGTCTTGGCGACTTCGTCGGTGACGACGGTGTGCACGGCGGCGTCCTCGAGATGGTGCTCCCAGCCGTCGTCGAAGCGCTCGCGGCCGTTGACCTCGTAGCGGCCTTGCAGGTTCGATACCGCCCCCCTGCCCTTGCGCGCGACCGGCGCAGGCACGGGCATGGGCTGCTCGATCAGGGACTCGCGGACGGTGTGCTGCTGGACTGGACGAAAGATGGCCATGGCTGGCGCTCCATACTGTATGTTTATACAGTATATTACGCCGCACCCACATGGAACTCAAGCGGGATTTTCAGCGGAACCAGGTGGCTTGTTGTTCCACAAAGCCGTCGAAGGCTTGCAGCAGCGGGGTGTAGCGGGTGGCGTCGCCTTCGAGCTGGGACAGGGCTTGAGCGGCCGCTTCCAGCGACGAGAGCTGGTCTGGGGCGTGCGCCTTGCGGATGCGGTAACTCGATGGCGCGACGTCGGTCAGGGCCAAACGCGGCAGGCGCTGCAGGAGCGGATTCAGGTAGAGCATCTTGCGGCTCTTGCGCCAGGTGGCGTCGAGGACGACCAGGCGCAGGGCGGATGCGGGGAGCGCCGGAGACGGTGGCGGCGCTGGTAATCCGGCATCGCCGGGGGTGTCCGGGTATAGCAGCAGCGGGGTGCGGGCGTCGGCGTGCAGCAGGGTGTCGAGCTCGTCGGGGGAGAAGGTTTCGCCGACGACCATTGTGCTGCCCGTGACGCTCAGGTGCAGCAGGCGGGCGCTGTTCTTGGCGTTGCCGACTTCGAGGGGGTGTTGCAGGATCAGCAGGGATGCTTGCGATTGGATCGGGGTGATCCAGTGGCAGATGCAGGCCGATTCGGCGCGCAGGCAGGTGGTGCAGGTTGGGCGCTTGGGTGTTGGTTGGGTCATGCGGGTGATGCGGCTTCGGTGGGGAACTTGGGTCCCCGCCTCCGCGGGGACGACGTGCTTGATTTACGTGTCCTGTCTCGAACTAACGCTGGGCGCCTGATGCTGGAGCCGCACTTGGTGCTGGGACCGCACTTAGCGCGGGCGCCACACCCGACGCCGGCGTCCACCCTCCCCCCAGCGCACGGTACAAATCGACGTGCGCGGCCAGCAAACTGGCGCGCAACTGCAGCGCGTTAACGTCGGCGGTGAAGGCGGTACGCTGCGCGTCCAGCTCTTCCAGGTAGGACGCGTAGCCGTTGGCGTAGCGGTTGCGCGCCACGCGCAGGACTTCGTTGGCGGCCATGCGGCGCGCTTCGGCCTCCACCAGCTGGCGGTGCAGGCCGTCGATCGAGGCCAGCGCGTTGTCGGTTTCGGCGAACGCGGTGCGCACCACGGATTCATAGGTGAAGATGGCGCGGTCGCGCACCGTGCCGGCGATCTCGGCCTGGGCGCGCAGGCGGCCGGCGTCGAACAGGGGCGTCAGCACGCTGCCGCCGATGCTCCACAAGTCAGTTGGCGACTGCAGCAGGTCCGGCAGGCTGTGCGCGGCGGCGCCGACCGAGGCGGTCAGGCGGATCGACGGCAGCAGCTGGCTGCGCGCCACCGCCAGGCTGGTGTCGGCGGCGGCGACCGCGTTTTCGGCCTGGGCGATGTCGGGACGGCGGCGCAGCAGCTCGGACGGCAGGCCGGGCGTGACGATCGGTTCGCGCAGCGACAGCAGGTCGGCGCCGCGCGCTACCGGGCCGGGACTGGCGCCCAGCAGCAGGTTCAGCGATTGTTCCTGCAGCGCGATCTGGCGCTCCAGCTGCGGCACGGCGGCGGCAGTGGCGTGCAGCTCGGCTTCGGCCTGCGACATTTCCAGGCGCGAGCTGTAGCCGACCTCGAACTGGTGGCGCGCCAGCTCGAACGAGCGCTCGCGCGACGCGAGCGTGGCGCGCGCCAGCGCCAGCTGGGCGTCCAGGCCCAGCAGGTTCAGGTAACCGGAAGCGGTATTCGCGGCGACCGCCAGCGCGGCCGCGTCCAGTGCCGCCTGCTGCGACAATTGCTCGAAGCGCGCCGCCTCGACCGCGCCGGCCACGCGCCCGAACAGGTCGAGCTCGTAGCTGGCCTGCACCGTGCCGGCGATCGAGGTGCTTTCCACCGGCGTGCCGAACGGGCCGATGGCGCGCGCGCGGGTCGGCCCCACCGACAGGTTCAGCGCCGGGAAGCGCGCGCTGTCGGCGACGCGGATGCGCGCCGCGTATTCCTGCAGGCGCGACCGGGCGATGCGCAGGTCGCTGTTGCTGTCGAGCGCGCGCCGCACCAGGGCGTCGAGCACCGGGTCGCCGAAGCTGCGCCACCAGTCGCGGTTGACGACGCCCGGCGCCGGATTGGCGCCGGCATCGCGCGCCGCCACTGCCGGCGCGCCGGCTGCGGGAGCCGGCGTACGCCAGCCGCCCGGCACCGTCAGGGACGATTCCGGCGCCGGCTGCGGCGCCATGGTGCAGGCGCCCAGCGCCAGCGGCAGCGCCAAGGCCGCCAGTTTGATACGAGGCCGGCTCACCGCTGCGCCCCCACCGTCTGCGTCGTCGACTGTGTCGCCGCCTGCGCGGTGTCGATCGTGGTCACCACCGACATCCCCGGCCGCAGGCGCTGCGCCAGCGGCTGGTTCGGGTCGATGCTGATGCGCACCGGAATGCGCTGGGCGATCTTGACGAAGTTGCCGGTGGCATTGTCCGGCGCGATCACCGAGAATTCGGAACCGGTCGCCGGCGAGATGCGCTCGACGTGCCCGCGCAGGCGCGCGTTGCCGAGGGCGTCGACGGTAAAGGTCACCGGCTGGCCGACCGCCACGTTGCCCATCTGGGTTTCCTTCATGTTGGCGATCACCCACATGGTTTCCGGCACCAGCGCCGTTAACTGGGCGCCGGCGTTGACGAAGGCGCCCTGGCGCACCGTCACCTGCCCCAGCTGGCCGTCGCGCGGCGCGGTGATGTGGGTGTTGGCCAGGTCGATCTCGGCCAGCTTGACGGCGGCTTCGGCATTGGCGACCGCCGCTTCCAGCGCGGCGCGGTTGACGTCGACCGAGCGCAGATTCTGGCGCGCGATCTCGAGCGTGGCGCGTGCCTGGTCGCGCGCGGCCGCGCTCTGGGCGCCCGTGGCCCGGGCGGCGTCGAGCTCGCGCGCCGACAGCGAACCGTCGGCGGCCAGCTCTTCCACCCGGCGCAGGTCGGCCTGGGCGCGCAGGCGCTGGGCTTCGTTCGAGGCCAGCAGCGCCTGGTTCTGGGCGATGGTGGCGCGCGCGCTGCTTGCGCTCTGGGCAAAGTTGCTCAAGGCCGCCTGGCGGTTGGCCAGCTCGGCGCGCGCCTGGGCCAGGCGCTGGGTCGGGATGCGGTCGTCGATGCGCATCAGCAGTTCGCCCCTGGCCACTTTCTGGAAGTCCTGCACCCGCACCTCGACCACGTAACCGCTCAGCTGCGGGCTGATGATGGTCACCTGCCCGCGCACCAGCGCGTTCTCGGTGGTCTGCAAGGTACTTCGGAACGGCGGCAGATTCCAGGCGTACAGCACCAGCAGCACGCCGGCGAGGGCGATGGCGGCGAACGCAAGTGCGCTGAGCAGGATGCGGCGGGAACGGGATGGCGCGGTCGATGGTTCTGGCATGGTCGTCGGACTATTGCTGAAATTGTTCGGATTAATCGGTCACCGGTTCCGGCGGCGGCGGGCCGACCTTCGGCGGTGCAGGCGGCGCGGCGGACGGTTTCGGGAAATAGTGCAGCCACACGGCGTGCAGGAAAATCCAGGTGGCGCTGGCGGCGGCCAGCATCGACAGCACCAGGAACACGTCGTTGTAGGCCAGGATATTGGCTTCGCGCGTGGCGGCGCTGGCCAGCGACTGCAGGCCCTGGGCGGTGCGTGCGGCCGGGTCGGCCAGGAAGCGCCCGGCGGCGGCCGCGCCCGACTGGATGCGGCTGGCCACCAATGGGTCCAGGCTCGACAGCCCTTCGGTGATCAGGGAGGAATGGTATTTTTCGCGCACCACCTGGAAGGTGCCGACCAGGGCCGAGCCGAGCAGGCCGCCCAGGTTCTGGGTCAGGCCGAACAGCACCGAGAAGCTGATCAGGTTCGACGGGTTGGCGATCACTGCCCCTAGCAGCGACACCACCAGCGGCCCCAGGAACAGGGTGCCGCCGAATGCCAGTAGGCTCTGGCTCAGGAACATCTGTTCGGTGCGGGTCTGGTTGGTGGCGTGGGCGTCGATCCAGGCCCCCAGCGCCATGCACAAGAGTGCGATCACCTGCGGCGCCATCAGGTGCTGGACGTTGATGGTCAGCGCCGACACCACGATCCCGGCCACGGTCGCCGCCAGCACCACCGTATACAAGGTCTGCAGCTGGTCGTTGTCAAGGCCGACGGCGCGCAGGAAGCCGACCGCACCCACGCTCTGCTCGGACAGCACGATGCGCACCAGGATCATCGACAGCGCCAGGCGCAGGATGTCGCGGCTGGCCAGCCAGCGCAGGTTGAGCAAGGGATTGTCGCGGTTGTGCTCGACGCACAGCGCGGCCGCCAGCAGCACGATGCCGCCGGCCAGCGCCATCCCGATCCAGGCGCGCTCGAACCACCATTCCACCCGCCCGAAGCTGATCGCCGCGCACAGCAGCGCCATGCCGGGCGCGAACAGGGCGAAGGTGACGAAGTCGGTCGGGCGGAACGCCTTGATGTAGTCGCCCGGAGGAAGTTTCAACAGCAGCACCGCGCCGAGCGACACCAGCGCCAGCCCGAGCTCGAACATGTACAGCCCGCGCCATTCGGCGATCTGCAGCAGGTCGTTGGAAAACAGATACGCCAGCGGCAGCGCCAGCTGGGCCGCGCCCATCGCCAGCGCCACCCCGCGCAGACGCCATTCCTTCTTGAAGCCCTGCAGGATGTAGTACAGGCCCAGCGGCGACACCGCCGCCGCCAGCATGCCGTGCGCGGCGCGCACCGCAATCGCCGAGCCGAGGTCATTGACGAACAGGTGGGCAAACGTCACCAGCGCATACAGCACCAGGAAGATCTCGGTGAACAGGCGCAGGCCGAACTGCTGGCGGAATTTCACCAAGAGCAGGTTCATCGAGGCATTCGCCATGACGTAGGCGGCCGGCAGCCAGGTGGTCTCGGTGGAATAGGCGCCAAGCACACCTTGCAGGTGGACCAGGTTGACGGTGACCAGGGCGTTGCCGAGGCCACCAGTGATGGTGATCAGGATCCCGACGAACAGGTAGGCAAAGCGCAGCGGCGTCGGGTGGGCTGGCGTGGACGGCGAGCCGGGCATCATCGGCTTTTCGTCGGGGGCCCACTCGCGCGGCAGATACTTGCTCATCAGTTATGTCTTGAGGATATCAGGGTCGCAATCATACTCCTCCGTTAAAAAACGCGTCGGATGGACACTTTTGCCACACGCAAAAATTTACCTCCAGAATTAGCCAGTTCGGTATTGCTCTCAGGATTTACTCGCCCTAGACTTGAATTATTCCCTGCGGAAATTGTTCTACCCGGAACGCCTTCCGCCGGCACTGCAGATTGCAGCAAGTCCAGAGTCATCCATGTCGAGAACAATGTCCATCCGTACCCTGATCTCCACTTCGATCGCCGCGTTGGCCATGCTGCCGGCGTTGTCCCACGCCCAGTCCAAGGTCCAGTCCCAGCCTCAGGTCGAGCCGGCCGCCGCCAGCCCCCTGCGCGCGCTGGACTACCGCATGAACGAGCGCATCGTGCAGGTGCCGGCAGGCGAACAGGGCGACGCCCTGCTCGAAACCACCGTGTTCCGCCCCGACGGCGCCGGCCCCTTCCCTCTGATCCTGATCAACCACGGCAAGGACCCGGGCCGCCCCAGCCTGCAACAGCGCGACCGCTTCTATCACATGGCCAGCGCCTTCGTGAAGCGCGGCTACGCGGTGATGGTGCCGATGCGCCAGGGCTTTTCCAAGTCCGGCGGCAGCTACCGCGAGCACGGCTGCGACATGACCGCCAACGGCTACACCCAGGCCGAGGACGTGCGCGCCACGCTCGCCTTCGCGCGCCAGCAGCCATGGGTCGATGCCGATCACATGGTGGTGGCCGGCCAGTCCTATGGCGGCCTGGCCACGATCGCGCTCGGCACGCAGGACCTGCCAGGCGTGCGCGGCCTGATCAACTTCGCCGGCGGCCTGCGCGACGACAGCGACCGCTGCGCCTGGCGTTCGCAACTGGTGTCGGCGTTCGCCGAATATGGATCGAAAGCCAAGCTGCCGAGCCTGTGGATGTACGGCCAGAATGATTCGCTGTTCGGCCCGGAACTGGCGCAGCGCATGCACGACGCCTACGCCCAGGCCGGCGGGCGCGGCCGCCTGGTCGAATTCGCCGCCTTCAAGCGCGACTCGCACGGCATGCTGGCCAGCCGCGACGGCGAAAAAGTGTGGCTGGGAGATACGGAACAGTTCCTGAAAGAGATCGGCATGCCGACCGCGGTGGTGTTCGACGTGGCGCCGATGCCGAGCCCGGCGCGCACCGGCTTCGCAAAGGTCGACGACGTCGCCGCCGTGCCCTTCCTGTCCGAGAATGGCCGCCGCGCCTACGGCGACTACCTGACCAAGATGACGCCGCGTGCCTTCGCGGTGTCGCCGAGCGGCGCCTGGACCTGGGCCGAAGAAGGCGAAGACCCGGACGGCCGCGCGCTGGCCACCTGCTCGGCCAAGAGCAAGGAGCCATGCCGCCTGTATTCGGTCGACGACTACGTGGTGTGGACCGACGAGCGCCTCGACCAGGCCGAGAAGGCCTCCGCCACCGCGGCCCTGACGCCGTCGCCGGCCCCAACGGCGAGCGCGGCAGTGGCCAGCACCGCGCCGACCACCTCGGTCGGCAGCACCACCGTTCGATAAACGCCGAAATGGCGCGCCATGCTGTCAAGCGTGGCGCGCATGTTTCCGCGCACAAAGACACACTGTCGCGCTCGCAGTCGATGCAGCGCAAACCGCAGCCCCGTCCGAACTCCGACAATGTGCCTGACGCGTTGATCGGAGATGCCAGATGGTCCGTCTTGCCCATGCCTGCGGCGCCGCCGTGCAGGCGCTGCGCCTGTTTTGCCTGACCTGCCTCACCTGCCTGACCTTGGCGTGCGGGTCCGCGCACGCCGCCAACAACGATCCCGTGGTGCTGGTGCACGGCTTCCTCGGCTTCGGGCCCGAGGAATTCGAGCACAGCGGCTTCAACTACTGGGGCGGCTACGGCGACATCGCCGCCCACATGCAGGTCTACCGTGGCCCACGCGCGATCTTCGCCGCCGTGGTCGGCCCGATCAGCTCCAACTGGGACCGCGCCGCCGACCTCTATACGCAGATCAAGGGCGGCTGCGTCGACTACGGCGCCGCTCACGTGCGCGACCACGGCGTCCCCGGCCAGGTCCAAAAGCCGCCCGGCAAGTGCTGGGCCGCCGATCCCAAGAACAATCCGCAAGACTACCCGCTGGCGCTGTATCCGGCCTGGAACCAGGACCACCCGATCCACCTGGTCGGCCACAGCCAGGGCGGCACCACCATCCGCGCCCTGGTCGAGCTGCTCGAGCACGGCTCCAGCCAGGACGAAGGCGGCGGCGATTTATATACCGGCGGCAAAGTCGGCTGGATCCGCAGCGTCACCACGATCTCGGCGCCGCACAACGGCACCAGCCTGCCGGACGCCGTGTTCAACATCCTGCCGAATCTCGACCTGCCGCTGCGCGACATCCTGGGCCACCGCATGGCCGGCTGGGAACTGGCGCCCGACGGCGCGCGCGAATTCAACCTGTGGGCGCGCACCTCGCCGCACATCTATTATTTTTCGGTGGGCACGGTGGCGACCGAGGGCGGCAGCTGGTGCTGCAACGGCACCGACCGCACGGTGGCCCCGATCCAGACCGCGCTGTTCCAGTATCCGCGCACCGACATGATCCCCTACTTCAAGACCTATTCCGGCGAATGGATCGTGCCTTCGGCGCTGCAGCGCGGCATGGGCAGCTACACCCAGAGCACGCCGGGCCGGGTGCGCATCGACGCCGACTGGTTCGCCAACGACGGCGTGGTCAATACCATCAGCATGCGCGCGCCTGGCGGCCATCCGGCGCGCGACTACGACGGCACGGCGCTGCGCGGCACCTGGAATTTCCTGGGCAACTACAATGGGTATGACCACTTCGACATCCTGAACTGGCCCAACAAGGGGCCGTCGGCCGACAAGCTGTATGACCAGATCAGCGATATCATTTTTGGGCTGTAACGCTAGTGCGCACTGCGCAGGCTGCGCGCCAGATCCGACAGCCGATACGGCTTGCTCACGAACGCAAACTCCCCCAGCTTGCTGCGATCGAGCCGCAGCGCCGGCTGCGGATAGCCCGAGGCCAGCATCACCTTGACGTTCGGGTAGTTCTGGCGCGTGTACGCCGCCAGCTCGACCCCGTTCATCCCGTTCGGCATCACCACGTCGGTGAACAGGATGTCGACGTCGCGGCTGGCCAAGAGGCCCAGGGCGTCGGTGCCGCTGGCTGCGGTCATCACGTCGTAGCCCATGCTCATGAACAGCGACGAGGCCACGTCCAGCAGGTCGGGCTCGTCCTCGACGATCAGCACCGTCTCGGTCTCGACGTCGTCGAAGTGGGCCGCGTTCGAGGTCACCGCCGGCAGGTAGATCGCGATCGTGGTGCCCTGCCCCAGCACGCTGTCGATCACCACTTCGCCGCCCGACTGCTTGATGAAGCCGTACACCTGCGACAGCCCGAGGCCGGTGCCCTTGCCGATTTCCTTGGTGGTGAAGAACGGCTCGAAGGCGCGCGCGATGGTCTCGGGCGCCATGCCGCTGCCGGTGTCGCTCACGGCCAGGCGCACCCAGGCGCCGGCGGCCAGGCCGTGCACCTGGTCTTGCGAAAGCGTGACGTTGCCGGTGACGACCTCGATGCGCCCGCCGCCCGGCATGGCGTCGCGCGCATTGACCACCAGGTTCAATACCCCCGACTCCAGGCGCGCGGCGTCGATCACCGCGTTGTGGGTCTTGGGATCGAGCTTGAGCACGAAGTCGATCGACGAATTGGCGGCGCGCCGCAGCACCGATTCAAAGCCGCTGACGATGCGGTTGACGCTGCGCGTCTCGGGTTCCAGCGGCTGCTGGCGCGCGAACGCCAGCAGTTGCTGGGTCATGTTGGCGCCGCGGTCGATCGCGCGGCGCATGCTGTCCAGGGTCTTGGCGTCGCCGCCGCCGGCGTGGCGCATGGTGAGCACTTCCAGGCCGCTCGAGATCACCGACAGCAGGTTGTTGAAGTCGTGCGCGATGCCGCCGGTGAGCTGGCCGATCGACTCCATCTTCTGGGCCTGGAACAGCAATGCCTGGGCTTTGTCGAGGGCCTCGGCCGCCGCCTTCTTCTCGGTCAGGTCGCGCGTGATCTTGGCGTAGCCGAGCAGGCGCCCGTCCTCGCCGCGGATGGCGTCGATCACCACGTTGGCCCAGAACCGGGTGCCGTCCTTGCGCACGCGCCAGCCCTCAGCCTCGTAGCGGCCGACGTCGCCGGCCGTCATCAAGGCGCGCGCCGGCTTGCCGCTCAGGCGGTCCTCGTCGGTGTAGAAGCGCGAAAAATGGTGGCCGACGATCTCGTCGTGGCCATAGCCCTTGATGCGCTCTGCCCCGCTGTTCCAGTTCGACACCGTGCCTTCGGGCGTGAGCATGTACAGCGCGTAGTCGGTCACGCCCTGCACCAGCAGCCGGAAGCGCTGCTCGCTGTCGCGCAGCTTGTCTTCGGCCTGCTTGCGTTCGGTGACGTCGCGCGTGATCTTGGCAAAGCCCAGCAGGCCGCCGCCCTCGTCGTAAATCGGGTCGATCACCACGTGGGCCCAGAAGCGCGCGCCGTCCTTGCGCACGCGCCAGCCTTCGGATTCGTAGCGGCCATGTTCGAGAGCGTGCGCCAGCGCCTGCGCCGGCAGGCCGGTGGCGCGGTCGTCCGGCGTGTAGAAGCGCGAGAAATGCTGCTGCAGGATCTCCTGCTCGACGTAGCCCTTGAAACGCTGGGCGCCGGCGTTCCAGCTGTTGACGTAGCCCTGCGGATCGAGCATGTAGATCGCGTAGTCGCTGATGCCGGAGATGAGGTACTGGAAGCGCTGCTCGTCGGTCAGCGGCGTTCTGGCTGGGTGCTTGGTTTCCATGGGCCGTGCGGGTTCCTGTCGAAAAGACAAAATCGTGTCTTATCATACATGCGGCGTGCAACAGTGCGCCACGCATCTCGATGTGCAAGCGCAGCATCGGCGTCTTCCGTTCGTTCCGGGCAATTGTTGCATCATGACCAGAAATGGGGGCCGATGCACCTTGGCGACTCCCGTTCACGGTAAAATACGGTCCTGTTCCCCTGTGCGTGACTTCAAGGCCCCATGACCCAGGCTTCCCCCGACCATCTCGACCTGTCCAGCTGCGACATCGAACCGATCCGAACCCCCGGCAGCATCCAGCCGCATGGCTTCATGCTGACGCTCTCGCCCGAGCTCGACGTGCTGCAGGCCAGCGTCAACCTGGTCGACTGGACCGGCCATGAGGCTGTCGATGCCGTCGGCCGCGCCCTGCACGAGGTGATCGGTGAAGCCGCCGGCGATCGCATGAAGCAGGAATTCGGCGCCGGCGCACTCGGTCCGCGCCCGCTCTACCTCGGCACGGTCACGACCTGCAACGGCAGGCACTTCGACGTGCTGGGCCACCTGTGGGACAAGCTGGTGATCGCCGAATTCGAAGCGGTCGACCGCCCGCAGCCGGCCGATTTCCGCCACCTGTATCCGCTGGTCAGCGACTTCCTGCAGAAGGTCAACCAGCACGCCTCGATTCCGGCGCTGTCCGAACTGGCCGCGCGCCATGTACGCTCGGTCACCGGCTACGGGCGCGTGATGGTATACCAGTTCGATCCCGACGGCCATGGCCGCGTGGTGGCCGAGTCGCTCGCCGCCGGCTACGACTCCTACCTCGGCCAGTCGTTCCCGGCCAGCGACATCCCGGCCCAGGCGCGCGATCTGTACACGCTGTCGCCGATCCGCCTGATCCAGGACGCCAACTACCAGCCGTCGCCGCTGGTGCCGGGTGACAATCCCCTGACCGGGGCCCGCAACGACCTGTCGTTCGCCGCCCTGCGCAGCGTCTCGCCGATCCACCTGCAATACATGCGCAATATGGGCACGCTGGCCTCGATGTCGGTGTCGCTGATCGTCAAGGGCAAGCTGTGGGGCCTGATCTCGTGCCACAACGCCGGCCCGTGCCCGGTGGCGGTCGAGAAGCGCACCGCCTGCGAGCAGCTGGGCCAGATCCTGTCGCTGTGCATCGAGACGCGCGAGGACGCGAGCGAGCTGCAGTTCCGCCTCGACGTGCGGCGCGTGATGGTCGACCTGCTCGGCCAGCTGACCAAGAGCGCCGACTTCGTCGACAACCTCAGCGGCGTATTCCCCGAGCTGCTGCGCTTCGCGCGCGCCGGCGGGGTGGCGATCGTGGCCGATGAGCGCATCCTGACCTATGGCGACGCGCCGGACGAAGAAGCGATCCGTGACCTGGCCACCTGGCTCGCGGTACATGGCCACACCGAACTGTTCCACACCAACCACCTGGCCGACGTCTATCCGCCGGCCAAGGACCTGATGCGCAACGCCAGCGGCCTGATGGCGCTACCGATCTCGCGCATCCACCAGCACTACCTGCTGTGGTTCCGCCCGGAGCTGGTGCAGACCGTCGAGTGGGCCGGCAACCCCTACGAAAAGCAGGCGCCGCCCGGCGCGCCTACCCAGCTCTCGCCGCGCCAGAGCTTCGCCGCCTGGCGCGAGACCATCCACGGCCACAGCCTGCCGTGGCACGCGGCCGAAGTCGAACTGGCGATCGAGTTCCGCAGCGCGCTGCTGGGCATCGCGCTCGAGCGCGCCGAACAGATGGCCGAACTGGCCGAAGAACTGAGCCGCTCGAACAAGGAACTGGAAGCGTTTTCGTATTCGGTCTCCCACGACCTGCGTGCGCCGCTGCGCCACATCGTCGGCTTTTCCGACCTGTTGATGGAATCGGCCGGCAGCGAGGACGCGACCATGCGCCAGCGCTTCCTGAAGAACATCAAGGAATCGGCGCGCCTGGCCGGCAAGCTGGTCGACGACCTGCTGTCGTTCTCGCAGATGGGCCGCGCCGCGCTGCGTCCGGCCGACATCGACATGACCGAGATGGTGTCGGCCTGCATCGACAAGCTCGGCATCGAGATCGGCCAGCGCAACGTCGACTGGCACATCGACCGTCTGCCGACCATCCACGCCGACCCGGCCTTCCTGCACCTGGCGCTGTTCAATCTGCTGTCGAACGCGGTCAAGTTCACCGCCGCGCGCGACCCGGCGGTAATCCGCATCTGGGCCGACGACAAGGAACACGAAACCGTGTTCCACGTGGCCGACAACGGCGCCGGCTTCAACATGGACTACGTGCATAAGCTGTTCGGCGTATTCCAGCGCCTGCACCGGATGGAAGATTTCCAGGGCACCGGCATCGGCCTGGCCAACGTGCGCCGCATCGTCGAACGCCACAACGGCCGCGTATGGGCCGAATCCAAGCCAGAAGAAGGCGCGACCTTCTCGTTCAGCATTCCAAAACAACTGACTCCAGACTGAGACCAACCATGCTCAAGCCCATCCTGCTGGTGGAAGACAATCCCCACGACCTGGAACTGACGCTCATCGCGCTCTCGAAGAGCCAGCTGGCCAACGAGGTCGTCGTGGTGCGCGACGGCGCCGAGGCGCTCGACTACCTGCACCGCCGCGGCGAGTTCGCCGACCGCGCGGCCGGCAGCCCGGCCGTGATCCTGCTCGACCTCAAATTGCCGAAGGTCGACGGCCTCGAAGTGCTGAAGGAAATCCGCAACACCGAAGCGCTGAAACCGGTGCCGGTAGTGATGCTGACCTCGTCCAAGGAAGAACAGGACGTGCTGCGCAGCTACCAGCTGGGCGTCAACGCCTATGTGGTGAAACCGGTGGACTTCGCCGAATTCGTGCGCGCGATCGGCGACCTCGGCATCTTCTGGGCGGTGCTCAACGAACCGCCGCCGGGTTCGCGTCGCTACGTCAAGCCGAAATAAGCGGGCGCACACAGGCCGGCGCATACAAGCAGGCCGGCACCGGCTGGCCTGCTTTATTTCATCCAGCAATCAATTCAGATTCAGGTAGGCCGGGCTCTTGCCGGCGCCGCCGGCCTTGTGCCGGGCGCGCCGCAGCAGGTGACGGATGCGCGCGCTCAGCGCGTCCGGGTGATAGGGTTTTTGCAGCAGGTGCACCGACGAATCGAGCTTGCCTTCGTGCGCCAGCACGCCCTCGGCATAGCCCGAGGTGTACAGGATCTGGCAGTCCGGCTGGTGGCGCGCCACGATCTCGCCCAGCTGCAGGCTGCTGACCGGCCCCGGCATGATCACGTCGGTGAACACCAGGTCGATCTGGCGGCCGCTCTCGATGATCGCCGACGCTGCGGCCGCGTCGGGCGCCTCCAGTACGTCGTAGCCGAGCGCGGACAGGATGCCGCAGGTCGAGGCGCGCACCGCTTCTTCGTCTTCCACCACCAGGATGGTTTCCAGGCCGCCGGCCAGCGGGACGCCGTGATCCGGCTCTTTCACCAGCGGCGCGGCGCTGGTGCGCGGCAGGTAGATGCGCACGCTGGTGCCGTGGCCGACTTCGCTGCGCAGCACGATTTCGCCGCCCGACTGCTTGACGAAGCCATAGGCCATCGACAGGCCCAGGCCGGTTCCCTGCCCGGTCGGCTTGGTGGTGTAGAACGGCTCGAAGGCGCGCCGCAGCACTTCGGGCGACATGCCGCTGCCGGTGTCGGCGATCTCGAGCATCACGTACTCATTCTTCGGCACTTCGGCCGGCAGATCGTCGTCCGGCGCCGCATTACGGGCGCGGATGGTCAGCGTACCGCCATTGGCCATCGCGTCGCGCGCATTGATCGCCAGGTTCAGCAGCACGTTGTTGAGCTGGTTGGGGTCGACGTTGGTGCTGCCCAGCCCGGGCGCGATCTCGGTCACCACCTGGGTACCGCCGCCAAGCACGCGACGCATCATGTCGTCCATCTCGCGCAGCAGGTGGCCGGGGTCGATCACCACCGATTGCAGCGGCTGGCGGCGCGCAAACGCCAGCAGGTGCGCGGCCAGCTTGGCGCCACGCTCGACGCCCGACAGCGCCATCTCGACCCGGGTGCGGGCTGCCTCGTTCAGGCTGCCGACCAGTTTGAGCAGCTGCAGGTTGCCGCCGATGATCTGCAGCACGTTGTTGAAGTCGTGGGCGACGCCGCCGGTGAGCTGGCCGATCGCTTCCATTTTTTGCGCCTGGTGCAGCGCCGATTCGCTGGCGGCGAGCTGCTCCTGGCTGCGGCGCAGCGAGGCGAACGCCTGGTCGCGCTCGCGGCGCGCGATGCAGGCCGCGCTGTGGTAGCGCACGCGCGCCACCAGTTCGCGCGGATCGGGCCACTTGACCATGTAGTCGTTGGCGCCGACGGCGAAGGCCTTGGCCTTGATGTCGGGGTCGTCTTCGGAGGAAAGCAGGATCACCGGCACGTCATGCGTGTCGGGATGGGCGCGCAGCGCCGCAGTGACGGCGAAGCCGTCGACTTCCGGCATGCGCAAGTCGACCAGCACCACGGTCGCAGCGACTTCGCGCACGACGTCGACAGCGCGCGCGGCGCTCGATTCGTAGCAGAGCTGGTGGCCGGCACAGCCTCGCAGGCCGTGGGCGATGATGTCCTGGGCAAAAGACTCATCGTCGATCAACAGCACTGAACAACGGGTGTCGTCTTCGATCATTGCAACTGCGTCGCTTTCAGGGGTGGAAATGTTGCAAAGTGGTAAGGTTGAATTTTACACCAATACCCTGTTACAAGAGTCCGAACCGCCTTGATTCTGATCGCTATTACGGGTCAACACTTGTGCATCCTAAGCGCAACACCATATCTGATAAGCGTATCGAACACAACCGGGAGTTAGCGTGCATGAAACAGTGTGCCCTCTTTGCGGACGGATCCTCGGCGCTGTCAATATCGACCGCCACCACCTGATCCCGAAGACCTTCAAGGGCAAGGAGCAGTTCCCGATCCACAAGATCTGCCACCGCAAGATCCACTCGGCCCTCACCGAGCGCGAGCTGCTGCAGAGCTATCACACCTGGGATGCGCTGCGCGGGCACGACGACATCCGCACCTTCATTGACTGGGTGGCGAAGAAGCCACCCGAGTTCTATACCCGCACCTATACCTCGAACAAGAAAAAAAGCCGCTGACGGACTACCAGCCTACGGATAGCGTCCCGCTCCCGGTGGTCTGATAAATTGCAAAGGATCACGTGCGGCGCCTGGAGCGCCGCCGGAAGCCATGCCGGTCAGCCGCGCCCGACCAGCGCAGCGATGGCGTCGCCGACTTCGATCGTCGGCGCCTTGCCGCCCAGGTCGCCCGTGCGCGGACCGTCGCGCAGCACCTGCTCGATCGCCGCCACGATGGCGTCGTGCGCCTGGCGTAGCCCGGGACTGCCGTCCGGACCATCGCCGAGGAACGACAGCATCATCGCGCCCGACCAGATCATCGCGATCGGATTGGCGATGCCCTTGCCGGCGATGTCCGGCGCTGAACCGTGCACCGGCTCGAACAGCGACGGGAAGCTGCGTTCCGGGTTCAGGTTGCCCGATGGCGCCAGGCCGATGGTGCCGGTGCAGGCCGGGCCCAGGTCGGACAGGATGTCGCCGAACAGGTTCGAGGCCACCACCACGTCGAAGCGGTTCGGCTGCAGTACGAAGCGCGCGCACAGGATGTCGATGTGCTGCTTGTCGACCGTGACCTCGGGATAGTCCTGGCCAACCGCATCGGCGCGCCCGTCCCACCACGGCATGCTGATCGCCACCCCGTTCGACTTGGTGGCCACCGTCAGGTGGCGCCGCTCACGCGCATTGGCCAGCTCGAAAGCGTACTTCAGCACGCGGTCGGCGCCATGGCGCGAGAACACCGATTCCTGGATCACCACTTCGCGCTCGGTGCCGGGGAACATGATGCCGCCCAGGTTCGTGTATTCGCCCTCGGTGTTTTCGCGCACCACGAAGAAGTCGATGTCGCCCGGTTTGCGTCCGGCCAGCGGGCACGGCACGCCGTCGAACAGGCGCACCGGACGCAGGTTGATGTACTGGTCGAATTCGCGCCGGAACTTGATCAGGGAGCCCCACAGCGAGATATGGTCCGGCACTGTGGCTGGCCAGCCGACCGCGCCGAAGTAAATCGCGTCCATGCCGGAGAGCTGATCTTTCCAGTCGGGCGGCATCATGTCGCCGTGCTCGAGGTAGTAGTCGCAGCTGGCCCATTCGAAATGCGTGAATTCGAGGGCGATGCCGAAGCGGGCGGCCGCCGCTTGCAGCACCTTGATGCCTTCCGGGAGGACTTCCTTGCCAATGCCGTCGCCGGCGATCGCGGCGATCCTGAACGTGCGGGTCATGAGCTTCCTTTCGAAAGCGATCATCCTACCGCCTTTCGCCAGGCCGCAACATCTTTACGCCACGCCACAACACGCCGCGCAAAGCAAAAGGCGCTGTCACCGCAGGCTGTTGATGGGTTTGATTGCGACACCAAACAATTGTTCAGCAGTAGCAATGCGCTGACCATCGAGCGCCCGGCGCCACCCCAGGTAATTCGGCAGATAGCGTGAGGCCACCCCATGAAAGCGGGCGATCCACTCGCGCAGGCGTTGGTGGTAGGCATTGACGTTCTGCACGTGCATCGCGCCTGCCTTGCCGGATCGAACCCGCT